>LSQX01129095.1_pt1 | contig 39198 bp, 28 predicted proteins | sample 654561 | NCBI WGS metagenome assembly LSQX01 (sample SAMN04489861, study PRJNA283612) | anaerobic digester metagenome | isolation source: 4 biogas reactors fed with cattle manure at either 37C or 55C with and... | place: Denmark: Kongens Lyngby | collected 2014 | reverse complement strand
AGCCTTCTCATTCCATCTCTGAGCGATGAAAAATGGCGTTAAAATGGCGTAACAAGGCCCGTTTCACAAAACCACCCAACGCATTTTTGCAGGAGTCCTCCCCCATGACGAAACCGTATCTCGCGACATTGTTATTGGCGGCATTGGCGCTGCTATTTTTCGCCTGTGGCGACGACGCCCAAGCGCCCGACGCCGACGACCACGCCAACAACGACAACACTGCCGACAGCGACAAAAACAACGGCACCGATAAAGTCGGCAATGACGACGAAAGCAGCGACAAAAACAGCGGCACCGACAGCGACAAAAACAGCGGCACCGACAGCGATTCCTACACCGCCATCACCGACGATCTGCCGCCGGCGGGACACGAGGGCGGCTGCGCGATTCCCGACGACGCGAAGCTGGAGGACACCACCGCCCCCGACCATGTCATCGGCAGCGGCACGCCCGAGAGCTGCACCTCGCAGGCCGTGGTGGACGCCGTCGCCAAGGGCGGCATCATCACCTTTGACTGCGGGCCAGATCCGGTGACCATCGTCATGGAGGAGACCGCCAAAGTCGTCAACGACGCGGCGCCGAAAGTCGTCATCGACGGCAAGGGGCTGGTGACGCTGAGCGGCGGCGGCAAGCGGCGCATCCTCTACATGAACACCTGCGACCAAGACCAGGTGTGGACCACCCCGCACTGCGACAACCAGGACCACCCACAGCTCACGGTGCAAAACCTCACCTTCATCGACGCGGACGCCTCTGACGACACCGAACACCTCGGCGGCGGCGCGATCTACGCCTCGGGCGGACGGTTCAAAGTCATCAACAGCCGCTTCTTCAACAACCGGTGCGCCGACACGGGGCCCGACCTCGCCGGAGCCGCCATCCGGGCCTTCCAGCAGTACAACGACCTCCCGGCCTACGTCGTGCACAGCACCTTTGGCGGCCGCGACGACTTGGGCAACGCGTGCGCGAACGGCGGCGGACTCGGCAGCATCGGCGTCTCCTGGACCATCATCAACAGCCTGTTTCGCCACAACCGGGCGGTCGGACACGGCGGCAACCCCGCCCAGGACGGCACCCCCGGCGGCGGCAGCGGCGGCGCCATTTACAACGACGGCAACACCATGACACTGACCGTGTGCGGATCGCGCATTGAAGACAACCGCGTGAACGCCTACGGTTCCGCGATCTTCTTTGTGAGCAACAACCACACCGGGACGATTCACATCAAGGACTCCACCATCCAAAACAACACCGGCGGTTCCTGGGAGTTTCACCCGGGCATCTCCGCCCACGACGACACCACCTACATCGAAGAAAACTCTGTGGTGAAATAACGCCGTTACGCCGAGGTGCTTTGGGCGGGGGTTGTCTTGCCGCGCTTGAGGGATGCCCAGATGCCCACTCCGCTCAAGGCCGCAAACACGATAAAGGTGATTTGCAGCGCCAGGACAAAGGGGTCGTGCTGCGCGGCGATGTTGCCCTTGGGCCCGATGCAGGTGTGCAGGATCAGCGTGGCGATGCCCATGCTCACCATCTGTCCGGTTAAGCGCATGGTGCCCACGGTGCCCGACGCCACGCCCAGCAATCGCGGCTCCACCGAGCCCATGATCGAGTTGGTGTTGGGCGACGAGAAGATGCCGAAGGCGAGCCCCAGCACCCCGAGCACGAAGACCAAGTACGGCGTGGGGGTGGCGGCGTTGAGGGGGACGAGGAGCAGCAGCCCCAGGGCCGAGAGCCCCATGCCCGACGAGGCCAGGATGCGGGGGTCGATGCGGTCGGAGAGGCGGCCGGCCCACGAGGCGACGAGGGCCATGAGCAGGGGTTGCGTCACCAGCACGAGTCCGGCGGCGCGCGGCGTGAAGCCCTTGATGTCCTGCAGGTAGAGGCTGAGCATGAAGGTCACCGCGAAGGTGGTGGCGTAGTTGATGAGGGCCGCGAGATTGGCAAAGGCGAAGAGGCGGTTGGTGCGGAAGAGATGCACGTTGAGCACCGGGCTTTGGGCGCGCAGCTCGATGGCGATGAAGAGCACCAGCCCCGCAGCGCCCAGCACCGACAAGGCGACGGCCCACAGCGCGGGCAGTTGCGAGAAGCCATACATGAACAGCGTCATGGAGGGCACGTACACCGCGGCGCCGAGGTAGTCGAAGCGCTCGTGGCGGGCCTGCGCCCACTCTTGGCGAATGGCCACGCGCGTGATGATCGCCGAGGGCGCGCCGATGAGGATGGGCACGTAGAACAAGCTGGTCCAGTCGAACCAGGAGATGAGAAAGCCGCCGATGACCGGTGCCGCCGAGAGCCCCGCGTAGACTGCGGTGACGCTCAGTCCCAGGGCCTTGCCCCGCTCGTGGGGCGGGAATACCGAGGTGACCAAGGCCACGCCCGTGGCGAAGACCATGGAGCTGCCCACGCCCTGCAGCACGCGAAAGGCGATGAGCGCCGCGCCGGTGGGCGCCAGGATGCACAGCGCGGAGCTCGCGGCCACGACGATGTTGCCCCAGAAGAAGACGCGCTTGCGGCCCAGGATGTCGGCCGCCTTGCCCATGGGCACGAGGAACACCGCCGAGGACAAAATGTAGGCCATCACCACCCAGCTCATCTGCAGGGTGTCCATGGAGAAGTGCGTGCGGATGTGCGGCAGCGCCAGGTTGACGGCGGCGCCGATGAAGGGCGTGATGAACGAGGTGACCATGACGAGGCCCAGCACCAGGTACTTGTTGGAACCGTTGGTCGCGGTGTCGTTGCCGTTGGTCGCGGTGGTGTCGGTGGTGTCGGTGGTGCCGTTGTCGGGCGCGGTGGTGGTGCTTGTGTCGGTCATTGGGTTGCCAGCTCCCCCCACAGGTCAGAATGCCGTCCCTTGTACAAAAAAAGACGCGCAAAGACACGTCAAAAAACGCGCGAGATGGGGAAGCGCGGTTGCCGCTCGGCGCGGGTTAAATCGCGGGCATGACGGTGCCGCCGCAGACGGGGATGTAGGCGCCGGTGATAAACGACGCGAGGTCGCTCGCCAAAAACGCGACGACGTGGGCGATCTCTTGGGCGGTGCCGCAGCGCCGCAGGGGCACGCGTTGGGCATACGAGATGTGGCCCTCTGAGGGGACGCCGCCGTCCTTCTCGCTCAGCGTCCAGCCGGGCGCCACTTGGTTGACGGTGATCTGCGACGGGCCGAGCTCCTTGGCCAGCACCCGGTAGATGCCGTCCATGCCGCGTTTGGCCGCAGCGTAGGCCGATTGTGTTTCCTCGGCGGCCATGGCGCACTCGGTGTTGATGCCGATGAAGCGTCCGTATTGTTTTGTCACCATGTCCGGCGCGAAGGCCTTGGCGAGATGGACGCTTTGCAACACGCAACTGCGGAACTGGTCTTCGTAGTCGCCCAGTGTCTCGTCGAGCAGGGGCTGCCAGGGCAGGATTTGCGACACCGCGTTGGCCACGACGATGTGGGGTGCCCCCAACTGCTCAACGACGGCGCGCTGCATGGCGACCACGTCGTCAAAGACGCCCACGTCGCCGCCCACCACAACGGCGCGAACCCCCAACTGGCGCACCGCATCGGCCACGGCTTCGGCGCGGTCCTTGGCGCGGTAGTAATGAACGGCGATGTCGGCGCCACAGGATGCCAAGGTGGTGGCCATGACGCGGCCGAGCTCTCCCGATGCCCCCGTGATCAGCGCCACGCGCCCTGTCAAATCGATGTCGATGGCCATGTTGTCTCCTTGCGGTGAAACGCGGCGCACCCGCACCGCGCAAAAGACTGTAGCAACCACTTGGTAAGCGGCACACATTAAAATATAGTCGCGACCGAAAGAAGGAGCCCCATGAAACCCAACGCCGACACACGCCTGTATCGCAAATTGCTTCCCTACCTGCTGCTGTGCCTGCTGTGGACCGCCGCGGCCTGCGACGCCGACAACAGCGCATCAGACACACCATCCGCGGAACCGCACAGCGCCACACCCTGGAAGACCTACAGCCTCAGCCAGGTGCAGAGCACGCTGCAGATGGCCGCCCTGTTGTTCCCCGAGCTACAGCCCGTAGCGGCCAGCGCCTCCCACGACGTCACGGTGTACCAAGTCACCTACGCCACCACGCTCGGCGACGCGCCCATCACCGCCTCGGGGCTCCTGTCCATCCCCCACAGCCAAGGCGACTTCCCCATCCTCAGCTTTCAAAACGGCACCAACACCTGCCACGCGCAAGCGCCCTCCGCCAACCCCGACGCGATGCTCTACAACATCATTAGCTTCGCCGCGAGCCTGGGCTACATCGTCGCCATCCCCGACTACATCGGCTTCGGCGCCTCTGACCAGGTGCTGCATCCCTACCACCACCGCGCCTCCAGCGACCGCGCCGTCGTCGACTTCATCCGCACGACGCAGGCCTTTCTGCAGGCGAGCGACGACCTCCCCGGCGACAACGGACAGCTCCTGCTGATGGGCTACAGCCAGGGCGGTTGGGCCACGTTGTCCGCGCTGTCCGAGCTGGAAGCCCATCCGCTGCCGGGGCTCACACCGGTGGCGGCGGCCTGCGGTGCCGGGGCCTACGACCTGCTGGAGATGGGCCACCACATCCTCGAAACCGACGCCTATCCCGAGCCGTTCTTCCTGCCCTACTTCATCCACTCCCACCAGCAAAACGGTTTCATGCCCGGGACGCTAAACGACTACTTCACGGCGCCCTACGCAGCGGACATTCCCGCGCTCTTCGACGGTGAATTGTGCAACGCCTCGGTCAACGCCGCCCTGCCCGATTCGCTGGACGACTGGCTCACCCCCCACCTGCGCACTTCGCTGGACACCGCGGACGACGCGACACCGCTGCGCGCCGCCCTGACGCAAAACAGCGTCGACCCATGGGCCGTGCAAACGCCCCTGCGCCTCTACCACAGCCCCGGAGATCAAACCGTGCCGTTTTGGCAATCCGAGCTGTGCCACGAGCGCCTGCTGGCCGCGGGCACCGCGCCGGAGCGCATCGACATCATCACCGCCGAAGACGCCGACGCGACGCACACCGACGCCACGATGGGGTGGGGCGTCGACACGCTGCGCTGGTTTCAATCGCTGGACTTGTCCGGTCACTGACGCCGCACTGACGCCGCGCAAAACCACAGCAACCACTTGGTAAGCGGCGCGCATTAAAATATAGTGGGCGGCCAACAGACAGAAGGAGGCGCCATGACCAACCCGAACATCGAGAAACTGGGAGCCTTTTACCTCGGCAGGCCCTACGACCCCGCGCAAGGGACGCACATCCCCGAACCCCTGATGGTCGACTCGCGCCATTTTCTCACACACGCCGTGTGCCTGGGCATGACGGGCAGCGGCAAGACGGGGCTGGGCATCGCGTTGCTCGAAGAAGCGGCCATCGACGGCATCCCCGCCATCATCATCGACCCCAAGGGCGACATGGCCAACCTGGCGCTGCGCTTTCCCCAATTGCGGCCGGACGACTTCGCTCCCTGGATGGACCCCGAAGCCGCGCGCCGCCAGGGCATCTCGGTGGACGACCTCGCCAAGCGCACCGCCGCGCTGTGGCAGGAGGGCATCGCCAAGTGGGACCAGAGCCCCGCGCGCATTTCGCTGTACCAAGAGAGCGCCGACGTGGTGGTGTACACGCCGGGCAACACCGCCTTAGCGCCCCTGTCCATCCTGAGCACCTTCGCGCCGCCCCCACCGCAGGTGATGAATGAGAGCGACCTCTACGGCGACAACCTCTCCAGCACGGTGAGCGCCCTGCTGGCCCTGCTCGACATCAGCGCCGATCCCCTCAAGAGCCGCGAGCACATCCTGCTCTCCACCATCCTCGACACCCTGTGGCGCCAAGGGCAAGGCGCCGACCTGGCCGAGCTTATCCGACAGGTGCAGAAGCCGCCCTTCACCGAAGTGGGGGTCTTCGATCTCGAGCTGTTTTACCCCGCCGCCGACCGCCTAAAACTCGCCATGTCCCTCAACGGCCTGCTCGCCTCGCCAGATTTTGCGGCCTGGACCCAGGGCCCGCCCATGCAAATCGAGTCCATGCTGTACGGGCCGTCGGGGCGTCCGCAGCTCTGCATCGTCTCCATCGCCCACCTCGACGACCGCCAGCGCATGTTCGTGGTCTCGCTGCTGCTCGGGCGCTTGCTCACCTGGATGCGCGGCCAAAGCGGCACCAGCAGCCTGCGCGCCCTGCTCTACATGGACGAGATTTTCGGCTACCTGCCCCCGGTGGGACAGCCCCCCTCCAAGAAGCCTTTGATGACCCTGCTCAAACAAGCGCGCGCCTTTGGCCTGGGCCTCATCCTCGCCACGCAAAACCCGGTCGATATTGATTACAAAGCCCTCTCCAACATCGGCACGTGGTTCATCGGGCGCCTGCAAACCGAACAGGACCAAGCCCGCCTGCGCGACGGCTTAAAAGAAAACCCCGCCCTGGGAAATCGCCAGGCCTTGGGCGCCATGCTCTCGTCGCTGCAGCAGCGCGTCTTCTTAATGAACAGCGTACATGAGGAGGCGCCCTATCTGTTCGAGAGCCGCTTCTGCCTCTCGTATCTCGCCGGCCCACTGACCCGCGCCCAACTGCGCATGCTGCCGGGCCTGGGTCCAGTCGCAACCGAAGTGCCGGCAACCGCAACCGCAGCGACGACAACAACAGCGGCGACGACAACAGCGCTGGCGACAACCACCGACGCTGGCGATGCCGAGGACAACACGGCCGCTGCGTTCACCCGTGGCTTGGCGGCGCAACCCCCGCTGCTGCCCGCTGGCATACAGCCCGTCTACGTCCACGCGACCTCCCACCAGGCCATCTGCTACCAGCCGATGCTGCTGGCCTACGGCACCGTTTTTTACACCGAGACCCGCCCGCGCATCGCCCACGAGGTGCGCTACCTGCTGGCGTACCACAGCGCCGAAAAACCCTTGTTGTTCAACTGGGACGAAGCCACCGAATTGTCGTTGCGCGACGAGCACCTCAAGCCCTTTCCCATCGACGACGCCCAGTTCGCCGCGCCGCCCGCCTGGATGACACGCGACAAGGAGCTCGCCGCCCTGCAAAAAAACTTTCAAGAGTGGCTGCTGCGCAACAAGACCCTCTCGCTCTTCAAGAGCCCCACCAGCGGCATCCTCTCGTCGCCCGAGGAGAGTGAAGCGGCGTTTCGCATGCGTTTGCGCCAAGAGGGACGCGAGGCCCGCGACGCGGCGTTGGACAAGCTCCGCACCAAGTACCAAGGCCAAATCGAACGCCTGCAAAAACAGCGCGACTCCGCCCTCGACAAACTGCACCGCGACCAGGCCCAGGCGAGCGCGGCGAAATTAAGCACCACCACCGCCTTTGCCAGCACCATCGCCAGTACGTTTTTGGGCGGAAAGAAGTTCAGCCCCACCGCCATTGGCCGCGCGGGAACCGCCGCACGCAGCGCGCAAAAAACGACCCAAAAAGGCCAATCCGTCGCCATGTCGCAAAACAAACTGGCCGAATTGGAGGCGAAACTCGCCCAGCTACAACAAGAGGCGGCGCGGGAAATCGAGAACATGCAGACCGACCGAGATGCCAGCAACGAAGCGCTGGAGACCGTCGAGATACCCCCCAAGAAGACCAACATCACCGTGCGCCTGCTTACCGTGGGCTGGCTCCCTTTCTCCATGGTGGCCGACGGTCAACCCCGCCCCGCCTGGCCCCAGGGCGTTTAAACTCACTTAGAGAAATTTAATCTCGGCGTTCACTTGTTTGGTTGTGTCTCTGAGGGATTTTATATGCCCGAGATGTGGTAAAGGATTTGGGTTGTAGGCACATCGCGGTCGGCGCAACGCGGCCGTCGCCTTGAGGGACTTATGCAAAACATTTTGGCGCGTCTTCACAAGTGGCTCCCCGATATTTTTGGTGGCAGCACCGCCATGTTGGTGGCCTTGCCCTCGGCCATCGCCTTTGGCATCGCCATCTTCTCCACCATCGGACCGGGCTTCGCGTCCCAGGGGGCCATGGCCGGCATTTTGGGCACCGTCGTCATCGGCTTGGTCTCGGCGGTGTTTGGCCGAACGCGCCTGCTGATCTCAGCGCCCTGTGCCCCGGCGGCGGCCATCCTCACGGTATTTGTCAGCGAGATGCACCGCGCCGGTGTGCCCGCGGCGCAGATCCCGTTGCTCTTGCTGCTGGTGGGGGGCATGGCCGGCCTCCTGCAGATGGCGGCGGGGCTGCTGGGGGGCGGCAAGCTCTTCAAGTACATCCCCTATCCCGTGGTGGCGGGCTACATGACCGGGGTGGGGCTGCTCATCTTGGACGCGCAGTTGCCGGTGCTGGCGGGGCTGCCCGCCGACGCCGACATCCTCGATGTCTTGGTGGTGTCCCAGTGGCGTTGGCAAGCGCTGCTCGTGGGCGGCGTCGCGATTGTCACCATGGTTGTGGCGCCCCACATCACGCAAAAGATCCCGGCGGCGGCCCTGGCCATTGCCGCCAGCGTGCTGTGCCACTTGGGGCTCGGCTACTTTGAGCCGGCCCTGCGCGACTTGGCCACCAACCCCTGGGTCATCGGCCCCCTGGTCAGCGAAAACTCCGGCGTGGGGCAGCTCTTTGCCGAGCGCGCCCACATGTTGCCCAGCCTCTCCTGGGGCACCTTGCGGCTGCTGCTGGTCCCGGCGGTTACCCTGGCGGTGCTCCTGTCGCTGGACACGATGAAGACCTGCCTCATCCTCGGGGCCATCACGCAGTCGCGCAGCGATTCCAACCGCGAGATCATCGTCCAGGGGCTCGCCAACACCACGTCGTCCCTGTGCTGCGGCATCCCCGGCGCGGGCACGATGGGCGCCACGCTGGTCAACGTGCACAGCGGCGCCAAGACACGCCTGTCGGGCCTCGTCGAAGGCGTCACCGCCCTCTTGGTGCTGCTGGTGTTCTCCCCGCTGGTCGCCTGGATTCCCCTGAGCGCGCTGGCGGGCATCCTCATCGTCGTGGGGGTGCGCATGATCGACAAAAAGACGCTCTCCCTGCTCAAGCAGCGCTCCACCTGGATGGACTTCGCCGTGATCTTTGGCGTGGTGCTGGCCGCCTGTGCCCTGAGCCTCATCTGGGCTGCTGCGGTGGGCGTCGCCCTCTCGGTGGTGTTGTTTTTGCGCGACCAGATCAGCCGACCGGTCATCCGGCGCCGCTTCGACGGCACGGCGCTGCGATCGAAAAAGAAATACCTCATGCCCGCCATGGAGATTTTGGGCCAGCAGGGACACCGGACCGCCATCCTCGAATTGCAAGGCGCGCTGTTCTTCGGCACCTCCGATCAACTGCTGAGCGAAATCGAGCGGGAGTTGCCCCGCGCCACCAACCTGATTTTGCACATGCGGCACGTGCACGCCATCGACTACTCCGGGGCCTACATCCTGCACCAAATCGAAACCCGCGTGGCGGACAACGGCGGCACCCTCGTCATCGCGGCCCTCTCGAAAAAGGCGCGCGAAGATGTGGGCATCCGCCAGTACTTAAAAGACCTGGGCTTTGGCGCCGAGAACTCGAAGCACCTGCGCTTTGTCGACACGCTGGAGGAGGCCCTGGAGTGGGCGGAGCAATGGCTGCTAGACGCGTCGGACTACCGCATCGCGGCGGACCCAGCCACCCCCATCCCCTTCGACGAGCACCCCTTCTTCGAGCGCGTCTCCGCCGAGGCCATGGCCGATCTGCACGATGCCATCGAGACAGTTCGCGTCACCAAGGGCGACTTCGTGTTCCGGCGCGGCATGACAGGCGCGCACATTTACTTTGTGGCCCAGGGCACGGTGCGCATCGTGTGGCCCTTTGCCGACGGCTCCGTGCGGCACATGTCCAGCTTTTCGCGGGGGGACTTCTTTGGCGAGGTGGCGTTCCTTCACCGCCACGTGCGCTCCGCCGACGCCATCGCCGAAGAGGACGTCACGCTCTACGCCCTGCGCCGCGAGAAGTTCGACGTCCTGTCGCGCTCGCACCCGCGCACCACCACCATCGTCTTCGAGCAGCTCGCCCGCATGCTCGCCATCCGCTTGCGCCAAACCAACCTCGAGATCGAGGCCCTCGAAAAGTCGTAGCGCTGCCGTTGCGTTGTCGCCGTTGCGTTGGCGTGGGCGTGGGCTTGGCGGCGCTATTCGAGGGGCAGGTAAATCGAAAAGATGCGGCCGGGATCGGCGGTTTCGTCGTGCTGGAGCGCGAAGACATCGCCGCCGTGCAACCGGATGACCCGCCGCGCCAGGGATATGGAGAGCCCGGTGGCCCCCACGTCGGCGCGTTCGTAAAAGCCCTCGGTGGCCGCGAAGATGTCGCGCAGTTTTTGGCGGTGCGCCGCAGGGAGGTCGTTTTTGATGTCGATGATTTCGACGACGATGCGCTGGGGCAGGTGGCGGTCCTTGGGCTTGCGGTAGGCGTTGAGCTGGATGTGTCCCTGGGAGAGCGCGTCGGTGATCTCGGCGGTGAGGGTGAGGATGGCCCGGAAGATGCGCTCGCGATCGATTTGGACCGGGGGCAGTCCGGGGGAGATGCGGCTTTCGTATTCAATGGGGTGCGCGGCGATGATGCGGCGGATGCCCGCGGCGCAGTCGGTGAGGATCTCCACCGTGGGCACCCACTGGATGTCGAGATCGAATTGCCGGGTCTCGATGCGCGCCGTGTCCACCAGGTTGGCGATGCGCAGCAGGAAGCGCTCGGATTGCGCGGCGATGTGCTGGACGGTGGGCAACAGCGCTTGGGGCAGGGGGCCGTCGATGCCCTTGAGCAGCAGCTCCGAGAACCCGATCAGCGAGCTCAGCGCCCCCTTCATGTCGTGTCCCATGGCGGCCACCATGCGGGCCTTCTGCCGGCGGGCGTCTCGGCCTTCGTCGATGGAGCGCATCTGCGCGTGGGCCTGGTGCTGGTAGGTTTGCTCTAGGCGCTGGAGGCCCGCGTAAATGGGGGCGCAACTGCGGTCGTGGAGCGGCGCGTGGCCGTGCGTTTGCGGCGAGGTGGGCCGCGTCTCGGCGGAGTGCCGCAGGAGGCGTTCGGTGAGGGTGTCGATGTCGTGGGCGACGATTTTGGCCTGGGTCTCCGCGATGCGGTTGGTGCGCCGGATGCCGCGCTCGGTGATGATGGTGAGCAGCAGGGCCGCCAGCAGGGCCGGGATCCACAGCCACAGCGGCGGCGGTTGTGCGGGGGTGTGTTGGCAGAGCCAGGTTTCGTCTTGCAGGGGCAAGCAGGTGTGAAAGCTCGGCTGCTCGCGGTCGTGGATTTCGTGGAACAGGGCGCCCGGCGCGGAGATGTCGTCGCGCACGGAGAGGGCTTGGCCAAAGGCGGTGCGCATCACGTCGATGAGCACGGGGACGTCGTGGCCGGACACCTCGGCGGTGCTGGCGAGCACATCTTGCAACAGCATTAGGGACTGCCGTCGCTGCTGGGCTTGGTGATCCGTGTAGAAGGCGCGGGTCAGCGCGTAGGTGAGAAAGAGGGGCAGGAACACGGTGCCCGAGAAGTGGAGGAGCTTCGCGAAGAGCAGGCGGCGGTTCACGGCAGGATCTCCGGCAGGTGGATGGTGACGGTGGTGCCCTGGCCGAGGATGGAGTCGATGGCGATGTCGCCGCCGTGTTGTTTGACGAGCTCGCGGCTGATGGCCAGGCCGAGCCCGGAGCCCCCCTTGCGCTGCATGCGCGTGCCGGATTGCTCAAAGGCGTTGAACACGCGCTTTAGGTCGCTGCGCGCAATGCCGCAGCCGGTGTCGCGCACGAAGATCGCGACGCGCTGGTCCGGGGCGCGCTGGACGGCCAGCTCGATGTGTCCCGTCTCGGTGAAGCGCAGGCTGTTTTGCACGAGATTGGTCACGACCTGCCAGAGGCGCTGCCGGCTGCCGCGGACAAAGAGCGGCCCCGCGGGGTCGATGGTGGTTTGCATGGCGAGGCCCTTGTTGCCGATCTTCCCGCGGGACTCCTTGGCCACCTCGTGCAGCAGGGCGTCGACGTCGATGGGGTCGCTGTCCCACGGGATGTCGTCGTCGAGCAGGGTGGAGAAGCCCACCATCTCGCGCACCATGTCGATGAGTTTTTGGCAGGCGTTGTAAATGATGTCGACGTCTTCGCGCTGTGTTTCCTTGAGCGCCTCGGATGCGTCACGCAGCTCTTGGGCCAGGGACGCGATGTGTTCGAGGGGGGCCAGCATCTCCTGGGCCACGGTGGTGAGGTGCTCTTTCCGGGCGGCGTCCAGCACGGAGACCTCGTGCCAGGCGTCGGCGTAGATGGCGCGCTCGGCGTGCACCTGCAGTTTGAGCAGCAGCAGGGCGCTGTCCACCACCGGCCAGGGCGACATGATGTCGCGCAAGAGGGCGTCGGCGCGTTGGCGGTGTGGCTGTCCGGCGGTCTCGATGAAGTCGCTGAGGCTGTCCGCGAGCCGTTGAATGGCGGCGGCGTGGCGGCGCCACAGGAGGTGCGGTCCCAGCCAGAAGATCAGCGCCATGAAGCCGAGGGTCAGCAGGGCCCACAGCGACACGGCGTCGGTGGGAGGCCGGAGGTAGTGCGAGATGTGGACGGGGTTGGCCAGCACGATGCGCCGCTCGGCAAAGGGGTGCTTGAGCGGGATGATGCCGATGTAGTGCCACTGCTCGCCCAGCTTTTGGTGGCGGAAGATGGGCGCCTCGGCGTCGCGGATTTCCAAGGGGGAGAGATCCGCGAGCATGGGGGAGAGGTGGCCGGGCAAGAGCGCGCTGTGTACGCCGGTTTTGCGGGTGACGCGCCGTAGGATCTCCAGTTGGTCCCCGGCGTTTCGCAGCATCATCTCGCGTTGCAATGTGTTGGCGAGGGTTTGCATTTTGGTGTGCTCGCCCTGCCAGGTGAAGGCCGCGTTGACCGCCGCCAGCAGGAGCGCTTGCAGCAACAACCACAGCAGCAGGTGCCTGCGACTGACGGCGAAGAAGTGATGTCGCAGCCCCTTGCGAGATAGGTGCGAGGGCGGGTGCGGGGGTTGGGCGTCGGGCGCGGTCGGTTCCATGGACTTTGAAAAGTATCAGGTTGTTGTCGATTGACAAGCGATGTGAAAGCCGAAAGAAACAGCGTCGGGCCCGTTGCAAAAGGAGGCGGCAAATGACAGACAGCGCAGAGCGCGCGACCCACATCGGCACACTGCTGGGGGCTGGGGCGCAATTCACGGGGAAGCTGGCCTTTCAGGGCACGGTGCGCATTGAAGGCGAGCTCGAGGGCGAGGTCCTGTCGGCCGACACGCTGGTGGTGGCCGAGGGGGGACAAGTGCGCGGCACCATCCGCGTCGGACAACTGGTGGTGGCGGGCGGCCAAGTGGAAGCCGAGGTCTTTGCCGCTGCGGGTGTCGAACTGCTGGACGGCGCCGTGCTCTCTGGCCGGGTGACCACGCCGTCGCTGCAAATCGAAAAAGGCGCCATCTTCCGCGGCGAGAGCGTGATGACCGCCGAGCCCGCACCCACCGCCGAGCCCGCACCCACCGCCGAACCCGCACCCACCACCGAACCCACGGACGGCGATGACTGAGCCCGCCATTGTCCCTGCGGCGGTCTTGGTGCCCCTGTTGCGCCGCCCCGAAGGACCCGCGTTGTTGTTGACGCGCCGCGCCATGAGCGTGGCCACCCACAAAGGACAAATCGCCTTTCCCGGCGGTGCCGTTGAGCCCGAGGACGCATCCGTAGAAGCTGCGGCCCTGCGCGAAGCCGCCGAAGAGATCGCCCTGCCGCCTGAGCGCGCGCGCGTGTTGGGCGTGTTGCCGATGCAGCACACCTGGACGGGCTTCGAGGTGTTCCCGGTGGTGGCCCAAATCGACGAGGTGCCCGCGCTGGTGCCCAACCCTAAGGAGGTGGCGCAGATCTTCGAGGTCTCGCTGGCGTGGCTGCGCACCCCGGGCGTGTTCCAGCGCCTCGACAGAGAGGTCGGGGGACGCCGCTTCACCGACTACCGCTACAGCACCGCCGAGGGCGTCGTTTGGGGGCTCACCGGGCGCATCATCTACGACTTGCTCCACAGCGCATTCGTCTGACATCGCCAGCGCATTGGCGCGACGCCGCCGCGTATTTTTACGCCGCACGTGCATTTGTTGGGGCGGGTTTTTGCGCTGCTGGCGCCGGACGTGCTAGGGCTTGAACAGGCGCCTTAGCCGTCGCGTTTCGCGCGAGATAGACGGAGAGAACATGCAAAACAAAATGATCTTTGTGATTGGATCGCCGCGTTCGGGTTCGACGATGTTTCAGCGGATGCTCGGGTCTCACTCGGCGATTTACACCCACCCGGAACCCCACATCATTTCGCCCCTGGCCCACCTGGGCTACTACGAAAACGTCGACAAAGCCCCCTACGACCACATCAACGCCGCCCTGGCCATCCGCGAATACGTGGCGGACTTGCCCGGCCAAGAGGACGACTACCTGGACGCCTGCCGCGCCTACCTCGACATCCTGTACGGGCGCATGCTCGACAAGAGCGGTCAGCAGATGATGCTCGACAAGACGCCGGCCAACGCCCTGGTGTTGCCCTTCTTGCGCAAGGTGTATCCCGACGCCCACTACATCGTGCTCACGCGGCACCCGCTGGCGATTTTCTGCTCCTACGCCGACTCCTTCTTCGAGGGCGACTACGACGCGGCGCTGAACTTCAACAACATCTTGGGGCGCTACGTCCCGGCCATGGCGGGCTTTTTGCGCACGCCCCCTGCGCGCATGCACCACGTGCGCTACGAGGACTTGGTCGCGCAGCCCGAAACCAAAATGGCGGAAATTTTTGCCTTCTTGGGCCTGCCCAACGAGGCGGACGCGGTCAACTACGGCGCGCGCGAACACGTGGTCAAGAGCTTCGGCGATCCCAAGGCGTCGCAGGAGCAGCGCCCCACCACCAAGTCGGTGAGCGCCTGGGCCAAAACCCTGGCCGCCGACGCCCACAAGCTCTCGTTGGCCCGCAAGACGGTGGACCCGCTCGACGAAGCCGACATCGAGATCTGGGGCTACGACAAGGCGCATCTGTTCGACAAAGTGGCCGAGGCCGCCGGGCAGAAGCCGAAAAAAGATCGCAAGTGGGCACTGAATCCCTACCGCATGAAGCGCCGCATCTTCATGTCGCTGCGCAAAGACATCCACCGCAAACCCTTAGGGCGGGCGTTGAAAAAAGTGCGCTACTACTGCGACGTCCTACTGCGCGAATAAGCGCGTCACAACACCGCGACACCGCGACAACCACCACATGACGCAACCCCGCGCGTTAGGGCAATCCGGCCTCGCGGGAGAGCATCCCCCCGGTGAGGGCGTCGATGATGGCGGTCAGCTCCTCGATGCGCACCTGCATCTCCACGGAGCGCCGCAGATCGCTCTCTTGGGCCGCAGCCGTGGTCAGGATGAGCTTTCGCCGTTCAAAGACATACCCCGCCAGCAACTGGATGAGCTTCTCGCGGTCCGAGGCGCGCTTGCTCAAGGTGGTGTGCACGCGCAGGGTGTCCGCGTGGAAGATAAGATCGGAGAGCTTCCACTGCGCCGTTATCTGAAAGCCCAAGTCGCGGTCGGTCTTGGCCCCCCATTTGTCTTGGACGCTCTCCTGTTTGTTCAGCGATTCGTCGCGCTCGAGGTCGAGGCCCGCGGTGAACTTGAACGTGGGCAAGATGGCCTGCAGGGAGGCCTGGCGCAGCAGGTGTCGCGTGCGGGCGATGTCGGCGTCGGCCAGGCGCAGGGCGGCGTTCTTGAGGGCGTCGAAGGTGGGCTCTTTGCGCAGGGCGGCCTGTGCCCGCGCGATGCGCAGAGAGGCCCCCGGATCCGGTGGGCGCGTCGCAGCCGAAGCCGGCGGATTGGGGCGCCTTTGGGGTGCGTCGGCCCGAAGGGGAGCGGCGACGCCCAAGCCCAGGCTGAAGCCCAAGACCAGTGCCCCGGCGAGCTGCCGGGCGCGGCGGGTGGTGGGTGTCGTGGCGGTAAACGATGTGCGTTTCATGTTGTCCTCACATGGTTAAAAGCGCGACAGCGCTTGGATGCGCGCGCGCAAGCCCTCGAGATCGATGTGCAGCAGGGCGCAGGACAAGGCGTCCTGGCACTGTGCGGCCTGGAGTTGTGTTTGCCGGTGGCGCAATTGCAGTTCGCGCAGCAGCGCGTGCCGGCGGTTGATCATTTGGTGGGCGCTTTGCCGGTGGGCGACGCAGGTCATGAAGGGCCTAGGGGCGAGCTGCCAGCGCAACCGGATGCCGACAAAGTGCCGGGTGGACGCCGCCTCGACAAAGGCGTTGGCGGGCAGCGCCAGGTTTTGGCGGTCCTTGCGGCCGATGCGCCAGTTGATGGTGATGTCGGGCCAAAACTGGGAGACGGCCTTGGGACAGCGCGGATGCCCCACGTCGCGCCAAAAGGCGTGGGTCAGGTCGGGCAGCGACACCCAGGGCTCGGAGAGAGGCAGTGCCCCGCGCACCGCTTCGCCTGCCGCGGGATCCTCGCCCGGACCGCGCTCTCGCCACGGCCCCGCGTCGGTGGCCACCCAGAGATCGCCGCGCGCGTCGACGGCCACGTCCCGTATCTCGCGCATGTGCCAGCGCTGTCCGTCGAAGTGCCACCACTGCTGCTGGGTGTCGCGGGCAAAGAGCTGCCCTGCGGGGGCGGCCACCGCGTTGCGAAAGCGCTGCGACAAGGCGTGAACGCGCCACGCGCCGGTGTGGGCATCGTGCGTCGCGACGAGGTTGTCCCCGAGAAACACGGCGTGCTGTTGCCAGTCGTCGGCGTGGATGAGGGCGTCGGCGGTGTCGGGGCGCAGCGGTGACGGCGCGTCGGAGACAGGGGGAGCGGCGGCGTCTGGGGGCGGAAGCCAGGTGTTTTGGTAGGTGCCCACGGCCTCCATGGCGTTGTCCGGGCGCTGCAGCAAGGCGCGCACGTGGGGGGCGTAGCGCTGGTGCACGCGGCCCTGCGGCCCGATGATGTGCACCCAATTGTTGGCGGCGATCCACAGGTGTCCGCTTTTGTCGAAGCGCAAGGCCTGCGGCGTGTGGGGCCAAGCGGTCTGGCTGGCCTCTCCCTCTGGTGAGATGCGGATGAGCGCGCCGTCGTACCAGAGGGCCGCCTCACCCCGGTCGCCGATGGCAATGCGCGTGGTTTCGTAGCGCAGGACCTCGTCTTGTGCGTCGCCGTCCTCGCTGTCGTCTTCATAAGGGGCGTACGCGGTGTCGTCGTCGGCAAAGGTGGCGTCGGGGGTTTCGAACAGAGCGCTGTCTTCGGTCCCGGCGTCCAGCGCGCTCAGCGCCAGTGAAGACGCGGCATCACCGTTCTCCGTGGGCGAGTGGGCGTGCCGATTCCAGACGCGCTGCCAGCGGACGCCGCCGTCCAGGGTGATCCACAGGGCGTCTTCGAGGGCCGCGGCGACGACACCGGGCTGGGTGGGGGCGCAGGCAACGCGCACCGTGCGGGACAAGGGGGTGGCCCGCGCCGCTCCGAACATGCCACACACGCCGCAGAGCAGGCACACCACGGCCCCAAAGAGGTGAATGTGTCGCGCGTGTCGCATGGACGGGTGATCCTTTCGCCGCTGGGCAGGGCAACCGATGCACTGCTCGCGTCAGAAGATATCGGCCGTTTTGGCGAGATGTTTCCTGTTGGGGGCAAAAAAAAGCGTTTTTTATGCGAAATGGCGCCTAGTCGCAGGTGACCGTGAGGAGAAACGACGCGGGGGGATAGCCGGGTCCGGCTTCGGCGATGAGGTCGGCGGTGGCGCCTGCGGCGGTGAAGCTGAGGGTGTTGGCGCCCGCCTGCACACAACTGGTGGGGTCGGTGTAATCGCCGAGACGCAGCCAGGTGAGGGCGTGGCCCGGCGGCAGGTGGTCGGCGGTCACGGTGACGGTTTGGCCCGCGGTGAGGCCCGTGATGCGGTACACGGCCTCGGCACCGGGAAAGTCGCCCGCGCAGGTGGCGTTGTAAGCGTAGTGGCTGCGCGTGCGGAAGGGATGGGGGGCGTTTTGATAGGCGTTGTAGCCGCAGCCGAGGATCACGGGAGCCAACGGGGGATCCAGATCAACGCAGACGTAGTTTTCGGGGACGCTGAGGTTGGGTGTGCACTGCTGCTCTTCATCGATGCCCGTGTTCATGCAGGGCCGGTGCGGTCCCGAGATACACTGGGGATCGAGGGGCGCTTGCGTGTAGCAATACGAGCCGGTGGCTCCGCCGTAGCAGTCGTTGTCCGGCACACTGCAGGGGGCCATGTTGGGCTTTGCATCGACGATGTCGCAGCGCCAGGGCCTGGCATTGTTTTCGAGGTCTGGGCGGCATTGGACGTCGTAGCAGGGCGTCGTGCCATACTGCACCAGGCAGGGATCGGTTTGATCGGCGCACGCTCCCGACGCGTCGCAGACACCGCGCTCGCAGGGAGAGCCGCCGTAGCAGAACTGCCCGGTGTGATCCACCATCTTGCGGCAGTCCTTTGTGTCTTCGCGGCACTGCATGCCGTGGCACGAGCCGTCGCAGGGGTTTTGTGCGCCTTCGGGGGTGTGGCAGACGCCCGAGAGGCACACCTGGGGTTGGTCGCCGAGGCAGAAGAGGGGCTCGCTGCAGGGGGTGCCGTCCTTGACCGGACCGTCGAGGCAGGCCTTGCGCTCCTCATCGCACACGCCCGGCGCGATGCAGCTACCAAAGGCGGGCTCCGCATCGGCACAGGGCGGATCCGCCGAGACGCACTCGCCCCCCTGGCAGGTCTCGGAGCCGTTGCAAAACAGGCCGTCGTCGCAGGGTTGGCCGTCCATCTCCAGGTTGGAGTAGTCGCAGCGCCCCGCGCGCTCGTCGCAGAAATCCAAGGTGCAGGGGTTGCGGTCGTCGCAGTCGGCGTCCTCGCGGCAAAACACCGGGATGGGGATGTCTTCGGAGTCGGAGTCGGGGTCGGGGTCGCTGCCGTCCACCGGGGCCGTGTCGTCGGGTGTGCTGGAGTCGCTGGGCTTGGGGGTGCCCGTGTCCCACGTAAAGGGCGGCGCATCCTGCGCGGGGTCGTCGCTGTGGCAACCGACGGCGAACAGCAGGGCAGCGAACACAATGGCAAAGGGGGTTCTAGGCATGTGGCGTCCTCATAATGGGCAGCGCTGGCTCAGGGCGCGCCGCCGTCAGTCCAAGAGACATAAAGGTCGTAGTAGTACACGGCAGCTTCCACGTTGTCGGGGAAGTCGGGGTTGCCATCCTGCTGCTTGGGGGCCGATTGGACGATGAGGAAGATGGGACCGGGACAGTTCCATCCGCAACACTTGCCGCCATTGGCGGGACAGGAGGCGTGGTAGACATCGCTCGCGGGCCGCAGGGTGTAGAGCGGAACGCCCGCCCAGTGCACGTTTTGGTTGTAGATGTCGGGGAACCCGCCCAGCCACGAGGTGCCGGGGGGCCAGGTGGCATTGATCGGCGGATCGAGGTATTTCATGTTGCCCTGTCCGTTGGGATGGCTGAAGTTCCAGGCGTCCGGGAACCATCCGGGGATGGTGTGGTTGCCTTCGGTTCCCTTGTGAATGCCCGGGCCCCATTCGCATTTGAAAATGGCCGTGGAGACGGCCCACCAGGGATGCGCGGCGTAGGGATTGCGCACGACAATCGCGGTGACGTTGAGGTTGCGGTGCGTCCGGTTATCCAACAGCCACTGCACGTTGTATCCCAATGTTGGCAAGCCATAGCTGCTGTCGGGAAAGCTGGTGGAGCAGAGCGTGGAGATACCGCCGCTGACTTTCACCGCGCCCGACAGGGTATCCATGGTGATGATGCCCGCCGGGTAGACGTCCAGACTGCTGCCGCACTTGTAGAGCACCGGGGGCTGCATGGCACAGTCGGCTTCGCCGGTGGGTGGACCCGGTGGGCAGGCGCCTTCGGTGACCTCGAGCTGGTAGTTGCAGTTGGCGGTGCACGGCGCGGTCAGGGCGGTGCGGTTGGAGACCCCCACCAGGTAGAGATCGTTCGCCGCGACATCAGATATCGTCACGCCGTTGTCCCCCACCTTGGCCGTGCCCAGCAGGTCGTAGCTGTTTAACGCGCACAGGGCGCCGGTGTGTGGCGCTGCCTTGGGATAGCGCACTTCTACTACGGCGTCGGCGGCGTCGTTGGTCGGCGCCACGAGCTTCACGCAGTAGTCGCGGGTGGGCGCGCCGGGCAGCGGGTGAATTTTAAAGTACTCGACATTGGGCCAAAACTTGCTGGCGAGGCCGGTGTGGTCCGGGGTGACGCCCTGCCAGGTGTCGGTGCAGGGAAACCCACCGCAAGCGGATCCCGTGCCCTGGTGCCAGCTATTGACGGCCTGACGCAGGTTGCCCTGGTACACGCCCTCGGCGCCCGCTGCAGGGCCCAAAGTGATGTCGTAAACCCGCGGGTCGTCGTTGATGCGCTCGCAGGGGCTCGCGTTCCAGGCGCGGCGCTCCACCGACAGGGTGAAGTCGCCCTTGCGCGCTGCCGTGGCCCCGTCGACGAAGACCAATACGCGCCGGTTGGTGCCCGCTGGTCCCGTGGGGCGCACGCCCTCGACGAAGACCACCGAGGACGAAATGTGGTCGCGGCCGGAGATCGGGCTGTACAGGTTTTGCTTGGGCGCCCCGGAGAGGGTGTCGTTGAAGGGCACCGGCGCATCCGGCATGGTCCAGCTACCGCGCTCGCACCAGTGGTAGCCGTTGCTGGCGCAACCGGCGCCCGAACAGCACTGTTGGTTGGCGGCTTGGTTGCCCATTTTGTTGGCGTCCTCTTCCCAGACCGCGCCGCCGGTGTAGGTGCGCAGGCAGCGGTTGGTGGCGATCGATCCGCCGGGCACCGGGCAGTCCGCCGCGCTGTTGACGTCTTCGACGACGTAGAGCTGCGCGTCGTAATTGGCCTCCAGCGTGATGACAAAGCCGTAGAGCTGGTTTTGGTCGGCGCTGTTGGTCTCGTACTCAAAGGCGTACACGACGTCGGGGCCGTCCTTGCCCAGGGGGTCGCCCGCGGTTGTGCATCCCGGGCCGTCGGCGCGGTAGTGGTTGCCTGCGCAGCGCGTGGAGCCGTGGACCGTGCGAACGGTTGTTTCGGTGTTGCCGAAGCTGCCGATGTAGCCGGGGTTGGTGGTGTTTAAGGCGCCGCCGGTGAACAGGTCGGTGCACAGATCGTTGAGGGCCGCTGGCTTTACTGCGGCTTCACAGACGCCGTTGGCCGCGCCCACGGTGTAGAGCAGCGCGGTCATGTCGTTGGTGATGTCGCCGCACAGGGGATCGAAGCAGTTGGTGGGGTAGGCGACGGTGTCGAGGTGCCCGGTGCAATCGGAGCCGGCGTCGGCGCTCTGCAGCACGCACTGGCCCGCGGTGTTGCAGGCGTAGTCGTGGCAGACCGTTGGCGGAATGCCGGTGCCGGGATCGCAGGGCTTGCCGGGATCGGGCATGAAGATGCAAAAGCCCGACACGCAGTCGACTTGTTGGCATTGATCGGCGGGCGCGGGACAGTCGGTGGGAAAGGTGCACTCGCTGCCCACGGGCACGCCGTGTTCGCAAAGGGTGGGGGTGTAAAAGGTGATGAGCTTGTCGCTGCCCTCGGGGTACGTGCCCTCGCAGCACACCAGGTTTTGGCTCTCGGCGTCCATCTTGGGGGTGAAGTTGGGGTCGTCGTGCCACCACGCGCAGCCGCCCCAGCAGTCGCACTGCAAGAAGCCGTTGCAATAGGAGGGGCCGCAGAGCTTGATTTTGGGTGTCGACGGGTTGTTGTCGTGGTCGACCTCGGCGCAGATGCCCTGCTTGGTGGTGCCGTTGTTGCAATCGCTGTCGTCGTCGCAGGTGCACAGCCCCGATGCGTGGCAGCCCTTTCCGTTGAGGCAGTCGCTGGTCTTCTTGCAGGTCACGCCGTCGGCGGCCGCGTCCTCCCACCAGCACTCGTCCTTTTTGCCGATCTCGGTGCAGCACTCTTCGACCAGGGGCGTAACGCCGGTCCAGTTGCCGAAGACCGCGGTTTGGGCCTTGTCGTTGTCGTCGACGTGGCGCATGAAATACACGGGTTGGGGTGTTGCCGCGGCGTCTTGGGCGAGGGATGGGGCCGCCGGGGCGGGGTCCGGGGCTGTCGCCGCCGTTGCGCCGTTGTCTGCGGTGCGTCCGCAAGCCAGCAGTAGCACGCCCAAAAGCGCGATGACCCATACAGCGGTGTGGTGTGTTTTCATGGCGTCCTCTCAAAACTCTCGCGCGCGACGGCGCGTGTGTCGTTCTTCACTCAAGTCACAATTATAAACATAAAACATAACGCTGTCGCATAGAAGATTTGTGCTTCATAGAAGAGCGCCCTTGTTGGAACCGTCCCGAATCCGTCCCGAATCACTCTGAACGCTCCATTTTCACGCCGTCTCAAATGAACGGATCGCCCGGCGGATTTTTTATGTCGTGAAACATCCCTACGCCGGGGGTGCCAAAATGGGGGGAAACAGGCGGTGTTTTTCGGCGGGGCGCGGGGGCGCGGGTGTTTTGAAATTGACCGCTGTTTTTCGGAGATTTACGATTACGGCATTCCAAACAAAAGGAGTGGGGCGATGACGAAGCAATGGACAATGTGCGGGTTGGTGCTGTTTTGGGGCGGGTGTCTGGCGCTTGGATGCAGCGACGACGTGCCCCTCAAGGGTGTGGCGCCGGATATCGTTACGCCGCCGCCTGTGACCTCCGATGACAAGCATCCAGGCACGGACACCGGCGACGCGCCAGACACCGGCGAGATACCGGATGCGAAAGCCGGCACGGATTCGGACTCGGGCGATGCGCCGGACACCGGCACAGACACGGACACCGGCACAGACACGGACACCGGCACAGACACGGACACCGGCACAGACACGGACACCGAGACCGACGCGTCCGCTAGCTGCGACCACAACGGTCTCGATGCCCTGGTCGAAGACTTCATCAACACCCGCGGCGATCCCAACACCGTGCTCTTTTATTGGGGCTCGACAAAGGACACGCAGGACCGCACCGTAGAAATATGGCTTGCGGTGCCGCTGGATATGCCGCCCGGCAGCTACGACCTCTCCGTACTCACCGGCATTGAGATGCACCTCGTGCAATACGATGCAGGGGGCGACTTCCTCGACGAGTTTGCCGTGGTGGCGGGTTCTGCAGAGGTGCGCCGGGCCCAAAGTTACGTCATCGATATTTTGGACGTGGTGCTGCGCGATGTGCGGGCGTGGTCGCTCGGCGAGATGAGGCTGCCGGACCCCGAGGGCGAGACCTGGTGCATCGATGAGTTCACCGTCTTCAAGGTCTCCGATCTCAGCTTGTACTGCGAGGATGACGGGGATTGCGCGGCGCCGCTCCCGGTGTGTGGGCACAAGCGCTACTGCGTGCCCAGCGCCGATTGGGACTGCGGACCGGAGCTGTTTGGCGACGGCGACTGCGATTGCGGCTGCGGCTTTCTCGACGTGGATTGCGGTGGCGACACATCTTTGGCGGCCTGTGTTTATGATGCGTGCCTCGACATGTTGGGCACCCCGGCCAACGACGGCGAAAACTGGCGCTGCGACCCCTAGCCATTTCGCGGCGATTCTCATTTTTGACCAATATTTGTCTGCGGTATCGGTGTGGCGATAAGCTCGCGTGGCACGGCGCACTCTGTGCGGTGTTCCGATTGACCTTATCCGACGCGAAACATATTATCGGCGGGATAAGGGTATTGTTTTTTTGCGTTGCGATGCCATTTTTGCGGGTCGCGACACGGGCATTGTAAAAGGACTGAGGACAACAGCATGGCGCCATCCACCCAAATTGCCGATCGATTGCTGGAAACAGGGCTCATCTCCGAGGGCCAACACCGCGCGGCCATTCAGTATTTCCACAATTTTGGCGGTTTCATCGAAGACGCGCTCATCGAATCCAACGCCATCGAAGAAGAAGAGCTCATCAAGTGGTTGGCGGGCATTCATCGCACGCGATTTGTCTCCACGGCCAAGCTGAAGAAGGCCGACATCGGGCAAAAGATACTCGAAAAAATCCCCATGGATTTCGCCGTGAAACACATGGTGTTCCCCATCCTCTTCGACGACATGAGCCGCACGCTGTCGGTGGTGACCCACGCGCCCAACGATCCGGCGATTGAGCGCGACATCGCCCGCTTCTCCGGTGCGCTAAAGGTGCGCTCGTTTGTCGCGCGGCCGGCGGCGGTCAAGGCGGCCATCGCCAAGTTTTACAAGGGCGACATCCACGCATTTGCCAACGTCGACAAAGATGGCATCGCCGCGTTTCAAAGCATGATGGACGTGTACGAACGCAACCTCCTCGACGAAGGCACCATGGTGGCGGCGGTGGCCGATTCAGCGGGCTTGGCATCGCGCGAGCGCACGCTGGACGCCGACGATCTGCAGCGCTCCTACGACGGGGCGACGCGCATGGGACAAGCTGACACGGGCATGACCTTAGAGATGGTGCGCGTCTTTATGTCGCTGCTCGAGAGCAGCCGCGAGAACCTGTCGGGGCACTCGGTGCTCACCGCGAACTTTGCCGAGAAGCTGTGCAACAAGCTGGGCCTCAGCCAGTCAGATGTCGCCGCCATCACCCTGGGCGCGCTGCTGCACGACATCGGCAAGGGCGACCCCTACCACCTCACTGCGTTCAACGTCGCCGAATGGGAAGGACACCGCGAGGCCGCCATGAAGCGCTTCGAAACACCGGTGCGCCTGTTTGAATCGGCCAAGCTGCCCCTCGAAACGGTCAACACCGTGCGCCGCATGTACGAGCGCTTCGACGGCAGCGGGTTCCCCGACGGCATGAAGCGCAACGAGATCCCCCGCGGGGCGCGCATCCTGGCCATCGCCGACACCTTCGCCGATCTCACGTCGAACCCGCGCAACCCCTACCGGCGGCTGCTCACCACCCAAGAAGCCACCGAGGTGCTGCGCAAGTACAAGACGCGCATCTTCGACGACAACCTGGTCGACCTCTTTGCCTTTGTGGTGTCGGGCGACGACATCAAGCGCAAGCTGCTGACCGGCGCCCAATCCATCCTGGTGCTCGACTCCGACGCCGAGCAGTGCGCCATCCTGGAGATGCAGTTCACCGCCCGGGGCTTTAAAGTGCACACGGCCCGCCGCGCCGACGACGCCATCAAGTTCTTGCTCGAAACCCCGGTGAGCATGGTGCTCTCCGAGGTGGATCTGGAGCCCTTCGACGGCTTTGAATTGAAGAGCCGCCTAAACAAGCAGGCCAAAACCAAGGACGTCCCCTTCTTCTTTTTCACCAGCCGCACCAACGCCGAGGATGTCGCCCGGGGCTTTCAGTTGAGCGCCCAAGACTACCTGGTCAAGCCCTCCTCCATCGAGGTGGTCGCCACCAAAATACAAAACTTCCTCGAGCGCGCCAAACCCGCGGCCGTGTCGGGAGGCGTGGCGGGATCCCTCAAAGAGATGTCCATTCCCGACCTGGTGCAGTTGCTCGCCAACGGGCGCCGCACCGGCCAAATCAAACTGAGCTTCGGCAAATACTCGGGCGAAATTCACATCGTCCATGGCGAAATTTACAACGCCTTGTTTCACAACCTGCGCGGCGAAGAGGCCTTCTTTGCCATGTTGAAGATGCGCGACGGAAACTTCGCCATCAACCCGGACTTTCACGCCGATACCAAGGTCATCCAGGGCACTGCCGAAGCGCTGCTGCTTGAGGGCATGCGCCGCGTAGACGAAGAAAATCGCTGACGCAGCAACGACGCGGCACCGCGCCGCCCAACACGGAGGTCACAACGTCGCATGGATTTCTCCATCGTTGAAAGCATTCGAAAAAAACGAGATGGCCAGGCGTGGAGCGCTGCGGAGATCCGCGCCATTATCGACGGTGTCACCCAGCAAACCCTGCCGGATTACCAAGTCTCGGCCCTGCTGATGGCCGTGTACTTTCAAGGCATGTCCCCAGAGGAGCTCGCGGTGTGGACCGACGCCATGCGGCACTCGGGGGTGGTGCTGTCGCATCCCCAGGGGCGCTACCGCGTCGTGGACAAGCACTCCACCGGCGGCGTGGGCGACAAAATCTCCATCTGCCTCGCACCGGCGGTGGCGGCGTGCGGCGTCAAGGTGCCCATGATCGCGGGCCGCGGTTTGGGGCACACCGGCGGCACCCTCGACAAACTGGAGGCCATCGCGGGCTACAACATTTTCATCGACCGCCCGGCGGCTGCCCAACAACTCGAGGAGATCGGCCTGTTCATCATCGGGCAAACCGACGACATGGCCCCGGCGGATCGACGCCTCTACGCGCTGCGCGACGTCACGGGCACGGTGGAGTCCATCCCCCTCATCAGCTCGTCCATCATGAGCAAAAAACTCGCCGAGGGCATCGATGGCCTGGTGCTCGACGTGAAGGTGGGCGCCGGTGCGTTCATGCCGACGCAGGAGCGCGCCGCATTGCTGGCCGAAACGCTCATCGGCATCGGTCGCGCGGCGGGGTGCGCGGTGACGGCCCTGCTCACCGACATGAACGCGCCCATCGGCCGCACTGTTGGCAACGCCCTAGAGACCCGCGAGGCCATTGATGTGCTGCGCGGCGAAGGCCCGGCGGACACCGTGGCGCTCACCGTGGCCTTGGGGGCGGAGATGCTGCTGTTGGCCGGGGCGGCGACCTCTCTCGACGAGGGCACAGCGAAACTGCAGCAGGTGCTCTCGAACGGCGCGGCGCTGGAGCGCTTTGCCCAGTGCGTGGCGATGCAAGGGGGCGACGCCGACGTGTGCGAGCATCCCGAGCGCCTGCCCGCGGCGCGCAGCGTTGTCGAAATTGTGGCCGAGCGCTCCGGGGTGGTGCACGCCGTATCACCGCGCACCGTGGCGATGGCCTCCATGGCCACCGGGGCGGGCCGCCAACGCGCCGAAGATCAAATCGATCCGGCCACCGGGGTTGTGCTCCACGCCGTGGTGGGGCAGTCCGTCGCGGCTGGCGATGTGTTGGCCACCTTGCACCACAACGGCCGCGGCCAAGGCGAAGCCGAAGCGTTGCTGCGTACGGCCTGGCACATCGACGACGCGCCAGTGGCGCCATCCCCGCAAATCATCGACAGACTGAGCTGAACGAAGTTGGGCCGGTCGCGCAGGTCCCTCGGGTTACGGCGCGGCGCGGTCTTGCGACATCGCCTCGTAGACCTGTAAGGCGTTTCGCAGCACCTCGGGCGAGAAGCCGCCGGCGTAGGGTTGGGCCCCGATAAAAAAGGTGGGCGTGCCGCGGACCTTGCGGTGAATGCCCTCGTCGACGTTTTGCCGGATGCGCGCCAGGGGCTCGGCGGATGTGAGGCAAGCCCGGAAGCGCGGCATGTCGAGGCCGAGTTGTTCGGCCAGGTACACGGGGTCGATCTTGTCGGGGCGCACGCGATCTTGAATGGCAAACAGGGCGTCGTTCATGGCCCAAAATTGGTCTTGTTGCGACGCGCACTCTGCGGCCAGGGCGAATTCGCAGGCGCGGTCGTGAAAGGTGGTGCGGACGGTCTCGTTGCAGGCGGCGTCCACGGGGAAGTGCTTGTGCACGAGCCGCACCTTGTCGGCGTGGGCGGTGATCATGGTGCGGGCGCTCTTGTGGGCGAAGCGGCAGTAGGGGCACTGGTAGTCGCTGAACTCGTAGATGGTGAGCACGGGATCGGTGGCGCCGATCCAGTGGGCGCCGTTTGGGTCGATGCCAGCGGGGAGTTCCGGTAGCTCTTTCCAGCCCAGGTGCTGCCAGTAGACGGGGAGTTTCCAGGCCACCAGGGCGGAAGGGATGAGGGCCACCGCGGCGAACAGGGCGATGAGGGCGGGCTGGCGCAACAGGTGGCGCACATCGGCGACAACGGCGGCGACGGGGTTTTGGCGCAGGGCGCGCAGCAGCAGTGCGGCGGCGACGAGCAAGATGAGGTTGACGAAATACAGCGACATGCAAAAGAGGCACAGCGACTGAATGATGAAGTGGGAGATCCACGCCAGGATGCCCGCCACCACCACGGACAGCAGGGCCGCGACAAAGAGGATGCCCGCGCCGAATCCCCGGTGGCGTCGACCGACGCGCCCGGCGGCAGCGGCGATGGTGGCGAGGGCGAGGTAGGCCGCCAGTCCCCACCAGGAGATGGGCATGAAGAGAAAGACCGCGTAGGGAGAGCGCGCCACTTGCTCGCAGTTTACCTTGTCGTTGAGCGCGCAGATGGCATTGTAGCCGGGGTCGGTGTGCGTGAAGTAATGAATGCGGGAGAGCTCGATGGAGATCGCGAAACCCGCGACGGCCACCGCGAGCATCGCGATGATCCAGGTGCGCGGCCGTGCGAAGAGGGGTGTTTTTTTTGCGCCTTGCGCCATGGTGGCTCCAAATTTATAATTTTTGCCGTTTGTGCTCGTGCCGGATGGCATTCTTTATAGGGCATTCCATGTAACTGTAAACCCAGTTGGACGGCGCCCGGCGGGTAGTGTGCTGGGCGGGCCGTTGTTTTGAAGGTGATGTGTGTCCGTAGAATTTGTGGAAATTACCGAACGAAACGTTTGCGAATGCACGGCGCTCGCCATCGGGTATCGCTTTCGAGATCCCCGGATGCCCCTAGAGGCGCTGACGCACCGCTCTTTTTTTAACGAGCACCCCAGCGATGTGGGGCACAACGAGCGGCTCGAATTTTTGGGCGACGCGGTGCTCGGGATGATCGTGGCCGAAACCCTGATGCAGCGGATGCCCCTGGCTGCCGAGGGGGTGTTGACGGCCAGCCGCGCGCGACTGGTCAGCGAGGTGTCGCTGGCGAACATCGCCGAACGCCTGGGCATCGGCGGTTTGTTGCGCTTAGGACGCGGCGAAGAAAAAAACGGCGGCCGCACCAAGGCGTCCATCCTCTCCGATGCGCTGGAGGCGCTGGTGGGCGCGGTGTATCTGGAAGCCGGCGTGGCCACCGCCAAAGATGTGGTGGCGGCTTGGTTTTGCGACGCGCTCAACGCGGTGGTGCAATCGCCGCATGTCCACGATGTCAAAACGAAACTGCAGGAGCATTTCCAGGCATTGCACGGGCCAACGCCGCGCTACCAGGTGGCGTCGATTTGTGGTCCCGACCACGACAAAACGTATACAGTGGACATCTTGCTCGGCGACACCCGCCTTGCCAGCGGTTCGGGACGCAGCAAAAAAGAGGCCGAAAAAGAGGCCGCGCGACAGGCGCTTAAGGCCATGGACCAGGAGGTCGGCGAATGAAAAAGATGTTGGCGGTACTGCTCGTGGTGGTGGGCGTGCAAGTGGTGGCCCAGGCGGCCCAGGCCCAATCGCTGCGGCATTATGAAAACCGCTTCGTGTTGATGCTCGACATGGCCGTCCGCTACAACGACTACATGCGCCAGCGCCTCGAAGACCGCCGGCTCTGCGCGTACGCCCAGCTCATGACCCAGGCCAACGCCCGAGAGGCCGAGCAGATGACGCCGCCGCCCAAGTACGAAATGATGCACCCGCATTTCTTGCTGGTCTTGAAAAACATCGAGCGCTCCTTTTACTTCGCCGCCGAAGGGCGCATGCAGCAGTACCGGAATCACCAAAACATCGCGCGCAGAGAGCTGCGCATCCTCGAAGAGCTGGCCCAGCGGGCGGGCGTGTCCATTTGGCTCTTCCGCGATTGAGCGCCCAACACGTGGTGGTGCTGTGAACCCGCATTTCTTTCATTTCGGCACGTTGTTTTTGCCGCCGTATTTCACCATGCTGAGCGTCGGCCTGCTCCTGGCGATTTTTCTCGCACGGCGGTGGGCGCGGCGCCACGACCTAGACGCCGGTCGCATGTTGGACTTCGGCATCCTCATGGTGGTGCTGGGGGTCATCGGGGCCAAGCTGCTGCACGTGCTGGCAGACGGCTACTTTTGGGATTATGTGCATCTGTGCACCGACCCCTCCCAGGTGAACTGGCGGGTAGATCCCCCGGAGTGCCGCGCGCTGGGCGGGGTGTGGGACAACGCGCAAAACACCTGTCACCCCGCTGCGAAAAATTGCCTGGCCTGGGCATCGGGCAGCGGCTTCGCCTATTACGGCGGCTTGTTGTTCGCCGGTCTGTTCAGCGTGTGGTTCATCCGACGGCACAAGTGGCCCGCAGCCAAAATCTGCGACATGGGCGGCTGGACCATTCCGCTGGGCCTCGCCTGGGGGCGCATGGGGTGCTTCTTGTCGGGCTGTTGCTTTGGCGCGCCCACGGTTCACGGCTCCGGCATCGTCTTTCCGGCGGGCTCATCGGCGGCGCGCGCCCAGTGGGAGGCGGGCCTGCTCAGCACCTACCGCATACCGTCGCTGCCGGTGCACCCCACGCAGGTATACGAATCCGTGGCCTCGCTAATTATCGCGGCTTTGGCCTACTTCGTCGTGCGGCAGCGCAAAACCTTCGACGGCCAGGTGTTCGTGTTTTCCATGATCAGCTACGGCGCGGTGCGCTTCGGGCTCGAATGCATCCGGCAAGACGAGCGCGGCGAATGGCTCGGCCTGTCCACGAGCCAGTGGTTGGCCGTGGTCATCGTCGGCGTCTGTATTCCGCTGTACGTTTATTTTCGGCGCACGGCGACGACAGGTGCGGCGCACCGTGAACGCTTGGTCTGAGATGGGCTGGACGCAGCGGTGCGGGACCGCAGGGATCAGTCTTTGGCGAGGAGGCGCTGCTCGGCTTCGAGCCAGTTCTCTTCGTCGCTGCCCCCCTGGCCTTTGTCGAGCCAGATTTGGTGGGCCACTGCCTTGATTTCTTCGTAGGTGGGGCGGCTCTTTTTGGTGGCCTTGGGTTTTGCCGCTGCCTTGGGCTTTGCCGCTGCCTTGGGCTTTGCCGCTGCCTTGGGTTTGGGCGGCGCGGCTATCTTGATGGCTTTTGCCTTGGTTGCGGTGGCTTTTTTGGCCGTGGTTTTGGCGGATGTTGCCCCTGCGCTCTTCTTTGCAGTCGTTGGGGCCTTGGATTTAGATGCTTTTGTAGTTGTCGCCATGGCGATCCTCCCTATTTTAAAGTCTGCGTAAATGAGTGTATATACTGCAAATCGGTCGCGGTCAATGACTGTGACGCTTTTGCTCCTGGCCTTTGATGCCAGGAAAAAAACTGTTTTGGGAGAGGGTTGGGTATGAAAATTGGCGTGCAAGAGTTGATGGCGCAAAGCGGGGTGGCCTTTGGCACCAGCGGCGCCCGGGGGCTCGTTTCACAGATGAGCGATCGCGTTTGTTGGGTCTATACGCGCGGATTTTTACAGTACCTGGCCGCATCGGAAAATTTGCCGCCGGGCAGCGACGTGGCCATTGCCGGGGATCTGCGCCCCAGTACGCCGCGCATCATGGCGGCCATTGCCGACGCCGTGGTACAGGCGGGACATCGCCCGGTGCTGTGCGGATACATCCCCTCACCTGCCGTGGCGCTTCACGGGCTGCGCGCCGGCGTGCCCGCCATTATGGTGACCGGCAGCCACATCCCCGCCGATCGGAACGGCATCAAGTTCAACAAGCCCACGGGCGAAATCCTCAAAGACGACGAAGCGGGCATTCGGGCGCAGTGGGTGGAGATCCCCGCGGCGCACTTCACCGAGGACGGGGCGTTGCGCGCGCCATTTGCCGCGGCCTTGGACAGCCATCCCGAGGCGGTGCGACACTACGCGGCGCGCTATGTCGACTTTTTCGGGCGCGATGCGTTGCGGGGACGGCGCATCGGCGTGTACGCGCACTCTGCGGTGGGGCGAGACGTGGTGGCCGAGGTGTTTGCGGCGCTGGGGGCCGAAGTGACGCAATTGGCGCGATCCGAGGCGTTTGTGCCGGTGGATACCGAGGCCATTCGCGACGAAGATGTGGCCCTGGCCCGGGACTGGTCACGTGAATTCGGGTTCGACGCCATTGTATCCACCGACGGCGACAGCGATCGGCCGCTGATCGCCGACGAAACCGGAGAGTGGCTGCGCGGGGACATCGCCGGGATTCTCTGCGCGCGCTTCTTGGGGGCCGACGCCATTGCCACGCCGGTGAGCTGCAACACCGCGGTGGAGTTGTGCGGCTGGTTTTCGCAGGTGCGCCGAACGCGCATCGGATCGCCCTGGGTCATCGCCGCCATGGCGGATGCCGAAACCTCCGGGGCAACGCAGGTGATGGGCTACGAGGCCAACGGTGGCTTTTTGCTGCACTCGCCGGTGTGGCGGCAGGGGCGCATGCTCGCACCGCTGCCCACGCGCGACGCATTGATTGTGCTGCTGGCGCTCAATGTGGCGGCCCAGGAGCAAGACGTGCCGCTCTCGGCGTTGCGAAGCGCCTTGCCCCAGCGCGTTACGGCCAGCGATCGCTTGGCGAACTTTGCCACCGAAAAGAGCCGCGCGATTATGGCGCACTTCGACAGCGGCGATGCAAACACCGATGTCCAGCGCCTGGAGGCGACCTTTGGCGCGTTGGCAGGTCCGTTGGCGACAGTGGACCGCACCGACGGATTGCGCATGGTGGCGGTCAGCGGCGATATCTTGCACCTGCGCCCCTCGGGCAATGCGCCGGAGTTTCGCTGCTACACCGAGGCCGATTCCGCCGAGCGCGCCGCGCATTTGAACCGCGCATGCCTGGCCATTGTGAAAACCCTATCAGTTTAATTGATGAAAATAGCAGTGTTGTTTCATTGGCCATGACGTGCTTTTGATTTGTCGCTACGTGTCTTGGTGAATTGAGCAGTGTGTGAGGCAATGTGATGTCAAAAATATCCCTTGGTTTGAGCGCGTTGGCAGTGGCGGCTTCGGCCGTGTTGGTGTTTTTATACGCAGATGTGCGCCGCCAAGCCGACGACATGCGCCAGCACATTGCAGCGTTGGAAGCGCAGATGGCCGACGCCCGACCGGTGTCCCTGCGCGGAACCGATGTGGCTGCGGGCACCCGATCGCGTGCCGAAACGAGCGCCAGCGCCGAGATGCCCCGCGCGCCCCGCCCGTCGTCCGATGACGCCGTCGACAATCGCCCTGCGACCCGATCCGCCCTGCCGGGCGACTTGCGCCAAGAGGTGGCGGCCATCGTGGAAGAGGAGCGCAGCAGTGCCCATGAAAAACGCCGCGAGGAGTGGGAGAGCCGCATGAAAGAGGGCTTCGCACAGAGCCTGATGGATTTCGCCGACGACTTGGGCATCGACGCGCCCACCATCGGAAAGGTGCAGGTGCTCTTCAACGACATGATGGACCGCCGCGCCGAATTGCAGCGAGAGCTTCAGGCACAAAACATGAGCTTTTACGAGTTTCGGCAAGAGAGCCGGAAGTTCGATCAGGAGATGCACGAAAAGATGTCCCAACTGCTGTCACAGGAGCAATTGGAGGCCTTTGCCGATACGTTTCCCATGGGACGCGGTGGGATGATGCGACCAGGCGGAGGGCCTGCGCCGCGGTAAAGAACGCGCCATACCCGCAACAATCTAAAAGGAGTCATTATGTCAGACACCCCCAACACGAATTCGCAGACCGCTGGAGCGGTCGACTCGCCCAACGCCTTTGAGGTCACCGCGCAGCAAATCACGCGCGCCGCCGATTGCCTAAAGCTCTCGGAAGACTGGCGCACCTGCCTCGTGGCCCCGCAGCGCGTTATCTTGCTCGAAATGCCGGTGGTCATGGATGACGGAAGCCTGAAGATGTTCAAGGGCTACCGCGTGCAGCACAACAACGCGCGCGGCCCGTACAAGGGCGGCCTGCGCTACCACCCCGACGTTCACCTCGACGAAGTGAAAGCGCTGTCGTCGTGGATGACCTGGAAGTGCGCCGTGCTCAACGTGCCCTTCGGCGGCGCCAAGGGCGGCGTCCAGTGCGATCCGGCCAAGCTGTCGCGCCGCGAGCTCGAGCAGCTCACCCGCCGCTTCACCAAGGAGCTCGGCGACAACATCGGCCCGCACATCGACATCCCGGCCCCGGACGTCAACACCAACGCCCAAATCATGGCGTGGATTTACGACACCTACAGCGTGCACCACCACAACGATGTCGCCAAGGGCGTGGTCACGGGCAAGCCGGTGGAGCTCGGCGGATCCCTCGGGCGCGCGGCAGCCACGGGGCGCGGCGGCTTCCTCGTCCTGAAAGAGGCCCTGGAGTCCGGCCACATCGAGGGCCTCTCCTCGTTGAAGGGCACCAAGATTTGCGTGCAGGGCTTTGGCAATGTGGGCAGCCACTTCTGCAAGCTCGCCCACGACGCCGGCGCTCTCATCACCGGTATCGCCCAGGTGGAGGGCGGCATCGTCTCGTCCGAGGGGCTCGATCCCTACGCCGTCGAGGCCCACATCCGCGCCACGGGCCAAATCCTCGATTTCAAAGGCGCCAAAAACATCACCAACGCCGAGCTCTTGCTACAGCCCTGCGACATCCTGGTGCCCGCGGCCCTCGAAAACCAAATCAACGCCCAAAACGCGCCCAAAATCTCGGCGCGGGCCATGCTGGAGCTCGCCAACGGGCCGACCACGCCCAAGGCCGACGAGAGCTTTCAGCAGCGCGGCATCACCGTGATCCCCGACATCCTCGCCAATGCCGGCGGCGTGACCGTCAGCTACTTCGAGTGGGTGCAAAACTTCAGCCACGACATCTGGTCCGAAGAAGACGTGAACCGCAAGCTCGCCTTCCGCATGAGCGAGAGCTACGCCAAGGTGCGCGAGACCGCGGCGCAATACGACACCACGCTGCGCAACGCGGCCTACATCGTGGCCATTGAGCGCGTCGTCAACGCCATGAAGACCCGCGGATTTTATCCCGGCTGATCCCCGTCGGTTTCGCCCGCCTTCTCACGGCACAAAACGCGGTGACCGCCCCGGTCGATTACGGTGCAAATTCAATGGCGCCGATGTCGGGTTGCGCCCCGATGACGCGCGGATTGCCGAGCCAATCCAGCGGTAGGGGTTCGGTGATGTTTCCGTTGTCGTTGAGGTCGAGCACGTCCTTGGGCAGCAGCGCCGTGGCGCCGGCGTCGACGCCCGCCGAACACTGTTGGGGCGGCGCGGGGCAGTGGAGGCGGAAGTCGGCTTTGTCGGCATCCTGAAATATCGGCGCATGGGCCAGCATATTGGTGCCGTCGCGCTCAAAGTTGACAAAGCTGTGCGAGAAGCTCTTTTTGGCCCCATTGGCCAAGACCACCTCGGCTTGGCCCTCGCCGCCAAACAAAATGCTGTTGGCTACGGAGATGCTGCCGCCCCTTAGGAAAAAGACCCCGCCGGAGAGAGCGCCGCCGCCCAGTTGGTTGCGAACCGCGGTGACGTGTACGAGCGAGACGTCGCTGTCCACACCGAAGATGGCGGCCCCACCATCGCTGGCGTGCAGGTGGTAGAGCAGCGTGTTGACCAACGCGACGCGGGCGCTCTGGGCGTAAATCGCGCCCCCCTTCTCGGACCAGTGATCGGCAAAGGTGCAGTTGTGTGCGACGACCTCGACGCCGTTGGTGTAAATGGCCCCGCCGCCCTGGCCGCCGTTGCGCGCAAAGTGAACGTCGCGCAGTTGGGCCCGGTGGGGCTTGCCGTCAAGCTGGTACAAAAAGAGCGTGCCCGTGCTGTATTGGCTCTCAAACGAGTTGTCGGAAAACGTGGTGCGGCGGATGAGCAAATCCGCGTCTTCGGCGCTGATGGCCGCGCCTTTGTAATAAGCGACGTTTTGGGCGAAGTGGCAGTTGTCGATGGTCATGCGCCCGTTGGCGATGAAGAGGCCGCCGCCCCGGTCGTGCATCGTGGGGCCAAAGAGAACGGCCCTACCGTCTCGGATTTCGAAGCCGTCGATGTGGGCGTTATCGGCACCGATCATCACGTGATACACATAATCGCTTGGACCGCCGCTGGGCAGTTTCCCCGACAGGATGCTGGGATGGGCGTGGATGTTTCGCGCTGACGGATCGGTTTCATGACCCGCGAAGCCGCCGAAGAGCCGCAGCCCCGGGGTCAATTGAAACGCGGCGCTCTTGGGGCCGGTGCCATCGAAGGAGGCGCTGGGCCGATAGGTGCCCTGCTGAACCCACACATCGCAGGCGCGGAAAGACGCGGTGTCGATGCCCTGCTGCAGATCGGCAAATGCCGTTTGCCAGGTGTTGCCATCGGGGACGGCAGCCTGCGCGGCGGCATTGACATAGACGACGCATTGCCCGCAATCGGCGCCGCTCCAACCGGGTAGACAGCGGCACGCCCCATCGGCGCACGTGGTGTTGGCGCCGTGACAGGACTGTGTTTTTTTGCGCGCGATGCCACAGCTATCGACGGACCACACATCGCCGTCGTCGCCGCAGACGGTTTGGTCGCTCGGGGCGCAGCACTGCTGGGTTTCGTTGTCGCAGTGGTCGTCCGGTGAGGGACACGGCGAACCCGCATGTACGCGGCACAGCCCCTGTTCGCAGGTGTCGGCCCCATTGCAAAAGACGCCGTCATCGCAGGGCACGTCGTCGAGCAGCGACCACTCGGTGGGGTGCTCTTCGCGCAGACACCCCTGGCACATCGCCGCGGGATTGCGCTCGCCTTGGGCCCGGCACAGGCCATCGATGAGGCATCCGTGCGGGCAGGGATCGGACGCGTCATCTGCGGAGCCTTGGGGCGCGTCCCCGGTGTCGTTGCGGTCGATCGCGTCGTTGTCGGTGTCGCCGCCGGTGTCGTCGAGGCCGTCGTCGGGCGCATCGGGCAGCGCCTCGTCGTCCCCATAGGGCAACGTGCCCTTTTCATCGGGGTAGAAGGGCTCTTCGTCGCTGTCGGCCATTTGAAAACAAGCGGCAAACAGCAGCGCAGCAAGCCAAAATACAGGGTGTAAGATGGTGTGGGTTGGGTGATGCATGTCATGTCTCCTTTCGCGCTGGGCGAGGTTGGTGGCGAAGACCAACGGAAAACTGTGCACCGCACCCGAGGATTCGCGTTGGTTCGCGCTAGGTTCATCGGCCGCTGGCGAGAAAAGTTTCCTGCTGATCGGCAAAAATCAGCAAAAGAGGGCAAAAAAGTGAAGATTTTGCGGTGCGCGGGCGAAAAAAGCGCACCAAGGGACAGAAAATCGGGAGCGGATCAGCGGGCGAAGTGGGCCAACAGACGGATGTACTACACGCGGATCAGCGGGCGAAGTTGGCCAACAGGCGGATGTACTGCACCTGGTAGCCGTTGCTGTTTTCGGTCACGGACCAGGAGTTGAGCGGCCAGCCGCTGTTGAAGTCCTTGTAGGACTTTTGGTTGGGTTGACCGGCGGGGGGCGATGTGGACTCGGAGGTGCACAGCGCGTTGTTCTCGGTGCTACCGCAACCGCTGGGGCAGCAGCCGTCCACGTCGTAGCTGGGGTTGGGGCCTCCGGTGAGGAAGCCCGGCGCCGGACCGTAGGTGGAGACGCCCACCCGATCCCACTGGGGCGACTGGTCGGCAAACCAGGCGTGGAAGAATTCGTTGACGCTCTTTTCGGCGCCAAACTCATACATATTGGACAGGTAGACCATGGCCTGCGGGTTGACGCCGTGCAGGTAGTGCAGGTAGTGGGCCGCCGCGCGGCGTGCGTCGGCTTGGCGCGCCGGGAGCAGGTCGTAGATCGGCACCGCCATGTACATGCTGCCCTGCCGCGACTTGGTGGAGTTGCTGCCCCAGGTGTAGTCCTTGATGTGGGCCAAGTACGGGTCGACTTTGTTGTCGAAGGCGGTGAAGTTTTCGTCGCCTTGCATGGCGGCTTCGTATTTCTCGCGGATGTGGCTCACCACGGAGGCGGTGGCGTTGGGCAGCGACGTGTAATACAGCAGCATCTCCTGTTCGCGCTCCTCGAAGGGGAAGGCAAAGGTCCACTCAATGAGATGGACATCGGCGTAGTGGCTGTCGATGTAGTCGCGGTAGCTGGCTTCGCCGGTGAGGGCGTAGAGGTGGATGGCGGCCTGCAGGCGGAACATCTCGCGGGTGTGGTCGTCGACCTCTTGTTGCCCGGCGCCGATGCCGCTGGTAGCCCCTTCGTTGTTGCGGAACAGCACTGCGGGATTGGCGGTGGCCCACGCCCAAGCGTTTTCGGCGCGGGCGCGCAGCGGCGTGGCGTAGTCGGTGAGCCCGGCCTTGGCAAACACCAGGGCGCCGTAGGCAAAGGCCGAGGCCGCGTTCAAGGTGGCGGAGGTGCTGGCGTCGCCGTAGAGGCTCGGTCCCGTGGCGGCAGAAGGCGGGCTGGCGTGGCCGAGGGAGAGGATGGAGAGCACCGAGCCGTCGTCTTCTTGCATCTTGATGAGCCAATCCATACCAAAGCGCGCTTCGTCCACGATGTCGGGGATGCCGTTGCCGGACTCGGGGATGTCGTAGTCGTCGGAGAAGGCCTCGGGGTTTTGCTCCCAGGCGCGCAACAGGAAGACGATGTAGTCGCTGTGCCAGTTGGTGTACTTGTTGTAGTCGCCCGCATCGTACCAGCCGCCGCTTAAGTCGCGCTCGGTGCTCGCGTCGTTGGGCGCGTTCCAGTGTCGGGCGTTTTTGTCCTGCAAGGGACCGAGGTGGCTCGCGGCGTCGGCCCAGGCTTCTTTTGCGTGCGCGGCAGTCTTTTCGAATCCGGCGCGCTGGTAAAAGAAGGCGCGCACCGCTTGCTTGAGCACAGTGCGGTACACCGTCGACGAGATGCGAAACTGCGCCGAGCGCGCGTTGTTGGCGGTGTCGAGGACGTAGTAAATGCCGGGCGTCTCCACGGATGAAAAGTCGAACCACCACGCGCGATCCCCGGAGGAGGCGTCGGTGGCGCCGTTGTTCCAGGGGGTGGGCGCCGCGGTGAAGACCGCTTCTTCCGAAATGGCGTCGATGAGGGCGTATTGTTCGCCGGGCGCAAAAGACTGGTCGGCGTCGTAGCCTGTTTGCGGGTCGCGGATAACGGCGATCTTGTCGGAAACGGGCAAGTAACCAAACTGATCGACGACGATGAAGTCGCTGCGCGCGATGTCGGGCAGGGGCGCGTCGGTATCTTTCAGGTCGTTGGTGTCGACGTCCGAATCGGTGGCGTTCGGATCGGTGCTCGGCGTAGCGTTGGTGTCGGTGCCGGGCGTGTTGTTATTGGGGTCGGTGCCGGGCGCGTTGGGGTTGGTGTCCTGCCCCTCAGACCCCGTCTTGGACGATGAGCTGCAAGCGGCAATGAGGCAGGCCAGCAGCCCAACGAAGAGGTATGTGTGCATCGATTTCAAAAGCATGGTGCGTCCTCTGCGCGAAGGTCCCGGCAGACCCAGTGGATTCTGTGCGTGCGAGACCCCCACTTCACCGTTGAGTTTACTGTAGGTCTGCGCGGAGATTGTGGTGGATTTGCTGAAAAGTGTGGCCGTTTTCACACGCGGCCGGTTGCCAAATGACTTGCCAAATGACTCTGATCGCCCCGTTTTTTTGTCCACCAAAGCGGGACAATATCTGTCTCGAGACGGGACAGTATTTGGCCGAATTTCAAAAAACGTAAAATAATGTGTAATAATTTCAACGGGTTGCGCAGTGCACATATGTGCACT
>LSQX01078446.1_pt1 | contig 39198 bp, 32 predicted proteins | sample 654561 | NCBI WGS metagenome assembly LSQX01 (sample SAMN04489861, study PRJNA283612) | anaerobic digester metagenome | isolation source: 4 biogas reactors fed with cattle manure at either 37C or 55C with and... | place: Denmark: Kongens Lyngby | collected 2014 | reverse complement strand
GGAAGCTCGGTTACCCACTCATTATAGATGTTCATACGGGTTACAATACCATCATCCGAGCTGGTATAGCCCTTTTGAACCTCTATTGCTTTTCCGTTTACCTTGATGTTTTTAATCGTGATGCAGTAGTTGGGGAATTTCTTTTCGCCCTTAGAAATCCCTACTGCGGCAAATGCAATACCGCTTGCTTTCTTATCCGCTGTCTTTGTAAAGTCCAAACCTACTGTGAACTCACCAGGGCCTTTGACTGTTACTTTCTTTGCCTCAACAGCACTTTCGGCGCCATCGTTCCAATACTGATAGGTCCAGCTGGAATCTGCAAACATCAGGAAAGCTTCATCTTTATTTTCATGCAATGTGAAGGATACTTCAATTTTCTTCACAGAGGCGAAAGCCGCCTTGTCGACCATGATCGCTTTGGATTCAGCAATGTCGTCGTCAAAGCTTCTGGCGTCGGAGGGCAGCTCTGAAACCCACTCGTTGTAGATATTCATGCGGGTGGTAATACCATCGTCCGAGCTTGTATAGCCTTTGGTAAACGCCACATTTTCGTCGTTGATTTTAATGGATTTTATTTCAATGGTCGCATTGGGGTATGTAAATTCACCGGTCATGATGCCTAACGCTGTGAAAGCGATTCCTGATGCCGCTCCGTCAGCTGTCCCTGAAAAATCAAGACCAACCTTGTAGTCTCCGCTGCCGTTGATCTTTGCTGAGGTCACCTTTACACCGTTGCCGTCTTCAGTTCCCCAATTCTGATATGTCCAGGAGGAATCGGCGTACATCAGATACGCTTCCTCGCCGGCGGTGGCTGCAGTTACACCGACTGGTGCCATGCAAATCAATACCACCAACGCTGTCAATAGAGCTATTAGCCTTTTTTTCATTCTTTTCTCTCCTCGCTTAGTATTTTTGTGAGGTTTGGGTTGACACTTCCCCAGTTGCAAACCTCGGATCAAATCGACGTTAATCCATAAAAACAACCGGAGAATATATGCTGTTGATTAACATATCCAAATAATATTTACCCATTATTCTTCGATTCTTCTAACCGTATCTCCTAATTGAAGCGAACCTTTAATAATGATATGTTCTTCCTTATCCATGTCGGGCTGCTCAATTCGCTCGATGAGCTTGATAACGGACACTTTGCCGATTTCCTCGGCATTTTGTCGGTAGGTCGTAAGCTTTGGACGCAGCAGCTCTGAAAGATGAATACCATCGTACCCGACCGCACTGATATCCTGTGGGACGGACAAACCGTGTTTTTCGATCTCGCTCAACCCCCCCAGATAGGAATAATCATCAGGGTATAGAATACAGGTCGGAGGAGAAGGCAGAGACAGAAGTGCTCTGGTCGCCAGACCGCTTTCCTTTGGCTGATGGTACTTTCCCTTGAAGATATATTCCTCGGGAATTCGAATCCCCTGTTCCATACAGCCCTTGTAAAACCCCGCAATTCGCTCCTGTGTAACGAACCCCCTCTCTTCCCCGTGAATAAAGGCGATTTTTCGATGACCCATGCCAGCTACATAGCGAATGATCTCCACCATGCTTCTGACATTTTCAGACATCACCGAAACACAGCCGGAAAAAACATGGTCAATCACAACGATGGGCAGATCACTGACAACAAGCTCGGCGATAAACGGATCCTCGAACCGGGCCTGCGCGATCACCACGCCATCACAATTACGATAGGCCGCGTGACGGTAAAAGCTCATTTTCGAAGTGCCGATTCGGTTGCAGATGAAGGTGATGTCATAACCAAAATCCATGGCGGTGTCACGGATGCTGTCCAAAACATTGGCAAAATACTCATGGTTAATGTGATCGGCGAATAAAACACCGATATTGTAGGATCGGTTGGTTTTCAGTGAACGCGCGGCAGCGTTTGGGTGATAGCCCAGGCTGTTTGCTATCTGCCGAATGCGTTCAGCCGTTTCAGGATTCACATCCGGTCGTCCGTTGATAGCCTTCGATACTGTGGAAACCGAAGTTCCGCATATTTCCGAAAGTTGCTTGAGCGTTATCACTGAAATCCTCCATACTCGAAATCGTTTTCGATAAATTTATTTTTTTATGTAAACACAATTCAATCGCCTGACATTCACGTCTTTACCACCGCCGGGAATGCCAATTTATGCTATTCCCGAGCGTTTGGAGGTATAAAACGCATTTAAACCTTAATATCATCATACCATCATGCTTCCCAAACTGTCAATAATGTGGTAGAATTTATCTATGTAGAAAGAAATCGTTTTCGTAGTTTTTATCGGTACCTCTGCGGAAGTACGAACAACTGTTATTTACGAAGATGAAGATCGTAAGTACTTTAAAGCAGCCTGTGATAATCAGTAGTCGAAAGAGATATTTTCCATCCGGGGAGGAATTTTTAATGAAGACAAACACAATTTTCGTTTCAATGCTGTTCCTGATCATGGTCGCTGTTATGGCAGGTTGCGGCGGGAAGGGAAAAAAGACTGACAATACTGCAACTCCAAATATAACAGCAGCACCGTCCAAAGCCTCCGGGGCTTCAGATAACACAAGCCCTGCATCTCAGAACCCGGCCAGCAGCAATACCGAGGTTACCTCCCTTGAGCTGGCAGGCCTGATGGGCAACGGTATTAACCTTGGCAATACCATGGAGGCATATGGTCGGCCCAATCTGGGGGTTGGAGCAGCTGTTTCCGCCTATGAAACCTTCTGGGGCCAGCCGGTTACCACCCGGGAAATCATCCATAGCATGAAGGCCGCCGGGTTTGATTCACTCAGAATTCCCGTAGCCTGGACAAACGCAATGGATTTTCAAAAAGGCGATTATACTATCGGTCCGGAATATCTCGACAGGGTCGGGGAAATCATCCAATACGCCCTTGATGAAGGCATGTTCGTTATTGTGAACGACCATTGGGATGGCGGCTGGTGGGGCATGTTCGGCTCTGCCACCCAGCAGACCCGTGACAAAGCGATGGAAATGTATATCTCCATGTGGACTCAGATTGCTGGAAAATACAGGGATTACTCAGACAAGCTGATCTTTGAATCGGCCAATGAAGAGCTTGGCAACAGGCTGAACGACAAGGATCTCTGCCCGGATTCCGGCACCCTTTCCGAAGATGAGTGCTACGAAATGACCAACAAGATCAATCAAACCTTTGTAAACACGATCCGAAGCACCGGCGGCAACAATGCACAGCGCTTCCTGCTAATCGCCGGATATAACACCGATATCGACAAAACCTGCGATAATCGCTTTGTGATGCCAGATGACAGCGCGAAGGATAAGCTGCTGCTCTCCGTTCATTATTACACACCTTGGGGCTATTGCGGTGTTACCAGCCTGTCGAAATGGGGCACTGTGCGTGATTATGAAGAACAAAACACGTTGCTTGCCAAAATGACAAAGTTTACTGAACAAGGCTACGGCATTGTTATCGGTGAATATTCCGTGGCATTGAACGCCGATGGTACAGTTAAAGACAATGCCTGTGACTTTTTTGATAATTTTCTGAACAATTGCGACCAGTACGGCTATACCCCCATGCTTTGGGACTGCAGCAGCCTTTTTATCCGAAAAGATCTCGGCTTCTTTGATAACGATGTGGCCCAGGTCTTTAAAAGCCGCAGTTTGGCTGCACGCTCGAATCAGAGTGAAGAAGAAATCATGGCGGCAGCAAAAACAGCTATCACCGTTGCATTTGAAACAGCCACCAAAGCTAATGCAAATACAGCCGGTGATGTCACTGGAAAAGCAGTTGCCTGGATCATGTTCAACAGCAACGATTATGGCGCAACCTACAGCGTGGGAGATGTTTACAACCCCGATTCAATTACCGGCGGCGTTGTTGCCACAGACGTGGAAATCACTGGTAAGGGCACCTATACTGTAGGACTTGATTTCACCGGCACCAGCGCGGGTTATGCCCAAAGCATTGCTTTCTCGGCTCTTGCCATTGCCAACGGTGAAATTCTTTTCCCAGATTATGTGATTATCCCCATTGATGTAAAAATCAATGGTCAAACGGTTTCCCTTTCAGGAAAGCCATATACAACCGCCGATGACGGCATCTGTACCCGCGTCAACCTGTATAATGCCTGGGTAACAGCCATACCCGGCGGAATTCGAACAGTTGACGGCAGTGTGCTGGGAGCCTCTGCCGTGTTGCTGAAACCGGAAGACTACCCGGAAATCAAAACCCTATCGGTTACATTCAAGTACCTTCCGAAAAGCGAATTGATGAAACCGTGATGCATTTGTAGTACTTACTCCCACCACTAATAGAGGTGGCTCAATTGCGCATGTAAATCCAGTATGTTAAAATGATAATAAAATAGAAAGTGGGTGAAGAAATGATAAATTGCGGTAACTGCTCGGTGCAATTGATGAATCTGATAACAGATTGTACCGGGCTGAAGGATTAATTTGTTATCAGGTCTCAATTGCACTGGCTCTTTTCCAATGATGAATAAGGAGTAGTGCAGAAAATGAATTTATCGAACAATTTCAACAATTCCCCGGCCTCTTCAGGTGATGGGATCAATTTGCTTAAGAAAAATATATTCTTGCTTGGCTTAATCAATTTCCTGACTGAGTTCAAGCTTTATGCCGCCATTATCATTCTATACTTCACACAGGTTACCGGGTCGATGACATTGGGGATGGGGGTTTTGTCCCTGTCCATGCTTTCAGCCTCCCTGCTGGAATTGCCCACCGGTGTTTTGTCAGATATTATCGGCAGAAAAAAGACAATCGTTATTGGAGCCTGTGCATCCTTCATTTCTATTATTTTGTACGCCGCTGGGTTCAATACGTTTTGGCTGTTTGCGGGCGCTGTACTTGAGGGATTTTCTGTTGCATTGTTCAGCGGGAATAATGATGCTTTTCTGTATGATCACCTGAAAAGCCGAAAATCTGAGCATTTCTACAAGGCTTATCTGGGGAAAACCAGTTCCATGACTCATATCGCGCTGTCGGTTTCAACCCTGGCAGGCAGCTTGATGCTGCTTTTCGGTTCATACTCTTTGGTTTTTTGGCTAACTATCATTCCAAAGGCTTTTTGTGTTGCCGCAGCATTTTTATTAAATGAACCAGAGGCAATGGCAAAGCAGGAACCGATATCCCCCTCGAAGCACCTGATTGAGTCCCTGCGCGAAGTGTACCAGAACAAAAAGCTGATGAAGCTTGTGGCTGCCGACAGCCTTTCCGGCGGCGCGGGTGAAGCCGCATATCAGTTCAGAGCAACCTTTATCGCAATGGTATGGTCAGAGTGGGCGATTGGTATTGCTGGAACACTAGGGGATGTTTTCGCTGCCTTCAGCTTTTGGATCAGTGAAAAATGGATCAATAGAAAGGGAAGCAAATGGATCATTTTGATGGGAAAGGCCTATAGTATGATCTTGAATGTGGTCTCCTTCATCCTCGGGAATGTGTTTTCCCCCATCCTGTTAACCTCCAATGCCTTATTTTACGGTGCAATGCAGGTGGCGAAAAATGATATGTCCCAAAAACTATTCACAGACAGGAACAGGGCTTCGATGGGTTCAATCAAATCCCTCACCGAAAGCCTGGCGGGTGCTGTGCTGGCAGTACTCATCGGCTGGTTGGGCGACAGGTTTGGAGTGGTTCCAGCATTGGTTTCCTTTCAGGTATTTGGTGTGATATCTTTATTGATCTATATATTCCTGTTCAAGAAATCAAATCATTAAAGAGATGGGGCACCCGCCCCACCTCTCTAACACATATTTAGTCAAAGGTTTAAAAGCGTTTCTGCACAAATGAACCGTCTCAATGGCTTTATGACACCCATCGTTCAGGCTGCGTTATTATTCGTTTGACATCCTATTGAAAAAACCATTGTATTTATTCACTTTTGGTTGAACGAGTTCAATATGTGCAGCGCCTTCAGTGTTATGAACCGGCTGGGCATCTTAACCTCTTCCATGAAAAAGTGCACATTTCCCTTGTGATGATTCTCAAGATACCACCGGCCATCCTTCTGCTCTTTGCCTTTTAACCAGTTTATGGCGGGCTGCATTCTGGCATCAAACCGAAAGCCCGGTTTTTATATATATCCGGGGGAATTATTGTAATTGATTGGTAAATATTTGGAGAAAGTTCTAACGAGAGACGTTCATTGCACCGGATGAAAGACCTGAAATAAAGTATCGCTGTAAAAGAACATATAAAATCACAACCGGAACGATAGCCAGGCAGGTCATCGCAAAGACATACCCCCAGTCTGTGCGGTTGTGCGCCTGGAAAAACTGTGTGATCGCCACAGGCAAGGTTCTCAGTTCATCCGATTTGAGTATGGTTTGGGACCATCCAAGCTCTTCAAAGGGAAAGAGGAAATTAAAAATACTGACAGCCGCGATGGAAGGGGCAGCCATAGGCAGCATAATCCGCCCGAATATGGTGAACATGGTTCCGCCGTCCATGTAAATGGCTTCATCCAATTCTGTCGGGATATTGTCGATATAACCTTTGATTAAAAAAGTCGAGAAAGGAATGATCCATGCCGTGTAAAAAAGGATAACACCCCAAAGGTTATCTACAAATTTAAGGGCAACAGCCAGCTCAAATTGCGGGACAAGCATTGTAAGACCCGGTATCAGCATGATGGTAATAATCGTTCCATAAAGCAGGTTTCTTCCTTTAAACCTGAATCTTGATATGCAGTATCCCAGCATCGATGAAAACAGCGCAGCCATGGCCGAAGAAACAACCGCCACAAAAAGTGTATTCAAAAGATATTTGAAAAAATCCTGCCGGATTAGAACGTATTGATAATTTGCGAGCGATAGCTGTGAGAAATCCGGAAATATTTGCGGTGGATAGGTAAATGTCATTTTATTGGGTCTGAAAGAGGATGTAACCATGTAAATCATGGGAATTACCATGATAATCGCCCCAATGGTCAAAAGAAGATACCGAAGGATCGGAACACCCCGCAGGGATTTCTTCATAAAGCTTTCCCCTCGCTTTCCGGTCTGATCACTTTAAACAGAACAACCGCAATGACGGAAATAATTGCGGCAACATTGACTGAAAGTGCGGATGCATAGCCCATTTTTCCGGCGGCGCCGAAGGTTTGGTAATACATCCATGTCAGAACCACCTCGGTCTGATGGGCTGGATTCCCTCCTGTCATAACTGTGATTGGTGTATAAGTATTAAACGCCCCGATAAACAGCATAACAAGACAAAACAGAATTGTTCCCTTTATATTGGGAAGCGTAATGGTAAAAAACTGCCTCACAGCTCCATACCCTTCAATTGAAGCAGCTTCATAGTATTCTATGGGAATTGCCTGCAAAGCGGCAAGAAAGATGACCATATTCCATCCGATGCCCTTCCAGATCCCCAGAAGTGTCGTCGCGGTCAGGGCCGGCCACCGCGTACTAAGCCAGCCAATCGGTTCGGCAGACAGTTTCATTACATCTGTCAGCAAATAATTAAGCATCCCCTGATTGCTGAAAATATATCTGAACAATAACGCAACGACGACCCAGGAGGTTACAACAGGCAGGTAATAAAAAAGGCGGAACGTGACACTGAATTTCTTAATGCCATGAATCAGAACCGCAACGAAGAGCCCGATGACGATTTGTCCCGGTACGGTGATAAAGGCATAATATAATGTATTCACCAGGGATATCCCCGCGATCGGATCGGAAAATACGGCAGAATAGTTTTCAAAACCAACAAAGACAGACGCCTGCTGATAACCGATATTCCAATCAAAAAAACTCATAACAAGCATTTTCACAATGGGATAGAACGAAAACAATCCCAACAGGATGATTCCGGGTAGTAAAAGTACCAGAATCCTTAGTTTATCTTTTTTAACAAAGAATTTTGCACTGCTGCCGTTCATATCATCCCACCTTGTTCATTCAGCCAGGAGGAGTCCTGAACGAATCTCCTCCCGGCTTGGATTTTTCCGTTACTTCGCAATGAGCTGGTCTATTTCTGCGGCAGCTTCGTCCAATGCCTTTTGAACTGGCTTTACACCTGTAATTGCTTCTGCCACCTTCGTTGCGATAATATTCTCCATATCGCTCCATTTTGGTGTTACAGGCCGTGCGCGTGCTGTTTTCAAAGCTTCGGTAAACACCGGCAGTAACGGCATAGCCTTGATTGCCTCAGGATCGGCAAGCGCTTCCTTATTGACAGGCATTTGGCCGACCTTGGCCATGGCTACCTGTGCTTCCCTGCCCACCATGAATTTGATGAATCTCCATGCGGCGTCCTGGTGGGCTGTATCGGAGGTCTTAAACATCAGGAAATCTTCACCGCCAAGTACGCTGGATGAGCACGCTGTGCCTGCGGGTAGATTCACACACCCGATATCAATGTTGGCAGCCTTCGCCATAGTATCACGCCATGGCCCGTCAACCTCCATGGCATATGTACCGGCCGCCCATCCATCTGTGTCTCCGACTGCACCCGGATCCATCGATGGCCCGGTCAATGCTTTTGCCTTATACAAGTCGGCAAGTGTCTGAATGGTTTGCACGGCAATCGGGCCATTGATATAACCTGTGGCCGTACTATAATCCGTAGCAAGAATGTCACCGCCGTTGCTCCAAATATAGGGTCCTACATTCCAAACTCCCGTCCAGGCTTCAACAAAGCCAATAGTTCTATCCTTGCTCAGTGCCTTTGCAGCCTCCCACATTTCAGCCTGTGTTGAAGGAACAGAAAGCCCGGCTTCCTCAAACATCTTCTTATTGTAGAAAAGTACCTTTGTGTTCGTATTTGCAGCTATTCCATAGAACTTGCCGTCCATCTTTGCAGAGCTGTTTGGTGCTTCAAGGACATTTCCCGCTATCTGTGCATAATCGGGAAACGCACTCATTTCCGCCAGAACATTCAGGCTCTGAAACTGAGGTACAAATCCGATGTCACCCCTCAGGACATCGGGAAGCATACCGGTCGACGCACCTGCCACCACATTATTTTTCAAAGCAGACCATTCCAGATACAGCTGTTTCACTTTCACATCTTCATTTTCGCTTTCGAATTCTCCGATCAGTTGGTTCAGTACATCGATTTGTCCCGCACCGGCGTCATAATTATGCCAGAACTGAATTTCGACTGGTTCCTTCGGTGTGGTTGTGTTCACTTCTTCGTTCGGTTTTGATGTCTCATTCTGAGCCTGAGGTGTTGTCTGAGGAGCAGTCCCGGGAATCTCCAGCTGTGCACAGCCCGCAATCGTCATCAAAATAAACAAAGCGAACAAAACTCCAGTGATCCTTTTACCATTTCCCTTCATATTACCTTCCCCCTGCTTTCATTATTTCAAAATGGTGCGCTTGCAGCACCAATTCAACCTTTGATCTGTACCGGTTCATGTCTGATTGATAAAAACAATCACCGGTTTCTATCGGCTTCGGTTTGTAGACTGTATCATTCAAAACACTTTTCAGCTCCGCGATCTCTGAAAGCGCTTCAAAAAGTGGTATTGAAAGGTGTTTGTCTGATTTTCCCTTATTTAGAACGATATAGGCTGTTTTATTTTCAAGGTGTCTAGCGTATGCGTATATGGCATTCTCGCAGCAAATACATCTGAAATCCCCGTACAACAGCGATGGAGACTTTTTGCGAATTGCTATTATTGTTTTATAAAACATCAGAAGGTCTTTATTAGGATTTTCCCAGTTCATCGACTTCCGGCAATCCGGATCATTTTCACCTGTCAGCCCGCTCTCGTCGCCATAATAAATCGCGGGCATACCGGGAAAGGTCATCTGGAAAACCACAGCCAGCTGCATTTTTTGCAGGCTGCCCCCGCATAATTCCAGAAACCTTGGAGTGTCATGGCTACCTATCAGGTTATACAGAACCGGATAGACAATACCCGGGTAGAGAAACAGCATTCTTTGTATCAGATGGTTGAATTGAATTGTATCTATAGACTCCAGGGCGAAATACTCAACGAGACTGTCACGGAGCAAGTAATTCATCACGGAGTCCATCTGGTCGCCCCGAAGCATATCTCTGCCATCTTTCCACGTCTCGGCTATCAGCAGCGCATCTTTCTTAACACTTTTGATTGCCTGCCTGAATTCCTGCCAGAAGGTGAAATCCACTTCGTCAGCAACATCCAGCCGCCATCCGTCGATATCTGCAATTTTCAGCCAGTAGGTTCCAACGTCAAGAAAATACCTTCTGACAACAGGATTGTCAAAACGCAGCTTCGGCATCCACTTGTAATATCCTACGCATTCGTAATTCGGCGGATCCGTTTGTACGGGGAAACTGTCTATACTAAACCAATCTCTGTATCTGGATGATTCTCCATTCCGAAGCACATCCTGAAAAGGTTCAAAGGGGTAGCCGCAGTGGTTGAAAACTCCATCCAGGATAACTTTAATATTCTGTTTGTGGCATTGCTTAATCAGTTCAATAAGATCATCAATTCCCCCATAGGAAGGATCTATTGTATAATAATCGGTAGTGTCATACTTATGATTGCTTGGCGCTTTGAACAGGGGATTCAGATAAATGGCGTCAATCTCCAGATCCTGAAGGTAGTCCAGTTTCAGAAGAATGCCTTTCAGATCCCCTCCAAAAAAATTCCCACGGGTTGGGATGCTGTTCCATTCCACAGTGCCATCCGGATCATTCAGGGGGTCTCCGTTATTAAACCTGTCAGGGAATATCTGATAAATGACTGCACCTTTTGCCCATTGCGGCACACGAAAAATATCATTTTCATTGGACCATAAATACTCATAGAAGGTTTCGGGCTTTTCGCCCCCCAGGCCGTCCCGCCCAAGATAACGGCATTTTCTGGCGGCATGAATGACAAAGTAGTATTTTATGTACTTCACAGTCTCATCAAAAACAAGTTCACACAGAAAGTGATCAAATTCCGCATCTCTGCTGACGCATATCATTTCTGCGGTTTTCACCCCATCTGGATAAAACCGGTTCCAGAATACAACTTGGCAATCCGTCATCCGCTCACTTTTACATAGGAGCTTGATGCTCAACCTGTTCCTATCGGTAGGGCAGACATATTCTCTTGATGGTGTGTGCAGTACTGTAATTGAATTCATACTTTAGCACCTTTCTTTTATAACAACGGAAGCGATTGCTTGCAATCGCAACACACTGTTATATCGAGGCGGGAGATATGCTCACCGCCTGAATAAGGTAATCGGTACCCGCTACCTATAGAGGTGGGGGACATCGAGACTCGTTATATTACGAGGCGAAAATGTCTCCCATCTCTATAGCGTATTTTTAGATAAAGGACAAAAACGCGTGTTGGTGGATACCGTTTACAAAATCAGGAGGTGAATTCCCGCATTGTTGATTCTCGGGCTACTATACAGGTTGATATCAGGCTTTGCTGTTGTCTGGCAGCTGGATTGTCGATCAGCTTGAAGAGGATGTTGGCTGTTTGCACGCCAAGCTCAAAAACATCGATATCAATGGTTGTCAGCGGCGGTTCAAGAAGCTCGGCGACAGGGAAGTTGTCGAAGCTGAGAACACCAATGTCATCCGGTATGAGCAGCCGGGCATCCTTAATGGCCTTCATGGCGCCCATACATAAAATATTATCGCCGCAGATCACTGCATCCGGGCGCGTGGCCAGGCTTAACAGCTTTTGCATCATCTCAACCCCGTTGCTTTTCGTATTGCTGCCTTCCTGAACATACTCCTGCCTGTAATTTATTCCGCTTTCCGCCAATGCAGCCTTATAACCGAGCAATCTGTTTTTGTTAAAAAGCTCCCTTTGACTTCCCCCAATAAATGCGATATCTCTGTAACCCTTGGCAAGAAGGTGATCCACAGCCTGCCGGCCGCCCTGAAAATTGTTGATATCCACCCAGTCGATCGGCTCTTTGATTCCTTCCGGCTCTCCGATTGAAACAAACGGGAAACGAATTCCTTTAAGGTTTTTCACCAGCTGCGGGTTTATGATGGACGAAGGCAGCATCACGCCCTGTGTTCTTTTCTCATGGATAAGGCGGTTCAGCATATCATCCTTATTTTGAGATGTATTCAGGTTTGCGATGATAAGGCATAAACCCCTTTTATATACAATCGTTTCTATCCCATGCATCATTTCATAGAAAAACGGGTTGTCAAACGATTTCCTGTCATCGATATTCACAAGTAATGCTACTGTAAAAGCTTGCTGGTTTGATAATCCACGTGCCATTATGTTCGGCACATAATTCATTTCCTTCATTACCTTAAGCACTTTGTCCCGTGTATCTGCCGATATCAGAGAACTGTTGTTGATAATCCGTGAAACTGTCGATACTGATACTCCTGCTGCCTTTGCTACATTTTTAATATTCGCCAAAGCATCTCACCTCCCGGATCTGTTTTACAGAATCCGCGGATTGTTAAAATCCCGGCGCTGTACACAGACAAACCAAGCTTCCGGTTTAAACTCCTGGATTTATCGTAATGTAATTCATCATTTTTTCTTCTCCATTACACTGTTTTCATCGTTGCAACCTTCAGTATTAAAGGTTTTTGTTTAGTCCCCACAGAATATATATGCAATCGGTTTCACCTTTATTACACCCAACCAGGAGGGCTCCACCTATGTAGGAGGTCCTGGGAAGTTAACCAGGACCCACTAAACTCAAGTGGGGAAGTTAAGTACAGATGGATAAAACACGGGGCGTTTTCAACCTTATAGGTTGAAGTACGCAGGCTTAACGATTGTATATGAGTATCACTTTCTTAGCATAATTTTAGCATGCATTTCTTCTACTTTTGTATGTAATTGGAAAGATGGGGCTCCCGCCCCATCTCTCTAACACATTTTTAGCCAAAGGTATTAAAGCTTGCGGTGGGAGTGCGACGCACAGATCAACAGAAACTTGTCTGTGAGATATGATGTATAATTACCACTCCCTCAAGAACTTCAAAATACGCTGCACACTATCTTCACGAGCCTCATCACATTCTTTCGGATATTTTTTCTCCGCTGGAATCATTAGCTTACTCAGTGTTCTGGGGATAAACCCCAATTTCCCTGTTGTTAATGCATGACTTCCTTTTTCATAAATATGATACTCTACGCGATGAGCATAATTTGCCATCTTGAGATTATCAACTATTCGTGGCACTGCTTCATCCGAAGGCCAGCAGTCATCATTCTTTACTGCAAGAAGAAGTACATCGGCATTCATATTCTCAGTCTTAATCCGAGATTCTGGGGTTAATGTTGGTGTAACCAGGTCATATCCATATCTCATAAACCTTGCAAGACCATATCCTGGTGTATTTTTTGCTCTACGGAGCCATTCCATCATTCCCATATCAAGTAATTCTGTTGGAGTATATGGAATATCCTCTCCATGCCATGTATAGACAGAACAATACAATCTTTTATTATTTTTTGTAGTTCCTTCAATTACATGGTCATATGGAACAACGGGAATTACACATGTAATTTCAGGAATAAGCGAAGCAGAAAGTAATGTAAAAGCGCCCCCTGTAGAAGCTCCCGTCATAGCGATTTTTTTTGCTTTCTTTTTATCCAACAACCAAAAAACTGCTTTTTCTACATAATCGACTGGTATGGATGCTAAATTTTTAGAAAGTCCCTTCCATAAATAAAATCCGAGAACTAAAACATTATAGCCCTCTTGAATGAGAAATTCTGCCATAGCAATACTTGTTTTTTCATCACATGATGCCCCACCAACTGAAATAATCGCTTTATCAGTCTCATAATTACCCGAATAATAATTGGCGATGAATCCATCCTTTTCCAATGTACATTTTTCCATCAATATAACCTCCTCTAAACTCCTATTTATCATTACTTTTCAATTATCGCACAAACCTATAATCCTTGAGTTTAAGTATTTTATTTATCAAGGCTCTTCATCGTCGGGAGAACAAACCCCTCCTGATTTGTCACTGAAATCCCGTCCTTAAGCCCGTCTGTATTGGGGTTTTTAACAATAATATCCCCTTCGGCCAAACCTTCCGTTATGACTACATCTACATCGTTTTCGATACCTTTGCGGACATAAGTCAATTGAACCCTGTCTTCTTTTACGAGCCACACCGCGTCTTTCCCTTCCGTTTGAAATACAGATGTCTTAGGTACGGTTATCAGGTTGTCCTCCCGATAGGTTGTAAATTCGACATCCAGTGAGTATCCGGGATATAGATGAACCTGCTCGGTTTCATCCAAAACGATTTTCAGCTTTACACGCTTCTCATTCAACCCGAGGGATGATATTTTCTCCACGGCCGAAGGGGCAATGGATTCAATTTTTCCCTTAAGAACCCTATCCGTCTCCTCCAGTTCCTGAATAACGGCTACCTCCATCCCTTCATATACCTTGACGATATCTTCCGCCAGAATATAAACCTCAACACGGTACTCCTCCGGATTGAAAATGGTGCATATCGGCACTGCCGGGTTTACTGGTGAGCCTTTATCGTAGTTGACATTGACAACGATACCATCAACAGGAGCAATGATCTCGCCTTCTTTCAGCTGGTGCGCCAGTTGAGTGATTTGATTATCTATTGTCAGAATACTTGTACTGTAATATTTTACAGTTTCGCTGTCCGGACTAGCCTGGGCTTCCAATTGCGAAAGAGCCAGCTGCTGCTGGCGGAGGACATTTTCCAGCTGATTCACCTGATTCTGCATGGCATCTACCTGGTTTTGGGGCGCCGAATCCTGGCTGAACAACGTCTGAGCCTTGTTCAAATCCTTCGTCGCTACCTCCAGCTGACGGCTGGTTTCCTCGATCATCAGGCTTTGCTGCTGGATTTGATCCTGGATATCCTTCAGTGTTTTTTCCAACAGAGTTTCGGTATTGCTTTTCTGTACCTCCAGGATACGGATCTGATCCTGCAGCTGCTCCAGATCCAGCGAGGCGATTTTTTGCCCCTTGGTTATCTCCTGCCCTTCCTTAACCTTCAGGGAAATGATTTTGTTCGGCAATATGGCATAAACATCCCTTTCTTCCACAGCCGTTACAGTTCCTTCTTCTTTAAAGGTTTTTACAACCTCGCCTCTAGCGGTTTCAAAAAAATCAACCCGAACCGGTTTTATGCTTTCATAGTAACCATAAGCACCTGCTACCAGGACAACCAGAACCCCCATGATCCACTTTATAACCTTCTTCATTTCATGACCCCCTTGCCATGTAATTTTTTATTGATAAAGAACTTAATGAACCTGTATTATTCTCTTGCCTTCAAAACCTCCACCATATCCAGTTGCTTTACCTTTTTTCGCATGAACAGGAATGCCATGAACAACGAAAGCACCGTCCCCGCAAAGGCCATGATAAAATCAACCGGCAGGATCACCTCGGGAAAACTATAAAGATCGGTGCTAAAGTTTTGGGCCAGGATCCGATTGAACAGGTATGCCAACGGAACACCAAGAACCATCCCGATGCCGGCAAGGAAATTTTGTTCAAAGGATACTACCTGTAATACCTCTTTGTCGGTCATACCCAGGACCTTTAACGATGCCAGCTCCCGCTCCCTTTCAGACATCGAAATGATTCCGGAATTGTATATGATCGCAAAACCCGTTAATACAGCCAATACTACCATCGCATACAACAGAAAGAAAAACTGATCCAATAAATCGACATATTTCTTTTCGGATTCTTTTTTCTCCTCGAAGCCGGACACTTCCTGAGAGAAAGTTAGCTTCTGCCGGATATTTTTTATGGCATTCGGTGGCGCTTTCAGCAGCAAGGCACTTGCAAGCCCGTTTGTGCCGACGATCCTGTTTAGATTATCCAGGGTAGTATATCCGTTGGTTCCCAGATACTGCGGAAACGTGTCCACTACCCGAAGCTTCAGGTCCTCTGAAGCAGTGATACCGCACTCAACCTCCAGGATATCACCGGGTTGAACCCCAAGCTTGTCGGCCAGGGACTGGGCCAGGATAATTCCGGAATCGCTCACAGGAATACGGTTTTTATTATTATCGACCACATGATACAGATTTGAATCTTCCTCTATTCCCATCAGTACCGAATCCTTCCTGATATGTCCATGAATCAGTGTTACAGGCACCTCCAGCAGAGGCTCGGCCAGTTCAATCCCTTCGAAATTCTGTCCTTCTCGCAGTAAATCCTCTGCCTTGCCGGGCTGTGCAAGAGATATTTTGGCATCATACATCTGCACATATTTAAAATTGTCCATAATCATCAAATCAAACATATGAAGAAAAGAAAAAAGGCACGCCATCAGACTAAACGCAAAAGCTGCTCCAATTGCCGTAAATGCGCTTCTCGCCTTGCTTCTGAATATGTTTCTTGTTGCCATTCTGCCCTGTACCGTTAAAGCTTTCCAAAACAAATGCAGCTTTTCAAGAAATATTCTCCTGCCGGATACAGGTGCCGGCGGCTGCATGGCTATAGCAGGTTCCAGCCGAAGCACCCGTATTCCCCCCATAAAGCCTGCAATACTGCTGAATAGAACAGCGGCTGCAATACCGGCAACAAAATACTGCAGAGAAAACTCCGCCTGGAGATTGGGTAATGTAAAAAATTCTTTGTAGATTTCAACCATGAAACCGGAAAGGAAATACCCCAGAACTCCTCCGGCCGTGCCGCCGAAAAAACCGATAACCACCGCATAGGAGATGTAATGCCCGATAATTTGTATGGAGGAATACCCGTTCGCCTTTAACATGCCAATTTGCATCCGCTGGTGCTCGACCAGGCGTTTAAGCATAATCCATAGAATAACCGTCGAAAGCATCAGAAAAAGCATTGGAATGCTGGATGCAGTTTCTTCAAGCTGGAACAACTCCTGCTTCAGCATGAAATTGCTGGTTTGATCCTCCTGCTTGACGATCCCGGTTAAGTGATATTGTTTTAGTTCCGTTTCCAGCTTGTTCTTTACATCATCGAAGGAGGTACCTTTTTTTAATGTAAAGAAAATCTGATTGATGGTTCCCCCGGTATGGAACAGGCTTTCCATCACATCATAAGGAACATATCCCACTCCGAAGTTTTTGCCTGCCGGAAACAAATCCGCAGAATTCTGCATGGCGTACACGTAATCCGGGCTTTGTGCCTTACCCGCAACAGTCAGGTCAACCTTTCTTCCATCAATCACAACGGTAATTTTCTGACCGATGACCATTTCATTGGCATCAAAAAACTTAATTCCGGCAAGAATTGTACGTTGTCCAGTTTTAAGCGGACTTCCTTCGATGATCCATATATCGTTCAGCCGTTCCTTTTCGTCGGGATCCACTGAAACCAGACGAATATAAACGTTTTCTTTTCTGTCCGGAAAAAGGGTCCGTACATCAAGAACCAGATTTCCGGTGATTTGATCGATGCCTTCGATTCTTTGAAGATCTTCGAGGGCGGAAAGAGGCATGGACTGAACATACGCGAAACCCTGTGCAAACCTGTAGTCCGAATAAAACGCATCTTTGGATCGGTTCATGGTATCCATCATATTGTTCATCGAGACATACGTCATTAAGGCTATGGCGATCAACAGTGCGCATGCCGCATAAGCCAGGCTGTTTTTTCGAATATCCCGGATCATCTTTTTCCCAAGCATCACCATTCCACCTCCTCCGGCGATACTGGCTTTGCGATGGATTCAATTCTGGTAATTTTGCCATCCCTCATATGAAAGACCCTGTTGGCTATTTTTGCGATACCGGCATTGTGGGTGATAATAATGACTGTTTTTCCGTGCTTGTTGTTAAATGTTTTTAAAAGCTTTAAAACCTGTACTCCCGTTGAAAAGTCCAACGCACCGGTCGGTTCGTCACAAAGCAGCATATCCGGGTTTTTTGCGATGGCTCTTGCAATCGCCACCCGCTGCTGCTGGCCGCCGGATAATTGGGATGGGAAATGCGATGCCCGATCCAAAAGGCCGACCTCCTCCAGGATGCTCCGGATATTCAGCGGTTTTCTTGCTATTTCGACGGTTAATTGGACATTTTCCATCGCCGTTAGGTTTGGCATCAGGTTGTAAAACTGAAAAACGAAACCCACCGCGTTTCTCCGGTATTGGGTTCGTTGCTGCTCTGAGGCGTTATGCATCGGCTTTCCTTTATAGTAAATTTCACCTGCGGACGGCTTATCCATCCCGCCGATCATATTCAGCATTGTGCTTTTTCCGGATCCGCTGGGTCCAAGGACAACAACAAATTCACCCTGGTATATTTCAAAATCAGCCCCGTCCAAAGCTTTCACCTGAACCTCGCCCATCTGATAAAACCGTGAAAGGCTTTTTGCTGACAGAATGGTATCCATAAACCTTCCTCCTGTACATACATAGTTTCTCCCTGTCCCGACGGACATCACCGACCGCATCGTTTCCTGACCAAAGTCCAAATTTTCTTGTTCAAGGCCTGAATTCACTGGTTCAGCTTATAAAAAATCCTGTGGAACTATAATCATTCGGTTATAGTCCCACAGGATTTATCCTGCTGCCATGATGGCCCAGCCCCACACATTCCAAAGGAATGCATCGCCTGCTCAAAGTATTTAACTGTTACTATCAGTATATTATAAATTAGTTAATATTGTCAATACATTTATAAATAGTACAGAGCCATACGCCGGTTGAAGGTTAATTTTTTTAAATTGATAATGAATATTATTAACATTTAGCATTCATGCCTTTTGCCTTACCCAATGATATACCAATAACTCACCAATTCATGTCGGTAAGTGTGTGGTTCCCCTGTTTCAGGTTCAATGAGCGCCTGTGTGAGTTGTGTGCCAAAATACAATCGACAGGCTCTATAAAGAGGCCACAAGATGCGGCCTCGCTGCATCTCTATGCCCTGCACCCATTTTTCGAATACAAATAGCTATATAAGATTCCATGCCTTATTTCATCAGTGATTATCCCCGTAAGGATATTAATTTGTACCCTGTCCTGCAGTGCATAAAGTATCCTTCTATATTTTCTTACAGCATTCTGTTCTCCCATCAGTGCCCTTCTTATTCCCTCACAATAGGTTGCAGGTTTTTCAAATGTAACATTCTGCGGGGGTGGGAGCATTTGCCCGGTCAATTGGAAATACAATTGCCTGAATAGTCCGAAATGGCTGATTTCATCTGCTTGTATCCCTATGATTATTTCTTTATCCTCTGCAAAAGGTGCATTCTCAATAAGGTACTGATAAAACATCCTGTCTTCCGTCTCCCCTTCAACGGCTTCCTGGATTAACTTCAATGCTCCGGGGACATTCTGCGGGTAAGTATAGTCTCCTAATCCCATCAGGGGTGTTTGGTACTGTACCGTCATTGGCAAATCGGTCGTTTGTGACATCATATATTGACTTTGTCTTGCCATGTAAGGTGATATATAGGGTGTAGTACTAAAACTCGGCATAAAAAAACCTCCTCGTTATAACTTTACATAATATTTTATGCAGTACAAGTAAAAAGGTTATTGACTCAACTTTCCCACTTCAACTCGAGAGTAGTGTTTTGAGGTGCTGATATCGACAAGCGGAGGTGTGATATCTCACCTCCGCCGTGAGCCCGCGGTTTAGGCTAGCGCCCAAATCACTGTGGGATAGTTGTGTTATTGATTAGATTACCCGCTAAACTCTTGTCTGGAATATTTTCCCGGCCCCAGGTTACCCGGCTTGTCAAACCATGAAGTACCGGTTCATCCCTGGAGAATTCATTCAACCCCAAATAAATGCATATAAATTTGTACTTAGTGAAAAATAACCTTAAATATCATAAAAGGAAGTGTTTTTAATGGCGTTATTAGGAAACCCCTTTGTAGCAAATGTACCAAAACAAATGTCCAATGAAGAATTAGCTCAGGCTCTTCGCGTAGATATGGCCGGTGAACTGGAGGCTATTATTGGTTACGAAGCTCATGTCATGGCCACCAATGACGAAAGAGTGAAAAAGATTCTTCACCATATTGCTGATGAAGAAAGAAGGCATGTAGGGGAGCTTCAGCAGTTGCTTTATATCATTAGCCCGAAGGATGCAGAACAAACTGAAAAAGGCAAACAAACCATTGTGCAGCAGCAATCACAGAATTTTAGCGGATCGATGCAATAACTATCCTGGAGACCGTTCGGAAAAGCATGTTTATTCAAAAAGCACCGGAGTCTAAGGCTGGAAACCCGCATGGCTTCATTAATTATTATAACAACGGAAGCGATTGCTTGCAATCGCAACACACTGTTATTGCAACAGCAGGTTTTGCTTTGGCAAAACCATCACACAGCAACAAGGTTCTTATCACGTAGTGATAAGGTCCTTATATCGAGGCGGGAGATATGCTCGCCGCCTGATTAAGGTAATCGGTACCCGCCACCACACGTTTTTCAGCCCTTAGCTGAAAATACGTTAAGAGGTGTTGGACATCGGGCCTCGTTATAATTTATGCATGTCTTTTTGAATAAACCGACTTTCCGAGCCGGCTCCCAGAGCATCCCATGGCCTGCTGAACTAAAATACAGTTAAACCACCAAATGTCCTTTCTTTTCTGCAACCGAAATAACTGCTTCTATCCCAGAGGTAAACTTCAGGTAGTCGTTTTCAATGCCATCACTGAATATGACCCCATTCTCAGGCATTTGGGACAGTATCGTCAGTGGTGCCCCTTTGGTTACTTTCCCAAAAACGAGTTCCGCTCCCGATGTTTTGCTCGGAAAAGGCTCACGGACCGAAAAATATAAATAATCAATATTCCATGGCAGGCTTTTCTCCTGCTGTACCTGCTTTTTCTTATCAGAAATCCCGTTTACGATGCTGACTGCACCTGCCAGTACACTCTTGAGCCAGCCGGTTGAACCAAGCCCTGTTGATACAATTATCCCGCTGGAGGATTGATTCTCGTGACACTCCCCCCATTGGATGCCATATCTTGCGGATACGTGGGTGCGTTGCCCAATAAACAGGTCATTCACTGCATAAATCGTTTGGCCATCGTTTAAAGCGGCCTTAGCCATTGATACCTCTTGGATATGCCTTCTCTGTTTGAAAACATCCTGAACTACCAGTTTTAAATCACTTACAGTAAACGGAAGCAGCACACCATCCCACCTGGCTGGGTCAGGATTTACTCCAATAAGCAGTTGGTTTGACAGATACTTTAAGGTATTCGCCACCAAACCATCTTGACCGACGGCTACGACAAGATCAGTTTCTCCGAAGATGAAATTCGGAACGAATTCCCTGTCGACAACCTGAACCCTTCCCAACTCCTCCAGCTGGCTGTATGCCTGCGATACAGCCAGCTTGTACTGTTCATCCTCTCGGACGTAATCTGAAAAATCACTGCCCAGGTGCTCGATATAAAACCTGGCCTGGTTGATAGTATTGAACCTTGCGATCAAGTCATCCAGCCTTGTTTTTCTCTTAACCAATATAATTTTGTTGTCAGTTAATCTTTGATTCATCATCTTGAATCCCTCATCAATTGCTGAAGCAAATCAGGAGTTATATTCAGCTGGCCTATTTGTCCCGCTTTTTCAGCCAACTCCTGGAATGCTATTGCGATAAGTTTATTGGGCTGCATCCCAATGCTGGCAAGTGACTGAATGACATTGGGTTCTATTCCTTCTAGAGCCTTCATCACTGCAGACAGCTCATATGCTTTGGCGTCCGCCTCTGCTTTTGAATTCTGGACAGTAAGTTCAATCAGGCCTGTTCTCTTTTCCTCGAGCGTCGTTTCAAAATTCATCTGCTCTTCCTTCAGTTGGTTTTTCTTTTGTTGAACAGCCCGCTCTGCCTCTAATTGGGTTTCTTTAACCTGCTTTTTCTTGTTTTCAATGGCAATTTCGGTGTTGAACTCGTTCTCCTTCACACGCCTTTCCTGGTCAATCGACGCATTGCGTCTTTCGTAGATCGCTTCATCCGCTTTTTTGAGGATTTGCTCTCTTGCCTGGGCCTCCAAAGCTCTTGCGGTTTCTTTGTTTGGAAGGATAGCAAGGATTGAGAGGCCCAATATCTCGATACCAAGAAGGTTCATCTCTTCTTTTTCCCTGATTTCAGTTAATATGCTCTTTGCAAGAATTTCACTGGATTTGACAGCATCCTTCAGCTGCATACCCTCCAGGTTTTTCTTCGTCAGCACCTTCACCGTGTTAATAACCCGCTGCGGCAGTTTTTGTGGGTCCTCGGAAGCATATCCCCTGCCTTTCATATCCAGCGTGTAATTGAGAATACCTGCGATCTTCTTTTGATCGATGATCCGAAACGTTGCCTGCCCCTGTACGGTCACCGTTTGAAAATCTGAGGTTACCTCCTCAAAAATGAAAGGCTCATCAACACTTCCCACAGGAACGACAACAATAGACGTATTCGGAGCAAAGTAGTAAAAAGATATACCTGCGCCTTCTTTGACAATTTTACCGTTTCTGTACCGGAGTACATACTCACTGGGTTGAAACTTAATAAACCTCATACCAAACATAAAAACACTCTCCTTTTTAATCCATATTTATTTCAATGACTACGATACACGTACTGTCGGGCAGCCTGGGAGGAAACTTTTCATTCCCTGCTGAAGCTGTGTGAGTGTAAACCGCTCGGGCATTATGAGTTTCTGTTATTATCTTTATGTTATTATCATTATAATACTATGTATGTAGGTTGTCAACACAAAAATAGTCAAAATGTCTTTCGCCATAAAAGGCAGGTAATATTGCAACAGGTAATCGTTGTAAGTATGAATATACAAATAACGAATAATGTTGTATAATGTAAATGGCTGGGAAATTAACGATAAACCCATAAAACGGAATTCGAAATCACAGAAGCTTAGTTACGGCTTATGATATAGCTTTATTACTTCAAAAAAGGTATAGTGAACCAAATAATGGGTTTTATGATGTCAATGTTTTACAGTTATGTTTGGTTTCTTATTTATTGTCATAAGCCTGGGAAACAATTTTCCGCTTCTAAAAATAGTATCGGTACTTAATGTCTATGAAAGAATTATTATCGCCTCCGAGGAAAGCATAACAGGAAAAGTCGTAAAAATACAATATGAAAAACAGGGAAAAACATGTGAAGGTTTGTTTCGTCCTGATAGTGAATTCGGTTCATTGGTTCAAGTTCGCTTGAATGCTGATGTCGGAAAGAAGGTCCGTATTTCTTTAAATCGTAACATCGAAAGCTTAATGATAAGAGATGAAGATAAAGAAAAAACGAACAGCACAAGAAAAAATGGAAAATAAAATGGGGCGCACTTCTCTTTGGTATATTTCTTTTTGCTTATGGAGTATATTCAAGCATTCAACATATCATCAGGTTATTTGCATAATCAACTATAGCTTACAACAGAGGCTGCTTTATGTCGAACCGGTTCATTGAGTTCTATCACAGGAAGGGGAGTATTTATGAAGAAGCTGTCTTTTTATTTTGGTCTGTTACTACTGGTTATTTTAGTATTATTCCCGGGATGCAGTAAGAATACAAAACTAAAAAAGAATTCCATAACATTGGATTCCTCGAAAAAGCAGAGTGCTACTGTAACAGAATTGGAGGGAGCAAGCTTCACTGTTGAATATGGACAGACAACAGCCTCTGTAATTGCCATGCCAGGGGTTTTCCCCGCCGGTACAAGCATTTCCATTACGCCGTTGTCAAAGGACAAAGGGTTAAAGGGAGAAAAAGCATCGGCTTGTTTTGAGTTAAAGGCCATATACGAAGGAAAATCAATTCAGCCTTCCATGCCTGTTTTTTTCACTCTGGCAGTGGAAGGTGACCTTCCCGGAACCGCCTGCCTTGTAGCCTATGATGAAGGAGAAAGCATCGGTTATAAAGTGGACAGTCAAATACTCCGTGAAGACGGAATCAGTTATGTAACAGCGGAGTTGAACCATTTTACCATCTTCATAGTTTCACCTGACGGAACAACGATACCGCCTCCTCCACCGAAAGAAAACGACGGAGAATGGAAAGAATGGCGTTTTGTCGCAAACGGGCCCGCAGAAGATTTTTATTTATGGGATAATGAATATTGGGATTTCGACGCATATATGGAGACGACTGCGAAGAATTTCAGTGGTACCATCGCCGGCGAGTATCTCGGGGAGTGTGTGATTAAAATTACCGGAAAAGTCAAAGAGGATATAGTGCCAAGCGAGACCAACATGAAGCTTATGGGAGATATAAACCTTACCCTTAGAGGAAATATTGAGTTTACTCTTAAACTCAAGCCTGATTTAGACTCAAACGTTCCCACTGAACTGCATCCCGACGATCCATTCGTAGATGTGGGGGAATGGCTATCTGCTACTGGGTCTGTGACTTTTTATGGAGATGCTTCTTTTGATGTCCGCATGTTAGGTCCGAACGTCCTTCCTGATGCAGGATATCAGGACAAAACCGGAGCGATGGATACTGAAAGTTTTTATATAATGGTGAATAAATATGGAGCTAATATTGAGTTTTTTACTATAGCAGCCTGGGATGCAGTTATGGTTGGTGTGCCAAAAGGAGGCCTCTCTACGGATGCTTTGAATAAAACAGATACTTCGTCAGGTACGGATATATTGGGAAGCTCGAACCCCTCTCAGCAACAGGGTGGTCTTTTGAATATATTCCGCGAGGGCTGGCCGGGGGAAAGCATTCCTGCTGAAATTCCGGAATACCCGAAGGGAGATGTCGTGAACTCCGGAGGAACGCCAGATGATTATGCCATTCTTGTGGATAACACCACCGAGGAAGATCTGGACGAATATATGCAAACCCTGAAAGAGAAAGGCTGGTATACCTCCTCTGATTACGCCAGCAAAGGGAATATCACTCTCCATTTTCAATTCAATGGAAAGAATTTTTTGCAGATCACAGTATATGTTGAAAAACTAGGATCATGGCCTGCTGATAAATTGCCTGCCGAAATTGTGCCGCCGGATAAAGGCATGCAGATTGGTGATGTAGAGATTAATGATATCAGCGACGGGGCTGCAGCATATTACATAACCTTTGAATATAGTGGGCTTTCTGAGGACGATGTAAGGGAATATATGCAATCCTACCTGGATAAAGGTTGGGGAGGCGATCAATACATGGTTAAGAGAACGATCAAGTGGAAGGGAAAACAATTTGAAGTCGACATGGAGCCTTATTATGATGGAGGCAACGTATCTTTTACGTTTAACCTGTGGCAGGATAACTAAGAAGCAAGGGCCGGTTTTACCGGCCCCATAAGCAGCTTACAGATGAGAGAGGAAATGCTCGTATCATTCATTATCCTCTGCGATCACAATCAAATAATCATCCTCTGTAAAAGAGATTCTCTCGGATTTCTTCGGATTTGTGATGATTTGAATGCCATCGGTTGTCATTTTCTTATACCCCACGGCAATCTCATTGCGCTTCCTGGCAATTTCAGTAATCGCATAAAAGTCCGTTTCAACATCTGTCTTTATGTAGTGGCAGGCCTTTTTCATGTATAGCTCGGAACCGTCAGCATCCAGAAGGTCTTCAAACAAAAGCGCCAGTTTTCTGTTTTCTGAAATTTGTGCAATAATCAGGTTGGTAATTGTGCTGCCGACAACAAAGTCGTTGACGTTTGCAGCCTGAGCCAGTTTCTGATTGCTAACCGAACACATTTCACTGGTGATATTGAATACCCGGTTCTGCTTCTGTGAAATATCCCTTAACTGCAGTAACAGCAGTAACGTTTTTGCATCGGACTTATCGAAGTCATCATCCAAATCACTCAACAGGAGAAAGTCTTCGGTTGAATCGTTAATCAACGCTTCCAGCTCATTTCGATGATAGATGTCACATTCTCTTTGTACAACTTCAATATTGTTGTAATGAGCTATTTCCGAAGGTTCAGGCAGGTCGGTATTCGCGACAATGACTATGGTACCCTGATCTGCATAATTGTCAAGCTCCCTTAGAATATCAGGCAGAAAACGATTGTATCCCAGAACAATGAGTGGCTTCCTGTCCTGATTTCCTGCGCGATCAGAGGCGGCTTTAACTGATAAGTCAAACCTTGGGGGCTGTGCCATGGGTTTGGAAGTATCATCATCCTCAGCCAGGTGTATTACCTTGTCATTCGGTTGAAGCAGTGTGTCCATTGGGGGATTCATCATGACCCTTCCATCCTTCTCCAAACCAATTATGGTGGAGTTCTCAAATAAATTCAGGATGTCTCCGAAAGCCTTCCCGCCTAACTCTGGAAAGTTTTCAAAGTAGAATTCGTCTCCGCCGAAGTCAAAAAACTCCGTCAAAACAATCGACAAGCCTGGCTGTCTGCAGGTATGTGCCATAATTCTGGATAACGCGTCTTCAAAAAAGAGGACTTCCGCCTTTCCCTCGCCGGCCATTCTGGCAGCATCAAGGTTTGTTTTGCTTCGAACCATCGTGGTGATATGAAGGTCATTGTCAAAGGCATTTTTCGATTTCAAGTAGTTTACTGCTGCAAGAATGACCTTAATGACAGTAAAATCGTCTTCCTGATTGATGATAATCGATTTGCAGGTTTCAAGGGAAGCTCTCTCCAGTACATAGGCTTCGGTCAGACTTCCTGATTTACAAATAATGCGGGTTGTCTTAGGAACCTCAACGCGACCCTTGATGATTTCTTCCATGAACTCTTTTTCCTGCTCACCGATGACAACAATATTATTTCTTTTTTGATTTGCGCCTGCTTCTATCAGCTCGGACAGGATCGTAAAAATGCTGTCACTAAAACCGATGATGACAGTATGACCGGTCTCAATAACCCTGGAGGTTCCTTTTCTTAAATCATTCAGCTTGGTTTCGAAGCCGGTGCTGATAATACCAATCAGGATGCTGGTGATAAAAATACCGCATAATGTAACCAGTGACATCAAAAAAACATACCAGAAGTTTGAGGTATCATCACCTGCTATGGTTCCGGCGTCGATCACATGCATCAAACTCTGCCAGATGGAATTCCCGGCAGAGATAAATCCTTGTTGCAGACGGCACCGAAAATCCCCGCTATTACAACCACAAGCGTTTGATCAGAAGCAGTATTTGTACCAGGGCGATCGTCCCTCTGGCCATCAGGTTATCAAACTGATAGCGCACCTTGTCCCAAAAGAGCGTTTTACTTTTTTCATCTCGAGTTTCCTCCTTTTGTCGATTCGGGGGTACGTATATTTGTTTAACCCCCATCCTCTCGTCACTTTCTACTCAGTGATGATACTGATCTCCCCATTGAGGGTTTCAAACCGGACCAGCTCGGAATCATAAGAGTTATTTGCGGTATCCACCACCTCAAACATGAATGCGAAGGTTCCATCCCCAAGCTCCACTTCATAAAAAGCGGAATCTTCCTGTATCGTTACCTTCTCATCGGATACTTCCACCAGTTCGCCCTCTTCATCCGAAAGGCTCATGGCATACAGGATGGGGGAAACTTCATCTCCGGGACGAATGATAATTAAATTCTTGTCCCCCATGCTTTGCTCATCCACTTCATCACGGGCACCCAGGATCTGGAATGCTTCTTCGTTGAAATCATACACCACTCGAAGGATGCATTCCTCTCCATTGAGATAAATCGGTACTGAATAGAGATTGTAATCATCGCCTTCATAGGTGATTTCCATGTAGCACAGGCTGCCGTCCAGGGATCCCCACACTCCACGGAAGTTGTCCTCAAAAATGCCCTGTTCCCAATCCGCGGTAATGTCATTATCCCGACCCAGGAACAGCATGATATCATCTTCTTCGATATAGTAGGCCAGGTTAAAGAATACGCTCTTCACCGAGCCCAGGCTGTCGGGGTTGAGAATCAGGCGTGCATAGCTGTCCTCGGTGATCTCCACAGGCATGTCCTCTTCGAATTTATCAAGCGCTGTAACCGCTTCATAACTGACATCCTCCAAATCTTCCACTGCTTCCTCAGGCAGTTCCCCACCGATGGAATACCGTATGAAATTGGGGTATACCGGATCCGCCGCAACCTCACTGTACGAGTCCAACTCCTGCTCATCTCCGTTGTAGGAATAATATACCGACAGGCCGGAGGCATTCTGACGATATTGACCGTTGATTTTATAAACAATGGCATCATCCAGTGCTTCCAGTACTTGTGTGGCTGTTTCGGGCAGAATGTTTTTTGCTTTCCGGACTAAATCACCCAGGTCAACCATGTTGGTATATCCATCCGTGTTATTGTTTCCACCGTAATTCTCCGCCCGCTGCGCACTTCTGGCAAACTCGCCGCATACGGCAGGCGCTGCAATGGCACTGGACAGGATTTCCTTACCCATACCGTTAAAGGCTGTAAGAAGATCATCCAGTTTTTTCAGGTCGGTTACCGCCAGGGTGATTTCATCGGCAGTACCAAAGCTTTCACAGCCTGCCATGAAAGTATCACAGATAACAGTTCCCAGTTGGGCGCCATTCATCCCCGGGTTCTTACCAAGCGCAGATAGCCAGCCGTTGTAATCCCAGCCGTTTCCGGGCTCCAGCTCTTCCGACGCTACCAGATAAGAGGCATATTGTTTAAAAACATTGGCTGTATCCAGCGTGGACATCAGACAGGTATCAAAACCAACGATCTCCAGCGGGAGCTTTTGTCCCTGATAAACCGAAGAAAAGGCCTGATCCATCTCCGTCAGCGTCAGAGCATCGTAGCCATAATTCTCATCGCAGGCCGCGCCGGCAACACTTCCGCCGCCATGATCCCAGAAAAGGAACATTTTGTGATCTGCCGGATAATTTGTCTCACAGAAGGACAGGAAATCCTGCAGTGTTGCCGGATCACCCATATTAGCCTGCTCCTGCTCATCTACTAGCGTTATTTCATCGATGCTGTAGACATATCGTTGAATCACCGAAGCATCCACCATTTCATTCATCCATTCCGCCGCTCCGCCGGTTTCTATGACGACGGTGACATTCTCCGGGAGAGTTGCCTCCATCATTTCAATCAAATCATTCGTCGCGGCTCCATTTCCGCTTTCCAGATCACTGCCGCACAGATACCAATAGACCGCCCATGTATCCTCCGGATCATAGCTTTCTGCGGATGCTTCGGAAGCGTTATCTCCGGCAGGCTTGCTGTTTTCGTTTTCCAGAGTATTCACCGGAGTATCTCCCTGAGTGTCTTCATAAGCATCCACCTGGATATCCTCAGTCTCAGGATCCCCCATCGGGATAAAAACCACAAACGCGATGAGCACAACAACGACGATAGCAATGATCAACCAGAGACTTCCTTTTTTCTTCATGATTCGGTGATTCTCCCTTTTCATTATATTTTTTCCACGCACCTGAACAAGAACAATGCCCCCACCTCTCGCTTTTTGCCATCATGGATAAAATATGCTGAGAGGCGGGGGCTCCTTAGCTCATTTTCTCAATAAATCTGTTACCTGTCAATATTGCGGCAATCCTGCAGTAGATTTTGGTGTAAAACTCCGCGAGGCATATTCGGCAGGGACTTTTCTCTAAAGGGTAAAGAATTTTTTTGCATTGGTATTTCACCTGCGTCAAATCCAGATTTTATTCTCCGGATCTTTCATTTTTCCGAATGCTCTTATCACATCGAACAGGGTCAGGATTTCCGGAATCAATGTCCAACAGAAGATGAGATATAAAATCCCCTTTTTCTTTTTACCGGCATAGAAATGATGCACGCCGAAATTTCCCAGAAAAACCGCCAGAATGATATATAGAGCCTTATCCACCCTTTTTTCATTGGGATGTTTATCCTGTGTTTCCTTTATCCTCGTTTGACCGTCTACAAATACAACTTCAGACATATTGCTCCCCGCCCCTCTACAATCAGGAGAAGAAAACGACAGAAATCCGTCGTTTTCACCACCTTGCATATTATAATCCCAAAGCGTTGATCGTATCAGCCGTTTTGGTTGCCAGCTCCATGCAGTGCTTCTTGGTATCCCCAAATGCACCGGAGAGGCCGGTTAAACCACCAGTAAGCTTATCGAGTGCCATGTTCATCAGCATCTTGTCAACACCGACCGGTTGAACACTGCGCTGAACACTGTACTTACCATTCGCACCCAGAATCTGTACCTGATTGTTGTTGTCCAGCTGCGGGAATGCAATCACCCATGCAAAGCCGTTCTTTACAAGTGAAGGAACACCTGCTTCAAACTTCACGTCCTTGATTCTCTCATAGAGCTCTTCCATTGAATAGTTTCCCTTCAGGTTCAGCTTTTCCACTCTGACTCCAAAAACATCTGCCAGTCCCATAATATAATCCTCCATAAAAATAGGTTTTATGGCTTTCACACGATGGCCGGGGAAGACATGCTTCAGGTCACCCCTGTCTCCATCCTGGAACCAGTTTCCTGAAGCGTTTTCCCAACTCTTTTGGAAATTTTAGCATATGCACATACTAAATGCTAAAGCTCCGCATCGGTATGTACCTTGTATTCTGCTCCTTTTTCTTTTCTTGTTGCCATTTTTATCTCCAAACACAAATACTTCGCATGCTTTTATTCCCGCAAAAAGAGATTTTCTGATACCAAAGCCTAGCTGCCTCTAATTGCGCTTAGCCGCATCAACATACACATAACAATGGTTTCCCAGTGTCTGTATATTGACTGAAAAGCTGCCGCTGTAACCATTTGCAGAGAGCATATTCCCAATCGCCTGGGAAACATCGTTCACATCTGCGGTAAAACCTTTTCCCATCATATATACGATTGGATCTCCCGACATCAGACGCTGTGCCGCGTATGTAACAATCGTATTGATATCCTCGGTATACTGCCCAAACCAGCTATCATCCGCTTCCTTTGTATAATAAAAATACATCCCGTCGGTCTGGCTGGTTGTCTGGTAAATTGAGCTGCCTGCATCCCAGGAATGTGTATACTGCATGATATCCGCACCCACATTGAAGTACTTGTATGTAATAAAATTCACGTCGTTCAAGACAAAGGTATCATCGTTCCAGGTCAGATCCACCGCATACCATTTTGTTCCATGCTGTATCAAATTCCATACATGCTGTGTTTTATCCGTAAAGCCTGTTTGCTTCTCCACATGAAAGCCAGCCATAGTACCAAGCATATAGAACGCATCTGAGTATCCCTGGCAATTTGCCTCTCCATCCAGGAAAACGCCCAGGGCTGTACAATGACGCGGTAAATCCATTTCACTGGAGCCATTATAATATTTTCAGCTTCACAAATACGATCGTGCAGTATCAGCTCTTTATGAATGTCCGAAGGCATCTGCTCCGCTTCCTCCACGATTTGAAGAGCTATGTTGTAAACCTGCAGCTCATCACTGTTCAACCCACTGGTATCTTTGCTTAAGTAAGCATCTGCGATACGAGTCCCCGGAAAATACAGTATATCGTAGGTAAGACAGATTTCATTTCCATCGTTTGAATAGATGTTTTCGGATACATAGGGGGCGCTGGTTATCACCAGGAAATCCTTTATCGATATATCGTAGCCATTCGTTAATCGCACCGGTATGGTTGTCATCCTCGCATCCATGCACTCCTTGAAGTATTGTGCCGCCTCTTGATGGCTGCTGACTGCCTGAACAGATGACCAGTATATACCGGTATGATCTTCGCTGATTGTATCAGCTGACTCTTCCCCGTAGGATTCATCCTCATAATCATAGCCCCACCAGTAACCATCTCCATCACCCTGATCAGATGGTTCGTCGTTGTATGTCAATGGTTCCTGTTCAGGATTCTCTTCCTGAGCATCATATTGCTCTTGCTCATCATCAAGGTACACTTCATCGTCCAGGTACTCTTCACCATCATAATACGCTTCTTCACTAAAATCCTCATCCTCTTGATCGCATGCTGAAAAACTAAATACGAGCAATAAGCAACACACAACCAAAAGTAACGATGTTCTCTTTCTTTTCATGCCATCCTCCCATATCATTCAATGAGCGCTTGCGCGAATTGTTTTACCTTCATAAGTAATTATAAGGGTTTGGCTGGCAGTAACTGCGCTGCTGTCAAAGCCAGATACCATACCCGCAGTAACATTCATTGGCTGTACATTGCTGTCGGACATTGTTGCCGAAATGGTAAGGTTGGTAACATCCAAGGCCTCACCCACCTTGTAGGCAGTTTTATGGGTTGTGCTGTTTACTGCGATGGAATCAACGGTTATATTTCGATAGGTTGCTGTGATGGTTAGCACCTGATTAGGCATAATAAATCTTGCGGTGTCGGTATTCTTGTTGCCCTCGGTAAAGGTCAGGCTGTCTATGCCGCTCCACTCCATAAACTCCTTGCCAATACCCGGCGTGCCTGCTGTGATGGATACTTCTTCGCCCTCGGCATACTCGCCGCTGTCGCTTCCGTTATTGACAGTCAGCATATACTTGATGACAGGCGCATCTGTAATTGTAACAGTTGCTGTGCTTGTTACAGCACTATCGCCATTGGCTTGCGCTTTGACAGTCAGAGTTGTCGCTGTTTCATCTGCGTGTACCGCAAGAACACCGTTCAAGTCGATCATCGTGTTAGGATGTACTGCATTATATACACTCCATGTCACAGTTTCATCATAGTTACCTGTTCCGCTTACAATAGCCGTGAAGGCTTGTGTTGTACTTTTTTGCACACTTGTGGAAGAAGGTGAAACGACCACTCCGGTGATAGTGATGGGGATATCCTTATAGGTGGCTGTGACGGCGACCTGATTAGCAGGCATCACAAAGGTGGTGGTGGCGTTGTTCGCATCGGCGAAGGTCACGCCGTCTTCAGTAGTCCACTTGTCGAATGCCTTTCCTGTCGCAGGAGCATCTGCCGTGATGGTAACAGTTGTATCCCAATATACGGTTTCTGTATCAGACGTTGTGGTACCGTTCACAACTTCAATCTGGAACGGCGCATTAACCCGTATCGTAATAATTTTGCTGTCTGCGGCAGAGTAAGTTTCAGTTTCAGCCATACTGACAGTGATCTTGGCCATTCCTCCTCCGACGATAGAAACTAATCCGAATTCATCCACTGTCACAACTTTTGTATCGCTGCTGGAGTATGCCAGAATCCCGTCTGAGTTATGGGTAATGCCCGATAAAGTAAAAGCTCCATCTCCCAAAGCTTTCACGTATTCTGCAGATCCTTCGCCAACCGTGATGATACTCGCACGCTTAGCAATGGAGAAGCTCTTCGTCACTGTACCCGCATTATCGCCAATGCCCTGAACAGTTACGGTGGGTGGGTCCTCCCCGGTGCTTACCCCAACATTTGTTGCATTTGCATAAGTTAAGGTATAATCAGTATCCGGCGTAAGCGTTGTTCCATCAACGGTAACGGTGACATTTCCCGTTGCCTGTACCCCTGTATACACTGTATCAGTTACTGTTACATTGTCTGCAGTTAATTCTCTTAGCAGATAGATCGTAGCATCCTGTGATATCGTAGCTGTATTTACCTTGTTATAATGAAAGCTCTCTCCATCCGGCACCTGATACCACCAACTTCTCTCACCTGAGGTGGTTATAGGTACAGGACTACTTGGATAGGTTATGGTTTCCACTGCTCCGTCTACTCTAATCAAGCGAAATACGCCATTGGTTCCATTCGCCCTTACTGGAATCGTAGCGGGTTTTCCGCTGCCGGATACAAATCCGGGCAAAGCCCCCTGAGTCCAGCCGCTCGCGGTAGAGGCTGCTACAGGCGTACCATCGGTATTGCTGTTTAAAAGCCATGCCAACTTGCCGCTTTCGATATCCTGTATGGACACCTGTGTTCCCCCGGACGAAGCATTGCTGATCTCATCCATGTAATAACAGTTGGTGAAAGTACCGCCATTCCCTGAAAGATTCTCTCCAACAGTATCCGGCGCGAAGGTACCTGCAACATAGCAATTGACAGCATCTAATGTTCCTGCCTTCAAACCGCAGAGACCACCGACACCGCTTATCTGCTTGCCGGTGCTTTTTATTCCACCAGAAAAATAGCAGTTTTGGATAGTAACCGTTGCATTTGTTCCGATCAAACCCACGATACCACCTGCAGTTGCATCTCCTCCCGGTGTATAGTCAATTGTAATGTTACTCCAGCAGTTTGAAATTGAAACGTTTCCAGTGTATGCACTGCCTACAATGCCTCCGGATCTTTGGGAGTTTGTGGTTATGGTTCCCGTTGTACCTAAATTCTTAATCTTTGCACCGTCTCCAAGATAGCCAAACAAAGAAATGTCTATATTTTCAGAATCGGTATTCGTTACATCAAGGGTAATCGTACGCATATTTCCATCAAAGTTTCCCATAAAAAAATGATGCATATTATTTCCAATTTGAGTCCAGTTATGACTGTTTAAATTAATATCATTATCTCCCAGACGATAATAAGCCATATAATAATATGGATGTTTTATACCATTGATTTGTTTAGCTAATCCTGCCAACTGCTCCGCAGTTTCAATTATAAAGGGGTTTGCTTCAGTACCCTCTCCCTTCCATTTCACATCTGCATAAACACTCCAATTGTCTTCCGCCGCACTGGCTGTAATCACACCCGGCCATCCGTTAAAGCATACAGACACCAGCATGCACACAACCATCACCCATTGCTTTTCTCTCACTCTTTCTCATTTCAGTCCTCCATACTTTATCATCATTGTAGAAATGACGCTGTCCTGTCCTTGCGCCTGCAGGCTCTCCAAAGCAAAAGAATACCCGCGGGAATTCCCATCCACCAGATCGCTGGATTACCAAAGGCACTAATCCCTTCTCCTACTTTACCGTCGGTCTTTGTATAATAAAGAATGGGACGGTTCATGACCGGCCACTGGTACCATCTGGAAGAATAATTATGGGGTCCCTGCCAGGTGGTATGATAGTCGCGAGTTATGTTACTAGACATCTCCCACAAATAGCAATCTTCATGAAAGTTTAGCATATGCATTTTTAAAAGACCACTACTCAAAATGGTAGTTTCAGAGTGTTTTTGGAAACATTTTTCCGTTTATTCAGACAAAAAGAGACAGAAGGCATGATTTTGCCCTGTCTCTTTTATGTCCCATAGACGGCCGGAATCTCACTTAAAATACTATCTGGTTCTTCCCATTCTTTTTCGCCTGATACAAGCGGATGTCAGCGGCATGGATCAACTCGGCCGGAGTTTCCCCGGTGTACTGCTTCACTCCACCGCTAACGGTAACCCTCATACCCTCTTCAAAGGCGTAATCCGCGATAACCTGCCGAATTCGCTCCGATACCTTCGCTGCCTGCTCAAGACCGGTATCGGGAAAGAGCACCATAAATTCCTCTCCACCGTACCTTCCTGCCAAATCAGCCCCACGGATGCTTCCGTTAATGATCGCAGCAACCCGCGCCAGCACCTGGTCTCCAAATACATGACCCCTGGTGTCGTTTACCTTCTTGAAGTCATCTATGTCGAAAATAGCGATAGACATAGGGCTGCCTGTTCGCACTGCATCAGAAATGCAGGCTTTCAAATGTTCGACGAGGGTTCTGTGGTTGCTGATTTTGGTTAGCCCGTCCAGGGAGGACATCTCCTGGAGAATTTTGTTCTTTTGGGCCAGATCCATCTCCATTTCTTTCCTTTCGGTCACATCAAACACAATTCCCGCGAGAAACACGGGCTTTCAGTTTTTATCATATTGCGTGATTCTTCCCCGGTCATAATACCACCGATACTCGCCGTTCTTCGCCCGGATCCGGTATTCAACCTCATATACGCCTGCTTTTCCATACAAATGAGCCATCATGGCATCCATCGTCTTTTGATAGTCCTCTGGGTGAATTTTATCGGTAAAAAACTGGTAAGAAACCTGATCGGGGATTTCGTCCCTGTCATAACCCAGTGCAGTCACCTTTAATGGATTAAACGTTACCGTATTCGTTTTTATGTTCCAGTACCAATGCCCAAGGTTACCGCTCCAGGCGTACTCCAGCATGGTTTCCTGCTCCTTCTCCTTCAGCAGCTCAAGATTGAGCATCTCAAGCTCTTCGATGCGTTCCAGAAGCTGCTCTCTTGTGAATTTTATATAATCCATCCCCTCTTCCCCCTATTCATGAGCGTATTTTGTTGGAAACTTTATAACCGCTCCTTCAATTATTCTTTAACTTCTGTCATTAATATCAATACCACCGCCTCTATGTTCTCAATCCATAAAAACACAGGAAAACTATACCTTTTACTTTCACATACTCCTTGATGCTCCAGCACATTGCCTCTATACTCTTGCATATTGCCTGGGTGGGGATGCATTTTCCTGCGTAAGAAATTGATAACCAAAATAGAAATACAAAAAATCCCCGCAACTATGACAAAACACAAACGGTAGCCAAACAACCCAGAACCTCAAACAACTATATAATTAAGGTTTTTGTCACTGATACAACAAAACCTGCCTCGTTTTGAAGTGGGTTTCATTGAATTATTTTTGTGTTTTAAATATGAATAAAGACGCAAATATTAATACAATTTATTTCTTCTTTTTGGTCCCCACCGCGAAGGCGGGTAATAATTTAATACTTTATTTACGATTCCCACAAAATTTCACGAAGCGCATAATATCATTTATTGTGGCTGATAGATCCTGCTTGCTTCTTAGGCGAGCCTTATCATATGGAATTGCTAAACGATTAATACTAAAGATCGCTGACACACCTCTGTCATATGCTGCACTTGCATCATCTGCTATATCACCTACTACGGCAACTACTGGGACCCCTTGTTTTGATGCACGCTCTGATACTCCAATAACAACCTTTCCACGGAGGCTCTGGCCATCTATTTTGCCTTCCCCTGTAAAAACAATATCTGCATCCTTTAGAACTTCCTCAAAATGAATCAAATCCAATATGATCTGAATGCCTGACTTTAATTCTCCACCAAGAAATGCTGCAATTCCTGCGCCCGTAGCGCCTGCTGCTCCGGATCCTGGCAGATCAGAAACACAAATGCCCAGGTCTTTGTAAATTTGCTCTGAAAGTATCCTTAGATTTTGGTCCAGGAGCTTTACCATATTTTCATCTGCGCCCTTTTGGGGGCTAAATACATATGCCGCTCCATTTTCCCCAAACATCGGGTTATCAATATCGCACATAGCCGTTATTTTACAACCCTTCAACAATTCTTTTGTGTAGCTGATATCTATATGCTTAATCTTATTAAGCGAAATACCGGTAGGTATAAATTCTTCCCCATTATCATCAAAAAATCGAGTACCCAAAGCGGCTGCCATTCCCGTACCACCATCATTGGTACAGCTTCCGCCCAGCCCTATAATAATTTCTTTGCACCCGTTTAATATAGCGTGCTTTATAAGCTCGCCCACACCATAGGTAGTTGTTACAGCCGGATTTTCCCTTCCGGTTACCAAAGGCAGGCCAGCTGCCTGTGCCATTTCGATAACTGCAATATCACCTATCAGGGCATAGTCACATAGTAAACTCTCTTTATAAGGGTCACTGACTTTTACTGATATTCGCTCTCCCTTAATTGCTGCCAGAAAGCTGTCAACTGTTCCTTCCCCTCCGTCGGCGACAGGTATGGTAACAACATTACAATTAGGGTAATATTCTAGAACCTTGCTTTTTATCAGCTGACAGATCTCAATCGATGAAATGGTTCCTTTAAAAGAATCAGGAATAATTACGCACTTTTTCAATGGTATAATCCCTCCAAACATACATGATAGCCTGAAAGGCTTCAATTCAATCTTCCATAATCAAGGAAATGCTATCTCATAACCAGCTGCTGTCTTCATTATTCGATTACCATAACCGAAACCCCATCAGGGATAGCAGTCACCTTTGCTTCTTTGGAGCCTATAATCTCCTCAGCCATTTTTATGGCCTCATTCAGGCTATGAGCTGGAATCATATGCAAATCCTTAACAATCTGGTCTGACGAAGGGTCTCCTTAATTTGCAACACTAGCCCTAGTTATTTTAGCAGATTATTTGCCAAATAAAAACTAGGCACTTTTAAAAATTGAGCAATCATAAATCTTTTTAGTCTCGACTGATATGTCGGTATACGAAATATCATCTTTTTTAATTATAACGAGGCCCGATGTCCCCCACCTCTTAACGTATTTTCAGCTAAGGGCTGAAAAACGTGTGGTGGCGGGTACCGATTACCTNNGCAAGCAATCGCTTCCGTTGTTATAGTAATTGTAGTTACTATATAAAAACTTTAAAAATTTACATCCACCACTCCATGCGAATATAGGAAAGCCAATCATAAATAGTATGAAGAGCAGTCTTATTTGTATATCATATTGAATAAATTCTTATGCCAGCGAAGGTAGTCTTGCCAATGCATCCCGGATGTGTCGCGATTGCAGGAAACCGTTTCCATTGTTATAATAATCATGAATTCGATTTTCTAACAATCAGGAGAAAAAGCAAAATGAGAACAGAGAAAGATCTAGTCTATGAATTGGAAACAGAGGTATCGGATCTGAATGAAAACAATTTTCTGAAACCATATGGTTACCAGGAATTATTTGCACGGTTGGTGGAGCCTCATTTGGTCAAAATCAGCGCGGATCTTGAAACGACCATGAAGAGCAATTTGGCTTGGGCTTTGGTATCTCTGTCGATTGGGATTGTCAACCCTGTGAAAGGATGTATGAAATTATTCGGTAACACCTGGCATTCCGAGCATCGTGGCCCTTTTTTCCGCCGTGATTTTGTGATGAAGAGCGAGGCCGATGAAGTCATGTTTCAGGGGGCAAGCTACTCTGTATTATTGGATTTAGAGAAGCGTTCCATATATCGTGAGAAGGATCTTCCTTTTCATCATTTGCCTTCCCTCAATGAGTTTGTACTTGATACAAGCCCAACCAATAAAGTGCGAAAAACAGATTTGGAATTCTGCAAGGTCGACGAACGGAAGGTTTATAACAGTTTCATTGATTGTCTTGGACACGTGAATAATTGCCGCTACGGGGAGTTTGCATATGACGCTTTTACAGATGAAGAACGCGACGCATTGGGTGAATTAAAACGAATGGATATCTATTTTCATTCTGAACTGAAGTCTAAAGATGTATTTTCCATCCGTAAGGCTTATGAAGATAAAGTATTATACATCCAGGGATACAATGACACAAAATCTGAAACAGCGTTTGAATACATTTTAACGTTTTGAATGTCAAATTTATCTGTTTAAAAGGCCTGTATTATTCCTTCCGGACGCCCTCCATAATTCCTGGATAATGTTTTTTAAACAGCATTTTCTATTGTTTATGGAATGAAATAATCCTATCAAGGAATTGTACTAATCACACCTTTTTATTTTTTTAGGTATGTTGTTCGATCT
>LSQX01172855.1_pt1 | contig 39201 bp, 36 predicted proteins | sample 654561 | NCBI WGS metagenome assembly LSQX01 (sample SAMN04489861, study PRJNA283612) | anaerobic digester metagenome | isolation source: 4 biogas reactors fed with cattle manure at either 37C or 55C with and... | place: Denmark: Kongens Lyngby | collected 2014 | reverse complement strand
ATATTAAACAACGATTTTATAATTATTTTATGAAAAACCTGTTTTTTATGTAAAAACAGTCTCATAAAATCAAATGCCGTCTAAAACATTTAAAATGATTTCACATCCTTCTTTAATTTCTTCAGGACTGATGGTTAAAGGCGGTGTGATTCGCAATGCACGCGTTTCAAAAAGCAGCCAAAAAAGAATCAATCCGCGATTTTTGCATTCTAAAATCACTTTGTTTGCGAGTGCTTCACTTTCTAAAATCGGTGCAAGCATCAACCCGCGTCCGCGAATTTCAACAATTTTCGGATGTTGGAGGTATTTGCGAAACAATTTTTCTTTTTCCAAGACTTGCATCATCAAGTTGGTTTCGGTGAGTTCTTGCAAAGTGGCCAAAGACGCGGCGGCAATCACGGCATTTCCTCCAAAAGTTGTAATGTGTCCCATCTTGGGATTGTCTTTGAGCAAATCCATATGAGCAGCAGAAGCGGTAAAAGCACCCACCGGCATTCCGGAAGCCATACCTTTGCCCATCACGAGAATGTCAGGAACGACATCATAATTTTGAAAACCGAATAGTTTTCCCGTACGTCCGAAACCGGGTTGAATTTCATCTAAAATCAATAGCGTTCCGGTGTTGTTGCAACGTTCTCTAACTTTTTTCAAATAGTCATGCTCCGGTTCTATAAAACCTGCGCCTCCTTGAATCGTCTCTAAGATAATGGCGGCTGTTTTCTCCGTGATTTTATCAATGTCGGAAAGGTTATTAAATCGAATGGGATGACAGTCGGGAACAAGCGGCTGAAAAGGTTTTTTTCGTGCTTCAAACCCCATCACACTCATCGAACCCATCGTATTTCCGTGATATGCTTGATGTGCGTAAAGAATCTCTGTTCTTCCGGTGGCCCGACGTGCCAGTTTCAAGGCGCCTTCAATAGCTTCGGTGCCGCTGTTGACCAGATAGGTTGTATTGAGCGGATCCGGTAAATTCTCGGCTAATAATTTCGTGAAAAGCACGGATGGTTTTTGAATGTATTCCCCATACACCATCACGTGAAGATAGTCGTCCAATTGTTTTTTTATAGCATTAATGACCCGCGGATGGCCATGTCCCAATGTGGAGGCGGAAACTCCTGCCACAAAATCTAAATGTTTGTTGCCTTGTGAATCGTAAATATAACTTCCGGAAGCATGCGAAATTTCTACTGCCAGCGGATGGGGGGTGGTCTGTGCTTGATATTTGAAAAAATCCTGTTTCATAACTTAAAAATTGCTTTAAAATCAAATTCTAAAAAGCATCCTCCTGATTTTCAGATTCGTTCTTCTTCTTCTTCTGCGTGGGTTCATCTTCACGATGCTGAAGTTCCTCTTGTGTTAAATTTGATTCTTTGGGAATCACCGCGTCTGCATGGTATTCAAAAAAATCTACTTCCGCAGGGGGAAGTTCGATTTCTCTAATGACGGGAAGCTCCGGTTCGGGTTTTCCTTTGAACAAATCTTCTTTCGTAATCAGTCTTTCGTTACCACGCCAGTTAAAACCGGTTAACAACCGTGCATTTTCGGGAAATTGAGAAAGCGGATAAAGCTTCCCTTGAACGTTTTTGTTAAATCGTATTCCGGTTATTTGCTGATTTTCCAAATAAATATCAATAGAACTTGCCAAGGTGTGATCGATGCCAATGAGTTCTTGATTGTCATTTCTGGAATAATAAATAACCTGTGTGTTTTTGTTGATGTGAATGGTGTTTAATTCATTATTCAAAAATAATCCCACCAGATTTTCACCTTTCACTTGATTGAATCCGAGGCTGTCTTTTTGAATAATAAAAACATTGTTGAAAACCTTTAAAGAATCCAATTGTTCGGTTTGGGTGTTTGAAATTAAGTGAATCGTATCTCCCGTGATTTGATTTTCACCGCTCCATAAAACAGGATTCCGCAGCATCTTGGTAATGCCGGTAAATTCATTTGTATAAATCGAATCACTTTTGCCGCTCATGGATTCTTCTTGTTCGTTTCCCGGTTTAAACATTCGTGCACGGTAAAATCCTTTGATAATCCGGTTTTCCGGTTTTCCTGTTATTTGTAAAGTGTCGGCATGAACATAGATGGTATCGCCTTTATTTACGGTCATTGCCAATGCACGTTTGGTAATAAATACGGAATCTTTATCCCGATAAACTTCTGCATAGTGTCCGCTTACAATACTTTTATTAATGGTATCCAAAACTTTGATATTGTTTGTGGCAGATGCAAAATTCCTGTTTCTGTCAAAAAAGATACTGTCGCCGTACAAAATCCGATTTTCATAATCCACTCGTGAGTTTTTCACAAAATAACCGCTGTCGTTTCGGGTATCATAATAGCCGCGTTCACAATAAACCGTACTGTTTTCACCCTCGATTGTTGAAGAACCATACAGAAATGCGCCGCCCGATTCGGTGTAAAAATCCAAGCGTTCGCTGTTGAGAATGTATTTTGGATTGACGATTTTCACATCGCTTAAAAACTGATATTTTTTGCTTTCCGTAAAATAGCTTCCGTATCTGCTGGTGAGGACACTGGAGGTGTCTCTGACGGTGCCGCCGCTTCGGTAATACGCTTGTTGCTTGGTTCTGTCAAAAAAAATGGTATCCGTTTCCAATCGCGTGTCCGGTTCTTGCAAAACCACATTTCCGCTGGCAAAAGCAAACTGGGTATCGCCGTTGTATTCTGCATAATTGCTTTGCAAAGTAATGGTGTCACCCTGATGAATGCGCACTTCGCCATATGCTTTTACAAAATTATGCTTCAGGTAAACAAATGCTTGGTCACACCACATTTCGATGCCGTCGTGAACGATATAAACCTGTCCCGACTGATCTTTTGTGTAAATGGCAGCATCCGGAAATTCAGGTCTGATTTCCAAATATCCCGACTGAATATCTATCTTTTGTTGGTCTTGAGCAGACAGAAAAAATGAAAATAAACATATAAAAAGAATGCTGATATAGGGTTTCATTCTATTCATATGGATTTATTTTAGTTCTCAGACTTTAATTTTATCGCGAGTTTCTATGAATGGTTTGCGTGCGATCAGGTCCTACGGAAACAATGGTAATTGGAATTTGCAATTCGTTTTCAATAAACGAAATATAGTCATTGAGCGCTTTTGGAAGGTCTGTTTCATTCGTTATTCCGGCAAGATCGTCATTCCAGCCTTCAAGTTCAATATAAACGGGCGTAATATGCGCTGCATCTATTGAATACGGAAGGTGTTCAACGTTTTTTCCGTTATAATTGTAGGCGGTGCAGACTTTTATTTTTTCAAATCCGCTAAGCACGTCTGCTTTCATCATAATCAACTCCGTCACTCCGTTTATTTGAACGGCATAGCGCAGAGCAACCAAATCTAACCATCCGCAGCGTCGCGGTCTTCCGGTGACGGCTCCAAATTCATTTCCTACTTTTGCCATCGTAGCGCCGACATCGTCAAAAAGCTCTGTCGGAAACGGACCACTGCCTACACGGGTTGTGTACGCTTTAAAAATTCCAAAAACACCGTTCACTTTGTTCGGAGCCACCCCCAGTCCGGTACAGGCACCGGCTGCGGTCGTGTTGGAAGACGTCACAAAAGGATAGGTTCCGAAATCAATGTCCAATAAGGAACCTTGTGCTCCTTCGGCAAGAATGGTTTTCCCGTCTTTTTGTGCTTGCGCAATGTATTCTTCACTGTCGATAAAGGTCAGGGTTTTGAGAATTTCGATGGCTGAGAAAAATTCGGCTTCCAAATCTGCTAAATCATATTCGATATTCACATTGTAGAATCCGATCATCGCTTCGTGTTTATCGGCTAAAGCGCGGTATTTTTCTTCCCAATTGTCAAATTCCAAATCACCCACACGGATTCCGTTGCGTCCGGTTTTATCCATATAGGTGGGACCGATTCCTTTTAATGTGGAACCGATTTTTGCTTTTCCTTTCGAGGCTTCCGAAGCAGCATCTAACAAACGATGCGTAGGTAAAATCAAATGGGCTTTGCGCGAAATCAACAGATTTTTCTTGTAATCGATTTGGTATTGGTCTAATCCTTCCAATTCTTTTACAAACACGACGGGGTCAATAACCACACCGTTTCCGATTAAATTCACGTTGTTTTTATGGAATATTCCCGACGGAATGGTTCTTAAAACATGTTTGATTCCGTCAAATTCCAAAGTGTGTCCTGCGTTGGGACCGCCTTGAAAACGGGCGATAATATCATAATTTTTTGTGAGGACATCGACGATTTTTCCTTTTCCTTCGTCACCCCATTGTAATCCAAGTAGTAAGTCTACTGCCATAGTTTTAGTCACGATTGTTGGCGCCGTTGGGTTCCCCGGCGTTTGTTTTTCGCTCTCCGTAAAAGTAAAGCGAATGATTGGTTATTTCTATATTAAAAACTTCTTCGATGGTTTTTTTAATGGTATAAATTCTCGGGTCGCAAAATTCAATTACTTCGCCATTTGAAAGAATAATGTGATCATGATTTCTGTCAAAATACGATTTTTCGTAATGCGCCTGATTCTGTCCGAATTGATGCTTGCGAACCAATCCGCATTCCAATAACAATTCGATGGTGTTGTAAAGAGTGGCCCGACTCACTCTGTAATTCTTGTTCTTCATATTGATATACAACGACTCAATGTCAAAATGATTTTCGCTCTCGTATATTTCCTGAAGAATGGCGTATCGTTCGGGTGTTTTCCGATGTCCTTTTTCTTCTAAAAAGTCGGTAAACACTTTCTTTACTATTTCCTGATGATGTATGTCTGTTTTTGAACTCATAATTTAAGGCGTCAAATGTACTCATTATTTTTCTAGTCTTGTAACCTTCTCGATTCCGTTTATCTTTTTTATGTTTTCTATAAGTGTATTCAGGATGTTCTTGTTTTTGACGACAACGGTTATTTTTCCGGTAAAGATTCCCGCATTGCTTTCAAAATTAACGCTTTTCATGTCAATGTGGTGGTTGTTGGAGATGATTCGCGTCACTTCGTTAACCAATCCGATGGTGTCGATTCCGTCAATTTGCAAACGAACGGTAAAATCGCGTTGGGTAGAATCAATCCATTGTGCCGGAAGGATGCGATACCCGTAATTGCTTCGGAGCTGAAGCGCATTCGGACAATTGTTTTTATGAACTTTAATGCCTTCATTGATGGTTACAAATCCAAAAACATCATCTCCGGGAATCGGGTTACAGCAATTTGCCATTTTATAGTCCAGACGTTCTTCATTTTTTCCAAAAACCAACTGGTCAAATTTCTCGGTAATTTCTTCACGATGTATGTCTTGTGAAGTATCTTCTCTTCGAATGTTCTTTTTGAAGAAATTCAAGAACATATTTCCACGCGAGGAAACAAACTCCTTTAATTTCTGATTGTCGATAATTCCAGCGCCAACCCGATAAAATAAATCAAGACTTGTTTTTAAATGAAAATAGGTGACCATTTCATTTACGACTTTCTCATTTAAAGTAATTTTGAGCGAACGCAATTTTCGGGTGAGCATTTCTTTTCCTTCTGCGGCAATGCGTTTTTGTTCGCTTTTTAAGGACGATTTGATTTTGGATCGCGCCCTGCCTGTGGTGACATAGTTCAACCAGTTTACCGAAGGTTTGGAATTTTCTGAGGTGATGACTTCCACCTGATCGCCACTGATCAATTCATGACTCAATGGCACCAGTTTTCCGTTGACTCGCGTTCCGCGGGTGTGCATGCCAATTTCCGTATGGACATGAAATGCAAAATCCAAAGCCGTGGCGCCTTTGGGCAACGAATAAATATCTCCTTTGGGCGAAAACACAAATATTTCTTTGGAATAGAGGTTTAATTTAAATTCTTCCACAAAATCCACGGCACTGATTTCAGAATTTTCAAGCGTTTCCTGAAGTTTGTTTAACCATGATTCCAGTCCGGCATCTTCTTTTTCTTTGTGTTTGTATTTATAATGAGCAGCAAATCCTTTTTCGGCAATTTCGTTCATCCGCTCGCTGCGAATCTGAACTTCAACCCATCTGCCTTTCGGTCCCATCACGGTAATATGCAAAGCTTCATAACCTGTGGATTTGGGTGAGGAAATCCAATCGCGCAAACGGGTGGGATTGGGTCGAAAATGATCGGTGACTATCGAATAAATTTTCCAAGCATAGAATTTTTCATTTTCGGGCGAACTTTTATAAACGATTCGAACGGCAAACTTGTCATAGACCTCGTCGAAAGAAACATTTTGTGCCAACATTTTCCTCCGAATCGAGTAAATGGACTTGGGGCGTCCTTTGATTTCATATTGAAATCCTTCAGCATCCAATGAATCTTTGATAATCTTGTTAAAGGATTGAATGTAAGCGTCTTGTTCTTCTTTGCTTTCGTTAATCCGGCTTAGAATGTCATGATAAACATCCGGCTCGGTAAATTTCAATCCCAAATCTTCCAGCTCTGTTTTAATGTTGTACAGCCCGATGCGATGTGCCAGTGGCGCATAGATGTAAAGAGTTTCCGATGCAATTTTCTGTTGTTTGTCGGTGCGCATGGAATCCATGGTTTGCATATTGTGAAGACGGTCGGCTATTTTGATGATAATCACGCGAATGTCTTCATTTAATATCAACAACATTTTCCTGAAATTTTCCGCTTGGATGGAAACATCCTCGGAAAGTGAAATGTTGGCAATTTTTGTCAGTCCGTCAACAATTCTCGCTACGGTAGAACCAAACATACGTTCGATGTCGTCCAATGTATAATCGGTATCTTCCACGACATCGTGTAAAAGTGCCGCGGCGATGGACGTGGCATCCAGCCCGATTTCGGAAGCTACGATTTTAGCAACGGCAATGGGATGAAAAATATATGCTTCTCCGCTTTTGCGGCGTTGATTTTTATGGGCATCGACAGCCACATCAAAAGCAGAGCGAATTAATTTTTTGTCTTCGTCAGAAAGTGTGCGGTAACTAATTTTTAGTAACTGCTTGTATTGCTTGGCAATCTCTTTGTTTTCTTGCTCCAAATCTGTTTCGGTCATTTCCATACTGATGGATTTTGTGTCGAATTAAAAATACAAAGAAGTATTGAATGGCACAAGTTATGGAAGGGCAGTTTCAATACGGTTGACACGTTGATAAAATTACCCGTTATAATATTTACTGTTCCAAATCTGATTGTTAAAAAACTTCCCTTTTGCTCCGCCATACAGTACGGTCAATCCGACAGCTGCTTTGAAAATATAAAGAAACAAGAAAATATATTCGCCGTTACCCGGATTGGGCGTAAACCAATGAATCGGGAAAATGGAAGTGAGTAAAACACTGAAAGCAACTAAAGTAATTGCTAAGTTTTCAATGTTTTTAAAAGGCCACATCATCAGTCTGCGAAACGGGTGCAAATCTTTTCCCCATTTGTGAATCAGATAATAATAATCGTTACCGATAGGAGCAAAGAGAAGTGGATCATCGGCATTTTCGAGTTTTAATAATTTTGAAGGTGCCACAATTTTAAAACCGGATAACCGGGTGTTGTGCTTTTCTTCCAAATCTCGAATTTCGGAAACCGCTTCTTCTGGAATTTCACCTTTAAAAAAGGTTGAGTTTAAAAATCGCAAACGATAATCCCAACATATTTTTTTAATATCCGAAACGTGAAAAATACGTCCGCCATCCAATAATTGTTCGTCAAAATAATTAAAATCAACCGGTACCGACGTCTCTAAATTTTTCCGGATTTCCGTTCGTTTTCTTTCATTTTCTTTTAAAATCTCGTGAACCTCAGAGAGGATTTCATCGGCTGTAATTCTGTTATTTCTGATTTTTATCAACCGCTCTTCAATATTAGTCCTAGGAAACATAATCACACATTTTTGTTGAAAGAATTTTAAAATTACACAGTCCGAAGTTAGCATGCAAAACTTTTAGCATAATTCTTGGCTTACGAAGTTGCACAAACCGATTCCTCATTTTTTTTTAACACTGCTTAAAACCTGCTTTCCTTATCGAATGTTGTATATTTACCCGAAAATTGAATAAGAAATGAATTTAAAAAGTGTTTTATATTTGGTTCTAGCATTGGTTTTTTCCACGACGCTTTCTGCTCAAAAATATGCAACCTCAAGCATGGCAGAAGTGAAAACATCGTGGAAAGACGGAAATTTTTCTTCAAATACCCCTTTGTCCGAAAACATTGCCACTGCTTCCAACCTGAGTGATTACAAACAGCTATTCCAAAACAATCCGCAAGCCAAGCGCCTTGAGAATGAAGAAATGGTAACCGTTTTTATCGTTTCGAATGAAGGTTTCTCCGATTTGTCGGAAAAACAAAAAGAAGCGTTTTTTAATGACAAAAATAAGGTAGCGAAAATGGTAGCTTTTCTATCCGTACCCGGAAGAATCGATTTTCACGGACTAAAAGTCGCTGCCGAGCGAAATAACGGGAGTGCACGTTTAAAAACCTTGGAAGGTACCGATATCATCGTGAGCACACAAGGCGATAAAGTTTTTCTGGAAGATCCAAACGGAAAAAAATCGGAAATTACAGCTTCCGATTTCTATCACAAAAATGGATTGTTTCATATTATCAACCGCCGGTTGACACCGGAAGTCGAAAAATAAAAACAGCTTTATGCTATCGTAATGTAGCGCCGACTTCCTCTTCAAAACGCTTGCGCAATTTGTTCATGATTTTATCCACATGAACATCCGTCAGCGTTTTTTCAGTGTCTTGAAATACAAATTTCAACGCATAACTCTTTTTGCCTTCCGGCAGATTTTTGCCTGTGTAAACGTCAAAAAGTTCCACGTGCTTTAAAACTTTCTTTTCTGTTTGAAGGGCGATTTCTTTCAGCTTTTTAAAACTGACGGATTCGTCAATCAGCAATGCAAAATCACGTTCGGTTCCGGGAAACTTCGGGATGGGTCGAAGGTTGAAAGTTTTCTTTGGGAGCAAACTCAAGAGGGCATCCCTATCAAAATCGGCATAAAATATTTCTGCGGAAATGTCTGCCTCCCTGCAAATGGCATTCGTAAGCATACCGAATTCCACAAGGATTTTTTTGCGATACATAAAAGCAATCCCCTCGGAAAAAATCGGGTTTTCCGTAATTTCTTCTTTCCAATCCGAAAAGCCGAGACGTCTTAAAATACTTTCGGTAATTCCTTTTCCATAAAAGAAATCGGTTTTCTTTGTCGGAAGTGTCCAATTTTCGGCATTGCGCGTGCCTGTAACGTAAAGCGTCAAATGTTTCTTTTCCTCATAAGAAGCAGTTCCTTTTTTATGATAGGTTTTTCCAAATTCAAAGAGGGCGAGGTTGTTGTTGTTTCGGTTGCGGTTGTATGCCACCGTTTCCAGCCCGCTCCACAACATCGAATGGCGCATGGCTGACAAATCATGACTCAACGGATTGAGAATGTGAACCAAACTGTCTTTCGCCACAGCATCGTTTTTTGCATATTCGGGAGTGGTCAGCGAATTGTTCAACATTTCATAAAACCCGTGTGCTATCAGCTGTGCCGCAACTTTGTTTTGAATCTGATAATCTTCTACAGCCGCAGTTTTTGCCGTACTCGCATTTAGTTTCTGAGAAAACTGAATGTTGTTATAGCCGTAAACTCTCAAGATTTCTTCAATCACATCCACTTCGCGCGTCACGTCATTGCGATAGGGTGGAATGGTCATCCCGATTCCGATTTCAGTCATATTGGTAATTTTAATATCCAAAGAAGTCAGAATGTTTTTAATCGTGTCTTTCGGAATTTCTTCACCAATGAGGTTGTTGGCTTTTTCAAAAGGCAAATACACCTGATGGCCTTCAATTTTTTTAGGATACAAATCGGTTAAATCACCCGTGATAATTCCTCCGGCAAGCTGTTTGATTAAAATTGCCGCCCGGCGTAATGCATAATCGGTGATGTTTGGATCCACGCCTCTTTCAAAACGAAACGAAGCGTCGGTGCTCAAACCGTGTCTTTTGGCAGTTTTGCGAATGCTTACCGGATTAAAATACGCACTTTCCAAGAAAATGGAAGTGGTTTCGTTGGTAACACCGCTGTTAAGTCCGCCAAAAACTCCGGCGATACAAAGCGGCTTTTCAGCATCACAAATCATTAAATCTTCTTCGTGGAGGCTGCGTTCCACACCGTCCAGGGTGATGAATTTGGTACCGGCTGCCACGGTTTTTACGTGAATTTCATTCCCAACAACTTTACTTGCATCAAAAGCGTGAAGCGGTTGTCCCAATTCGTGAAGGACATAATTGGTTGCATCCACCACATTGTTGATGGGGGCGAGACCGATTGCTTTCAATTTGTTTTGCAACCAAGCAGGCGAGGGGCCGACTTTGAGTTCGCTGATGGTCAAACCGCAATAGCGCGGGGCTTTCGCATTGTCATGAACCGTCACTTTTATTTTCTGAGTGCGGTTATCCACCTGAAAAGAAGTGGTAGAAGGCGTGATTACCTTTGTCGAAATACCGCGTTGTTGAAGTCCGGCTCTCAAATCTCTGGCAACGCCCCAATGGCTCATGGCGTCCGAACGGTTTGGAGTGAGCCCGATTTCAAAAATCGAATCGGATTCTACTTCAAAAACTTCATGAGCAGGTGTTCCCGGTTTTATCGTTGCATCAACGACCATAATGCCGGCTTCGTCCGGACCCAAACCCAATTCTTTTTCAGAACAAATCATGCCTTCGCTGATTTCGCCCCGAAGTTTGGTTTTTGTAATGGTAAAAGAATCTTTTTCTGTGTATAAAGTAGTTCCCACCGTGGCTACCATCACATTTTGTCCGGTGGCAACATTGGGCGCGCCACAGACAATTTGCAAATCAGCATCTCCGACGGCTACTTTGGTTATTTTTAATTTATCTGCATTCGGATGGGGGTAACATTCTTTGACGTGACCGATCACCACTCCTTTTAATCCGCCTTTGATGGGAGAAAAATCCTTAACACCTTCAACTTCAAGTCCCAAATGGGTTAGTAATGCGGCTGTTTCCGTTACCGTATAGGGAAAATCGATGAACTGTTTCAGCCAATTGTATGAAATCTGCATAATCTCTTTGAAATGTAAAACTGCGCAAAGATAAGATTTACATTATTACATGCCTATTTGATAAAGTTCAGATTTGAAAAGAATTTAGGAATCCGGTCTTGATACCCTACAAAGCAGTAAGCCATTGGTGTAAAGATTTCCGAAAACGCTTGATCTCTTTGAGAATGATCGGAAGGTATTCTTTTCCGTTGCTGTTTACGTGTTCCAGTTTTTTGCAACTTCGGTACAATTTGTTGCTCAGCAGCAGTGCCGAAATTACATGACGGTGTTTCTCATCCTGAAACGGTTGTTTTTCGGCTTTTAAAATATGCGGGCCTATAGAAAACGATTGTTGCACAATGTCTCCGGTTAAATAAACTTCCTGATTTTCTTCACCATTGCTTTTTAGAGGACTCAAATCATCGGACAAATAGTTAGAAATATGCTGAGCAAGTTGAAAAATTTCTAAAGATTTCTAATAAAGAGGAGACTGATAACGATTTGAAAATGAAGAGAGAATCATATTCGTTTTTAATTTTGCACGTATCTTTTTTAGGGATTTATACCGTATCAAATTTAATGAGAATCTTTCGGTCGCATATAGCCGATTTAAAGAAAAATAGTATCTTTACTTTTAAAATTAAAGTAAATAAGCAAAATACTTTAAAAACTATGGATGTTATCAATTGGAATATCTTACGCTGTTTGCAGCAAAATGCACGCATGTCTCATACGGCCATCGGAAAAGAAGTGGGAATCAGTTCTCCGGCAGTTTCAGAGCGCATAAAAAAGATGGAAGATTCGGGCATTATTACCGGTTATTTCACAGCAGTTTCTCCTTATGAAATGGGGTATCAGCTCAAGGCAATTATCACACTTCGCGCTTTTATGGGAAAACTCAAACCCTTTTTGGAAATTGTCAAAACCTATGACGAAGTGGTAAATTGTTACCGCATTACCGGAAATGAAAACATTGTGATGGAAGTGGTTTTAAAAAATCAGAAGCACTTGGAGAAATTCATCGATCAACTGATTAGTTACGGCGAGACGAAAACGCAAATCGTACTTTCGCAAGTGGTTAAAAACAAAAGTCTGTATCCGCCGTCAGATAAAAAGTAAGGTTTTATCCCCAGAAAAAATAATACAACACAATCCAAAGAATGGCGATGAAAAAAACCAGACCAAAAACTTGTCTGAATTTTTCTTTGTTCCTTTCCACAAAGTAGAGATACAGTAAATATCCACCAACGATAACTGCCAGGAAAATAGGAATTAACGGATAAAACATTTTTATTGAAGTTCGTTTGTTTTCACAAGTTACAGACGGTGAAAAACACGGTGTAAGGTACGATTTTTAGGGTTATAAAAATTTATTTGTGGATATCTTTTATAAATTATGGAATTCTTGGTGTACCTTGGGATTTGTATTCCTAATTAAATGCATTACTTTTAGCTGAAAATCAGTTTTGATGAAGTTTTATCTTGTGTCCTTCTTTTTTTGCCTGTCCGGTCTCTATGCCCAAACACCGGCATTGGAAGCCGCCAAAGCCTTTCAGCAAGCCTTGGATTCGGCATATTTGAATCCTGAAAAATCTGTTTTGTCGGAAGCCGATTTTGCCGATTTTGAAGGCTTGGAATTTTATCCGTTGGATGAAAAATACATCGTGGAAGCAACCTTTGTCCGAACGCCCGATGCCGCGCCATTTTTTATGCAAACCACAACCACCAGACGTCCCGTTTACGTAAAATACGGCGAAGCGCATTTTCAGATAGCCCATCGCAATTTTGTGCTGAGCCTGTATCTACAAAAAAATTCGGACAGCAAAGCGTTGTTTCTTCCCTTTACGGATTTGACCAATGGCGACGGTTCTTATGCCGGAGGAAGGTATCTGAATGTTCCGATTCCGAAGGACGATACGCTGGTGATTGATTTTAACCAAGCCTACAATCCTTATTGCGTTTACAACCCCCGTTATTCTTGTCCGATTCCGCCGTTAGAAAACGATTTGCAAATTCGCATAGAAGCAGGCGTAAAAGATTTTGTAAAATGAGAAATTTAATACCCGTGAAGCGTAAAAAGATAATGATTTTTTATTTCGTAACTTTTGTGATGCTGAGTATTTTCGTGCTCCATCCGCAACAGGTTACACTTTATGACAGCTTCGGTGAGCCTCGGGTTTATTATTTCCAAACTTTATCGGACATTCTATTGTACGATTGTGCATAGATTAAATAAATAGATAAATGATACAAACAACCCAACACTTCAGCAAAATCTAAAGCGCTGTAGCCCCACGGTTAGATCCAAAGCCTTGCAGGATATTGGTTTATACGTTAGTCGTCTTATAAAACAATATTTAATTAAAAAAAAATTACAACTTAAATGAAAATAAAAAGTGCAAAATCATTTAGAACCTGGTTTAAAACTATAATAAAAGAAATTGAAAAAGATGACCCTACTCAGAATGAGAATTTTGTAGGTACTTATCATAAAGAAAAGGGCAAGAAAACCATAAAAGTTTTTTTTGAAATGTATCACGGACATACACCTGACATAAAGGGTTATTTGCCTTCAATTTTAAAAATTGCAGAGGACGGACAAGCAATATATGAGTTTATACAAAATGCAGTTGATTGTGGTTCTACACACTTTTACATCTTTTATAATGACAAATACTTTTTAGTAATAAACAACGGAAGTCCATTTGATATTGAAGGCATACAATCAATTTTAAACATTGCTCAAACCACTAAAGATGATCCAGATAAAATAGGGAGGTTCGGAATTGGCTTTAAGTTGGCTCATAGATTGGTTGGAGAAAATGAAGGGACAGATGAATATAATACCTCGACAAATTTAGACCAGTGTTTAAGTTGAAAATTTTATTAACTTTAAACAATGGAAAAAATGAAAAGAACCCGCAGAAAATTCAGCAGTGAATTTAAATCACAAGTAGCCATAGAGGCACTAAAGGAACGGTATACGCTCACAGAGCTGGCACATAAATTTGAGCTCCACCCCAATCAGATACGCCAATGGAAACAGGAGTTTTTGGAACGCAGCAAAAGCATATTTGAGGTCGAAAACAGTAAAAAGGGCGATCAACCCGAGGCTGATGTGGAGAAGCTCTACGGCAAGATCGGGCGCCTTGAGATGGAACGTGACCTTTTAAAAAAAAGCTTGAACAAATTGGGTCACTCGATATGAAACGGCAACTTGTAGAACCGAATTCGAACCTGTCCATCAATGCTCAGTTGGGGCTACTAAACCTATCTAAAGGAAGTTTTTATTATGTTCCCAAAGGGGAACCAAAGGACAACCTACAGATGATGCGTTTAATGGATGAACATATTTTGGAGGATCCCACTGCGGGAGTGCTGACCATGCAAGATATGCTTGCCGAAAAAGGCTTCAAAGCAGGTTACGAGCGCATCCGCCGACTGATGTGTCTGTCCGGAATAATGCCCATCTATCCCAGACGCCACCTTACTGTTTTGGGAGAAAAGAAATATGTCCATCCGTACTTACTTAAAAACCTGGAGATCACTAGGGCCAATCAGGTCTGGGGCATTGACATTACGTTCGTTCCCATGAAAAACGGATTTATGTACTGACAGCCATCATTGATATCTACAGTAGAAAAATCATAGGCTGGGGCTTGTCTAACAGTTTGGATGCAGAATCGAGTCTACGAGTTGTAAGAGATGCCATAAAAAGTCATGGCAGGCCGGAGATAATAAACTCCGATCAAGGGAGCCAATTTACCTGCAGCCAATATATAGAATTATTGCAGCAAGAGAAAATAAGGATATCAATGGATGGGAAAGGTCGTGCCATTGACAACATCTATATCGAACGTTTCTGGCGTTCGATAAAGTACAGGCATATCTATTTAAATCCTGCCAACGATGGAATTGAATTATTCAAGGGAATAATGAAATGGATTGATAAATACAACAATCGAAGGCATCAGGGAACAGGACAAAAGCCAATTTTAAGGTATCAAAATGCAGCCTAAATATCAACTAAAGAAAACTTATTACCGGTCTAAAGAATCGAGGTAGTATAGTAGATAATCCGTTTAAAGAATAGTTTTGAATTTGCATTACGAGTTTTTTAAAATCTTGATTAATAGTTTTATCAACTTTTAAAACAGGAATTTTATCAAAAAATATTTTACTTAACTCTCTTGTCCTACCCTGTAATTCTGGGAAATCTTCTCTAAAACAATATTTAAATAAAGAAGAATTGAGAAATGCAGTTAGAAACTCTACATTATCTCCAGTAATGATGAAACACTTTTGATTCGTGAAAAAACCATTTTTATCATAAACAAAAGGTAGAAACTTAGTCATATTCGGGTAAATTACTTTTTGTTTAAAAAAATCCTCGTTTATTTTTATGCAAATTCACTGAACAAAATAATTATTGATAAAGATTATCTGATTTTAAAAAAGAATCTTGGTCAAATAAAAATTTCTAAGCAAGAGATAACAAGCATCACTAAAATGGGGTATTCCAACCTGACAATGTTCTATGGCAGTAAAGGAGTGTTTGGTTTCATTGGAAGCACCATGGATAACGCGTTCAGTTGGGTAAAAGACAGAAATAAGATGGTGAAAATCATAACGAAGCGTAAAAATTATATCCTTAGTGCTGATGAACCTGATAAAATGGTCTCTGACATAAAAAAGTGCTACAATATTGTATGAGTTTTATGTGAGCTAAAGTGTTAAATTTGAGCAATTTGGATATTAAATAAAAGTAAAAAAAATAGAAAGTGAAATGCTTCCAATCCCGCTCTTTGTTTATGCTAAGGCACCCATTCGATTCTGAAAAAGGCTGCCCCCTTACAACTCCGATACCTGTGGTTGCGGAAGAATCGGAATGTAAATTTCCGTAACCCATTGCGCCGGATTTAAATCGTCTTGTTTGTTAATTGAAAAAACTTCGACTATTTTTCGTGATTCGTCGCGAACGTACCCGTTGTTCTGCATAAATTGTTCGGCTTCCCGATAGGCTTCCGTAACATTGTGAAGTTTTCCCTTTAATGTGGTTTTTACCGCCGTAAAAGCTTCTTGAAAGGCGCCCACCACGGTGCTTGATTCTGGAGTGATAATGCGCTCTCTGACCGGAATTCCGACAGAAAAAATTACGTTGTTACTGACGGTATCCAATTCGTTGTACAAAATAAAAGGCGCTCCTCCGGTACGGATGTTGTTGGCAGCAATGAAATTCTGAACTGTACTCAGCATAGGAACCATTCTTTCATAGACATTTTCAGTTTTGGCAACAGAAGAAGTAAACAAATAATAGCCGCCGCTGTAATGGGTGACGCCGTCAACGTAAATTGCGTAAACGTCCATGCTTTTTAAAAGAAACGTGTCTAAATTTTCCAAAGCGCGATGTTTTCGTGCCGTCCAGACATTCTTGAAATTTTTATTGGAAAAGGCCTGATAAATCTTATCGGTCAGCGTGTGTTCGCCTTCAAAAATCCAATCGATTTTGGTGTTTTCATTGACTTCTTCAAACGTCCAAATCATGGTTCCCGTCCGCTCACCAAAAAATGTGGAATAGGTAATCTGCTGAACGATTTCTTTTTCAGGAATTACTTTGGTGGTCGTAAGTTGGTATTCGTCCTTGTCTTCACCGTCCTCCCATTGAATGGCAGCGCCTTCTCCGGTGGTTTTTTCCGAGACGTGAAACCTGAAATCGGCAGTATCTTTGTTCCAGATGTTCCATGTTTCCCATTTTTCCAAATTGTTTACGTGACTAAAAACCATAGAAAGTGGCGCTTCGACCGTTTTGGAATCGCGGATGGAAAACGTGCCGTCTTTCGTGCCAAAATATATGGCACTTCCGATAAACACCAAGAGCACAAGAAAAAAAAGATACTTGACAATTTTCATAATGGGGGATTGTTTTTAATGAAATTTAAAGCTAAGATATGTAAAAATCATCAGGCATTTCAAACTTCTTGCGGTTTAGTTGGAAATTTTGACAGCTTGAATACTCAGAATATTTTTTACATTTGTGCCACTTATAAAATCACCATATTATGAAAAAACAATTATTTTTAGCACTCGTTATCAGCAGTTTGTGGCTGGTTTCCTGTGATAATAAAAAACAAACAACAACAGCAGCTCCGCTTGCCGAAGAAACTACAGCATTTGAGTATGTCGTCGATCAATTTGCAGACCTTCGGATTTTGCGTTATGAAGTTCCCGGCTGGGATAATCTGAATTTGCAAGAACAAAAGCTTGTTTACTATTTGGTTCAGGCAGGAATGGAAGGCAGGGACATTATGTGGGATCAGAATTATCGGTACAATTTGACCATTCGCAAAGCGCTGGAAAACATTTACCGAAATTACAACGGGGATAAAACCGGCAGCGATTGGAAAAATTTTGAAATTTATCTGAAACGCATCTGGTTTAGCAACGGAATTCACCATCATTATTCCAATGATAAGATCAAACCGGATTTTTCTCCCGAATATTTAAAACACCTCTTGGCCGAGACCAACACCACCTTGGAAGGAGCGCCTTTTGACGTTATTTTTAACGATGAAGATCGCAAAAAAGTCGATTTAACCCGAAATACGGATAATGCCAAGCTTAGTGCCGTAAATTTTTACGGAGAAGAAATTGGGAATGCAGATGTGGAAACTTTTTATAAAAACAAGAAATCGCCCAATCCGCAACGCCCGCTTGCGCATGGACTCAACTCACAATTGGTCAAGGAAAATGGGGTTATAAAAGAACGCGTTTACAAATCCGGAGGACTGTACGGCGAAGCCATTGACCGAATTATCTTTTGGTTGGAAAAAGCGCAAGGAGTTGCAGAAAACGAAAAACAAGCGGAAGCACTCGGTTTGCTCATTGAATATTACAGAACGGGCGATTTGCAGCTTTGGGATGATTACAACGTGGCGTGGACGCAAACTACGGAAGGAAATATTGATTACATCAACGGATTTATCGAAGTTTATAACGACCCGTTGGGATACAAAGGTTCGTATGAAAACATTGTTCAAATTAAGGATTTCGAAATGTCCGAGCGGATGAATGTGTTGTCCGAAAATGCACAGTGGTTTGAAGATCATGCGCCCATTCAGGATGAACACAAAAAAGAAGAAGTTGTCGGTGTTTCCTATCGTGTGGTAAATGTTGCCGGAAAAGCAGGCGATGCATCGCCGGCGACGCCCATTGGCGTAAACCTTCCCAATTCGGATTGGATTCGTGCAGAAGTCGGAAGCAAATCGGTTTCGTTGGGGAATATTATCGATGCGTACGGCAATGCGGGAACTTCCGGACGCTTGAAAGAATTTTCACACAGTGAGGAGGTCTATAAACGCGAGCAAGAATACGGCGAATTGGCAAGCAAACTTCACACGGCACTGCACGAGGTTATCGGTCACGCTTCCGGAAAACTAAATCCGGGTGTGGGCGAGCCGCGCGAAACTTTAAAAAGCTATGCTTCGACCATAGAAGAAGGACGCGCAGATTTGTTGGCGCTGTATTTTATGATGGATCCCATCTTACAAGATTTGGGACTTGTGGACGATTGGAAAATGCTGGGAATGACCGCTTATGACAGTTATATCCGAAACGGGTTGATGACGCAGCTGATTCGGTTGAATCTCGGAGACGATTTGGAAGAATCTCATATGCGAAATCGTCAGTGGATAGCTGCGTGGGCATATGAATTGGGCGACAATCAGGTGATTGAAAAAGTGGAAATCGACGGGAAGACATTTTTCAAGATCAACGATTATGGAAAACTTCAAGAAATTTTCGGAAAACAACTTCGCGATATCCAACGCATTAAATCCGAGGGTGATTATGCAGCGGCAGAACATATTGTGGAAACCTACGGGGTAAAAGTGGATCAAGACATTCATCGGGAAGTGTTGGAACGCAACAAACAGTTTGAAACGGCTCCTTATGCCGGTTTTGTAAATCCGGTGATTGTCCCGAAAACGGATGAAAACGGGGAGATTGTAAGTTTTGAATTGGAATACCCGCAATCCTTTGAAGAACAGATGCTGTTTTATTCAAAAGAATACAGCAATTTGCCGGAGAAGAATTAAAGAGAATAAACCAACATAAAAATCCCCTGAGAAGCTGTTGAAGGTTTTTCAGGGGATTCTTCTTTTGCGAATAAATAAGGGAGGAACTGTTTAAAACTCGAGTTTCTTTTTTCGCAATTCAAAGTTTTGACCCAGATAAACTTTTCGAACCATTTCATCTTCTGCCAATTCCTCCGGAATGCCGTGTTTTAAAATGCTTCCTTCAAACATTAAATAGGTGCGGTCGGTAATGGCAAGCGTTTCTTGCACATTGTGGTCGGTGATTAAAATCCCGATGTTTTTATTTTTTAATTGCGCTACAATGCGTTGAATGTCTTCAACGGCCACCGGATCGACGCCGGCAAAGGGTTCGTCCAACAAAATAAAACTCGGATCCGTAGCCAGGGCACGGGCAATTTCGGTACGCCGCCGTTCGCCGCCACTCAATAAATCGCCGCGGTTTTTGCGAATATGCCCCAAACCGAATTCTTCAATCAACGATTCCATTTTGGCGTGTTGCTCTTTTTTGGAAAGCTTGGTGAGTTGCAAAACGCTCAAGATATTGTCTTCAATACTCAATTTCCGAAAGACGGAAGCTTCCTGTGCCAAATAACCGATTCCGTTTTGTGCCCTTTTGTACATCGGATAACGCGTGATGTCGGTTTCGTTTAAATAAATCTTGCCGCCATTGGGTTTAATCAATCCGACAATCATATAGAAGGAGGTGGTTTTCCCTGCACCGTTTGGTCCTAAAAGCCCTACGATTTCGCCTTTGTTAACCTCTATAGAAATCCCTTTTACAACTTGTCTCCCTTTGTAGGTTTTTACCAAATTTTCTGCACTGAGTTTCATAAATATAGTTTCTGTTTTTAAAGGTATGTATTTATTCCGAACCAAAAACCTTTCATTTGTATATTACGAAGATTTCTGTTTAACGGTGGTTTCTTTTCTTTCTTTTCGAAGCACCCATTTGGATATGTAAATACTCGCTTCGTATAAAAGCAAAATCGGAATGGCAACGATGATTTGACTCGCAACATCGGGCGGTGTTATTGTTGCGGAAATGATAAGAATGATGACGATGGAAATCTTACGATATTTTCGCAAGCCTTCAGGAGTCACCAAACCAATTTTCGTAAGAATAAACATAATAATCGGCAGCTCAAAAATAATACCACTTGCCAATACGGCAGTACGTACTACGGCGATGTAACTTTCCAAATCAAACTGGTTTACAACTTCATCGCTCACTTGATATCCTCCCAAAAAGTTGATGGAAAGCGGGGTGATGACATAATATCCGAAGATGACACCGATAAAAAATAAAACAGAAGCAAAAATGATAAATCCCTGACTTGATTTGCGCTCGTTTTCTTTTAATCCCGGACTGATGAATTTCCAAAATTCATAGATAATATAGGGAAAAGCGAGAATAATCCCTGCATAAATTGAAGTCCAAATATGGATGGAAAACTGACTCGCCATCTTCAACGCCTGTATTCCAAAAGGCATTTCTTGAAAGCAAAACGAATTCATTCCCAGGGATTGAGAAATTTTACAAAACATCCGATAGGTCCAAAAATCAGGTTTTACGGGACCGAAGATGAGGGTGTCAAAAATGAAGCCTTTAAAAATAAATGCTACCACAGCAAATAAAAGAACAGCTAAAGTGGAGCGAATCAGGTGCCATCGCAACTCTTCCAGATGATCGAGAAAAGACATTTCCTTATTCGGATTGGACGACTTTTTTGTTTTTTTCATGACGCCAAAGTTAGCGTTAAACTTAAATAATTCCTTCTTTGGTAAGATTGTGAATGTGAACCACCCCGCGATAGCCTCCGTTTTCATGTGCCAAAAGTTGGGTAATTCCGTTGTCATCCATCATTTTTATGGCTTTCACGGCCATGGCATTGTTATCGATAATCTTCGGATTTTTGGTCATAATGTCTTTTGCTTTCAACGTCATAAAATTATCGGTTCGCGTCAACATCCGGCGTAAATCGCCATCGGTGATAATTCCAACAATCTTATCATCTTGGATGACAGCAGTTACGCCCAGCATTTTTTCGGTAATTTCAACGATGACGTCCTTGACATCGGTTTCGGGAGAAACTTGAGGTTTTGCGTTGAGTGCCGTTAAATCTCTGACGCGCATATAAAGTTGTTTTCCCAAGGAACCTCCGGGATGAAAACGCGCAAAATCTTTACTTGAAAAACCGTGCAAATCGAGCAGACACATGGCCAAGGCATCGCCAATGACCAATTGTGCGGTCGTACTTGCCGTGGGCGCAAGATTGTTCGGACATGCTTCTTTTTCCACGTAGGCATTTAAAACAAAATCGGCTTGTTTTCCCAAAAAAGATGTTATATTTCCCGTGATGGCAATAAGGGTGTTGCCCATTGCTTTAATCAACGGAACGAGCACCTTGATTTCGGGTGTATTTCCACTTTTGGAAATACAAATGACCGTATCCTCTTTTTGGATGGTTCCCAAATCCCCGTGAATGGCATCGGCGGCATGCATAAAAATGGCAGGAGTTCCTGTAGAATTTAGTGTGGCAACAATTTTGGTTGCTATATTTGCACTTTTACCGATACCGGTAATAATCACACGACCGGAAGAATTGAAAATTGCACTTACTGCATGGGCAAACTCTTCGTTTACAAAGTCACTCAAGCGTGCAATTGCTTGACTTTCTGTGTCGATGGTGCTTTTGGCGATATTGATTATTTCTTGAGGTGATTTCAATTTTTTAGTGTTAACTATGTTTGCTGTTGCGTTAAAAACGTGTATATTTAGATTGAAAAAAAATAAAATTGTTTTTTCGTTGTTGTATGTTCAGAATAAATATTTCAACATCTTCAAAACGTGTACAAAATTACAATTGTTCAGTCTTTAAACAACATGACCGAGTTTAAAATTTAATTCCCATTAATTTAATTTATCATAATAGTGACAGAAAAAGATTTATATGCAGCTTTAAAAAAATATTTTGGGTTTACCCAATTCAAGGGATTACAAGAAGAAGTTATACAGAGTGTGTTACGCGGAGAAAACACCTTTGTGATTATGCCCACCGGTGGCGGAAAATCCTTGTGTTATCAGCTTCCGGCGCTTATAAAAGACGGAACTGCCATTGTGGTTTCACCGCTTATTGCTTTAATGAAAAATCAAGTGGATGCGCTTCGTGCCATCTCGGCAGAAGAAGGAATCGCCCACGTTTTAAACTCTTCTTTAAACAAAACTGAAATTCGAGCGGTAAAAGCCGATATCGAACGCGGCGTGACAAAACTGCTTTATGTCGCTCCGGAATCTTTGACCAAAGAAGAATATGTCGAGTTTCTTCAAAAACAGGAAATCTCTTTTGTAGCGATTGACGAGGCGCACTGTATCAGTGAATGGGGACACGATTTCCGTCCGGAATATCGCAACCTGAAAAGTATTATTGAACGCATCGGCAAAAACATTCCCATTATCGGATTAACAGCAACCGCAACGCCCAAAGTTCAGGAAGACATTCTTAAAAACTTGGGAATGCCCGATGCAAACACCTTTAAAGCCTCTTTTAACCGTCCGAATCTCTACTATGAAATTCGTCCGAAAACTAAAAATATCGATTCGGACATCATTCGTTTTGTAAAGAAAAATTCCGGAAAAAGCGGAATTATTTACTGTTTAAGTCGCAAGCGTGTGGAGGAATTGGCTCAGATTCTTCAAGTAAACGGTATTAAAGCCGTTCCTTATCACGCCGGACTGGATGCAAAAACACGGGTGAAACATCAGGATATGTTTTTGATGGAAGATGCGGATGTGGTAGTGGCAACCATCGCCTTCGGAATGGGAATTGACAAACCCGATGTGCGTTTTGTGATTCACAACGACATTCCAAAATCCATAGAAAGTTATTATCAAGAAACCGGACGTGCCGGGCGTGATGGTGGAGAAGGGCATTGCTTGGCATTTTACAGTTATAAAGATGTCGAGAAATTGGAGAAATTTATGAGCGGCAAACCGGTCGCGGAACAAGAAATCGGGCAGGCTCTGTTGCAAGAAATTGTCGCCTATGCAGAAACATCCATTTCACGGAGAAAATTCATTTTGCATTATTTCGGGGAAGAATTTGACAACGAAACAGGCGAGGGCGGGATGATGGACGACAATATGCGTTATCCCAAGAAAAGGACAGAAGCAAAAGACGAAGCGGTAAAACTGCTGCAAACGGTTGCCAAAACAAATGAACAATACAAATCAAAAGAAATTATAAATGTCCTCGTCGGAAAAGCAAATGCGCTGATCAAATCGCACCGAATCGATACCCAACCTTTTTTCGGATGGGGGAAAGACCGTGAAGCGAGTTATTGGATGGCGCTGCTCCGCCAACTTTTGGTATCGAATTATTTGTACAAAGAGATTGAAACTTACGGGGTGATTCATCTGACTCAAAAAGGAAAAGATTTTATTGAAAATCCGACTTCTTTTATGATGACCGAAGATCATTCCTATGATGAAACCGATTCGGATCGTATGGATGCAATTCCGAAAGCTGACAATGCAGTGGATGAAAACCTGTTCAAAATGCTTAAAAAAGAATTGAAAAGACAAGCGGATTTGCAAAATTTGCCGCCCTATGTCATTTTTCAAGAACCTTCCTTGCAAGACATGGCGCTGAAATATCCCATCACTTTGGAAGAACTGGCAAACGTGCACGGCGTTGGAGAAGGGAAGGCGCGAAAATACGGAAAACCGTTCATTCAGTTAATTGCCAATTATGTGGAGGAAAATGAAATCTTCAGACCGGAAGATTTTGTGGTACGTTCCACGGGAAGCAACAGTGCCTTGAAACTTTACATCATTCAAAATGTCGATAGAAAGCTTGCATTGCCCGATATTGCCGAAGCCAAAGGAATGGAAATGTCCGATTTTATTAAAGAAATGGAATCGATAGTGTACAGCGGTACGAAACTGAATATTAAATATTGGGTAGATGAAATTTTTGATGAAGACGAACAGGAAGAATTGCACGAATATTTTATCGAAGCAGATTCAGACAGTATCGATGACGCGATGAACGAATTTGAAGGGGAATATGAAGAGGAGGAATTGCGTTTGTATCGCATCAAGTTCATCAGTGAAGTTGCAAATTAATGCGCGCTAAGGCGTGATGTGAATGTGATAGATTCCATTGTCATCCAAGGTAACTTCTCCATCAGATGCGGTAACTTCTGTAAATGCATAGTTAGTACAACAGTCTTCCACAATTTCATCAACGCCGAAAGTAAGCGTTGTCAATAAGGCTGAATTTATTAAAAATTGATAATCCTCCGCGGGTTGAAAGTTATAAAAAGGCCCCAGGAGGATTTGTCTTTTTAACTGATGGTATAAAAATTCTACTTCCTGATTGTCCCGGTAAACTTTTAAATTTTTAATGTGAGCGGTTCCGTTACGGAAGAGGTTCTCTTCAGTTTCTGCATCTAAAAAAACGAGTGTTAAATAGATGGCACCTTCACTGCAATCGTAATCGCAAGAATCAACGCCACAACCGGAAAAAGTGAAAATGAGGAGGACAAAGCACACTAGATTTTTTATCATCGGAAAAGGCTTAAGACTAATTGTTGAACGATTTTTTGATTCGACTCAGGGTTCGTTTGGTATCGCGTTCTTTTAATGTTTCTCTTTTGTCGTATTGTTTTTTTCCGCGTGCCAAAGCAATTTTCACTTTAGCCAGCCCCCGTTCGTTGGTGTACAACAAAAGCGGAATAATGGTGAGTCCGACGTTTTTAACTTCTTTTTCCAGTTTTTTTAATTCGCGTTTGGTCAACAAGAGTTTTCGTTCACTTTTGGGATTGTGAGAAAAACTGGAGCTGTGGCTGTATTCTTGAATGGTCATATTGATGATGAAAAGCTCCCCGTTGCTGAATTCACAGAAACTCTCTGCAATGGATGCTTTCCCTTCACGAATCGCTTTAATCTCCGTGCCTCGCAATACGATTCCCGCATCGTAAGTATCTAAAATCTCGTATTCAAAGCGCGCTTTGCGATTCTTTATGCGAACGTCTTTTTGTAATGCCATAAGCACAAAATTAAACTATTTTCCCGGAACGTAATTCACTTTTAAGCATGACTTGAACAGTGTCAGTCCTAATTTATAAAAATAGGTGCAATGCTAGGTTTGAACAAAAGCATCTTTCTTTTTTGATCCCGGAATAATCAGTTGCAATAATACGGCTAAAATCATCACAATGGCACACCCGACGAGATTTAACCACAAATACGGCATCAAATCGATATACCAGAAATAAACAATGATGAGCTGTGTGATTATTGCAGCGATAAATACGGCGCGTGAATGCACAAATTTGACAAAAAATGCCAGTAAAAAGATTCCGAGTACGTTTCCGTAAAAAATAGAGCCGATAATATTTACAAGTTGAATCAAATTATCAAACAAATGTGCCGAACAGGCGACAATAATGGCAATAACTCCCCAAAGGAGCGTAAATCCGCGTGAAGCAGCAACATAATGTTTTTCGCGTTTGCCGGGTCTGTTTCTTTTGTATAAATCCAAGGTGGTGGTGCTTCCCAAAGCGTTCAATTCGGATGAGGTAGACGACATTGCCGCACTTAATATGACTGCCAAGAGCAAGCCGATGATTCCTTTGTGAAGGTTGTTTAAAATAAAGTGAATAAAAACATAATCCTTGTCATTGGTTTCGGCATTGGGGTTGGCTTGTTTAATCAACGCCACGGATTGCGCGCGCAAGGCTTTGGTTTTGGCATTTATTTTTTCTATCTCTTCGCGATAAACTGCCTGCTGTTCGGGATTCTCAGTTTTCCCGAATAAAAGTTGCTGTTCGATTAATTGCTGATCCAAAATTTCTTTTTCTTCTTCCAGCAATATATATTCGTCCGCATATTCTGAGTTTTTCACATCCTTTACAGCAGACGGATTAAAATGCAACGGCGAGCTGTTAAACTGATAAAAGACAAAAACCATAATCCCAACAAGCAGGATAAAAAACTGCATCGGAACTTTGAGAAGACCGTTCATAATAAGTCCCATTTGACTTTGTTTTACACTTTTTCCGGATAAATAACGCTGCACTTGACTTTGATCGGTTCCAAAATAGGACAGCGCCAGAAAAGTACCGCCGATAATACCGCTCCAGAAAGTATAGCGATTGTCAAAGTCAAAAGAGAAATCCAGAATATCCATCTTTCCGCTCTGACCGGCGATTTCAAGGGCTTTTGTAAAAGTAATGTCTAAGGGCAAATAGTTTAGTATAAGTAAGAAAGCCAGAAACATTCCGAAGAAAATAACACCCATTTGTTGTTTTTGAGTGACATTAACGGCACGCGTTCCGCCGGAAACTGTGTAAATAATTACAAGCACCCCGATGATGATATTCAGGTAGAATAAATTCCAACCCAATACCGCAGAAAGAATAATGGAAGGTGCAAAAATGGTTATTCCGCAGGCCAATCCGCGTTGAATAAGAAATAAAATGGCAGTCAGCGTCCTTGTTTTCTTATCGAAGCGGCTTTCCAAATATTCATAGGCAGTGAAAACCTTCAGTTTGTGATAAATCGGAATAAAAACCAGACAAATGATGACCATGGCAATAGGCAAACCAAAGTAAAATTGCACAAAGCCCATTCCGTCGTGAAAAGCCTGTCCCGGAGTGGATAAAAAAGTAATAGCACTGGCCTGTGTTGCCATCACACTCAATCCGATGGTCCACCAGCCTGAGGTATTTCCTCCTTTAAAATAATCAGAAACATCACGTTGTTGCCGGGCTTTCCAAGTTCCGTAAAGAACGATAAAAAGAAGCGTTCCAATCAGTACAATCCAATCTATTTGATGCATTTAGCTTAAATTTTGCATGAGTAAATAGAATAAATAAATGTAGATGGCATTCACCACCAATACGACGGTGTAACTTGTTTTCCAAACAAATTGAGTTTTTTCTATATCGTTTTGAGATGTTTGTTTTGTCATTTTTTTCCTAATGATAAAATATTTGTCAATAATCTGTATGCGCCTGAAACTCCTTCCGGAAGCTGTCTAAAAAAACTGAGTCCGGTGTAAATATAATATCCTTTCCCGTAGGAAGCGACCAAGAGCGAACCTTTTGTTTGTGCCTCGCCCGGATCGGACATTCCCAAGATGGGCGTAAATTCGTCAGCCCACGATTCGGGGAAATACAGTCCGCGTTCTTGCACCCAAAAGTCAAAATCACGGGGTGTGATTTTGTTCGGTGTGTTCAATACCGGATGATTCGGCGCCAAAAAGGTGACCGGTGCATTTTCATCGGTCACGCGCTTTCTTGAAAGTGTCAACGCAAAAGGAGCGAGATTATTTGTAACCAATTGATGATTTGTGTTGTATTGAACCAAAAGATTGCCGCCCTGAAATACATATTCATTCAGAATGCTTTGAGCATATTCAAGTTGCGGGATAACATTGTAAGCGCGAATTCCCAATATTACTGCATCAAATTTGATTAAGGATTCCAAATGGATGGCATCGGGAGATAGGACCGTAACTTCATAACCGATTTGACGTAAATATTTAGGGAGCAAATCGCCTGCACCTTCAATGTATCCGATGTTTGTTCCTTTTTTTTGAATGTTGGGATTTACAAATTTTACCGAAGCCGGCAACAAAACGTGTTGTGTCGGGATGTGATCGTATGAAATAGTAACTAATTCTTGGTCAAATACTTCTGAATCGACAAGGGCATGCACCGTTAACGTTTCGTCTGTTGCAGCTGCCGCAGGAGTAACTTTAAAAACAACTTCTTTTTCTTCTCTTTTTAAAGTAAGCGAAAAAGGAATGGTTTTCGGTTCAATTTTCCATGCCTTACTTTCAGTGAATGTGAGTTTCCCTTGAATGTTCTCTTGATGTGATTTTACTTTCACTCGAAATTCCTGAGGTTCACCGGAAGCGAAAACAGCTATTTTTTCCGGAATGGAAACCGTGATTTTGGGTAAGGTCGAAAGCGGTTGGTACACTTCTCCTGTCACGGCATCGTTGGTTTTAAAAACTACGGGAACGGTAAAGGGAATATTTATAGTTTCAAATTGAAGGTGAAAACGAATAGTTTCAAGAGGTGGGGTAGTGGGTTCGTCCAAATCATTTTTTGAAACTTGATACATGCCTTCTGAATGGGGATTGCGGAGCCAATAGGGCGTTGAAAAATGTTCCGATTGCGCTTGCATGGCAAAGGTTTCAGTGTGTGCCTTATTTTTTTTCAAAGGAATTTTATCCTGTTGCAAGAAAACTTTTTGCGTGGCGTTTTCGATTCCCGTTAAACGAACCGGTAACGCACTGCGATTGATAATTTCAGTAGTCACCTCATATTCCTCTCCGGGGACAATAATTTCTTGTGAAGTTTGCGCCTCCAGAAATATGCCCGATGCGTGGAGAATTAAATTTTTTAATTGTTTCAATTTAATGTTGCGCCAGTGCGCATCTTCCAAATTGGCAATTAAAGGATACGCTTTTAGTAGCTGAGGAACGATTTCCGAGGGATTTTTAAAATCAAAATTTTCTTCCAACGGATATAAAATATCGCCAATTTCTTGACCTCCTTTAATTCGCGACCAGGTTGTATTGATTCCTTCAAATAAATTGTTGTCAGTAATGGGTGACCCTTTCAAAAACTCTAAATATTCCATGGATTCTCCGCGGGTTCCGGTAGTTCCAAAACCTTGAGATTGGTGTTTGCTGCGACTCGTAGCTGCAATTTCTCCGTTGGATTTTCCCAAAACGGGATAAAATTTGCCGATGTCTATGCTTATGAAATCTTTGTCTTGAATCGCTTCCAAAAATTTTTTTTCACTTCCGTAAAACCACCACGACAAATTGAAAAACAAGCGTTTCGGATTCCACATTCCGTAAGACGCCATACTTTCGGGATGATATTGGTTATCGGATGCCAAATCAAAGGCTTCGTAACTGAGCATGGCAGAAGCCGTATGATGGCCGTGTGTTGTTCCCGGGCTTCTATGGTCAAAACGATTGATGATAATATCGGGTTTGAACTGTCGGATAAGCTGTACCATTTCCTCCAGAAGTTGGTCTTTATTCCAGAAATTAAATGTTTCCTGAGGATGCTTACTATATCCGAAATCATTGGCGCTTGTAAAAAACTGTTCGCCTCCATCTATTTTTCGTGCTTCCAACAATTCTTGCGTCCGAATTACGCCCAGCAATTCGCGCAATTCCGTTCCGATGAGATTTTGTCCGCCGTCACCTCTTGTAATTGACAAATAGGCCGTTCGTGCGTGAACGTCGTTTACCAAATGAGAAATCAAGCGTGTGTTTTCATCATCCGGATGGGCAGCAATGTACAGGGCAGAACCGAGAAAATTTAGTTTTTTCAGCTCGTGGTAAATTTCAGAGGAGGTTAACTTTTGAGGTGCTTGACCGTAAAAAAGGTTGGTAACTGTCAGAAAGCAAAGAACAAGAAAATATAGGTTGCGCATCAATATTGATTTATTCTGAAAAATGAAATTTTAGTCGTGAGGGAGGTTTTCGATATTTTTATCCGTTTCCGCAGTTGCGGGAATGTAATCTCTCCCCACCACACTGACTCCTTTTTGCAGCATCAAACTATTGGGATAAGTAATGACTTGATTGTCTGTCGTGTGTAAGATGACGTGAAATGTGCGAATGTCTTCGATATAGCCTTCACAAGGAAAATCTTTGTCGTGAATGCGGATATAATCTCCAATGCGGTAAGGAAACGTAAAAAACATTACAATTCCGCTGGTAACATTGCTTAAAATAGACCACTGTGCAAAAAATGCGATTCCGATTAAGGCAAAAACAGAAGAAAATATGATTCCGATGTTTCTTAAATCGACGCTCCAAATCAGAAATATCAAAAAGATAAAAATAAACGTAAAGGTGATATTCAGATGCTTAAATATCAGGTTAATCCGACGTTCGTACCGTTCTGCTTTGATGGTGAAATTAATGATGGCACGGCGTGCGATGAATCGCAAAATAAACAGAATGATCGCTGCGGCACCGGTCTGCATCAGCGGAACCCAATAACTTTTGATATCTTCAATAATGTTCATCAGCCAAATTTTATTTCAAAAATAAGCAATCAAAATTGAATTTTGTATTAAAGCGGAATTTCTTGTAACAATTGATAAACTTTAAGAACGGGCAATCCCATAACGGTATAATGCGAACCCACGATTTTTTCGATTCCGACATAGCCAATCCATTCCTGAATGCCGTATGCACCGGCTTTGTCAAAGGGTTTGTAGGTATAAACATAGTGCTCGATTTCTGCTTGGGACAGCGGTCGGAAAACAACTGTTGCGACATCGTGGACGGTTTTGTGATAGGTGGAGGAACGAACCGTGACGGAGCTGATGACCAGATGTTCGGAACCGCTCAATTGCGTCAGCATTTTAATGGCTTCATCTGCATCTTTCGGCTTTTCCAAGGCTTTGTTTTGATGCCATACGATGGTGTCGCTGGTCAAAATAATTTCATCGGGAGCAGGTGCAAGGGATCGCGCTTTTTTATCGCTTAAATATTCGGCAATTTCGGCTGCTTGCAAATGCGGAGGATACGTCTCATCGACCGCAATCGATACTACCTCAAAATCGATTTCGAGACCGCTTAACAACGCACTCCGTCTCGGAGATTTCGAAGCAAGAATGATTTTGTAATCTTTAAATTTTTCTTTTAAGTGGTGCATAAATTAACTTTTAGAATCGTATTCGAGGGTGTCGGCTGTGAAATTTAATTGAAATCGTCCTTGAGGAGTGGTGATGACAGCATCAAATTCCGAACTGAAAGCCGTGTCATTCCCGGGAAACCAATTTTTCTTCCCTTTGTCGATTAAAATTACAAGTCCGGTTTCTGAACCCAAGGCTGCAAAGACTTCATCCCCACCGCTAAATTTGGACATTCCCGGAATATTCAAGAGTTTTTGCAGTTTTTCGTGAAATGCTGAAGTTGCCAAACCAATTTCTGAAACTTCATAAAGTTGAGAAGCGTCAAACGATTGAAGCATAGGGTAGGGAAGGTTTTTTCGCGCGATAAATTCAACGATATTACGGTCTTCATCGTAAAAGTAAACCGATTTTGCATTCCAAGCAGGAAAATCAACCACCTCTTCAGATTCGTTTTTTATAATGGATACCCGTTTTTTAAGCCAGGATAATGCTTTAAAAATCGATTCACCGGGAATGGTAAAAGCAAAGTGATAAGGCGTGAATTTCTCATTTTGACGAAATACAATCGTCCCTTTTTGTGTGTGTACGGTAAATGAATCCGTTTGGGAATCGGAAACAGGCAGTTCCAATACCGCTGCGTAAAAATTTTTTTGTGCGACGATGTTTTTGGTGTATAATGTTAGCGTTTCGATAATCATAACTCAAAAATACGCCTTAATAAAAATAGCGAAACAAAATCATGGCACAAATTCCCATGAGCATAATTATTTTTAGTAAGGAAGCCATGAATCGGTATCTTTTTTTGCTCTTGGCATCAAAAGTTTTAATGAATAAATAGAGTAGCGGCCCGACGATGAAAACAAGAAAATACAACATCAGGTACTGCTGCTTGTACAAATTTTCATACATATAATAGATGATGCCACAGAGGAGGAGAAACGTAAGCGCCATGATTATTTTCAGGGTTCTACTTCTTCCTATGGCAATAGGCAAGGTGTTGATTCCCCCTTTTTTATCGCCGTCTATGTCAAGTAAATCTTTAACAATTTCACGAATCCAATTGATAAAGAAAGCAAAGATTGCAAAATCGAGAATCAGCAGAAACGTGCGCGTTTGCACCACTTGATTTTGCCAAGTGATTGTCGGCAATAAATCAAATATCGGAACGATCAAAATACTCATAGCTACCAAAACTGCAATCAGCAAATTTCCGACTACAAGAATTCTTTTGAGCGAAGATGCGTACAGATATAGGAGCAGGGAAATAAGGATAAAAAAACTGACAAATACAGGGCGTTGAATGGTGTTTGCCAAATAAAATCCGATGCCGACTCCGATTATGTTTAAGATTACAAATAACGAATTCGCTTGTTTTTCGGATATTTTATTTCCAACAAGCAGTGAATTCGGTTTGTTAATACGGTCAATTTCCTGATCGTAAATATCATTAATCACATATCCGGCAGCGGCAATGGCAAGCGTTGCCAGAATCAGCAAGGCAAATTGAAAATCTGACAACGCCGGAGTGGCATTAAAAGGAACATACAGCCCATACCTGATTAGAATTTGCGCAAGGGCAATGATTAAAAGATTTGGAAAGCGAATAAGTTTGAGAACGTTCAAGGGCAGTTAAAGTGTTAATTTTTTAATCTAATTTAGCAGCGGCTCCGGAGGCTATTGTCCATTTTCCGTGGATTTTCATGACTTGTTCAATAACGTCACGGACACATCCTTTACCGCCATTTTTATGAGAAATATAGCCGGAAATCGCTTTGATTTCAGGAACAGCATCTTGAGGACAGCAAGCCAAACCTACTTCTTTCATAATGTGATAATCAGGTAAGTCATCGCCCATATACAAAATGTTTTCGCGTTCCAGAAAATGCGTTTTCATATAGTCGTTTAAAACTTCAATTTTATTGCTGATTCCCAGGTAAATATCTTTGATTCCGAGATTTTCAAGGCGTTTCCGAACTCCTTCGTTGGTTCCGCCGGATATAATACAGACTCTGAACCCTTGTTCCACGGCAACTTTCAAGGCATAGCCATCCTTTATATGCATCGTGCGAAGCAGTTCGCCGTTCGTGTTTACTTGAATGGTTCCGTCGGTCAAAACGCCGTCGACATCAAAAATAAAAGTAGTGATGTTTTTAAGATATTCTTTATAACTTTTTTCTGATTCTGTCATAATTTATGTGTTTCTATGCTGGTTTTGAATGGCTTGTGTAAGCAATTTGTAAATTTCTTTATGTTCCGGATTGTTGAGTAATTCCAAGTGCTTTTGGATTGTTTTTTGGTCGTTTCGCTTTGCCGGTCCGGTTTGTGCTTCATAAGGTTCCAAAAATGTCAGTTTATGGGCGGTTTCGTTTATCAGCGGCTTTAGTAACGCAAACGGCAAGTTGTGTGCTTCCAAAATTTCTTTTCCCAAACTGTACAAATAATTGACAAAATTATTTACAAAAACTGCGGCCACATGAAGTTTTTCGCGAGAATCGGATGCGATTTCATAAACTTCTTCCGAGATGCTTTTGCCCAAGCGATGCAACAATTGGATATCCGCATCGGCAACCGCTTCAATGCAAATTGGAATGGTCTTGAAATCCACCGGTTTGTCTTTTGAAAAAGATTGTAACGGATAAAAAACTCCTTTTCGATTTTTTGCGCTCAATTTTTCCATTGAAACTGCTCCTGAAGTGTGAACCACCAATCTGTTTTTAAACCGCAATTGATCGGCAACCAGCGGAATGGCATCATCGGAGACACAGATGATATAGCAATCTGCTTCAACAAGATCGTGAATGGCGTTGGTGAAATCGACATTTTCGAATGTTTTCGTTGAAATTTTAGTGCGGTTAAAAACCTGTTTTACAGTCACCGCATCGCTCTTGGAAAACGCCCGAAGCAAATGTGCAGCTACATTTCCATAACCGATTAAAACTACTGAAATCATAATGCGAAAATAAGATTTATCTGTTAGCGATACACTTTTCTTTTGATGATCTGAATTTTTCCGTCCAGTTCCAATTGTTTGATGGCGCGAATTACGGTTTCCACGCGANNGTCCTGTCATATCCGCAATTTGTTGACGTGTCAGCGGGACCTTGTATGGAGTTTCGGCGGTTGCATCGCTTTCTTTTAAAAAATCGATGAGTGTTAAAATTCGCTGATCCGGTGCCTGTCCCGTAATTCCTTTTAATAAAGTGGATTTGTAAAACAAGCGTTCAGCCAAGGCTTGCGTAAATTTAAAATGCACTTGCGGATGTTCCGTAAGCAATTGAAATAATTTTGCTTTGGAAAGTTTGTAAATAACTGATTTTTTAATCGCCAATGCCGATGCAGGATAGTCAAAATCAGCAAATAAAGGCGGTTCGCCAAAACTTTCCCGTTCATAGAAAAATCCTTGAACAAATTCTTTTCCGCTTTCATTGAGATTGTACATTTTTACTGCACCGGTTTTAATTTGAAAGTAAAAATGGGCTTTGGAATGCTCTAAAAAGATGTTTTGAAAAGATTCGTAAGTCTCTAAGACAGCGCCGTATTTAAGCAATAAATTTTCAGAAATCATGATTTATGATTAACCTCATAAAAGAAAGCTACTTTAAGCCCCTAAATTTACAATTTTAAAAAGGAGATTCAATTTAAATTCTGTATTTTATCTCAATAAAACACCGAATAGAAAGTTATAAAGATTCGCGAGGAAATTATCACACTTTAAAAAAATGAAAAAGAAACAGCTTAAGACAAGAGAAGAAGTGTCGCTTTTGGTACATACATTTTATGCTAAAGTTCGTAAAGACGATTTTTTAGGACCCATTTTTAATGGCATTATTAAAGATTGGGATTCCCATTTGGAGTTATTAACCGACTTTTGGGAAACCAATTTGCTTTACAAACGTAAATATTTCGGCAACCCGATGCATGCCCATGTTCATGTGGACCAACAAGTGGGAGGGACGATTAACGAAAAACATTTTGGTGCTTGGTTGAACATGTGGTATCAAACCATTGAAGAATTATTTGAACCCGAAGATGAGCTTGCGCAACTTGCAAAAAACCGTGCGCGCCATATGGGAACCTTCCTGCATTTGAATATTTTTAACGCAAGACAGCCCAATCAATCCTAAATATTATCTTAAATTCAAATTGACAATTTGTCAGATTTTGCTTTAGTTTATTATTAGCAAACTAATATCCAATATTTTAAAACGTTTGTATTAAACTTTTCGTTTATGCTAAATCCATTCGAAGCTTTTGCCTTAAACGTAGAATTAGTCTGATTAAATGGTTAAATTTGCTCTCTAAAAATTAAAAAATGCTAAAAAAAATAGCTTCCGTTCTTTTTTCTACCCGCCTAACGGCTGTACTTTTTTTAGTTTTTGCAGCATCGATGGCTGTAGGAACCTTTTTAGACGCTTCATCAGAAAGTCCGCCAACCCCTTATACACGTGAATTGATATACAATGCATGGTGGTTTGAAGCCATCATGGGGATTTTCGTTATAAATTTTGTGGGCAATATTTTCCGATACAATCTTCACAAAAAAGAAATGTGGGCATCGTTAATGCTCCACCTTGCATTGATATTAGTACTTGTCGGTGCTTTTGTTACGCGATACATCGGATACGAAGGGATTATGCATCTGAGAGAAGGAGAAACCGCTGATTTTATCCTTTCCGAAAATGCCTATTTAATGGCTTTTATCGATGGGGATTACGAAGTGGACGGCGTTCCGCAACGGCGTAGGGTGCGTCCTAAAATGTTGCGTCTTTCGGAACGACTCAACAACGATTTTGAAGTACATACCGACTACAACAACATACCGGTAACGATTAAATACAGAGACTTTATGTCCGATGCCAAAGAAGCAATCGTTCCTGATCCCGACGGTGATGAATACCTGAAACTGGTGGAGTCCGGAGAAGGGAGTCGCCATGATCATTGGCTGAAAGTCGGAGAAGTTTCAAATATTCACAACATCCTTTTTGCGGTCAACAATCCGACAGAAGGCGCCATCAATATTCTATGGGAAAACGATACCTATCAAATTGAATCTCCGTTTGAAGGTGAATATATGGTGATGGCAACGCAATCCCAAGGAACGGTAGCTGCCGACAGCATTCAGCCGTTTCATTTGCGTTCGTTATATCAATTGGGAGGACTCAGTTTTGTAATTCCGGAGCCTGTTATCAAAGGAACTTATGGCGTTGTGAAAGCGGAACCTGATGATTTAAAAGGAATTCACGCGCTCACCGTCGATGTGATTGCCGAAAATGAAACCAAAACCGTTTCGCTGATGGGAGGGCGTGGCACTTCACCAAACCCTACGGAAGTGGATATTGCCGGAATGAAAGTTTATTTGACTTACGGTTCCAGAAAAATTCAATTGCCGTTCAGTGTCACTTTAAATGATTTTATCGCCGAAAAATATCCGGGTACAGAAAGGGCGTATTCCTCATTTATGAGTAAAGTTACCGTTATAGAAGGAGACACCCATTTTGATGCGGATATTTATATGAACAATGTTTTAGATCATCGCGGCTACCGCTTTTTCCAAGCAGGTTTTGATCCGGATGAAGGAGGAACCATCTTATCGGTGAATCACGATTGGTGGGGAACGTGGATTACCTACATCGGCTATTTCTTTCTCTACATCGGACTTATGGCAATTTGGTTTACCAAAGGCAGCCGGTTCAGCAAACTTACACTAATGCTCGATCGGATTAAGCGCAAGAAAAAAAGCATGATTACCATCTTTATCGGATTGCTTTCCATGACAGCATTTTCGCAAGAGTCCCATCAGCATACGCCGGTGCCCAAAGAAACCATAGACTCGATATTGGTGGCGAATGCGGTGAGTAAAAAACACGCCAAAAAGTTTGGAAAACTGTTGATTCAGGATAATGGAAGGATGAAACCCATCAATACGTTTTCCAGTGAACTTTTGAGAAAAGTTTCAAGAAGTAATACGTATGCCGGATTAAATGCCGACCAGGTTTTTATCTCGATGACCGAATTCCCGCGTTTGTGGGTGGAAGTGCCGCTTATTGCTCTTAAACGTGGGAATGACAGCATCCGACACGTAACTGGCGTACCGGAAGATCAACGCAACATTTCCTTGATGGATTTGTTTGACGAACGCGGAAATTACAAATTGGAGCCTTTTCTTGCCGCAGCGACAAGAACCAATACGCCCAATCAATATCAAAAAGACATCATCAAAGCACATGAAAATTTCTCGCTGTTAAATGCGGCATTAAGCGGAAGCATTCTGAGAATCTTCCCGATTCCGGATGATCCTGGAAACAAATGGGTTTCTTATCCCGAATTAAACGAAGCGAATATCGTGGGCATGGATTCGCTGTATGCGAGAAATATCCTTCCGTTGTATTTTGAGCGGCTTCGCGATGCCCGAGAAACCGGAGATTATTCAAAAGCAGACGAATTGTTGGAAAGCATTACCAATTTCCAAAAGAAATTCGGAGAAGAAATAATGCCTTCAGAAACTAAAATACAAGCGGAAATAATTTACAATCAAGTGGATATATTTAACCGCTTGTATAAGTATTTCCTCATTCTGGGGGTGCTGATGTTCGTCGTTATCATCATCCAATTGTTCAAAGACAGAAAGGTATTGCGGGGCATTATTAAGGCTTCAAAAATAGTGATGTGGATTTTCTTTGCCGCCATGACGCTCGGTCTTGCGCTGCGTTGGTATGTCAGTGGGCATGCGCCGATGAGTGATGCGTATGAATCGGTAATTTATGTCGCTTGGGCCACGCTTTTCTTCGGAATTATGTTTGGTCGTAAAAGCGATTTGACCGTTGCGTCCACCGCATTTGTTACCGCGATCATTTTATGGGTGGCACATCAAAATTGGTTGGATCCTTCCATTGCAACGCTACAACCGGTTTTGGATAGTTATTGGTTAATGATTCACGTGTCGGTTATTGTGATGAGTTACGGTCCCTTTACGTTGGGAATGATACTCGCCATGACCAGTTTGTTTTTGATGATTTTTACGACAGAGAAAAATTACAAACGCATGGAAATCAATGTGAGTGAGTTGACCATAATTACCGAATTGGCATTGACAGTAGGGTTGGTATTGTTAACCATTGGAAACTTTTTGGGAGGCCAATGGGCAAACGAAAGTTGGGGGCGCTATTGGGGATGGGATCCCAAAGAAACCTGGGCGCTTATCAGCATTATGATTTATGCGTTTGTTATTCACGCACGCCTGGTTCCCGGTCTTCGGGGGCGCTGGACGTTTAACGTTCTCGCGATGTTGTCCTACGCAACGATTATGATGACGTATTTTGGTGTGAATTTCTACTTAAGCGGTCTGCATTCTTATGCAAGTGGAGATGCGCCGGCAACGCCGAGATTTGTATTTTGGATTACTGCATTTGCCATACTTTTATGTATTGTTTCCTATTTTCCATATAAAAAATACTATAAGAAAAAATCACCCAAGAGAAAGAAGTTGAATAAAGAATAATCCGGATACGCGATTTTTATAAATGTAATAGGGTTTTGTTTATGCAGACAGAACCCTTTTTTTATTTGCAACATGCAGTTTTAAAGGTGTATTCAGGAAGTTTTTGTTGTAAAACAGAAAGAATTAAAAATATTCTTTGTGTATTATAGAACTGTGCTATAATTGGGGAGGCTACACATCTTGCTATTTCAAGTTGCTCAATCGATAATTACTTATCACAATTGTAAGTTTTATGGATTTAAGACTTAATGATTTTTTCTTTTACTTTCATTATAGTCTTTGATTTGTTTTTTAAGGTCTATATTATCTTCTCTAATTTTTTAGATGTATTTACACTGGTTTTCCAGTAAGTTGGACAGTTTTTCCCATTCTTGGTTGCTGATCGTCATTTGTCCATTTTCCCTTCTATTATAGTTGGAAACATCCATGAACAATTTTTCCGCCATTTCTTTTTGTGAATAACCTTTTTTGATGCGTGCTTCTACCAATTTTCGTTATTTCATACAGAATTTTCAATAAATTATTGCGAAAACATGCAAAATATTCGCAATAGAATATTTTACGTGATCTATTTTTTTGTCTCAATTTCGTAAAACTTAAAAAAAAGGCGAAAAACGAAAAGCCATACAAGTAGGTAAACTTAAATTTTTTAGTTATGAAAACAAATACTTTAAAAAAATTTCGTTTATTGTTGTACTATTATTTCTGGGTGGTTCTAAAGAAAGCCAACAGGATTTTGAACAATCAAATTTAAATGATGCTGTTTTTGAGAATTTAGAAAACAATAATCAGACCGCTAGATTTGTAGATAATCAGGCTACTGTATTAGAGGTGGTCAGACCCAATCAAGTATGGGCGATTGACATCAGCTATATCCCAATGAAAAAAGGCTTTATGTATCTTACTGCT
>LSQX01115170.1_pt2 | contig 39265 bp, 33 predicted proteins | sample 654561 | NCBI WGS metagenome assembly LSQX01 (sample SAMN04489861, study PRJNA283612) | anaerobic digester metagenome | isolation source: 4 biogas reactors fed with cattle manure at either 37C or 55C with and... | place: Denmark: Kongens Lyngby | collected 2014 | reverse complement strand
CCAAATCGTCGGGCGGGTCAATGGCAACAGGCACGCCTAAATCTATCGACAACGCAAAGCTTACCTTTATGGTGGCAGGGATGTCGCCGGCATCTATTTCCATGTTCATATCTGCCGAACCTGTTATCCGGTTTATGTTCCCGTCGGCGCTTGCCGTGAATCGGAGTACCATCACGAGGGGCTCTTCGCTTCTCTCTCCGCCATTTATATCGTAAAGCAGCGCCTCAAAGAGCGCGGCGTCTACCGGAATTGACAGCGTGTACAAAGTATCTGTCCCGACTGTCTGTTTGTCGACTTCCCCAGTGAACTGATAGGGTAAAATTTCGTCGGCATTTAAGGAATAGGCAATCTCCCCCATGAACTCTTCCGGATCCAAAGGGCTTTTATTCTTTTCTCCGTCATAATTAATATAAAGATATCCGTCCAGATAGTATATGTCGGTGTTGATGCTGCTATCCGGACTGTTTACGTCTCCCGGCATCTCGGGCATTTTCATTTCGAGATTCACCGCCATCTGCGGCATCTCGCTGCCTATATCTATTTTAGCGGTGATCGCATAATCCAGACTCAGCGTCTCCTCTCCCGCCTGCACAATGCAGCTCAGCTCAATAGCGGCATCCGCCGTTTTTGCATCGGATAAGCCGGCAAGCGCGTCTTTGAGTTCGGTTAACAGCGCATAACGCTCTAAATACTGTCCGGCCAAATCCGCCGGTACGGCATGAAGCTCGGTCAGATGTTCCAAAAGAGTCCCGAATTCGCCATTTTTCGGCTCCATGAACAAAGCGGCATGCGATAGAGAAGCCATATCACCGCGCGTAAACGGTGTGTAAAAACTATATTTCTCGACAAGCCCGATTTGCGCCGCGAAATCAAGCGCGTCTTCATAAGCGAAATCCGCATTGTTTAAATCGCTGTAACCTAGGGTTCGCAGCACAAACGTCGCGTACATTTTCCCCGTACATAGAACATCCGAGCCGAATTCGTCCGGCGAAATACCGTTGATCAGGCCGTTTTCGTACAAATAACCGATATACGGTTCAGCCCAGCCGGGCACATCGCAAAACGGATGGCTGTATGTAGAAGCGAGCGCCTCCTCTTCTTTTCCCAATAGCCGCACCAGCATAACCGCCGCTTCAACCCTATCGGGCTCGCGGTCCAGCTCCGGGCCCTTATCGCTTCCTTTAAAAAGCCCGAGGGCTATCAGTTCCTCCGCACCCGCATTCTTCTCGGCCGCCAATGCCGGGGCCCCCAACAGAGCTGCCAGCAGAACAGCGCAAAGCAGCGCACATAGCATCTTTTTCAACATAATCGCAATACCTCCGTTTTCAGCGTCGGTTTTCTTTTTTCCAGTATAACACATGTAAAAATGAATCACCATAATAATCTTGACATTTTAACGGCTTTCAATCAGCTTTTGATAGATGCTCATCAGCCTGATGAAGCTTCCGCTGTCCCCTCCGCGGTCCGGGTGGTGCTTTTTCGCCAGCTCCCTGAATCGTTTTTTGATTTCTCCCGAGGTCGAGTGTGCGGGCAGCCCGAGTTCCGACAGCAGCACCGGATCATAAAGGTCGCGGTCAAGAATCCCGTTTTCCTTGTAATACAAAAAATAAACCATGGAAAAATACTCGGCGATGACGTCGGAAAAGGCCTGTTTTTCCATATCAACAAGCAGACGAAACGGATAGCGAACCGATTCGTCGTCCTTTGTGGAGAAGAAGATATTCCAGACATAGCTCTCCCGGCCGGTCAGCTGCCGGTTTTTAAACCGTATCCCCGTCTCAAGCTTTTTTAGCTGCCTGAGCCTTCTTTTTACATCATCCGGATCTGATCCCAACACCGTTTCCCCCTTCCGCAGCGGCGCTCTTTTTTAAGATACCGGTCGCTTAGGTTAATTTGATTATACCATTTCATCCGAAAACACTCAAGCGAACAGGCGCGTATTGGCATGTTTGCACGGTATACAAAGCACCGGCAATATGCTATAATTTATTATTGGATACCAAATTTTTCGGGCAGATACGGTATCGACTATGTGAGGTGCGCTTGATGGCGATTTCCGTTAAACTTATCCGGATGCAGCTGAGCTTATTAAAACATACGCAGAAAGCCTGCGACTTTGCCGCCAACAGGGTTGCGCAAGACAAGATCGGGCTTTTGATGGCAAGGACGCACGGTTCAAAGGTCAGCTACTCCACGCAGGTATTCAAAGATTTTATAGGCAGGTGGATTGTCCCGAAAGCTAACACGCAGCCGGGCGTTTTGTTATACCTGCACGGCGGCGGTTATGTCGCCGGGAATATCGATTACGCGAAGGGCTTCGGCACCATACTTGCCGCGAAAAACGGCATCCGCGTTTTCTGCGCCGCATACAGGCTCGCGCCCGAAAACCGGTTTCCCTCGGCGGTTTTAGATGCGCTGGAAGCGTACGAATACCTCCTTGCCTACGGCTATAAAGCTAAGGATATCATTTTATGCGGAGAATCGGCCGGAGGCGGCTTAATCTACGCGCTGGTTCATAAGCTCAAAGCGCTCTCCCTCCCGCTGCCCGGCGGACTGATTGCCATCTCACCCTGGACGGACCTTACCCTCTCGGGCGAGTCCATTGAGACCATCGGCGACCGGGACGCCTCTTTATCCAAAGATTGCTTGGCGTATTACGCGCATTTGTATACGGACGATCCCGAGAATCCTCTCGCTTCTCCCTTGTTCGGCGATCTGACCGGCTTCCCGCCTTCTCTCATTTATGCAGGCGGATGCGAAATTCTGCTGGACGATTCTGTCCGCATGCATAAAAAACTGCGTGAGAGCGGCTGTAAATCGTCTTTATATGTCGCACGGAATATGTGGCATGCCTATGTGCTTTACGGGGTCAAGCCCTCGCCGCAAAACCACCTTCAAATCGGCAGCTTTATCAAGGATGTGACCCGATGAACACAGACAGCCCAAACTGGATGCGCCTGGACAATGCGGCAAAGATATATCCGGCTGTCAGAAAAAGAAGCTGGAGCGCTATGTTCAGGCTTTCCGCCACGCTGAACGAAACCATTGAGCCCCGCGTTCTTCAGACAGCGCTTGCCGCAACGCTCAAACGCTTCCCGAGTCTCGCTGTCAGGTTAAGACGCGGCTTTTTCTGGTATTATCTTGAAGGCATTCAATCGGTGCCGGCGGTCATACAGGACGAGTCCTACCCCTGCAAGCGCATGACAAAAGATGAAATCCGGCGATGCGCATTTCGCGTCTTGTATTATAATAACCGGATTGCCGTCGAGTTTTTTCACGCCCTTACGGACGGCAGCGGCGGCATGGTGTTTTTAAAGACGCTGCTTGCCGAATACCTCAGTTTAAAGCACCATACGGAGATACCGAGTATTGAAGGTGTTCTGGACCGCAATATGGAGCCGAACCCCGGCGAACTTGAGGACAGTTTTTTTGTGCATGAGGGCGATATCAAGCAAAGCAGGCGCGAAGAAAAATCCTACAGGCTCAAAGGCACTCTGGAGCCTGACCGGTTTTTGCACTTAACCGCCGGGACGGTTTGCCTTTCGGATATCCTACCGGTGGCAAAGCGCCACTCGGTCAGCCTGACCGTTCTGCTTGTTTCCATCATGATTGCCGCCGTCATCGACATCCAGAACAAGGACATTTCACACAGGCGGCGGCAGAAGCCGGTGAAAATCCAGGTCCCGGTAAATCTGCGCCAGTTTTTTAAAAGCGAAACGCTGCGCAACTTCGCTTTGTATATCACGCCCGGCGTTGATCCCCGCATGGGTGACTACAGCTTTGCCGAGATACTCAAAGCTGTTCACCATAAGATGGGCGGCGAGCTCAATGACAAGAACCTGAAGGCAAAGCTGACGGCGAATGTCCGGTCGGAAAAAAACCTGCTGCTAAAAATCATGCCGCTATTCATCAAAAACGTCGCCCTGCGGACCGTTTATAATATAATCGGTGAAACCACCTCGAGCGTCACGCTCTCGAACATGGGCATTATCAAGCTCCCTCCGGAGATGAGCGCCTATGTCAAACGCATGGATTTCATTCTGGGCGCGCTGGCCAAAAACCCCTATAACTGCGGCGTTCTTTCTTACGGGGACAAGCTTTATATCAACATCATCCGGACAGTCAGGGAGCCTGTGCTGGAACACGGTTTCTTTACGTATTTACGAAAGCTCGGCATACCGGTTAAAATCGAAAGCAACCGCAGATAAATTAATCCTGTTTTATCTTCCGCCCAAAAGGGGCAGAACGGAGACCTAAATGTCTTATTGTGTAAACTGCGGCGTTGAACTTGGCGATAGTGAAAAATCCTGCCCGCTCTGTCTGACTAAGATCATTCACCCGGGTAGAAAAATAAAGCCGGGCGAAGCGCTGTACCCGCCGCATGGGCACGCCTCGGATCAAAGGGTCAGCAGAAGCGGCATTATCTTGATCCTCACGCTGATCTTTTTGCTGCCCACCTCGATTGTCGCAATGGCGGACATCAGCATGAACTTCAGCATCACCTGGTCTGGTTATGTGCTGGGCGCTTTTCTTTTACTGTATCTTTCAATTGTACCTCCGATTGCGTCCAAAAAGGATCTTCCCGTCCTCTTTATTGTGATAGACGCCGTATGCCTGTCGCTTTATCTGCTGCTCGTTGAGCACATGACCGGCGGGAAATGGTTAGTTTCGGTCGCGCTCCCGATCATTCTGGGCATCGCGGCGGCTGTTTCGGTTCTGGTCACGCTAGCCAGAAAAGCGAAGCTGGTCGGATTAAATCTGTTTGCCGCCTCGCTTTTTACCGCGGCTTTTCTGCCCGTTCTGATTGAATGGCGCCTCAATGCCGCATACGGCCTGCACAGATTCTTTAATTGGGCGCTCTACCCGTTTGTCGTCTGCCTTATCCTCGGTGCGATCTGCCTGGTGATCAACCGAAATGAGCCCCTGAAGAAAAAGCTTGCGCGGAAATTCTTTCTTTGATTTGATAAAAAGCGCGATGCTGCGCCTTTTTAACCATAACGATTGTAAATAAAAAAACGGACGGTAAAAATGAACTGGCTGCATTATTCGTTAATTGCCTTGTGCATCGGCTATGCGCTGGACCTTCTCCTGGGCGACCCCCAGGGTTTCCCGCATATAATCAGAGGCGTCGGGCTGGTGATAGCGGGTCTTGAAAAATTAATAAGGCGGCTTCTTCCCCAAAAGAGCGGCGCCGAGCTGTTCGGCGGCATTCTGCTCGTCGTTTTAGTTGTGCTGATCTGCGCCTTTTTACCGGCGCTGCTGCTTTTTTTCCTGTACCGCCTGAGCATCTGGCTGGGTCTTATTCTCGAGAGTCTGATCTGTTATCAGACGCTTTGCACGCGTTCGCTCCGGGTGGAGAGCATGGCTGTATACAACGAGCTTGAAAACGGCGATATTGACGGCGCCCGCAAGGCCGTTTCGATGATCGTCGGACGCGATACGGCAGCGCTCGACGATAGTGGCATTACACGCGCCGCCGTGGAGACGATTGCGGAAAACACCGCAGACGGCGTCATCGCGCCGCTTCTGTACATGCTTTTTGGCGGCGCGCCTTTGGCTCTTATGTACAAATCGGTCAATACAATGGATTCAATGGTCGGCTACAAAAACGACAAATACCTGTATTTTGGAAGGGCTGCCGCCAGATTTGACGATGTTTTAAATTTTATCCCCGCTCGCATAACGGCTGTTTTGATGCTCCTCGCGTCGCTGCTCCCGGGCTTTGATACCGGGGGCGCGCTTCGTATATACAGGCGGGACCGGCGCAACCACAAAAGCCCGAACTCCGCCCATTCGGAGGCCGTTTGCGCGGGCGCGTTGCGCATCAGGCTAGGCGGTAGCGCGCATTACTTCGGTAAAGCTCAGGAAAAGCCGACAATCGGGGACGATATCCGGCTGATTGAATATAAAGACATCAAAAGAGCAAACAGGCTGATGACGGCAGCTTCACTGATTGCACTCGCACTGAGTGTAAGCATCAAAGCTGCTGTCATTATGCTGACATAAAACATCTAACGCGAGGCGATAAAAGTCTATCGCGTTGCGATAGACGGGGGGATTTATATGGACAGTCACGGACATGGCGGAGACATCTTCGCCTATGAAAACATACGGTACGACTTCTCGGTAAACATCAATCCTCTGGGTATGCCCGAATCCGTAAAAAGAGCCGTTGCGGCGCATATCTCGGATTTTGAAACGTACCCGGACACAAAATACCGCGCGCTGCGCGCCGCAATCTCGGACATGGAGCAGCAAAACGCCTCGCATATCGTTTGCGGAAACGGGGCTGCCGACCTCATTTACCGGCTGTGTCAGTCCATTAAACCCGAAAATGTTCTGGTCTGTGCGCCGAGCTTTTCGGAATACGAGCGGGCTGCCGCACAGGCGGGCGCAAATATTCTGGTTCACCGTTTAGCGGAGGATAACGGCTTTTGCCTGACCGATAACATTCTTGGTGATATTACCGAAGATATCAACATGGTCTTCCTTTGCAGTCCCAACAATCCGACGGGCGCGGTCATCCCCTTTGAGCTGATCGAAAAAGCAGCCGGAAAGGCCGCTGAAAACAATGCATTGCTCGTTTTGGACGAGTGTTTTCTGGACTTTACAGACGCAAAGTCCGCAAAATCTCTGATTTTGACATATGGGAATCTGGTTATTTTAAAGGCATTTACGAAAATATTTGCAATGGCCGGCCTGCGGCTCGGCTATATTCTATGCTCAGATTCAGATGTTTTGGAAAAGGTCGATTTGACCGGTCAGTGCTGGAGCGTTTCCGCTCCCGCCCAATATGCGGGCATCGCAGCCTGCAAGCTGTCGGATTTTGTTTCCAGGACGCGGGAATTGATCTCGCGGGAGCGAAGCTTCCTCACGCGCGGCCTCCGCAGCCTCGGACTGACCGTGTTTTCAAGCAATGCCAACTTTTTGCTGTTGCGCTGTGCGCTGCCGTTAAAGGAAATGCTTCTGGAAAAAGGGATCTTAATCCGCTCCTGTTTAAATTTCAGGTCGCTTGATGACAGCTATTTTCGCGTTGCGGTAAAAGCACGCGAGGCGAATACGGCGCTTCTTGACGCGTTGGGGGAGGTACTGCGCTAATGGCCAAATCCATCATGATTCAAGGCACCATGTCCAATGCCGGTAAGAGCCTTCTGACAACCGGACTGTGCCGCGTATTCCGACAGGACGGATATTCCGTCGCGCCGTTTAAGTCCCAGAATATGGCGCTCAATTCCTTCATCACCCGGGAAGGGCTGGAAATGAGCCGCGCCCAGGCAGTTCAGGCCGAAGCCTGCGGCATTGAGCCCAGTGTTTTGATGAACCCGATTTTATTGAAGCCCGTTACGGAAATGGGCTCTCAGGTCATCGTGAAGGGCGAGGTTCTTGGCACCATGGACGCCCGGGAATACTACAAGATAAAACCATCGCTAACCCCCGATATCCTTTCCGCTTATGAAACGCTGGCTTCAATGCACGACATCATCGTGCTCGAGGGCGCGGGAAGTCCGGCGGAAATCAATATCAGCGCGGGTGATACCGTTAACATGGGTATGGCGCGCATGGCAAAGGCCCCGGTGCTGCTGGTGGGCGATATAGACCGGGGCGGGGTATTCGCGCAGCTTGTCGGTACAGTCATGCTGCTTGAAGCGTGGGAGCAAAATCTGCTCAAAGGCCTTATTATCAACAAGTTCAGAGGCGATTTGGACATACTGCGTCCCGGCCTTTCGATGCTTGATGACCGGTGCGGAAAGCCCGTACTGGGCGTTTTGCCCTATCTGCATGTTGATATTGACGATGAGGACAGTCTCAGCGAGCGGCTGTCCCGAACCGAGGCCCCGGGCCTTTTGGATATCGCGGTTATCCGGCTGCCGAAAATCTCAAACTTTACGGATTTTTCCGCTCTTGAGGCAACGCCCGGCATTTCGGTGCGTTATGTCGGTTCTCCGTCCCAGCTTCGAAATCCCGATATGATCATTCTGCCGGGTACCAAAAACACGATACCCGACCTTCTCTGGCTGCGCCAAAACGGACTGGAGGCCGCAATCAAACAAAGGGTTTCCGGGGGCTGCATTTTGTTCGGTATCTGCGGAGGATATCAGATGCTCGGCCAAACCGTCAGCGACCCCCTCGAAACACAAGTCGGCGGAAGCGTTGCCGGTATGGGCCTGCTCCCGATCTCGACAGCGTTTTACGCCGAAAAGAGAAGCGTGAGGACCGGCGGCACACTGCTCGATATTAGCGGCGCGCTTTGCGGTCTTTCGGGAAAAAGCGTCGAGGGCTATGACATACACATGGGTAAAACAACATTGGAAAACGGTGCAAAACCTTTGCTGCTGTTGAACAGCGGTGATGTGGGGGGCTGCTTCTCCGGAAATGTGTATGGCTGCTATCTCCATGGTTTTTTTGATTCGAACGACTGCCGCCGGAGCGTGATTTCCGCACTCTGCGCAAAGCGCGGCATAGAGGAAAACAGCATAGGCGCTGTCGACAGACAAGAACACAAGGAAAAGCAGTATGATCTTCTGGCCGACGCCCTCCGGGCGAATCTGGACATGAAACGCATCTACCGCATTTTGGACGAAGGCATCTGAAGCAGTTCTACAATTTAAACGAAAGACAACAGTATGGCCATGTGGGCACCGCGGCGCCCACATGGCCATACTACATGATAACTAATGTCCAAAAAGCAAAAATGCTCTTTTTGACGGCGAAACAAGTTTCGTTAGTCCGGTACGCTGAATGTTTTACATATGATTTTCCAGTCTCCGTTTTCCTTGATAAAATCGAATTTATCCTCCACCGTAACATCCCCGTAAAAACCGCTGACGAGCAAAGACGCGTCCGCATCGCGCTCGGTAACGTTCAGCTCGGTTATGACTGTCGTACACTCTGCGGCTATGTCAATCGGGGACGGCTCTTTCGCGACAGCGGAAAAAAACGGCTCCGGCGTCCCAAACAAAAAGACTTTTCCAGAAAAGCCGAACATAACGGCTTTTTCATGAAACAGCTCTCTGAGAGATTCCGTATCCGCGGCATACACGCTGCTGTAATAAGCATTCATCAGCTTCATCACAGCTTCCGTTTCAACCAATTTACTTTTCATATGTACTCCATCATCAAAAATATGCTGCCGACCCGCACGCACGAATCGGCACTGTTATGTTATTTGAAGTCTAGCACAAACATGCGTGTGCACGCAATAACAATGATAGGAAAAAACCAGGTTGAAATCCCCTGCGTTTCATGTTTAAGGAAACCGAATGACATGCCAAAGGGCGTCTATGTAGTCCGCTCTCGCGTTTTTGTATTTGAGATAGTACGCGTGCTCCCATACATCCATTATAATAACCGGCCTTGCCTTTAAAACAAGCGAGGTATCCTGGTTCTTGAGATTGATGATCTTGAGTCCGCCCTGACGCGTATAGATCAGGCAGGTCCACCCCGACCCGAAAACCCTGAGCGCCTCCTCGGAAAACACCTTTTTAAAATTGTCCAGCGAAAAAAAAGTGTTCTCGATGTCCGACAAAAGTGTTTGGGCGGGCGCGTTGAGATGTGCATCATAAGGGGCAAGGCCGTTAAAAAACAGATTGTGGTTATACACCCCACCTCCGTTCTGCATGATTTTCGTATAGGTATCCTGCGGTAGAAATCTGGTCCAGGTCAACAGCTGTTCAAGGGTGAGCTCCTGCAGATTCGGATACGGCTCGATTGCCTTGTTCAAATTGTTGATGTAGGCCGCAAAGTGTTTATCATGGTGATAAAACATCGTTTCCGCGTCAATATACGGTTCTAACGCATCATATTCATATGGGAGCGGCGGCAATTCAAAAGGATAGGTGTTAAACGGCATGAGGAACCTCCCGGCATAATTCTTTACGCAATTTGCGTCAGGAAACCGGAAAAGCCCTCTTTCCGGTTTTTTTATATTATATGATGCGAGAGCTTGCGTCATGCCGATGTAAAGCCCTTAATCGGGCGGCCGGTTTGCGAAATATTCCGTTACGGCTCTATACGCCGTTTCGCTTTGAAGGTCATATTTCGCGCTGTTCCTATTTGTCATGGCGAAGTTTCTTTGATCAATCAGATAGTCCTCCAGCCTGTCTTTCAACCGTTGATCCCCGGTTGTCTGATAAACCTCCAGCGCGGGCAAAACACCTGCCGGTCCGGAGCGGCTGAGAATCTCCGTATCAAATTCGCTTAGCGTCCCGTTAACATATCTGTCTGCGTTGATCTTTACGACAATAGCGTCCGGATCACACAAAAACAGTGCGCAAAGAATCAGCGCTCCGGTAAAGGCGGCAAACCGGATAATGGAAAATGTCCATTTCTGCATCGCAATGACGGCAAGGCAGATAAGCGCCATAAATCCCATGAAAACGCAGGGTAAAATCCGCGGCATTGTCAGGCCGTAAACGCGGATATACAGCGCCATCTTGCTGAAAGCCGTTGCGATGAACACCAGCGTCAGCAGCGCAAAAACCACATTGAAAACCTTCAGCGTTCTGCTTTGCGGCCTGCGCTTCCGGTTCATCGTGTTCGCTGCCGTCACAACCCCCAGATTGATCGCGGCAAGCTGGGTCAATTCGAAGAAACCGCGCCTCGCGTATTCGGAATACACAAGAAAACCCTCGGGTCTTTTCCCGGAAAATGCTGAAAAGAAATACGGCAGCTGACTGAAAATAAAGGCCAGGTAGACCCCGCATAAAATTCCGAGTACGGTATATACCGTAGCCGCCGGGATGATGCGCAGCGTCGTTACCGCTTTATTGGCAGCATCTTTTTTAAATGTATCGCAGTTTCTGTTGTGCCCGCAGCCGGAAAAAAGCGCATATATATATGCCGCAATCGGTATAGAGGGCAGAAAATATATCATGAACCGGATCACAGCCGTATTGTTGAAGTTTAAAAGTCCGGAAAAGGAATCCATTATTTTCGCAAAGCCACCGCTGTCTGCAGAAAGCAGAAGCGGAACCAGCACATATAGACTCAGCAGCGCGACGGCAATTCCGGCAAGAACGGAAAAATATGCGCGGTATCTGCTTTTATTTTTGTTTTTCTGCGCCATGAGCGCCGCGTACTGGTTTAGAAAATTCCGAAACGGAATGACAAACACCAGATTAAGCCCGTCGAGCGCCAGCAGATTGTCTGTCCTGCCTCCGATTTGTGTTTTAGTCAGGCTCATCACACTGTAAACGGCCAAGCAGAACAGGAATAATCCCCGAAGCGGACCCAGTCCCCTGCCGGGAAAAAGCGCAAAGCTCAAGCCGGTCAGCCAACAGGTAAGAATCCAGAACAGACCCTCCCCTTTGAGTGCAAGGCTCTTTTCCCGTATACAGACATAGACGGCGGCTGATACGCAATAAAGCGTTGTGAAGGCCGCAACACCCCAACCCTGCCAGGAAAAGAAAACCCAGCGGGAAAAAAGATAGCCGATGACAAACGCGCACAGGGCGAAAACCACGTCTGTACGATCCGGTGAAACCGGCTTTACAGTATTGACCGAAAGGCGGGTTTTGTCCGGCTGCCCGAATGAAAAAGCCCCTTCATTCCATGTATCCATAAGCGCGCACCCTTTCTGATAATCCGGATCACCGGTCGGTTTTGTATTCCAGTATGTCGCCGGGCTGGCAATCCAGAGCCTTGCAGATCGCCGCCAGCGTCGTAAAGCGAATTGCCTTAGCTTTTCCCGTCTTTAATATCGAGAGGTTTGCCTGACTTATCCCGATCTTTTCGGCGAGCTCACCCGACGAGATCTTGCGTTTCGCCATCATCACATCGAGATTTACGATTATCGACATATGCCCCTCCTAAATGGTGTAGTCCGCATCGTCCTGCAAAGAGACGGCCCTTGCAAAAACATTCTTGACCACCCGTACAATCAGTCCCATAAAGGCGGCCGCGACGCCCACCAGCGCCCAGGGAAAATAATAAAAAGCGGAAATAAGGCAAATGACGGCGCCCGTAAAGCAACACCAGGATATCTGCCTTAAGCTGCCGACATTCTTTGCGATAAACACCTGTCCGCTCTTCATCCGCTCCAGCAGGCGGTACAAACTGACCAGCAAAAACCCGGCGGGAACGATCCCCGTATAAACCGTCAGCAGGAAATATGCCTTTGTACCGTTAAAATCCGATCGCGAGATCAAAATCAGTTTGTCCGTCAAAAGCGGCGCTGTCACCGCAAGACCTGCCAGCAAAATCAGAAAGACAATAACGCACATTTTACTCAAAACAATGGATTTGCAGTCATTCCACATAATTACCCTCCTTGCATTTTTGTATATTATACCATCTCTATTATTGTATTGCAATACTTTTTTATTGTTATTCGATAAATAAGTATTGCAAACAAGGGGGCGGTTCATCTGTCTGGCCTCGGTAAGACAATTGTACCGTCCCCTTGTTTTTTCACGTTATATTCAGATCAGGAAAAACGCGCAAACCGCAGCCGCAAAGGACCCGAGCAGATTAAACAGCATATCGGTATTGGTATCCCTAAGACCCTTTTGCATATTAGCCGCTTCTTTTATGTCCATACAAAACTCAAACAGCTCAAAAATTGTCCCGACTGTCACACCCAGCGTCAGCACATACAAAGCAAGAAATGTCCGCGAGCCGCCGTATTCAATAAACCTGCCCAGAATAAAGTAAACCAGCAGCGCAAAGGTAAACGCGCCGAAGGCATGAAGATAGCGGTCAAAAACCCGCGATTTTTCATATAACTTTAAATAATAACCGAAAATATTATGCAGAAAAACGGCAATCAGGCTCAGCACAAGCACGACATACGGTAAGCCGATACTAAAAAACAACCTGGCCGATAACAATGCGGCGAAAAAAACCAGCGCGGCAATACCCGAATTGCGGTTAAGCTTCTGCTTTTTGCGTGTAAAGTGAACGATCAGATACAGATGTATCAGGCAAAATAATATGAAGGCAATATAAAACAACGTTTTCATATGATCTCATTCCTCGCAGACAAGGGACGCCCTCTCTGTCTTTCCTCCGGTCAGGTGACAAGGACGGTTCGAAACCACTGAAAAAGTCCCCATGACAGGTAAAAATATGGTATAATAGAAGCATGAAAACCGAATGAAGAGAGGGTTTGTCATGCTACGAAAAAAAGAACAGCAAATGTCGCTTTACTGCATGTTGTACGACAAGATACCAGACTCGCATTTACTCAAACGTATCGAAAAAGCAGTGGATTTTTCATTTATCAACGAACTTTTGGCGGACAGCTATTGTAAAAATAATGGTCGTCCGGCAAGTGGTTTCGGACGGTTCCGGTGACACAAGCCTATAAGACAGCCTCACCGTTATAATCCGTTGGTCTTTTTCAATTCATAAATCTTCGTAAGCGCATTGACAACCCGGTCTTTTTCGCCGTTTGTTTCCGCAAACATATATTCCTGCACCATCCGGTATCCGAACTTCATTAATATCATGTCCAAAATACCCATTTCCTCAACTGCCGGGGCATTTTTATTTTCCGACAAACCGCTTACATAGGCAGGCACAAGCCGATTATAGTTTTCCTCCAACCGCTCGGCCGGCATTTCATCGGCAATCAAGCTGGCTATATCCTCACCGGGAAAACCCCAGCCGGCTGTGTCCCAATCAATCAGCCTGATTCCGCCGTCTGTGAAAAATATGTTTTCATGCCAGAAATCTCGATGGCACAGCACGACAGGAAGCTTATTTTGCCGCTTAAATATATCGTCCTTGCGCTCATCAATGTCCATGATCATCTTTTTCAGGTCTTCGGGTAAACCGCAGCCGCTTGAACGAAGACAGCCGTATTCAAATGATTTGCCGTCCACCAACCGAATGCTGCCGTTTTTCAGCATTTCCTTTATAAATTCCGGCATACGGCATAATCCGGATATGAGATAATCATAACTGAATGTCTGCGTATGCCACTGATTAAATTCCCGCATAAAAAAACCCCGATCACCAAGGCCTGAGATTGGTCTTGCGGCGTCATACCATGCGCTCACTCTGCCTTGAAAACGCCCGAACGCCAAGGCAGCCTGCTCAAGCATCTCAATGGTAAGCTCCGCGCCCGATACCCCGTCAATGTACTCGAGCCACAGCTCCGTTTTGTCATCCCAAAGCGCCGAATGGCAGCATTTCGGCCGGCGGAGGTCGGATGTAAAAAGCGCCTCAAGATTGCTTTGATATAAATCGTATTCTCTGCGCCATGAATCGGGGTCGCCTGGCCGCGCCCACCTTTTTTGTGCTTTCCGGACGATTCTAAACGGCAGCTTTTCGCCGTTTTCAGTTTCTGCTGTACCTGTAACCAGCCGAACATCGCCCAATGTGCCGCCTTGCAGCTGCGTCATATCAAAATCAATGCGGTTTATTGTCCGCCCGAGCATTTTACCGATAGCGGATGAAAGCGCTTTGGGTTTATCTTCCGCGTTTCCTTTCATTCTAAAATCCCCCGTTCTTCGTTTTTCCGCGGTTCATCTTCGGATAAATAGTCTGCAGGATTAAAGCCGTGGCCTGATAAACTCATTTTTCTTCTTTGAAAAAGAGCGCAAAAATACCGCAGCAAGCAGCCTTTTCAAGCTGCAAGCTGCGGTTTCGTGATAAGCAAAGCCATTAACAAATAAGCTGCAGTATTCATAAAAAAGGTTACTCGAAACGGCTCGGCAGCAAAAGGATAAAAACCGGATGGCCATAATACCGATCATTATTTCATTTGAAGATCAGTATAAATCCCAAAATACTGCCATGCCCGATATTTTATTTCAAACCAAAACAACCTCAACATAAATCATCATAACAAACAGCTCCTTTCGTTTTCTCGGCAATGACAAATAACAAGATTAGGCCGGATTCACTATACCATTTATCACCAGGCAATTCAACTATTTGAAAAAATAATACTTTCCGGCCATGTCCATAGCCTTAGTGTCGTCCGGCTATGCTCTTTACCCATACTAATCGAGATATTTAACGAAGTTGGTTTTAATTGGCTGCCATGTAGGCGTCATAGGCCTCCTGATAAATTTGTTCGCACTCATTTAAGCCGATTTCTCTCATTTGAGCTACATAGCTATCCCACTCGGCAAGCGGTTTTGATCCATCAACGAATAAAGGAAGGGTCTCGTTCATATACGTCTGAACATCCGTTGAAAATACGACATAGTCAGCACTCTGTTCATCCGTCAGAACAATTGCAGGTGGATATACCATTGAAGCATCATAACGGTAAAACTCTTCATCTTCCCAGAAGTCGATGAATGACTTTAGTTTTTCTCCACCGTCAAACGCATAGCTCCTGGATCTAAATTTATAACCTCCTTCAACTAATTCACTTTGACAGAATATGTGTAAGGCGTTTGAGAAGCCCGCATCATGGTTAACTAACCAGTCGGCAAATTTTATTTCTCCGTTTTCGTCGTAATTATAAGTATAACCTTCGACGCCGTAATTGCCGAGTATCATCCCATCTTCTGAATAAAAATAGTCACAATATGTCATTAGAAGAGGGATGTTATCGCATTTTGTGCTAAGCCACCATGAACCATCTGCGAGTTTGTTGATGCCCAGAGCCAAATGTATTGTCTGGCCTTCATAGACAACCGGGTTTGCAAGAGGTACCCAATTCATATTTGGATCATCAGAACCTTTTTCAAAATCCAGTTTCTCACTTGGTATCATGCCCAATGCACCGACCTGGCCTGTCGTAATCCAACTTAATCCTTGAGGATTTGCACTTATTGAAAGGTAGTCCTTTAGTATTAAATCTTCGTTCCACCATTGGTTAATTGTCGTCATGTATTTTTTATCTTGTTCGGAAGTAAAAGCAAAGCTGACCTTGCCGTCTCTGATACATTTAGCTCTTGCATATGCATGTGTGTCATAACAAGCAAAAATTGCGTGGGCGTCAAACCCACTTAACAAAAGGTAAGGAGACGGGCATCCGATTTCGGTCTTGAAAAGTCTCAGCATATCCGCATATTGATCCACTGTTACAATATCTTTTTGGGTAAGGCCAACCGCATCAAGCCAGTCACCCCTGACAGCGGGTCCATTTAGCCGCATTGGATCATAGTATAGTGCGTAAAATGCGGGAATTGTTCCGTCTCTCTGCATAATTTGCCCAAGTATATTCTCATCTTCCGGGTACATATGTATTGCCTTGTAATAATTAGGCATGTATTCTTTGTAATCATACAAATTGACAAAAAATCCGTCATCAATTGCTTCCAGTTTTGATCCCGGGTAATACCAATGCGCACAGTAAGTCAAGTCACATAAGTCATCTGATGCAATTCTGGTACTGAAGTTTTCAGATGCATTTGCAAAAGTGACCACATTGTATTCAATATTTACGCCCAGTGTTTCTTTGACCTTCAAGGGAAACTCCATGGTTTCATACTTGCCTGCCGCAAATTTATAGGGTCCTTCTTCCTCTGGTGGGGGGGTATCCGGTTGGCTGCTCTCGTTTGGCGTTGATGTCACATTTCCTTGAGTAGAAGCTGGTTCTGTGGGTGAGTTCGGCTCCTTGCTATTTGAGCAGGCGAACATGCTGGTAAGCATAACAGCAACTATTACGATAATAAATGCTTTTCTCATGTGTGGCTCCCTTCCTGTTTAAATTGATCTCAGCAGATCAATACAATACTTAGCCCGATATAAACGCATATATTATATCTAGCTTCATAGATTATACACGATTTCTCCATACTCTAGATATAGTAATTTTCAATATCAAAACCAAGAAGGGTGCCTGAAAGTGGCTTAAACAAAGGAATATCTGATGTTTTGCCTTTGGATTTCGTGTTTTTTCAGTCGCCCGGGTATGTATACATATCGTGATATGTATGCTATGATTTTCTTGAAATATTAAGGAGGTGTTTCTGTGTGATAAGTGAAAAAGACAATTATCTCATGATGCTACGCGGAGAGGTACCTGAATTTTTGCCTAAATACAGGATGATGGAATGGATAACAGCTATATCGTTCACAATGCCACATAAAGATGGTGATGGAAATATTGTAGATGAGTTCGGGGTTAAGATGGCCTCTACAGAAGCGTCTATGGGGGCAGCCATGCCGAAGCCCGGTGTTGTCCTGATAGACGATATCCTAAAGTGGCGCGATCAGCTTAAGATTCCTGATTTATCAGGCGTGGACTGGGAGGCACAAGCGAAGAAGGATTTGGCGTACAAGGGAGATATAAGCGGCATCCCGTTAATTGGATTTACCGGGCATTACTTTTTACATATAGTGAATTTTATGAGTTTTACAGAGGGGCTTTGTGCCATTCAGGAAGAGCCCGAAGAGGTATATGCTATGTTGGATCGCATATGCGAATACCAGCTATTCAAGCAGAAAATTATGCAGAAGTATTATAAGATTGACGTAATATGCATACCCGATGATACATCAGCAGCACAGTTCCCTTTTATCAGTATGGATGCGTATGAGAAATTGATACTCCCATTCTATAAGAGGCATGCAGAACTGGCTTTAAACGATGGCGTATATGTAACAAAGCATGACTGCGGCAAATCTGAGTGTTTTGTTGATTCGTGGGTCGACATTGGCGTAACGGCATGGGAACCCGCGCAAGTTATGAACGATCTCGATGGCATAAAGAAAAAGTATGGCCGCAAGCTGGCTATAATGGGGGGGTGGGATAACACGGGTCCTGTTTCGTTCCCTGATGCAGATAACGAACTGCTGCGTGAAGAGCTATATAAATATGTAGACAGATTTGCTCCGGGAGGCGGATTTGGTTTCATGGCTGCTCCGAACGGCAATCCAAAAGACGAGCGTGTAAAAGAAAAACAGGCGATAATAGATGATGTTTATGAAAACTATGCCAAACCTTATTATCAGACACACTGATCAGATTAATATCGTTTAACGATGAAAGGAGCAATAAAAAATGGTTAACCCCTTTGAAACCTTCCCAAACTTACTCAAGCCCGTAAAGGTCGGCGGTGTTGTTTTCCGCAACAGGATGTTCTGCGCACCTACCGGCCACACAGACATTATTATGAGCGGACAACCAAGTATTGACGCTGTAATGTACTTTGAGCGCAAAGCAATGGGCGGTGCGGCCACTGTAACAACCGGTGAAATATCTATAGATCCGGACGAGTTGGAAAGAAAACGCTGGCCGAGAGATATCACCAATATTAGCAACCGCAATTTCGGCAGGTTAGCCGGTAAGGTGTCGAGACATGGGGCAGTAGCGGTAGCAGAACTGCAATTTACCGGCATATTTTCACGCACAAGGATGCCGGACCGCAAGGATCCGGCATGGGGTCCAATGGACATGACGTTGTTCGGGGGAAGGTTAAAGGTTCGCCAGATGACCGAGGAGCGTATTCTGGAAGTCATCGAGGGATTCGGAAAAGGCGCGCTTGCTGCAAAAAATGCCGGTTTCGGCATGGTAACACTGCATGGTGCACATGGATGGGGATTGCAGCAGTTTATGTCGCCGTATTTAAATAAGCGTACGGATAAATGGGGCGGAAATCCCGAAAACCGTTGCAGATTCGCCGTTATGGCTATAGATGAAATACATAGAGTATGCGGCAGCGAATTCCCCGTTGAAATCCGCATCAGCGGCACAGAGGTTGATCCCAACGGCTTTGACATTGACGAGGCATGCCGTATCGCTGAGCAGTTGGACGGCCATGCGGATATCATACACGTATCTGTCGGCGGCGTAAGCCATACAAAAGCGTCTTTTGCAAGAACCCATGTCAGCATGTTCTATCCTGAAGGGCGTAATGTGGAATATGCGGCGGAGATCAAGAAGCATGTTAAAAAATCTCTCGTGGGTGCCGTAGGCGGTATGAGCGATCCCTACTTTATGGAAGAAGTTCTGGCGTCCGGAAAAGCAGATATAGTTTATATGGCCAGGGAACTTATATGCGATCCTGATATGCCTAACAAAGTACGCAAAGGCAAGGTGGAGGATATTCGCAAATGTATGCGTTGTCTCACATGCTTCAGCGAATGTATGGGCAAGGGTGATTTCTACTGCGCCTTAAACCCCGAAACCAGCAGAGAGCGCGAAATATTTTATTCGCTTCCCCCTGCCGAAAAGCAAAGGGTGCTGGTTATCGGCGGCGGAATTACGGGTATGCAGGCAGCCTTAACGGCTGAAAAAAACGGGCATGAGGTTGTACTGTGCGAAAAATCCGATGAACTTGGCGGCGGAATTCTTTGTGAAAGAAACGTGCCGTTCAAAGAACGTTTGCATCAATATATCGAACAGCAAAAGTACTTTATTTCAAAATCGGCAATTGAGTTAAGGCTCAACACCACGGTTACGCCGGAGTACGCCATGGCCGAGAAAGCGGATGTCATTATTGCCGCGGTAGGTTCCGTTACAGCCTCCGCAGATATACCCGGTGTGGACGGTCTCAATGTATATCAGGCAATGGAGATATTCGATGACCCGTCAAAGGCCAAAGGCAAAATTGTTATATTGGGCGCGGGCTTTGTCGGAACTGAGCTTGCCATCTACCTCAAACAGCTTGGCATCCAGGATGTCGAGATTGTGGAAATGCGAAACAGCATTACTGACGGCGGTAACGACCACCACAGGCAGGCAATAGAAGATATGATCGAGCAATACGCCATTCCCATCCACTTCAATACAAAGGCCAAAGAAATAACCCCAAGTGGTGTCAGTTGCGATGGTCCGGAGGGTGACGCATTTTTTAGTGCTGATATGGTCATTCAGGCCGTCGGTATGAAGCCTTTGCAGGATTATGCGCTTACCTTTAATAAATGCGCGCCTGTATTCTATATGGTTGGAGAATGCAATATGGTGGGTAATATTCTTAAAGCCAACAGCACGGCATACACAACAGCGAAATATCTGGGCAGATATGAAGGGTAAAAGCCATAACCTTTTCTGCTGACTATTAAATTTTGCTGAAGGCCGGAATAATATAATGATGAGATAGTTTAAACGGGCGTGGAAATATGTTGATACACATATTTCCACGCCCGTCTTATAGCTGCCTAATAGTAGTGTGTTAAACTAGTTGGGTTTTAGCAAATATTGAATAAAAGCTTCAGCTTGGGGTTTTAGAACGCCTTTTTTCCATGCAATGAGATAATCCTCTTGATAGCCGTGTTCTATGGGTATTCGAACCGGCTTAGGATAATTAAAATACTCATCCCGAAAATCATCGAATATTGAAAACCCTCTACCACGTACTATTTGTGTAGATAACAAAATATTTGAGCTCGCATATTTTACTTCGGAAGGTGTTATACAATTTGCTTTACATACGGAGAGCGCCATGTTTTTCCCGCTTCGTGATTCGGCGATAAGCGGCTTTCCGTTAAGATAACTAAGGTTGGATTTATTTACTTTATCTTGCCATGATTCCGGAATAAAAATCCATGCGGTTGATGGCTTGTAGACGATAAAATCATACTCTTGATAGTATTTCAGGTCATATGACAGTAAAAAAGCTATGTCCAACTCACCACATAAAAGCTTGTATCGAAGATTGTGAAAATCATACTTTTCACATTTAACTTTAATGTCACTGCTGAGTGAATTATAATTGCTGACCTCGTTATCTACAATTTTTCGTATGTCGCGCAAATGAGGGTATCCTATATGCAAAATACTGTCATTCTTTTCAGCAGGATTACAGATTTCATTTGCTGCTATACGAAAACCGTGAAATGCGAGATCAAGACGGGCAAAAATAAGTTCCCCCTCTGCTGTCAACATTACCCCTCTGTTTGTTCGCACAAATAGAGGCACACCGCAAAACTCTTCCATTTTGGTAATCCAGCTGCTGACAGTCGGCTGGCTGATATATAAAAAGTCAGCAGCTTTGGATATGTTTTGAAAGCGTGCGACAGTGATAAATATCTCGATCATATGCAAGTCTATTTCATACAAAAATATCACTTCTTTCTGTGAGTCGGTTATTTTTTGGCAAAAATATCATCGCATAATGTCGCATTCATAAATAGCGTAACAGGTTGCCATCCAAATGCCGGACCAAGCTAAATCGTTTGCTGCGCAAATCTCCGTTTTTATAAACCTGAATATATTATATTATAATTTTTATAGTTTTCAACCCGTCTCGCCAGGGATATAAAAGTGATATAAAGAAAATTTCTGCCCGATGGGCAATATGGTCAAAAAGCGAAAACAGGGATGTGCTTATCCGGGTGTCCGTTCAGAACGGTAAAACGGTATCACAGAGCATTCTATATCTTTTGTTAAGATAAACCGCATGGTTCTTCAACTAAATTTAAGAACCATGCGATAGCCATATGGGCAAAGCGCCCACAGCTCCGCGGCTGGTTTAAACAGCATTTATACCAATCTTTAAAATGCAGAAGATCAGGATAAAAAACAGAGCTTTAAATGCCCAATAACCATGCAGCGGTTGTGAAATATATCGTAAGCGCTACGGCATCAACAATTGTTGTTATCAGCGGCCCTGCCATAATAGCAGGGTCAAGTTTAATCTTTTTCGCCATGATAGGCAAAATGCCCCCGACAACCTTCGCCAGCATAACCGTTAAAAGCAACGTGAAGCATACGGTTACGGAAACCAGCAGGCCGGTTTTTTCGATTAGATAAATGCGTATAAAGTTGACCGAAGATAGCGTTAATCCCACAATGCAGCTTACCCGCAGCTCCTTCCACAAAACCTTGAGTATATCATTTGTTCTCATGTCTCCCAATGCTAGTCCTCTGATGATTAATGTTGAGGACTGCGAGCCCGCGTTTCCGCCCGTATCCATGATCATCGGAATAAATGATGCCAGCACCATCACTGACTGCAAGGCGCTCTCATATCTTTTAATGATACCGCCGGTAAAGGCTGCGGAAATCATCAGTATCAAAAGCCAGGGCAGTCTATGCTTTGCCAATTGCAATGTGCTTGTTTTTAAGTATGCTTTTTCGGATGGCTGCATCGCAGCCATCTTCTGAAGGTCTTCTGTAACCTCTTGGTCTATTACGTCAATAACGTCATCTATTGTTACAATGCCCACCAGCCTGTGTTCATTATCAACGACAGGCATAACATAATAGTCATATTTTTTAAACATACCCGCAACGTCTTCCTGGTCGTCATGGGTGTTAATAAATATAACGCCTTTGTCCATAATGTCTTTTACGACTGTTTGATCGTCGCTTAGTATAAGCTTTCTGATCGTCACAACGCCCTCAAGTATTCTATTGTTGTCTGTAACATAGCAGGAATCAATCGTTTCTTTATCAACCCCTGTTTCCTTGATGCGTGCCAAAGCCTGCTTTACTGTTATTTCCTTTCTTAATTCAACATGCTCGATGGTCATTATGCTGCCGGCGGAATCCTCGGGATAATTAAGAAACTGATTTATAAGTTTTCTCGTTTCGTCATTGGCGTTTTTCAGAACCTTCTTTACGATGTTTGCCGGCATCTCTTCTATTATATCAATGGCGTCATCAAGTGAGAGTACATCAAAAATGCCTATAGCCTCCATATCTGTCACAGATTCGATAATGTGCCGCTGAAGATCGCTCGACATATGGGTAAACACACCGGAGGCCATATCCTTCGGCAGCATTCTAAACAATATCAGCAATTTTTTCTGCTTTGTTTCTTCAAGCAGCTGCGCAATATCAGCGACATTTAAATTGATGATTTTGCTTCGCGCTTCAACATATTTACCTTGTTCAACAAGGCTATGAATCATATTTTTCATATGCAGTCCCCCTTATGGAGCCGCATACCTTGCAGATATGGCTCCGCGTCTATTATATAACACTGTTCTCTAATTTAGTGACTGAAGCCCAATTTTGCATGTCCGGCAGCCGTCTATAGCGTAATAATGCTTAGAACAGCTAAAAATTACATTGTCTGTAGTACCTTTCTCACCCTGCTGTTTGCCGCAGACTGCGGTATAAACGCTCAGCTACCGCCCTGCACAAAGCGGATGGTGTGAAAAGGGCGCCGCAGACGTTCATTTTACCCTTTACACACCACCTATTCACGCTATCCGTCCGCTTATAACCCTTGCGATTCTCTGCTTTGCCAATTAGAAATCGCCTTAACACTCTGCTTTTTTCAGCCAGATGCCTTTTTCCCCGTATGTTATCAATCCGCCCTTTTCGATAACCTTTTTTACAAAACTATAGCCCTCGGGCTTACCAGTAAAATAATAGTTTATTACCCGTACATTTCCGGCATGAGTCACAATTAAGACATTTTCCCCCTTGTGTTCATTCATAATCAAGTCGCATAAATCACAGTTTCGTTCTATAAACGCGTCGTAGCGCTCTGTGCCCTTAGCGCCGGTTTTAATGGCCACCCAAAACAATGCCATCATTATTGCGGTTTCCTTTTTGCCCTCAAATTCACCGCAGTTTATTTCCGCGAGCCTATCGTCAAAAATAATCGGACCTTTATAGATTGTTTCGCAAAATTGACGCGCCCGTGTTTGAGGGCTGCAAAAACACGCGTCAAAGCCGACATCCTTCAGGTTATCGGCCTGTCGCTTTGCCTGTTCTATTCCCGTTTTATTCAAATATGTGTCCGTACAACCGTTGCACCTTCTGAATAAATTCCAATCAGTTTCACCGTGACGAACAAGATAAATCATAAATATGTATCCTTCTAATTAATACCAGTTTTAGGCATTATCACATAAAACCTCATAAAAGTAAAGGATTTGCCATGCCTTTCATTCCATTATCATCACTTCCCGCCCGCAAAAAGCCGCTTTGCTTTTTGATAGGTCATATCCAGCGTTTCATGCCTGATTGCCGTTGAATTAAACCTCATGAGCATAAACACAAGCTGTATGCAAAAGCTGATCCCGAAAGCGGACAAAACGGTGCCGACGCCGACGGGCCCGCCCAGCAGCCATCCGATGATGACCACTGTCGTTTCCAAAACGCCCCTGCTCAGACCGATCGGAAGCCCGGTCTTTCTTTTAAGCGCCACCATCATGCTGTCCCTCGGGCCCGCGCCGAAGGCCGCACTTATATAAAACCATGTCGCAAAAGCAATAATGAACAGCCCCGCAAACAGCATCAAAAGGCCGGACAGCCAGCCTTGCATTGTCGGAATGATGTCCAGCCACAAAAATATATCAAGGAAAACACCCATCAAAACCATATTGAAAACGGTCCCTATACCGAGTTTTTCACCCAGCAGCGCCGCGACAAGCGCGACGGCAAGACTCACGACAATCGAAACAAGGCCGAAAGACAGGCCCAGCACATCCGAGAGTCCCTGATGAAACACATCCCACGGCGCATAGCCCAGATCGGCTTTCATTGTTATCACAATACCTGCCGCATATAGTATGACGCCGCTGATTAGCTTTATCAGCCTTTTACCGTAGTTTTTCATATGTTCATCGCCGCATAAAACCCTTCCCTGACGGCGGAGGTTATGTTCCCCTGCCTATTTGCGCAGTCCCCTACCACATAGGTTTCCGGACATAGGTCCCGAAGCGCATTTACAATCTCTGTCTGCGGCCTTACCCCAAGCGAGAGCGCGACAGTATCGCAGTAAAGCTTTGTCACTTTACCCTCTTTGTCCTTCACCGCCGCAAAACCGTCCCCGACTTCCGCCAGCTTCATTTCCTGAAGAATATCCACGCCGTTTCTTATGGCCAGATTGTGAATCCGCTCAATGGCTTTGTCCCGCGCTCTTATTTCTTTAAGCGTCAGCATATCCACAAGCGTGACCTGATGCCCTTCCATCGCGAGCACGACCGCCGTTTCCGAGCCCGTCAGTCCTGCCCCGACGATAACGACCTTTTTACCCGCTTTTACTTTTCCCATATCCAAATCAACGGCAAGCGCCACGTTTTTACCGCTTATCCCAGGTACGTCCGGTATTATCTGGCAGCTTCCGACCGCGATGATGACGGCGTCCGGCGCTTGTGCCGCTACCAGCTCCGCTGTCGCCGCCGTGCCGAGCCGCAGATCGATGCCCTTCGTCTTCTCCGTCATGCGCACCGACCATTCGGCATACCGTTTGATATCGGTTTTTATCCGGTTCGCACCGGCTTCTATAAGGCTCCCGCCGAGCTTGGGTTTTTTTTCAAACAACACGGGCTTATGCCCGCGTAAAGCTAATTGCCTTGCCGCCTCCATACCCGCGCAGCCCCCGCCGATGATCACGACCTTTTTTTGTTCTTCGGCCTTTTTAATCTCATCAAAATGCGGATTTCTGCCGCTTTTTGGGTTTACCGAGCAGCGCAGGGGTTTCGGGCAGCCGTGCGGATCGTCGCCCGTGCACAGGTTGCAGCGTATACAGGGCCTGATCTCGTCTTCCTTATTTCGCCTTGCCTTGTTTACATGGTCAGGGTCAGCGATAAACGCCCGGATCATCGCAACGATGTCGGCTTTACCCTCGGCAAGCGCTTTTTCGGCAAGCGCCATATTGAAAGAGCCAACCGTCGTGACCGGTATTTTAAGCGCTTTTTTAAAGCGTTCGGCAAGATGCAGGTTTGTTGCCATCGGCATATAGCTCGGCTGCATGATGTATTCCGCCGTCCGGGGATCGTACATATTTCCCGCCGAAATATGGATAAGGTCGATTTTGTCCTCTATAAATTCGGCGAATTTTACGGCGTCTTCAAGACCCACCCCTTCCGGTATCAGCTCGTCGCCGCTCATCCGGTACTCGATCGCCATATCCTGCCCTATCCTCTCGCGCACGGCGTCTAAAAGCTCGCAGGCGAATCGGCAGCGGTTTTCCATCGTCGCGCAGCCGTATTGGTCGGTGCGTTTATTGAAAAACGGCGAATAAAACTGCGAAACGGTATGCCCGTGTCCGCCGTGAATCATGACCATGTCAAAACCGGCCTTCCTGCAACGTTCCGCGGAATCGGCAAAATCTAAAATAATCTGTCTGATTTCCTTTTGCGTTAAATCACCCGGCAGGTAATGGGCACGCAGGTTCAGTTCGATGGACGCTAACGCATTGTACCGGTGAATCACGTCGGTTACTTTAAACAGCCCATGAACCACAAAGGGATCCGACAGGTTCACGACATAGTGGTTTTCCTGCGCGTATTCCGCGTTCACCGGGCTGTCGCCGACCGTCACGATACCGGCACCGCCTTTGGCCATTGAAGCGGTGAAGGCGATAAATTCATCGGTTACAAGTCCGTCGCGCGTGCACAAAAACGGCTCGGCAGGCGATACCTCAATCCTGTTTTTTGCCGTCAGCGGCCCGATCGAAATGGGTCTGAACGCATGCGATAATTTATTCATTTCCCGGCTCCTTTCATCAGTTTTCCTGCTCAATTGACTGCAAAAAGCGATAAAGCGGCAGTAAAGTCACAAAGCCGTCCACAATAATCGAGCAAATCTCCGTGCAAAACAGCTCCCGCCCGATCGGGCGCTCGGCAATCAAGCCGATATTCTTTCGTTCATAGAAGTCCGAAACCGGCCCGATCTTATCGCCTTTTTTCTTTTTATACTTATCGCCGTACAGTGAAAACCTGCCCCGGCTGATGAGCTCGTTTGCGATTATTAAAAACTCTTCCTGATTCGCATCGACCTTTTTTCGAAACGCCGCCATGGTTCTGGCCGGCGCTTTGTAGTACCCCATGCCAAAAGCATAACCCTCCGGCGAGATTTCAAAGTAAAAGGCGGGCGCAAGGGGCATCTCTTCTTTACGCTGCCCCAGGCTGAACCATAGCCTGTCCCGGTATTTTTCCCCATGGGCGTATCGCGCGTCTTTGATTATCCTTGAAACATGGCTGACCAGCAAGGGCTCATGTTTTTCGGTCATCTGCCGGAGAACCGCCGAAGCCAAGCCGTCCATCGGCTCTTTCACATATTTCGTATAAATTTGCTTATTTTCGGTAAACCATTCTTTGGTATTATTAAACCGGATTCCCCATAAAAAATCAAACGTTTCCTGACTAAACCCTGTGAACATAGCCGTTTCCTTTATCTATTCAGATTTATAAATAACCACGCGGGAAAATGGACTAAATTGAAACCGCGGGATTATTTCACAGCAGGTACAAGCAAAATAGCGGTACCGTCAAAAGCGAAAAAGCCGTCGTCACAAAAACAATTTTTGATGCAAAACCGGAGTCTGCGCCGTATTTTGCAGCCAGAATGGCGGTCGTACTGCCCGCGGGCATGGCCATGAATACCACCATGACGCCGATAACAATCGGGTTTAATCCGAGAAGCTTAAGAACGGCAAAGATGAACAGCGGAATTAAAACAAGCCGGATGAGTGAAAAATACGCGATGACTGTGGAAAAAAGCGTTTTGATCTTAATTTCCGCCAAAAGGCTGCCGATGATGAACATCGATATGACCGTGGTGCCGTTTCCGATCAGCCCGACTGTTTTCATTAGAAAACCGGGCAGCTTAAACGGAAGAAGCAGAACGGCAAAGCCGATATAGACAGCAATGATACAAGGATGCGCAACGAGTTTTTTCAGCGCGTCTTTGAAGCTTGACTCAATGAACAAAGACATGCCGGAGGTCCACATAAAAATCCTCAGCGGTATCAGCGCGATAGAGCCGTAGATCACAGCCTCGGGGCCCATGATCATCGATATGACCGGCAGCCCGAGAAACGCTGAATTGGACACAATGATGCCGTACCGCAACACAACCTGCTTGCCATGCTCTGTTTTCCGGAAAAGCAGCCTGCTTAAACCCAGTAAAAAAAACTGAACCGCAAAGGATAGGCCAAGCACTTCAAGAGAGGACAGCAGAAGCTGCCCGGATACGTCTATATCAAAGGAAGCGATGATTGTACAAGGCAGAAAGATCTCGAGTAGCAGATCGGTCAGATAACCTTGTGCGCTTTTGTCAATCAGTTTTCGCTTCGCGGCATAAACGCCGACGAGCATCAGCGAAAACAGCAAAAGCTGCAAATTGATAACGGAAGAAAACGTCACAGCTGAAACCTCTCAAAAAAACGCTTGCACATATCGTGTAAAAATAAACATATTCCATTCCGGGCGGAATGTCAAGTTTAGCCGGTCCTCGTTTTCCGTGTTGATTTTTTTATATGATCCGATATACTGGAAAACAGATAAGTTCCTAACGACATCATCATAAACGGAGGTATAGACATGAAGGTTCTGGCACTGAACGGCAGCGCAAGGAAAGAGTGGAACTCGGCGACCATGCTCCGCTACGCCGCTAAGGGCGCAAAGGAGGCGGGTGCGGAGGTCACGCTCATCCATCTGTACGACTTAACCTATAAAGGCTGCACGGGCTGTCATTCCTGCAAGCTTTTGGACGGCAAGTCCTTCGGCCGCTGCGCAATGAAAGACGATCTGACCGCTGTCTTAACGCAGGCTATTGAAGCGGACGTACTGCTGATGAGCTCACCGATTTACTTCAATGATGTGACCGGCATGCTCCGGGCTTTCCTTGAACGCCTCTGGTTTCCGGCGATCACCTATGAAAAGGAGAGGAGACCGCTTTATCCCAAACGCGTAAATGTCGGCATGATTTTCACCACCAACGCGCCCGGTGGATTCTATACCGCCCTTTACGACGGCTTAAAGCAGACAAGCCAGTGGATCATCGGCGACACCGAATATGTGGATGCGTCCGAAACGCTGCAGTTTGCCGATTATTCCAAATACGCCGCCTCGGTATTTGATGTAAACGCAAGACAAAAGCGCCGTCAGGAAGTTTTCCCGGATGACTGCAAGAAGGCCTACGAAATGGGCAAGCGCCTGGCAACACCCAAGTAATACCTCACTCAACTAAACCGTATGTAATATTTTGCCCATTTGGACAAGCGCCTGGCAACACCTAAGTAATATTTCTCTCAACTAAACCGAATATAGTATTTTGTCCATTTGGACAAGCGCCCGGCAACACCCAAATAATCGGCGCAGTGCGCCGCTTAAAGCCCGGTATAAAGGGGCTGATGCAAAATTTCCGCATCAGCCCCTTTATATTGGTTCTCAATTTTTAAATAATATTAAGTGCGGTTATTGTTCCATATCCGCTGGGTTATTTTTTCTTTTTGATTGTCCAGCCAGTCCGCCGCGGCCTTCTTCTTTGAGCGAAGCTTGACCGCAACCCTAACCAGAACGATAATCAGACAGAATATCGGAAACAACGACAACAAGATGCTGCAAATAAGCAGCAAAACCAGATGATCTTCCACCAGGCGCGCAGCGTTTTCCCAATACGGGTAAATGATGCCGCTGGTTTGCATCGACCGCTCGCCGAAGCTTGTGAGAATCGACCACAGCTTGCCGGTATCGAACCTGCCGGTATTCTGCACAACCTCAACGCCCTCGGCCGTAATGCCCTCGGATACGACTTTCTTTGCGAATCCGGAGATCGGCTCGGGCAGAACAACCTCATAACTGGAAAATACGGCTTGACCCGGCTCAACTAACGCCTGATAGGGTATGAAGATACCGGCTTTATCCGTATAGGCTTTTTCGCTGGCAAAATCCCTTTCCCTCTGGACGACACCGGCGACGATAAAAACAGCGCCGTTAATCGTGACTTCCATACCCGCCACATTATAGGCTCCGAAGAGCTGCCAGGCCAGCTCCTCATCGAGCACCACCTTGTCATGAGCCGGATCATCTTCAAAAATATAGCTGCCCGACCGAAGAATCAGCGGATGAAACAAAAAGTAATCTCCGCCGATGCCCAGCGCGGAAGCGGTGTAGCTGCCGCGAAAGCCCTTTACCGTAAGGCTACCCGTCATACTGTAAGCATCGATACTCAAAGAGCCGGTTTCCGGCTCCGTCAAAGACGCTTCCAGAAGCTTTGATTTAACGGTCTGGCGGAAACCGAGAATCGTGTTGAGGTTTATGCCCGAACCGAGCGGGTAAAAGCAACTGACCTGGGCAAAACTCGAATCGCTCCGACCCCTAAACCGCTCCGCCGCAAGCTGGCTTTGCAGCATGGTTTTCAGGCTCCCGCTTCTGATTATCGTTGCCGATAATAAGCTCAGCATGATCACAATGATCAGCCCGATAATAATCAGTCTTTTCTTACTCATATCGCTCAACCGGCATCTTCCGCCAGCCTGACATACATCCCGGGCTCCAGCGGTTTGTTCGATGAGGTAATGACATAGTCCTGCCAGCTTGACAATCCGCCCGATACGGCCGAATTGTAATCGTCCTTTTCCAGCACCCTGACGTCTACCCGCGTGGCGACATAACGCGCGCCCAGCGGCGTCTGCTTCGTCACGTAGATCAGCACAAAATCGCCGTTGTTGTCGGTCCTTATCGCGCTGTTCGGTACAACCAGCTCATAGTTCATGCCTTTATTGCCCAGCGTGAGGTTAAGCTGCGTCCCGGACTCCACATCGCCCGTTATATCAAATGTCAGCAGTTTTTTCTCCCGCGGATTTTCCGGATCGTTTTTCACGGAGATCAACTTTGCCTTTATCTCCGCTCCCCAGTAGTAATTTGAAACCTCCGCAATCTCGCCGACACTCACCTTTTTTGCTTGCTCCGCGGTCACGGAGAAGCTGAGCAGATACCCCCTGTCGGTAAGCTCGATTGTCACCAGCGCATCTGTACCGGTCTTGTTCCCGGCCGTCACGCTCAGAGAGGTGATTTTGCCCGAGACCGGCGCTGTTACGACACTGTCCACCGTATCACCCTGCAGCTCCGCTATCCGTTCTTTTTGATCCTCAATCTCTCTTCTCTGCTTTGACAGATTTAGGTTCTCTATCGCCTGCTGCGTCTGGGCGTCCTTTTTGCTCTGCGCCAGATTGAAAAGCTCCGTTTCCAGCTTATCTTGAAGGCTTCTTACCTGCGCCTCCGCGTCCTTGAAGGCCAGCTGCTTTTCTTCCAGTGCTTTTAATTCCGCCTGAGCGTTGTCCATAAGCGATTGTGTAAAATCAATCGTGTCTTGCTTTGTTTGCATTAGATTGGTCAGCCTTTGGTATTCCGCGCTGTCGTCCTCGCTGATTAACTCGCTGTACTGCTGCTGGAGACTGTTCAGCTCGGCCTGCCTGTCCGCTACCGTTCTTTCCGCAGCCTTCACGCTGTTGTACCCAGTTGCGTAGCCTTGTTGTTCGGCGGTTCCGTTCGTTAAGTATTGTGTCGCCTGGGCGTCCATATATATGGAAAGCCTGTTCTGCCAGCTCGCGGTCTGCGCTTCCGCGTTAACAGTGCTCGCTATGTCACTTTCCAGCTCAGTCGAAGCCGGCGGCGGCGCCGATATTGCGGCCTCCCATCCGGGCCATTGCGTAGCATCAAAGCTTCCGCCTTCAAAAGCGGCTAAAAAATCGCGCCATTCTCTAAATTTTCTGCCAAAATTGTCTATTCCATCACCGGTCCATTCACGTTCCAGAATGCTTTTTTCGACATCAGATTTCATTAGGTCTTGTGCCGCATTTTTGATTGCCGTAACATCCGAACCATACGCAATTTTCGCGCTTTCCAGCGCTTGCTGCGCCTGTGTTACCTTGGTGCTTGCATCGTTAATCTGGCGGGCCAAAGCCGCCAGCTGGGAACTGTTGCTTCCCGATCCGCCGAGGCTGTCCCTTTGCTGTTTTATGACCTCCAGATCCCTTGAAAGGCTTGCAAGCTCGATCTTCAGGAAAGATTCAGCGTCCTTCGCTGCCGCCAGTTCCGCTTCGGTCACAAGGTTTTTATCGCGCAAAGCCTCCGCCTCCGCCAGCGCCTCTCTGCTCTTCTGGATTGTACGGTCCTCCAGCGCAAAATCAAGGTCTTTTAATTGAAGTAAAGCCAAATCGTACTGAAACTGCATATCCTCAAGCGTCTTCAACGCCGCTTCCAGCTCCTCGCTTTCCTGCCCGGCGAGCATGAAGAGAATATCATCCACCGCAACCATGTCGCCCACCCGCACATGCACCGACTCGACCGTACGCGTCTGAGACAGCTTGACTTCATAAGCCTCATACGCTTCCACCGTGCCATAACCCCTGATCTTCGCCGTTATCGTGCCCGAGCTGACATTCACCGTTGCCACCTGCGGCAGCGAGCGGTTCATGATTGTATTGGAAAAAAACGTTAAGACGAGCAAAACCGCCAGAAATACGATCGCGGCGTTTTTTACCCATCCTCTTTTTTTCACCTTTTGTTCTGTCATGCGTTTTTCCTCCTATCCCTTGATCGCGCCTGAATATGTTATGCCCTCGACCAGGTATTCCTCTCCGTGCAGAAAGAGAAACAGGCAGGGTATCATATATATTGTTGCTACGGCAAAAGCAAGACCGACCTCGCCGGTGTTGATTTTCGACAAGAAAACCGACAGCGGCTGCTTGGATACATCCGAGAGCAGAATGATCGGCTGTTCGACCATATTCCAGTAGTCGATAAAAACCAGAATGGCTATCGAATAAAGCGCGCTCTTGCACATCGGCAGGCAAACCTTCGTGAATATCTTCCATTCCCCGGCGCCGTCCAGTTTGGCCGCCTCGATCAGAGAGGTCGAAATTCTACGCATGAATTTCGTCAGCAGAAACACGCTGAACGGGGCGACAATGCCCGGCAAAATAATCGCCCATCTCGAGTCTAAAAGCCCTGTCCACTCCGCAACCAGATAATTGGGCACCAAAGTGACCTGATAAGGCATCAGCATAAGTATTATATAAACAAAAAAGATAATTTCCTTGATTCTGCCCCGGAATCTTGTAAAGCTGTATGCCGCCAGAGATGCGATAGCAACCTGAAAAATCACGATCGGCACAACCAGAATAACGGAATTCCAAAACTTCATCAGGTAATCCGGACTCTTAAACAAAACGGTCGAATATTGCTTGAAGCTGACGCTGTCGGGAATAAACACAAGCTTCACCTTCTGCGCCATATATGACGTGCCGCCCAAACCCGAGGTTCCCGCAAACACCCTGCCATATTTTGCAGTCAGCTCAGTCTGCGACATAAAGGAATCCGCGATGGTCAGCACGGTCGGAATCAGAAATACGAAGGCAAACCCGGCTGCAATCAAGAAAAGGAATACACGCAAAACCAATCTTCCGCTTTTCTTCAACCCTCCACATCCTTTCCGAACCGGTTTTCAAGGATGAACAAAACACCGATGATGATGACCATGACAATGGCCATCAGCACGGCGGCGGATGAAAGCTTTTGATAATCCAGCGACCTGAACGTGTTGTTCATGAAATGCTGCAGCATATACAGTCCGCCGTAAGGATAATCCCCCGAAAGCAGATATACCTCGCGAAACACCTTGAAGGAATTGATCAGTGACAGTATTGTAACAAAGAGCAGCGTCGGGGACAGGTACCTGAGCTTGATTTGAAAAAACTTGCGCAACGGGCCCGCGCCCTCGATGTCGGCAACCTCAAGAAGATCCTTCGGCATGTTATTGAGCGCGGCCATAAATAAAATCATATTATAGCCGAGGTTTTTCCATAAAAACAAAAGGACCACGACGACCTGATTATAGTCGGAATTCAGCCAGTCGATTTTTTTCACGCCGAATGTACTGAGAAAATCGTTAGCCGCGCCGTTATAATGAAACATAACCTGCCAAATCAAAACAATCGAAGCCACCGGCACCATCATCGGACTCAAAAAGAATGTTCTGAAAATACTTTTGCCCGGAATCTTGGATTCCAGCAAATTGGCCAGTAGCAAAGACAATATGACCGCAAGCGGCACGGAAACAGCCGAAAAAACCAGTGTGTTGGTTGCCGCCTGCTTAAAGGCGATATTATTCAAGACATTCTTGAAGTTTTCCAAAAACACAAAATTGTGCTGCAGGGGGCTGTCGATCATGGAATAATAGATGACGACGCCAAAGGGCACAATGAAGAAAATGCAAACGCCAATAAAGCTGGGAGCCAGATAAACGGCACCCCCGATCAGCTCCCTTGACCGGCGGTTCCGCCCGAGCCCGTTCCATATTTTCTTTCGTGTTTGAGAAACATTCTTCACATTTATCTCCATTCCTTAGCGAAGCGATGGCGCTTGAACGCGTACGCTAAAATACAGGCAAATTGCATAGCAACAAGGTTTTCATTGCTATGCAATTTTCCGCGGTTGTTTCCATTCTCCTTTTATCCGGGCATCACCCGAAGCGGTCAAAAGCGGCTGCAAAGCAGCCGTTTTTGACCGCTTTTTTAGCGTTGCTCGTTGACGTAGGTTCTGACCCTGCTCTGGATGATTTTGGCCACATCCTGCGCTGTTTTTTGTCCGGCGAAATAAGCGCCCGCTTCGGTGTTGATGATTTCCATCATGCTTGTATCGTAACTCATAACTCTGTCGGTGCTGCGCAGCAGCTCCATGAACTGGTCAAGCTCCTGCTGCGTCATGGCGTAGATTTCAATGGGCTCATTGCCCATGTACCAGTAATTCTTCGGCGATATGACCTCGTTGCCGTTTTCATCAATGTAAGTGTTCTCCGTCATGGCATCCTTCACCTTTTCATCAAACACCTTTTTGTTTGTCGGAAAGCCCCAGTATCTGAACTGCTGCTGATATTCCTCAGTCAGAAGGATCCGCATGAACGCCCACGCGCCATCTTTATCCTTGCATTTTTTGGACATCGCAAGCCCGGAGTTAATAATATAAGCGTTTCCATTTTTACTCTCGCAGGGAAAGCCCTTGAACGCAATGTTTCCGCCGAAGATAGCTCTATACGTCTGAAATTCGTTGAAGTCATACATGTACATCATATTCAGTAAAAGCTCTCCGCTCGCAAGCAGCTCCATTTGATCTATGTACGGTCCTCCCTCGTCCCAGTTATAGGTTTCGGGAAATGTATTGGCAAATTCCAGCAGCTTTATAAAGCCGGGGCTGTCAAATTTTGTTTCTCCGGTTGACCAGTCCACATATTCTTCCATATTCATCGTAAGGCTGGTCTGCAAAATCTCGTCTCTGACTATATACGGGAGAAAGGCCATCGTGCCCTCCGGGGCCTCGCTCATGACCTTATTCAAATCGTCAAGCGTCCATCCCGGATCGCTTCCAATCTTGTTTGGATCGCCCACGACGGTGAATATCGAGAAATTCGGGCTTAACTCGTACAGCTTGCCGTTGGTTTCCAGCGCCCTGAAAACATCCTCAACAAGCATTTCGCGGCCGAGCTCTGGATCGTTATCGATATACGGGTACAGATCCTCCAACAGGCCCTTGGAAATGTACTGGTGCAGCGGCAGCTGCTGGCTGGTGCAAATCAGATCCGGCACCTTGCCGGAAATGATCTCGGTACTCAGTTTAGTAAGTCCCGCCTCCCAGTCGTCCTGTGTGCTGTATTCCGAATAATCCGTTACCTCGATGCGGTATTTCCCGTTGGTCTTGTTAAAATCGATCACCTTGGCGCGCAGGGTATAGTCCATATAAAATGTCGCCATGCTCAGATAGATTTTTTCCGGTACCTGTGAAATATCCGTCTTGGTTAAAACGGCCAGCTCCATATTTGAGCCGCTTTCACTGGAATACGCATAGCTGAGGCAGGCAATTCTGCTGTCGGGTAAAATAACAAGAGAGCTGATGTTGTTGCCGTCAATATCGCAGTTAATCCAGTTAAACAGCGTTTCCGGTTCTTCCTCGCCTTCCTTCAGACCGTAAAGATTGGTACCGTCGCTGAAAAACGCAAGATAATCCCCGCCGCCCGGGTAGGCGTTATAGGCCCGTATCGGTACTTTGAGATCACTTTTCCAGGTTCCCGTTACCTGGTCAATCGGTTTTAACACATTGCCGTCGTTTTCCCAGGTCATTACCGCGACGTCCCCGTTTGTGAGCGTCAGCATGGAGTTAATCCAGTTGTCCATCTCCAGCTTGAATTTCTGTGTCCCTTGCTCGGTATAGGCGTAAACTGTCTGATTGCCGTCGTTAAAATAGATGTTATTCTGGCTGTCCAGCGCGAGGCTTCCGACATAAAAATACTCATCCGGACGGGCTAAAGAAGAAAGGTCGATTGTCTTCAGCTCCGCTCCGGTTGGATCGAGCTTTCTGAGCTGAATATTCCTTTCGTCCTCGACATAGTTGCCCTGCTCGTCATAATGGTAAAAGTTGCCCTGCTCGACGATCCAGATGTTTCCGTTATTATCCACGCACATGCCGGCTATGTCGATCTGCCCCTGAACCCCCTCCGGTTTTTCCGGCGCCTCGTAACCGGGCAGCTGTTCATAATTTGTGCCGTCCATACTCATCTTGAATATTCTGGTCGCGTATACATCGTATGTATATTCCGGTATCGGCATCGGCATCGGCATCGGTTCCTCCACAGGGACGGCAACATCTTCAGAAGCAATCGTTTCTTCCTCGGATGTCGTCTCAATTTCACCGGAAGCTTCGGTTTCTTCAGGCGGAACATCGCCCGAAGCCGCTTGCAGCATCGCCTGCTCCGCTTCATAAACGACAAGGTCGCTGCCGGTTACCGGCATGATACCGATCCCGCCCCCCGGGTTTGTTACCGTTTCCTGCCCAACCAGAACCTGAGAGCAAAAATAAAGCATATCGTTTTTAATATTGATGTATCTCATATCCGTAACGCCGGAGGGCATCTTTATGTATTCGGGGACATATACAAACCCCTTTGAAACGGAAGACGAATCCTGACCTCCGGCATTTTTGATAGAACAAGCCGAAAAAACAGCCGTCATGATCACAAAAGCGAGCAATAATGCCGTCATTCGTTTATGTATCGTTATTTTCATACCTATCCTCCATTTCGCCGCAAAGCGGCGGCACTTAGTCGGAATTTGCCGTACAGTTTCCCTGCGCTCATATAGCTTCGCACAAAGCCGGTTCGGTGCAACAGCCGCAATCGCCGCAAAACAGCGTTCGCTGCATAGCAGCGTTATTTCCGAATTCACCGTCCCATTTTACCTTTGTTTTCCATGCATGTCAATTACAATAAGTGACACTTTAAAGACAAAGCAAAAGACCGTTGCTTTTAGCCCTGCGCGCCCTTTACATCCGGACCGTTCCGAAACTTTCCTTTTGACGCATTCCGGATGGCGATTGTTCCGGATAAAAATATCATTTGTCAGGTTTTTTACAGCTGCTGTCGGAAACCATACGGTACCAGCTTCGGTATGGTTTTTCCGCCTATCGGCACGCAACCGGGGTTTACCCGGCTTATATTAACTGATATAATTCCGGCAAACACCGTATGGGTTATTACCGGACAGAGAAAGGACTCCGCCATGACGAAAGAAATCAGCACAGCGGCCATAATCGGGCTCGGCGCGCTCGGCACGATGTATGCCGAACGGTTGAGCCGCGCAATGAAAAAAGACAGCTTCTTTGTGATCGCGACCAAAGACAGGATCGCGCGGATAAAGCGCGAAGGCGTTTATGTGAACGGGCATCCGCTCGACCTCACCTTTAGGACGCCGGAGGAAAAACAACCTGTCGACCTGATCCTGTTTGCGACAAAAAACCATGATCTTCCCATAGCGATAAAAGACGCCGCGCCCTTTGTAGGGCCGGACACTTTGATTATCTCCGTGCTCAACGGCATATCCAGTGAGGAGCAGCTTATAGACGCTTTCGGTGCAGACAGGGTCTTATACTGCGTTGTCTGGGGCATGAGCGCGGTCAAGCTCGGAAACAATTTGGAATGCCCCGACATTGGAACCATCGCGGTTGGCGAAACCGGCTCGCCGCTTTCGCCGCGCCTTTTTGAGCTAGCCGACTTTTTGACAAAAGCGGGTCTCACGGTGAATACGCCGCCGGATATCCGCCTTTTACAGTGGAGTAAACTGATGCTCAACGCCGGGATCAATCAGGTTACGGCGGCCTATGACTGTACATATGCACAGGTGCAAGTCGAGGGAGAGCCGCGGAGAGTCATGCTTGCGGCAATGAGAGAGGTTTTAACGCTGGCAAACCTGGAGCGGATACCGCTTACCAAAGACGACATTGAAAAGTGGATGGCTGTCGTGGACAGCCTTGAACCGTCAGGATTTACCTCCATGCGGCAGGATCTGCTGGCAGGCAGAAAAACAGAACTCGAGCTTTTTGCCGGAACCGTTATAAAACTTGGCCAAAAGCATAAGATCGAAACGCCTGTTAACAGCTTTCTTCACGCAAGGATCACGGAACTTGAACGTAAGAATAGCGTGAAATAACTTTTCATGCTGTGAAAACCACCCGTGTGTGAAAGGTTTTTCACACACGGGTGAAATCGATTTGGCCGCCAAATATGACGGCGGCCATTTGCTCCTCAGCGCGAAACAGGTTTCGCACAATCGATTTTTCCTGACTATTTGTGCTGCCGCTTCGCGGCAGAATAAATAGAAAAATAAAAAAAGGCCTGCTTTTGAAAAGCAAGCCCCTCCATTATATGATCGAACACTTTCGTATATGTTGTCATAACATCCCAAGACCGTTTTTTTCAGGACATGCGCCCCAATTTTGACTTCTGGGATCATTTTTTTGTCAGATAGGCTTCCCCCCTTTTTGATGCGTTATTTATAAATATGTCTGATTATTTCCCGTTATTCCATCGGTCAGGCTGAAAATTAAAATCACGTTACGATTGCCGCGAGACTTGCTTTTTATGTTTTTGTATGCGGACTTGCTGCGTTTACATAAACTGTATTATTCAGATATAGAAAGGAATGATACGGTTATGCTGTCCGCCGCTTTTCTTTTGCTTCTCAATACGGCGTTCTGGACACTGCGTCTTGGTGTAAACACCGGTTCGTTTCCCCGCCCGCTCAATGCCGTGGAAGAAAGCAAATATGTGGAATTGTGCCAAAAAGGCGATATGGATGCCAGAAATACGCTGATTGAACACAACCTGAGGCTTGTCGCACATATCATCAAGAAATACTATACGCAAGCCTGCGATCAGGATGACCTGATCTCCATTGGAACAATAGGGCTCATCAAGGGTATTTCGACATTTGACCCGCAAAAGGGGGTTCGTCTGGCCACCTACGCGTCCAAATGCATAGAAAATGAGATACTTATGTATTTCCGTAGCCTGAAAAAAATCGCCGGTGATCTGTCGCTGTCCGACGCGATTGATTCCGACGGCGAAGGGAACAACCTCTCCTTAATGGATGTGCTGTTTATTGAAGACAATATGCTCGACAGGCTCAGTCTGAAAGAAAACTGCACTTCCCTGAGAAAACATATTTCCGAAGCGCTGACCCCGAGGGAGGCGGAAATCATCATACTCAGATACGGTCTGAACAACCGTCCACCCAGAACCCAGCGCGAAATAGCCGCCATATGCGGCATAAGCCGCTCCTACGTAAGCCGGATAGAAAAAAAAGCGGTAGAAAAGCTCCGCCAATGCTTCGAAAACCACCCCGGCTAAAACCTATCCGGCAAGCGCATTTCAATCCGCGCTCCCCGTGCGGGGAGCGAC
>LSQX01106916.1_pt1 | contig 39272 bp, 29 predicted proteins | sample 654561 | NCBI WGS metagenome assembly LSQX01 (sample SAMN04489861, study PRJNA283612) | anaerobic digester metagenome | isolation source: 4 biogas reactors fed with cattle manure at either 37C or 55C with and... | place: Denmark: Kongens Lyngby | collected 2014 | reverse complement strand
TTTTAAGGCGCTTAGCTAGGATATCAAGCGTGAATCAATCTGTCAACTCAATTTTCACGAATCTTGCCAAAATTTGCTATTTTCACACTTTGCACAAGAAAAAAGCTGTGAAATCCAGTTTTATACATGATTCAGATGTGCTCAAAGGCCGATATTGCAATACTTATACATATATGCAAATCCGACCGGCTATTAGCCTCAGTGAAATAATTTGTATCAGTAGCCTGACTTGTCAAATTAGCTGTCATCTGAGGGATAAATATTATTACATTAATGAGATTTTTACGCTGTCGCCCAGGTTACATGTCTGCAAAAAAAGGGTTCGCAACTCAAGCTGCGAACCCCCCATGTATATACTCATAAATACTTTTAGAGTAGTACGCGCTCAAACTCTTCCAGATAGGCTTCAAAAGTATCGAGTGCTTTCAGGATAGGATCTGGTTTTGTCATATCGACGCCTGCTGTCTGCAGAACCTCTATCGGCCAGTCGGATGATCCTGCTTTAAGGAAGTTCAGGTAGCGTTCTACTGCCGGCTCGCCTTCTTCTTTTATCATCTCAGCAAAGGCCGTAGCTGCTGAAAATCCGGTTGAGTACTGGAAAACATAGTAGTTATAGTAGAAGTGTGGTATTCTCGCCCATTCCAGTGCTATTTCTTCGTCAAAGGTCAGATCATAACCATAGTAACGACGGTTCAGTGCTCCGTAGTTCTCTGTCAGATAGCTGGCAGTCAGCGGTATTCCACTCTCATCTGCCTGATGGATAATGTGTTCAAATTCAGCAAACTGTGTCTGGCGGAAAACCGTTCCCTTAAAGCCGTCCAGATAATGGTTAATCACGGCAGCCTTCATCTTGTCATCTTCTGCAGTCTTCAAGAGATACTCCGTCAGCAAATTCTCATTTGTGGTTGAGGCTATCTCGGCAAGGAAAATACAGTAATCACCATATTGATATGGCTGTGACTCACGGGTAAACCAGGAGTGCAGGCTGTGACCCAGCTCATGAGCCAGTGTATAGACGTTGTCCATAGTACCCTGCCAGCTAATGAGAATATAAGGCCTGGTTTTATAGGCGCCACCGGAATAGGCTCCTGAGCGTTTACCGGCATTGTCTGCGTAATCAATCCAGCGCTCAGAAAAGGCCTTTTCCAATACTGCCAGATACTCGGGGCCCAAAGGCTGTAAGGCCTTGAGGATGAGTTCTTGAGCTTCTTCAAAGCTAAACTTGAAGTCGACGTCTTTAACCAGAGGGGCATAGAGGTCGTAAGAATGAATCTCGTCCAGGCCCATGACTTCTTTGCGCAGGCGCACATAGCGATGCAGCAAGGGCAGCCTGGCGTTAACCGCCTCAAGCAAACTGTCATAAACAGATTCCGGAATATTATTTTCAAACAAGGCAGCTTCCCGCCCGCTGCTAAAGCCGCGAACATCTTTCATATAAGTGTTAACACGAATCTGGCTGGCCAGGGTCTGAGCACAGGTGTTGCGGAACTGGCCGTATGATTCATACATACTGCTGAAAGCATCCCGTCGTACGCGGCGGTCGCGACTTTCCATGTAGGTGCCGAAGCGGGCATGTGACATCTCTACCGTGCGCCCCTTTTCATCTTTGATCTCGGGGAAAGTCATGTCAGTGTCGGACAGGACATCAAAGGTCTGATTGGGATCATTGAAAATCTGTGAAGCTTTCGCCAGCAGGACTTCCTCTTTTTCGGACAGCTGATGTTTCTTCACCCGCCTCATCTCAGCGAAATAATGCCGGAAATCTTTCAATTCAGATTTTTCCTGCATAAACTGTCCGACCGTCTCTTCCGAAAGATTTGCTATCTCCGGTTCAAAGTAGGCCATGGCACCCTGCAGACCGGCAAAAACCTGCATCAGTTTGGCCTTGCGTCCCAGAGCATCCTGATCTGCAGTGTCAGCATCGCTGGCGTGCATAGCATAGGTTGCAAGCTTGCCCAGTTCACAGCCTAGATCCTCCATCATCATAAGTGCAGAATAGAGCGTATCAGCTGATTCAGCTAATCTTCCCCGATAAGAAAGGATAGTTGCCTCCTGACCGCTTAATTCTTTAAAAGCTTCTTCCCAGGCCTTGTCGTCGGCATAAATTGCTGTCAGATCCCAGGTTTCTGCTACAGGCACTTCCGAACGTTTACGTTGAGCCAATGTTGTCATTTTTTCTTCTTCAAAAAAGATATCCTGCATCGTATTTCCCTCTCCTTTATTAAGCTTGCATAGTTAAAAAGGAGCCGCCTTAAAGGGCAGCTCCGTGCTTTTGTTTTATTCCTGATCCGGACTGACCCCGGTCTCAGCCTCCCCGGACTCACCGTCGGCCTCATAGTGGTCTTTCTTAACTTCTGTCAGGGAAGCGGACTCAGGATCCGTCTCTTCTTCGACATTTTCATGTTCAACCACAGCCATGCTGACCACTTTGCCATCACTGCTGCGCATCAGAGTCACACCGGATGTCGAGCGTCCCAGTATCGGGATTTCATCAGTGGCCAGACGTATGATTATTCCTTTGTCGTTGACCAGCAGAATGTCCTGATAGTCATTGACTAAAGCAGCTTCAACCAGCTCGCCGGTTCTGCGTGTAACTTTATAGGTGATTAAACCCTTGCCGCCACGATTTTGCGGACGGTACTGTTCAATTGCGCTGCGTTTGCCGAAACCGTTTTCCGAAACAACCAAAATTGTATCATCGCAACTGGCACAGAGAGAACTGATAACCTCATCATCATCAGACAGGTTCATTCCCTTTACGCCCATAGTGTTCCTGCCGGTGTCGCGGACATCACTTTCGGGGAAACGTATTGCCAGTCCCTGGCGGCTGATTAAAATGATGTCATAACCGTTATCCGCCAGATCAACCCCGATCAATTCATCGCCTTCACGCAGCGCAATCGCGATGATGCCGCCTTTGTGAACATTGGCATACTCAGACATGGCGGTTTTCTTGATCTGGCCTAAACTTGTGGCCATGATCAGATAGCTGTCATCATCAAAATTGTCAACTTCAAGCATGCCGACAACGCTCTCTTCAGGTTCGAGATGTAAAAGATTGACGATCGGCAGACCACGCGCCTGTCGTTTCGACTCCGGTATCTGATAACTCTTCAGCCTGTAGACCCGGCCGGTATTTGTAAAAAACAGAATGGTCTTGAGTGCTGTCGTCGTAAGAATTTGCTTAACGACATCACCTTCGCGCGTCTGCATACCGCTAACGCCACGGCCGCCACGCCTCTGTGAACGATACTCATCCAATTGCATACGCTTAATGTAACCGGCATGAGTCAGAGTGATCACGGCATCTTCATCTTCAATCAGGGACTCGTCATCCAAATCAAACTCATCGCTGAATTCAAACTGACTGCGCCGCTCATCACCAAATCTGTTGGCGATATCCTGGAGTTCCTCTTTCATGATTTGACGCATCAGACTGTCTTCACTCAGAATTCTGTTGTAGTAGTCAATCTTTTCGGTCAGATCTTTATGCTCAGCATTAAGTTTCTCACGTTCCAAACCGGACAGCCGCCCCAGACGCATGTCAACAACATGCTGTGACTGCTTTTCTGATAATCCGAAACGTTCACTCAGGCGAGCCTTAGCGTGATCCTCGTCGTCAGAGCTCCGGATGATCCTGATAACTTCATCAATATGGTCTATAGCCAGCTGCAGACCTTCAACCAGATGGCGGCGCGCTTCAGCCTTGTCCAGGTCGAATTTCGTTCGCCTGCTGATCACAGAGCGCTGGTGTTCTATAAAATGCCCCAGAATATCTCTCAGAGACAGGAGGCGGGGAACGTATTTTCCGTTCTCCTCAATCAAAGCAATCATGATCGCGCTGAAAGTATCCTGCAGTTGGGTATGACGATAGAGTTGATTCAGCACGACCATAGGTGTGGCATCGCGTTTCAGTTCAACAACAACGCGTACCTGATCATGACGGTCTGATTCATCTCTGACGTCGGAAACGCCATCTATCCGTTTGTCTTTGACCAGTTCAGCAATACGCTCAATCAAGCGCGCTTTATTGACCATGTAGGGCAGGCTATGAATCAAAATGCGATAACGTCCGCCCCGCATTTCCTCAATTTCAGTATGGCCGCGGACAACTATTCTGCCGCGACCTGTGCGGTAAGCCGAACGGATGCCGGAAGTGCCTATAATCTGAGCTCCAGTCGGAAAGTCCGGTCCGGGAATGAACTCCATGAGATCGTCATTGTCTGCGTCAGGATTGTCTATCAGATGAATGGTACCGGCAACCACCTCGCGCATATTATGCGGTGGAATGTTAGTGGTCATTCCGACAGCGATTCCGGTTGAACCTGAAACGAGCAGGTTGGGGAAAGCCGCAGGCAGAACCATCGGCTCTTCCAGTCTGTCATCATAGTTAGGCTGGAAATCAACAGTGTCTTTGTTGAGGTCTTTCATCATCTCACCCGAAAGGCGGGTCAGACGTGCTTCTGTATAACGATAGGCTGCCGGCGGATCACCATCACGTGAACCGAAGTTGCCATGACCATCTACCAGAGGATGGCGCATGGAAAAGTCCTGCGCCAGCCGCACCAGAGCATCGTAAACAGATGCGTCACCGTGCGGGTGGAAACGTCCCAGCACATCACCGACTGTAGTCGCACACTTGCGGTAGGGCTTGTCATAGGTAAAACCCTGCGTATACATTGAATAGAGAATGCGCCTGTGTACGGGTTTAAGTCCGTCTCGCACGTCAGGCAGTGCACGGTCGGTAATTACACTCATCGCATAATCAATGAAAGACTGGCGCATCTCATGATCTATATCTACGGGGATGGGTTCGTTGTCTGGATTTTGGAATGCTTGATCAACTGCAGCTTCTCTGTCCAGATAGGAATTTTTTCCCTTTTCTGCCATTTAGGCCTCCTTAATACAAGTCATTCTTTACTAAAAAAGAGCGTAAAAAAAGACGGCAATATCTATTACTATTTTAGCATAGATCAGCTTATAAAGGGGACTTCTTAATAGCGGCAAAAGGTCGTGGATATCGTTGTTTTGTGGACTTTTCCTTAGGCACAATCACCATGGATCTTTGTAGATCCGTGCCGGGCAAAAGATAGTGGTCAGCCGTGGCTTTTCCAGCCCCCAACAGAGGAATTCCTGTCTCTGCCAGCTTGAGCTCATCATCCTTGCCTTTCATGGCAAGAAAGCTGCCTCCGACTTTGACCAGGGGAAGGCATAATTCAAGCAAAATATCCAGGGAACTCACAGCCCGCGCTACGGCTATATCGAATTTTTCCCGATATTCAGGCATATGGCCCACTTCCTCTGCGCGACAGTGGACAGCCGTGATCTGTGTCAGTCCCAGTTCGTCAATCAGCTCTTCCAGAAAGCTGATGCGTTTCTTCGTGGAATCCAGGAGTACCAGTTTCAGTTGCGGTCGCAGCAGTTTTACCAGCATGCCGGGAAATCCGGCTCCGCTGCCGACGTCAATTATACTATCACCCTGCAGGTAAGGCAGGAGCATAAAACTGTCGAGCAGATGGCTGTCGGCGATTTCTTCTTCTTCAGTAATCGCCGTCAGATTCATCACTTTGTTTTTTTCTAAAAGGCGAGCAATAAACAGCTGAATTTGCTCTATTGTCTGGGGTGATAATTCAAGACCGGCTCTCTCAGCAGCGTGCTCAATCGTCTGTTTTTTCACTGACTGCCTCCTGACGATCGCGCTGACGTGACTGTTGCTCCAAATACACTAAAAGTACCTGAACATCTGCGGGCGACACAGCTGACAAGCGGCCGGCCTGACCAACTGAGCTCGGCTGACGCTTATTCAGAGCCTGCCGGGCTTCGAGACGCAAGCCGGATATTTTCATGTAATCAGTTCCCTCAGGCAGGCGTTTGTGCTCCAATCGGCGGAAGCGCTCCACACGCTCGTGCTCAAGGCGTGTGTAACCTTCATATCTGATCCGGATCGTAAGCGTCTCAATAACCGATCCCGGCAAGTCCGGTCTTTCGGGATCTGCTTCGGCCAGACCTTCGTAGGTCACCTCCGGGCGTTTTAGCAGCTGATAAAGACTGGCTGACTGCTTCAGCGGCGTGCTGTCCATTGCCAGCAAGACACGGTCAGACAAGTCTGATTTTTCAACTCTTGTACTTTTGAGACGTTCAATCTCGCTTTCGACTGCTTCTTGTTTTTTCAAAAATTGCTGATATCTCTCTTCGGAAATCAAGCCGATTTCATAGCCTTTGGGCGTGAGGCGCTGGTCAGCGTTATCCTGGCGCAGCAATAATCTATATTCAGCACGGGAGGTCATCATACGATAAGGCTCGTTGGTACCTTTGGTCACCAGGTCATCGATCAGAACCCCGATATAACCATCTGAGCGGTCAACAAAAAAGTCAGCTTTTCCGTCCAGTTTGTGCACGGCGTTGATACCTGCGACCAGGCCCTGAGCGGCTGCCTCTTCATAGCCTGAGGAACCGTTGATCTGACCTGCCAGAAACAAACCGTCAATAGACTTCAGCTCCAGTGTCTGTTTCAGGACGGTCGGGTCTACACAGAGGTATTCAATGGCGTAAGCCGGGCGCATCATTTCAGCATCTTCCAGGCCGGGAACGGTCTTTAGCAAACCGCGCTGAACCTCTTCCGGCATCGAGGATGACAAGCCGGAAGCATAGTACTCCTCAGTATCCAGACCTGTTGGTTCCAGGAAAACATGATGACGGTCATGATCAGGAAATTTGACGATTTTGTCCTCGATCGAAGGACAGTAGCGTGGACCGATACCTTCAATCAGACCTGAAAACAGCGGTGAACGATGTATGTTATCCATTAGAATCTGCTTGGTTCCATCTGTTGTCCAGGTCAGATAGCAGGGAATATTTGCTCGCGGCTGCCATTCAGGTTTGTCATCATTTTCATAGGAAAAAGGACGCGGGATTTCATCACCGTCCTGCAGCGTCATCTCATCCAAATGCAGGCTGCGACGATGGAAGCGGCCGGGAGTTCCGGTTTTGAATCTTCTCGTGGGCAGACCCATCTCGATTAAAGACCTGCCCAGGCCACGGGATGGGGCCAAAGCATCAGGACCGGAATCTATAATGGCATCCCCAATGATCACCCTGGCATCCAGAAAGGTTCCCGGCGCAAGAATCACGATAGGGGCCTGATAAATGCCGCCGGTAGATGACATGACACCGGCGACTTGCGGCAAGCCCGGACCATCATCGTCTGCAAGGAGGACATCAACAATTTCATGCTGTACCAGCAGCAGATTCTTTTCCCGCTCCAGTACGCCCTTCATATCTCTTTGATAGTGAACGCGATCCATTTGAGCCCGCGGAGAGATTACCGCCGGTCCCTTGGAGGCATTAAGCATGCGGAACTGAATCATATTGCGGTCGGCAATTTTCCCCATTTCGCCGCCGAGTGCGTCAATTTCACGCACCAGCTGTCCTTTGGCAGTGCCACCGATATTTGGATTACAGGGCAGATTGGCCAGGCTGTCCAGCGTCATTGTGAAGAGTATGCAGGTCTTACCCAGACGAGCCGCTGCCAGAGCGGCTTCACAACCGGCATGGCCGGCACCGACTACGATTATATCGACACTGTCCGCCAGAAAAGTATTCTTTTTATTTATTGCTTGTTGAAGAGTAGTCATAATTATCTTTTTGTTTACTATTTAAAGCAGCCAGCTGCCTGCTTTAGAAGCTAATTGTTATTTGCCAATGCAAAAGCGTGAAAAAATGGTATCGATCAATTTTTCAGAAACATCATCTCCGGTCATTGCAGCTAAACTTTCGACAGCTGAGCGAAGCAAAGTTGCGATCAAATCATAGGACAGACCAGCGTCGACCGCTTCGCGGGCTGCGGTCACCTGCTTCAAGCTTTTATCTGCCAGCGACTTATGTCTGGAGTGAGTAACAATAGCTGCTGACGTTTGACTCTGGATGCCGGATTCAGAGGACCTTGCTGCCGGAGCATCCATCCTTATTTCTGTCTCCAGTTTGTCATTTTCAATAAAATTAAAGAGTATATTGCGCAAAGATACCAGATCTTCTTCGCGCTTTGCAGACCAGGCTATAGTCGGTACATCTGCCAGATATTGAGCAGCAAAGCTGGCGGGATCTTCCTCTGCAGCCACAGTAGCACGCAAATCATCTTTTCCCAAAATCAGCAGGATCTTCTGACCCCGGGACTGTATAGCTTTGATGGCATTTATTTCATCCTGAAGTTCAGCGGGACTTCCCAGCGGCGGAGACAAAACCCAAAGTACCAGTTCTGCACTTTGTAAAGCTTCCTGGGCGCGCTTAATCCCTTCCTGCTCAATCGGATCATCCGATTCAACTGCTAAACCGGCTGTGTCAGTCAGGTGGAGGAGATAGCCCCCCATGTTGAGATCAATTTCGATCGTATCGCGTGTTGTACCGGGTATATCGCTCACTATGGCACGGTCATGCTCGGTCAAGGCATTGAGCAGGGAGGACTTGCCGGCGTTAGGACGCCCGGCAATTACGATGGAAAGACCTTCACGAACTATACGCCCATAACGGAAACTGTCTGCCAGCCCTTTCAGACTTTCCTCGGAAGAGGCCAGATCCCGGCTTACCTGAAGCCGGTCCTCCGGACGCGCCTCCTCCTCATCCCAATCCATAAGGGTTTCGAGGAAGGCGAGAATATTGTAGAGCTTATCCAGCTCAAAGCTCATTGCCTGTGACAGACGTCCACGCAACTGGGAAAAGGCCAGCTTAGTCTGTTGTTCTGATTCAGCGTGGATCAAATCCATTACAGCTTCCGCCTGTGCCAGATCCATTTTGCCATTGACAAAGGCTCTTTTGCTGAACTCGCCGGCTTCAGCCAGACGTGCGCCATTGTTGATCAGGCTGTCCAAAATGGCCTGTCGCACGGCATTGCCGCCGTGGCAGGATATTTCATAGACATCTTCTCCAGTATAGGAATGAGGGGCTCGGAAAGCTGCCAGAACTACCTCATCGATTTCAGCCCAGATACCGGGGGCCATGGTGTAGCCTTCCATCCCTGAGGGCAGAGGAAATCTATCGCCGTAAGGCCGGAAGAGCAGGTCACAGATAGAAGCGGCATCAGGTCCTGAAAGACGAAGCACCGCCAGACCACTTTGGCCGGGCGGTGTTGAAAGAGCAGCAATCGTATCAATTTCAGGCTGCTGATTTGCCAGCTTTTGCTCTGCTAAATTTTCATTCTCTCTTGTCATCTATAACTTCAACACCATCACTTGGTGCCACTACTATATGTCTTCGAGGATCTCTGCCTTCACTGTAGGTAACGATACCCGGATACTCACGCAGGCACATATGAACCAGACGTCTTTCAGCCGGGTTCATGGGTTTTAGCTTCATTTCACGGCCGCTGGCCATGACTTTATCTGCTGTGCGATTAGCCAGATCCTGAATTCTTTCTTCAGACCTCTTGCGATAGCCCGCAACATCTACCACGACACGCAGATAATCGTCGACGTATTTATTGGCGACTACATTGGCCAGATACTGCAAAGCATCAAGGGTTTCACCGTGCCGTCCGATAGCTGCACCGCTGTCTGATCCGCTAACATCGATATGGAGACTTCCTTCTCCGTCTACGTAAGAATCTATTCTGCCGTGAATGCCAATGCCGGAGAGAACATCCTGGAAATAATCCAGCACTGCATTTTCAGCAGCAGCAAAACCACGCTCAGTACTTGCATCTGCCTGATCCCTGTCAGTTTCATCAAATTCCAGAAGCTCAGCCTCTTCGCTGTCCGCCTCGTCGTCATCGAAGTCATCGGGATTATCGACTTCTTCTACAGCGGCCCTCAGGCTTACCCGTACCAGTGCAGGTCTGCGTCCAAAACCGAGCAAACCACCGATCTCACCCTCGTCTAAAACTTCTACTTCTACTTCATTTCTGCGGGCTTTAAGCTCATCTAATGCTCTATCAACAGCAATATCAACTGTTCTGCCGGATGTTTCGATTGACTTGTTTCTAGCCATGGTGTCCTCCTAAATAGACAGCAGGTTCACCACAAAACCCTGCTGTAAAATTGAATGAATTTTCTATTCCGATTTGCCTCTTTTAAACATTTCTTTAATGCGGTCTGCAAAGGATCCTTGTTTGTTCTCTCCTTGTCCGGGAGCAGCAGAAACCACTTCCTGAGCTCTGCGCGGCAACGGAGCAGCCTCTGCAGCTAATTTACCCCTTAAGGGCTTAACATAGAACTGATAGCCTATTAACGACTGCAGCAAATACATCAGATTCTGGAAAAGCCAGTAAAGACCCATTGCAGCAGGGAAGGTGAACATTGTGTAAAGCATGATCAGCGGCATCATGATTTGCATGCTTTTGCCCATTCCGGCCATCTGATTGTCAGGTGTCTGCCCACTCTTGGCAGGATTATTCTTTTCGCGGGCTTTCTCTTCCTTTGTCTGTTTGGGGAAAGGAGTACTGATGCGGGCAATGTACATTTGCAGAAAGTAAGATGAGATAGTTATAATCACCAGAATCAGCAAAGGCAGCCATGTGCGCCATTCAGGCCCAAACCAGTTAGAGGGCTTCCAGGAGGGCGTCCGTGCAAGGTCCATACCTAAGAAGCGTGTGTTTACGATCTGATCCAGACGGATCCAGCCATTCTCGACTGAAGTTGCCAGAGTTGAGGCTGACTCACGTAAACCATTAATTACCGGAATGTCCATCAGGGCAACCTGGCCTACCTGTGCTTCAGTCATTAGGCCCTCTGCCTGTAAAAGCCCTGCAATCAGGCGCAGGTTAGCGACAGGAACTTTGCCTACCCAGCGTAAAGGTGAGCGGAAGATGTAGATCAAAGGCCAGATAATCAGCAGGGGAATCATCGATGTGATGCAGCCGCCGGCCATGGACACACCATGCTTTTTATACAGTTCCTGGGTCAGTTGCTGCTGACGTTCGGGATTCTTTTTATAGCGTCGCTGAATTTCCTGGATATCTGGCTGCAGTAATTGCTGCTTCAGCATATTGCGCTGGGAGCGCAAACCTACAGGAGTCAGAAGAGCTCTGACGACAATGGTGAAAAAGATAACTACGAGACCATAGTTGCCTATCCACACATATAGATTGCTCAGAATCAGGCTAAATAATTTATATAGCGGGTCTAAAAGAGCTAGCTGTACTGGAACAAAACTTATCATTCTTGAAAACTCCTTGGTTTCATTTAATGTTTAGACAAACTTATTCTGCCCTTAGACCCTTCTTTGCATGTACAAAGCTTTGTTTTCTCAGGTACAGGGTCATAGCCGCCTTTGCCGAAAGGATTACAGCGCAAAATGCGCCAAACTGCTAAAAGGCTGCCATAGAATGCTCCATGTATCGTAATCGCATCCTTGGCGTAATTAGAGCAGCTGGGAGTATAGCGGCAGCAGGCAGGTGTTTGCGGTGATATTGCTTTTTGATAAAAAGTAATCAATCGCAAGATAAAACGCGCAGCCAAAGATTTCTGCTGCGGCGTTTTATTTTCGGTCACTTTGCTATTCACTATTGCAAATCCCCTCTGCGGGCTGTCTTATGCTTCTTTAGTCAGCTCCATCTTCCTGAGCAAATAAAGCAGCTCTTTGCGTAATGTCTTCTGATCCGGTTCCAGATCCTGCCAGCGAGCTGTTACGATAATGTCATTACCTGGAAGAAGCTTTGGCTCACTGAGTCGAAAAACCTCACGCAACAGGCGTTTCATGCGATTACGTTCCACACTGCTCCGAGTCTTTTTTGCGACAGCAAAACCTACACGGGGCAGAGCATCTTGTTCTTTTTCTCTTCGCTTAAAAGCATGCAGCACGAGATAGCGCCCGCTGTAATGCTGGCCACGGCGGTACACTCGTGTGAAATCAATATTTCTTTTGAGCTTCTCATAGGTCGGCACAAGAAATCAATTTAGGCGCTTAGCACTTTACGGCCTTTGCGACGACGGCGTTTCAGGACATTTCTGCCTGATGACGTTCTCATACGCTTACGAAAACCGTGTTCGCGTGCGCGTTGTCTTTTCTTAGGTTGGTAGGTCCGCTTCATTCAATTCATTCCTTTCATCAAAGCAAAAAGTCTCTTAGCATCCCTCTTACTTGTCTGCTTTGTCTGACTCTTCACGTATATAGATCAAGATCAATGTGATCGGCATCTGCTAAGCATGTCAAGTCCCATCAGGATAGGGACATCCATACGCATAGCATTGGAATTATACAAAGGTCCGGCGCTTTCGTCAATTAATTTTCAACTTAAGCCTTTCAGTCTCAGCGATTAATCCCGGGTGCGTTCTGCCGCTTCAACAACATGTTTCATCAGAATAGATGTCGTAACTGAACCAACACCGCGCGGCACCGGAGTAATTGCTTTAACCAGCGGTTCAACATTGTCGTAGTCCACGTCGCCTGTCAATTTGCCTTCTTCGTCTACATTAATCCCTACATCAATAATAACTTGTCCGGGATTGCAAAATTCCGGGGTAACCATCTTAGCCTGTCCCACAGCTGCAATCAAGACATCTGCTTCTCTAGCTGCTTTTGCTATATCCTTAGTGCGGCTGTGACAAATTGTAACCGTGGAGTTTTCCTGCAGCAGCATCATGGCTACCGGCTTGCCGATAACCAGGCTGCGGCCCAGAACAACGGCGCGTGCTCCGCTAAGCTTTACTTGGTAGTGCTTAAGGATGGCGATAGCTGCTTCAGCAGTACAGGGAGCGAAGCCGCTCGGCTCACCTTTAAAAACACCTAGCAGAGAGCCATCGGTAAAACCATCTATATCCTTGCCCGGCGCAAGTAGTTCGGCAATTTTTCCTTCATTGATCTGTTGGGGTAAGGGACGGAATATTAGGCATCCGTGAAGGGAATCATCCTGATTGATCTCCCGGATAACTTGCTCCAGGCCCTCTTGTGACAGATCCCGCGGCAGCTCATAAACCTTAACCTTCACACCTGCTTTTTCAGCACGGTTAAGAGCACCACGTTCATAGGAAAGGTCATCCGGCTCATCGCCTAATCGTACGATAGCCAGAGAAGGCTCAACACCCTTAGTTTTTAGCACAGCAACCCGCTCTGCCAATTCTTCTGTCAAAACGTCGGCAACTTCTTTGCCTAACAAAACTTGCGCCATATCTACTCCTTTAATTTTCCCAGATAGCTTGATCTAAGAAGATATTTCTTCTTGTTGGCAATACACATTTTAATAGATCGAAAATCTACTATTTATCATAACATAGTAAAATAAGTAATCTGCCAGTATTTCACTGTTTTTCGGTTTAAGATAAGGCATAGCCGCAACTGTGGCTATGCCTTATCTTAAAAGCAAAGCTATTAAACTGTCTGAATTATTTCAAGTTTTCCTGAGCAGATAGCTGCTCGACTTCGAAATAAGCTTCGGCGCGATCAAGTACCCGCTGGCGGGCAGCCGGAGAAAGAACTTCAAATATGCGCAACAACAAACGTTTTTGCTCCAGAATCAGTACTTGTTCTTCACTCGTTTCCGCATTTTCGATATAGTCACCCGGCCTCAAAGAAAAGCGTTCGGCATCCTCGAACTCCTCCAGAGATCTCTGACTGAGCACATTGTCCAATGAGGTATTGAAATAATCTGCCAACCTTCGCGCGGTCTTGATATCAGGATAGTTCCTGCCGCTTTCCCATTGACTGACAGAAGTCTGAGTCACACCCATAGCCTCTGCCAAATCTATTTGGGTCATATGATTCTTTTTTCTATAAAAGCGAATACCACTAAGAAAAGTTTCGCCAGTACTCGGTCCTTTAGACATATAGGCGGCTCCTTTCATATCAAATTATTTTTATATTATAGCATGATTTCCTTTATATTTTCCCACAGATATAAAACGGTAACATTAGCTTGGGAAGGGAATTCTTGAGTCTGAGGAAGGACGACAGGCTCCCGATACCATTGAGGTATGCTGGTTTTAAAATCGTTATGGGCAGCCTTGAATTCCAGAAGATCATTAAATATTTGTTGGAAGTGATAATCTGAATATGGCAATTTCCAATTATCTATTATCCGGATAAAATTGTACAAAGCATAGAGATTGAAAAACTGCAAGGGAACCTGAAGATTGTAATAGACATGGACCAGAAGACTTTTCACCGTGTCTTTTGCCCCCTGGTAGAAGCTTAACAGGTCACAGAGATTGATGTCTACGATGCTGTATTCAAGACAAAGCGGTTTCGATAAATGCAGTGTACCGTCTCTCAGGCGGTGGATTCCGGACAGGGTGTAAGGAGACATTTGCATTGTATCTTTCAAAAAGTCACTCCTACGCAAATTGTGCTTGATTCTATTTAGAAATACCGGCATATCTTTCAGTTCACGATGCCTGAAAAAATGATCTTCTGCACGTTTGAATTGAGTCTTGAACTCATGAAAAAATTTATCCTGATCACGGCCTGTGTCCACAAAGCTAAAGCGTGATTCTTTTTTCAGAGTTACAGGAATGGAAGAAAGCAAAACAAAGTCAAGAAATATTTGCAAGAAATCTTCCTGTTGTCTCAATTCGCTTAAGGGTAGTCCTTTTGTCACCGGCATCAAGACATAAGAGTACTGATTAATACAATCAAAGCTGGCTGAAGCTAAAAATGAGTTTTCGCATACAGGTTTTTTGCAGATTTTATCTACCAGGGCAGAACTATACATGGCAAAATCCCAAGCCCATTTGGCCCGCTCCAGCTCCCGCATATCGTAAAGACAAAGTAAATAGTCACGCTGGCCCGGCAGCGATAACTCCACAGCCAGACCCTGTGGTGAAGAGAGGTGGTTTATTTTATCCGGATTCAATTGAGCTGACTCCAAACCCGGAATACTGCCTACCAGCTCATTAATCTCAATATAATTGAATGAAAATAAATCAGATGAAGTAGATGTAGCTTCAAAATGTGAAAACATGCATATACCCCAAATTTTTTATGATGTTTATATAGTATATACATTATATTGCACAAACAACTATTCCACGGATCGGAGAATGCGAAACGCCAGCCCCTTTCCGGAGCTGGCGTTTCAGGCTTTTATAAAAATCAGCTTTATATGGTACGCCCAGGATAGGCCTTTAATCCTGCATCAAGTATTTTCATTGCTTCATGCAGATCTTCTTCTTTGAGAACATAAGCAAGACGGGCTTCATTCAATCCCATATTCTTGCTAGCGTAGAAATTCTCTACCGGAGCCACCATAACAGTCTTACCATCCTGTTCGAACTCACTGAGCATCCAGATGGCAAACTTCTCCGCATTATCTACCGGCAGGCTGGCGATAGCATAAAAAGCGCCTGCCGGACGTTTGATCATTACACCATCCATTTTTTCCATGGCGTCGATCATTACATCCCGGCGTCTCTGATAACGTTCGCGAATCGGATCAAAGTAGTTGGGATCCAGATCATAGAGTGCCTTGGCACCAATCATCTCCAGAGTCGGTGAGCTTAGACGCCCCTGAGCCATTTTCAGTGCTCCCAGCATTACATCTTTATTTTTGGATGCGATACAGCCAATACGGGCACCACAGGCAGAAAAGCGCTTTGATACACTGTCAACAATAATCACGCGATCTTTTACGTCTTCTAAAGTAGCAAAACTGACTGCTTCTTTGCCATCGTAGCAGAACTCCCGATAGACCTCATCAGCAATTATAAAAAGGTCATGCTCTTTTGCGATTTTGGCAATCATTTCTACTTCTTCACGTGTATAGACCACACCAGTGGGATTGCCCGGATTGGACAGTGCAATACAGCGTGTTCTGTCTGTAATCAGCTCAACAATGCTAGCTTCATCAGGCAATGCAAAGCCCTTGTCAGCCTGAGTAGTGATCGGAGTTATGCTCACTGTAAAGGGAGCGGTAAAGCTATTATAATTTGTATAAAAAGGTTCCGGCACCAGGATCTCATCATCGATATCACAGGTGATAACAAATGCCCACTGCAAAGCTTCACTGCCACCATTGGTAATAATGAAATCTTCGAGCTCGAAGTCACCCCCGATTCGCTTGTAATAGTCAGCCATACTTTGGCGCAAGGGATCCCAGCCACGGGAGTCGGCATACGCCAGCACATCAATCTCCGCTTCTTTGATCGCTTTCATAAAAACTTTTGGAGTTTCGATATCAGGTTGGCCGATATTCAGATGGAATACTTTGATGCCTCTCTTCTTGGCAGCATTTGCATATGGTATAAGACGTCTGATAGGAGAAAGCTGCATTTTGCCGATACGTTTAGATGTTTGCATGGTGAACCCCCTCTGGCATTAGTTTATTTCATATTACCACAGGCCTGCTTTTTGATGTATTGCGCAAATATGAAAGTGTCTATTCTGTTTATTTGACCAAAAATATACGAATTTTAAATCACATTTTTTCTATCTGTTAAGATAGTTTTATGAAAAAACTGCTTAGTGTCATCGATATACCTGAACGTTCCTCTTTTTATGAACCGGACAAGGGACTTTATCTCTTAAAGGACTATGCCCTTGACGGTTTCGAGCTGGTTTACTGTGGCAAGGATATGAGTACATTTCCCCGGAAAAATATCGTAGGATTGCACCTGCCCTTCTTTGCCGACTGGGTGAATTTTTGGCTGAAAGATTATGAATTTCTTGATCATGACTTTGGTTCCCGTTCGGCCTGGATTAACTTTTTTGCTGCCAGTAAAAGAGAAGATATGATTGACTTCTATCAAAGCGCGCTGGACAAAGCGCTGGAAACGGAAGTCGAATACATGGTCTTCCACGTATCACAGGTATCTCTTGATGAAACTTTTACCTACAAGGCCAGGCATAGCGATGCTACCGTAATCAAGTGCGCCATAGAACTGATAAACGCAATCCTCGGTCCCTTCAAAGAAAAACTGAAAACAAGAGCAATGCCCGCTCCTGCTTTTTTAATGGAAAATCTTTGGTGGGCCGGATTCAATCTGCTTGACCCCGCTTTGACCCAGACTTTAATCGATGGAATAGACTATCCCAACAAGGGCTTCATGCTCGACACCGGACACCTCCTCTGCGCCAGGCCCTCCCTGGCTACAGAGGAAGAAGGCGCAGACTGGATTATTTCCTGCTTAAAGCAACATCGGCAACTGCTGCCATTTTTTAGAGGCATCCACCTGCACAGTTCACTTAGCAAGCCCTATGCCCCCGTCAGCCGGGATTTGCCCTCATGGGAAGGTCTCAGCTACGAGGAACGTTATGCAGAGAGTTACTATCACGTCGAAAAAATTGATAAGCATGAACCCTGGAATTTACCCCGGTTGAAAGAAATTCTGGACCTGTTGCCAACTGAATTTTTGGTTTATGAATTCAAGTATAATAGCAAAGAAGAGCTCTGTCACAAACTAAGACAACAAGTCAATTTTGTTGAAGCTGCTCTTGAAGAGGGAGAAATACATGAAAAAATTGGAAGAACGAATATTAGCTGATGGCCGGGTCTTGCCCGGCAACATTCTTTTGGTGGACAGTTTTCTTAATCAGGGACTTGATATAGAACTCTTCGAAGCCATGGCCGAAACATGGTACCGTTATTTCGAGAATGAGCCTATCAGCAAAGTCATGACAATCGAGGCCTCCGGCATAGCTATTGCTGCACTGGTAGCAAGAATATTTTCCGTCCCCGCTCTGTTCGCAAAGAAATACGACACGCTAAACTTGACTTCCGACCGTCATCAAAGCAACGTTTATTCATATACAAAAAAGAAAGAATACAGTATTGCTATTTCGAAACGCCTGCTGACAGAGGATGATCATGTACTGATCGTAGATGACTTCCTGGCCAATGGCTGTGCCCTCAGAGGGCTGATCGATTTAGTCGAGTCAGCCCAGGCTTCTATTGCCGGTATCGGAATTGCAATTGAGAAATCATTCCAGGAAGGACCCGCACTAATTCGGGCGGGCGGTTATAATCTTTGTTCCCTGGCAAAAATTGCTTCCCTGGAAAACGGCGAGATCACTTTTGCACCGGCCGATGCCTAAGGCCGGTGTGACTGCAGCAGCCGTTAAGAAGTAATCAGTTTCTCTAATTCCACTGCGACAGCATTTTGGCCCAGTTCCAATTCATCCAGATCCAGGGTCTGCTTGATTTTATTCAAGCGCTGCTTCAGAACTGCTTCGCAGATTTCCAAGTTGCGCTCATCTTCTGCCAGGAGTTCACGTCTTTTCTCTATATCTTCACGCAATCTGTTAATCACGCGCAAATCCCGGTAGTACCTGCGCCTGGCACGTTTCAGCTCTTTAAGCCGAATATTCTCTAAGATGGAAGTCCTCTTCTCCGATTTTGTTTCTTTTTTATCAGAGCTTCCTTCTATTGCTGCGGTCGGCTTTTCACCTTCTTGCCCGGAAGAGTCCTGGGATTCTTCTTTAGTAGCTGCAGCAAATTTATCTATATTCGCACCACGCAGGGCCTGCCAGTTCTCTTTCGACTGTTCATAGAGAAACTGCAAATTTTCCATTTCCATGCCCCGGCGCACTTTCATCGTTGTAGTATGAATCATGTCCTGAAAGCTGTAAAAATAGGAACGGATTCCCTTGAAAGAAGGCAGGCTTCGGTTAATCTCCTCAATCACAAGGGCCAGTTCATCACTAATGTCAGCCTCATCCAAGACTCCCTGATGATTGCCAGTTCTCTCGCGGATTTTCTCTTCGTCCAGAACCAGCTTAGCAGTGATAATGACGTCGCCGGAATTAGTTTCCTGACCAAAAACCAGTGAATCTTTGATGTACTCTTCTTGTTTCAGCAGTGTTTCCAGTTCTTCCGGAAAAACTTTTTTCCCCGAAGACAGCACAATCATAGATTTACTGCGCCCGGTAATGCTGATCGAATTTCGGCTGCCCATGCGGCCGATATCGCCGGTATGAAGCCAGCCGGCTTCATCGATAGCCTCCTTGGTCGATTCTTCGTCGTCCAGATAGCCCTTCATAACTGTATCGGCATAGACAAGGATCTCTCCGGCTTCACCTTTTTTATCATTATCGATGGCAACAGTAATACCGGCAATAGGCTGACCCACAGTACCCAGAACGTTGACCTTGGTATTGCCGCCTGAGACCACCGGTGAGGCTTCAGTTAATCCGTAGCCTTGTAAAACATCAATGCCGAGAGCAGAAAAGAAACGTAATGTATCTTTGTCCAAAGAGGCGGCACCACTGATGATTATCTGAAGTTTTCCACCCAGTTCTGCCAGCACATCCTTGAAAATCTCCCGACGCAAATCGATGCCAATTGAGTTTAAGGTTCGGGACAAACGCAAGCCCATACGTAATTTACGATACTGGCCCCTTCTTTTCGCCTGGTTTTCAATGCTGCGTTTCATACTGGTAAGAAGAGTCGGAACAGCAATAATAATGTAGCTTTGATGTTCTTTCAGATTTTTTGATACATATCGCAGACCATCACAGATATTGATACGTGCTCCGATAGCAAGCATGGACAGAAAACCACAGGTGTTTTCAAATGCATGGTGTAAGGGCAGTATTGACAGAGCACTGATATTATCATCAAAACTCACGGAGCCAAGGAGAGCACGCACGTTTGAGCAGAGGTTCTTTTCTGTCAGCATAACGGCTTTAGCTGATGAACTGGTGCCGGATGTAAAAAGAATGGCGGCAACTTCATCATCCTGGTGAGCCTTCCAGAGCAAGGAATCAGGATCAGCGGATTCAAGCGCTTCTTCGCACTCTGCATTCGCCATGAAATCGTCGAAAAAACAGAAGGATGAATCAGCTGAGTATTCGCTTCTGATCTCAGCTTCCATTTTCTCCGTCAATTTTTCGCTTTCCATGAGAATAGTATGAGAAATATTGACATTGTCTTTTTTTAAAGACTGAATCAATTCGTGGAAGGGTGCGTCATAGACGACAACCGAGGCTTTACTGCGCTCCAGCATGGGTCCCAGTTCCTCGAATTTCAATAAACGATCCAGCGGCACGATGCTGCCGAAGCCTGAGGCAACTGCGAGATAAGTAACCATCCATTTGTAACTGTTATCGCCAATGACAGCTATTCTGCTGCCGGCTTGGCTGGTCTTGCTCAGAGAGTCCTGCATACGCAGTATATCGCGATAAAGATCGTCATATGTCTTTGTGACCAGGTCCTTATCACTTACTTTTTCGCGGTATGCAACACTGACCCGGTCTTTATATTTTTTCCGGCCCTCAATGAGCAAATCTCTCAGATGGTAAATCGGTGGAGCCTGATAGTAAGTTTTACCTGTAATAATTTCCATCAGAACAAATTCCTTTTTATGACATTGTTTTAATGATTTTTTTAGAAAATATTATAAATTGCAAGTGAATAGATAATGCTGACTACAAGCAAGATCAGAGACACAATTGAAATCAGAATTGTCGCTGAGCCGAGAGCATATCCTTCCAGACCATAGCGCTTTGCCCTGTTCATCCCCACCGGGGCGAAAATAAGCCCGAGCACCGCTAACATGGCACTTGCTCCGCCATAGATCATCACCAGAAGAAAATACAAGAGATAGCTTTCGCGATCAAAGGTAATGGGATCAACATAAGCATTCAGAAAGTAAGGCAGAAGCTCACGAAACATTGGTATCAAAAAGAGGGATAGGAGTGAGGCCGCAAAAGCGAAGCCGACTGCTCCCGGTGTTTTACGTGAAGCGGCTTGTATGGCCGGCTGATCAGCCGGAGCGCCGGAAGGAGGAATTACAGGCGTCTGATAAAAGACCCGGGTATTGTCCTGACCTCGCGGGGGCTGGCGATACACATTATTGCCGGTGCTTTGATAGCGCAACGGTGATTGCGGGATTACCTGGTTCTCAATATCTTTTTCTCCCGTATCCGGAAGATCTTTGATTGCTTCAATATTGGGACTCTCTTCCTCTGACGGATATTTTTGTTCGTTCATAAACTTATTTTCTCCTCTGCCTGGTAAATCTGGATATTATAAAGATGACAATTCCTACGACAAACAAGATCCAATTTTTTCACAATTTAGTCTAACATAGATGATTTTTGTATTGTTGAGGCAGGCAGCTCTAATGGCTGAATCTTCGATATTTTTCATAGTCTCGCCACAAAGGATTGCCAAATAAGCCGCAGCACAAACGACCGGCTGCAGAAGTGTTAAGATTTACTTGGTCCGGTGAAAAAATCATCTGACCAATAATGATTTATCACGCCTGTAAGGACTTGATGAAATGCGCAAAGTGACTATTGGAGGGAATTTATGCGTGTAAATGTAGAAAAACTGTGCTCGAAACTGCTTCAGATTCGCAGTCTGTCGGGTGAGGAAAAGGCCATAGTGGATTTTCTTAAAGATTTATTCACGCGGCTGGAGTTCGATGAAATCAATGTTGACCGCTATGGCAGCATTGTCGGCATAATTCGGGGCGAGCGTCCAGGCAAAAAGCTTCTTTTTGATTCTCACATCGATACCGTAGCTATCCCTAAAGCTGAAGACTGGACTGTAGATCCTTTTGGCGGGCAGATCAGAGACGGCAGAGTCTATGGCCGTGGCAGCAGTGATATGAAGGGAGCTCTGGCTGCTGCGATTGCCGGGGTTGCAGATTTCGTACATGAGCAGGGTCGTGACTTTGCCGGCGATATAATGATCAGTGGCATTGTACATGAAGAATGCTTTGAAGGTGTGGCCGCACGTGAGATGTCCAAAAGATACAAGCCCGACTATGTGATCATCTGTGAAGCAACAGACTTAAAGCTTAACTATGGTCAGCGCGGGCGCATGGAAGTTCGCATCGAAAGTTTTGGCAGGCCCTGCCATTCTTCTAATCCTTCCGAGGGCATCAACGCTGTCTATCACATGGCTCAACTGATTCCGGAAATTGCTAAAGTGGAATTAGGTCATGATGCAGATTTAGGTCCGGGCATTATAGAACTGGTGGATATCTGCTCTCAGCCTTATCCCGGAGCCTCTGTTGTACCTGCCCGTTGTCTGGCTACCTATGATGTACGTACGCTGACGACTGACAGTGCCGGCAGTATTTTGGATGCTATCAACAAAGTTATCGATCAGCTAAGCCGGAAGATCCCTGATTTCAAAGCTAAAGCTGGCCTGGTCGAAAGCTCTGCTCTCTGCTACACCGGTGAGACCATCAGGGAAAAGCGTTTCTTTCCTGCCTGGAAATCTGATCCGAATTCTCCTGAGAGCCTGGCGATTCTCGACGCTATGGAAAGTGCGGGCCTGCCGCGAATAAAAGGCGTCTACAATTTCTGTACCAATGGCAGCCACTATGGTGGTGAGGCCGGCCTGACCGTATATGGCTTTGGTCCTTCCAAGGAAACTCAGTGCCATATGGATGACGAGTATATCGAGATTGAACAGCTGCAGAAAGCCGCTAAAGTATACCGCGGCATTTGCAGAAATTTGCTTATGCTTTAAGCAACGAGCAGGCTATTAATAAATGTGAGGGCTTATTGTGAGTACATTGATTAAAAACGTAATGCTAATTGATGGCAGCGGCAAAAAAGAAAAGTTTTTTGCCGATATCGTGATTAAAGGCGATCGGATTTCTCTTATTGACGACAGCAGGAAACAAGATAGTTCGTCGCCTGAATTTGAACTTGTCATAGATGGTTCCGGCTTGTACGCAAGTCCGGGTTTTATCGATACACATGCACATTCTGATGTCATGGTTTTTGATGATCCCTGCCTGCTGCCGAAGAGTCTGCAGGGCATAACCTGTGAATTTGCCGGTCAGGACGGAACTGCAGTCGCCCCCCTGCCGGAAGAACATGTTGAAAGCTGGCGAAAGTACCTGAGTGGTATCGATGGAGACAGCAAACATTTCGATTGGCACTTCCGCACTTTGAAAAATTATCGTGAGGCCGTGCGCCAGGCACAGCCGGCTATAAATCTGTGTATCATGGTTCCCCATGGCAATCTGCGCCTTTGCGCCATGGGCTACGATCCTTCTGCTCCTTCCTCTGAAAATCTTTCTCAGATGAAAGAACTGCTGAGAGAAGATCTTGAAAATGGAGGTTTTGGCCTCACCACCGGTCTGGATTATATCCCCAGCATCTACGCTGATACTGCCGAACTGGCGGATTTGTGTTCTGTGCTGCCGGAGTATAACGGGGTTTTCGCCATCCACATGCGAAGTGAAGCCAATGAAATAATCGAAGCAATAGAAGAGGTCATGGCAATCTGTCGCAGCAGTGGATGCCGCGGGCACATTTCTCATTTCAAAGTATCGGGAGAGTGGAATTTTCATAAATTTGACCGGATGATGGAGCTGCTGGATGAGGCCAAAGAAGAAGGCCTGTCAATTTCTTTTGATCAATACCCCTATCCTTTCGGCAGTACAACCCTGACTGTAGTTTTGCCTCCCTGGGCAGTCGAGGGTGGCGCAGATAAGATGCTGTCGCGTTTGGAATCCAGCCAGCTGAGAGCCCGTATGAAGCAGGATATGCAAAATGGTCTTCCCGGCTGGACGGGTTTTTGTCGCAACACCGGAACCGGAAATCTATTAATCAGCAGTGTGACATCCGCAGAGAATGCAGACGTCCTCGGCAAGAGCCTGGATGAAATTGCGGAGTTGCGGCAGTCAGATCCCTACACAGTTGCCATGGATCTGATTTATTCCGAGAAAGGATCCATCAGCATCATCACCAAATTCGGAAAAGAAGAGCATGTTAAGCAGTTAATCCGGCGGCCGGAAATGAACCTGTGTACTGATGGTTTGTTCAGTGCCCATCCTCACCCCAGAACTTATGGCTCCTTCCCCCGCTTTTTCGGCAAATATGTACGCGAAGAGGGCTTGCTCTCCTGGGAAGAGGCTGTTTACAAAGTATCCGGAAAAGCAGCTGAGCTTTTCAGTTTGCCACAGCGCGGCTTTTTAAAGGAAGGCTACTTTGCAGATATTGTATTGCTGGATCCGGAAAGCATAAATGATTGTGCGACGCTTGAAGACCCACAACAATACCCGCGCGGAATCGAATACGTCTTCGTAAACGGCAGGCTGACTGTTGAAAAGGGCAAACATACCGGCAACAGGCCGGGCCGGGTACTCACCCGTTAGATCATCAGTTTTTCTTAAGAAAAAAACTCCCCGCTGGCTTTACTGCTGACGGGGAGTTTTCATTTTTTTACAAGCAGATTTTTAGCAGATATCAGGGAAAGGTTTTTCGATCACTTCACCACGCATGCAGCGTTCACTAATCTGCTCAGCTCCTCCAAGATAGAGGAATTGCTGCAACCTTTCTTCCAGACCGATACGATCAGAAGCGGGCCAGCATTTATCATCAATAACCAGGTAATCTGCTGTGCTGCCCGGAGCAAAGCTTCCGCAATCACCAAAGAAGGCTCCGCCTCCGGCAGTAGCCAGGTAAAAAGCCTCAATATAATTGACAGGCTCGACCTTGCCTCCGCTTTGCAGGCTATATAATTTGGATGCGCGGATGGCATCAACTGCTGCAGTACCCATAAAGAGTCTGTCTCCGGCGCCGATATCAGAACCCAGACCGATATTGAAACCTGCATCCAGCATTTCTCTCAAGGGCATAATGCCACTGGACAGGTTAATATTTGATGCAGGGCAGTGGGCAACAAAGACTTCATCCTCGAGCATGGCTTCCAGCTCATCCTCTGAATTGTGGATACAGTGAGCCAGAACTGTTTTGCCTTTGGGATTCAGATTGTAACTGCGATAAACATCGTAATAACTCCTGGATTCAGGAAATAGCTCCTGGACCCAGGAAATTTCGCCTTTATTTTCGTTCAAATGAGTTTGCACCGGCAGATCGTGTTCCTGCGCCAGCTGGCCAAGATGTTTTAGAAGGGGCGCAGTACAGGAAGGTGCAAAACGTGGAGTAATAATCGGCTTTACATTTTTATAGTGCTTGCTTCTTTCCAGCCACTCTCTGGTGTCAGCGAAAGAAATATCACACTCTTCTTTTAGCCTGGGTTCATCACAGCAGTCCATGTTAACTTTACCGACATAGGCGCGGAAACCCGCCTCTTCATACATGTCCATCAGCATCAGGCTTGATTCCAGATGCATGCTTGAAAAAGTACAGAGGTTAAGGGAACCTAGTGACCAGAGCTCATTAAGCAGGAGCGGGAAAACCTTCTTGCCATATTCCAGATCCTCAAAACGCGCTTCTTCCTTAAAGGTGTAATTGCTAAGCCAGGGCAAAAGCTCTAAATTCATGCCTAAACCACGCTGGCCGTACTGAACCGAGTGGATATGTATATCAGCAAAAACCGGTAGAATCATCTGTTTGCCGTAATCTCTGATCTCGCAATCGTCCATTTCCGGTTTTTTAGCATAAATTCCTTCAACTTTCCCTGCCTTTAGATGCATCCAGGAATCCGGATGTAGTGAAAGTTCCTGTGGCGTTGCTGCATATATTAGATCACCATGTATTAATACTGAATTTTTCATCTGCTACCTCTTTTCATAACTTGACCATAGACAATAATAAATATCATGCTCGCTTTAGTCAAATTATACATAATTAAGATTTATTGTGAAAGATCACCGCTTTTGGGAAATGTCCCTAATTCCGGCTTTTTGTCTGCCGGCATTTGCTGATCCATGGTAATAGAGCTTGCTGCCGGGGATTTTTTCCTCCTCAGCAAGCAGTAAAGCAAACAGGCAGATGCCGTTAGCAGAGATATCAGCAAACCAGCATAAAAGCCGGGCGGGGTAAACTTAGCTTCGATCTTATGGTCACCGGCAGAAACCGGGATCAGCATAAAGCTGTCGCGGATGGCAGTGACCTCAACCGGCTCATTGTCCAGCTTGACCTTCCAGCCGGGATGCACAAATGTCGGTATGAAAACAAAACCCTGCTCCGGTGCGTAAACCGTAGCACTAAAGGAACGCTGACCCTGTTCCTGATTTTCCAGAGAAACTGATTTGTAGCCTGCGACAGACTCCTCAAGGGCAGTCTGATTCAGCTGGACCAGATAAGCTTTAAAATCTCCATCCGTCTGATCACTCCTGCCAATATTGACACGGAAGTGAATGGTATCTCCTGCCTCCACATATCCCAGGTCAATCATGCCGTTAGTTTTGCCGCCGACATAGAAGAAATCAGTTCCGTCGCGTAAAAAACCGTTGACATTCTTAATACCTGCACTGATATCATCCCAGGCCAGACAGTAGGATCCGCTTTCCGGAGCGACGGCATAAAGGAAGGCCCAGTTAGAATCATTGCTGCGTGCATAAAACTGGTCGCCGCTAATGCCTCTTTCCTCCACATATGCCCCTTCGCTCAGCCAGGGAGAAAAGTGCAGATGCTCAAAGATCTGCTCTGACCCACCCATCAGGTAATTCAGGCGATTTTGCACAGCATAAGGAGAATCAGGCAGGTCCTCTGCATTGATAGCTGTTACTGTCTGCGAAACAAAAAAGCCAAAGGGCAGCGCATAATCATTTCGGTAAAGTTTGTAATTAGTGCCGCCGGAAAGCTCCGTCCGTACATCTTCCTGTATGACCGTATCCCAGGGGCGGAAAAGATATTCAATGCCCATAATGCTGTCCATGAAAATGCTTGACTCTTTATACTGAAAACTGTTCACACCATTGGTTGGAAAGCCGAGTTCCTCCAAAAAATCTATAGGTGCTTTTTGAAAAGTTGAGGAAAAAATGCTGAAACCATTAGTAGAAAAAAGCATGGCATCATTGACAGTCGTGTCCGGTAAAATTTCAAAGCGCATATAGGGTCTGCCGGTCTCGTTCTTTATTTCCTCAATCCTGCTGCTAATCTCCCGCGCTCGTGCATTATCCGTATAGTGAATGCGGTCTCCCAGCGGGTAACGCTTTTGCAAGTCACTGATACCGCCTGTTACATTGGTAAAAAGCTCCAGCAGCATTACAAGCAGCAGGGCTGTGGTTCCCAGCCTGGCAAATACCTGTTTTTGCGGACGGGCCGGTCTGTTTGAACGGCGGGTCAGGACAATAGCATACAGGCCCAGCAGAATCAGGCTGGCCAGAACACGCCATTTGCCCGCACCAGTCTGCTTCTGATTCCACTCACGCAGCAAGACAAGAACAAAAATAAAGATTGCCATGCCCAGGGCGGGAGCGGGGCCCTGCTTGCGGATTTCAGGCAAGGCCTGATAGGCCATCATCAGGAGCAGCAGCACCAGCACAAAAGCATAGCGATAGTCCAGTGAGTTGGGATAGTGGAAACCATGCCAGGTAAAATCCAGAACAGCACTGTAGAAGCTAAGGAAGAGGAAGGCAATCAGGCCCGCATGGGCAAACTTTGTTTTTTTGCTGATCGCTTTACTCAGGAAAAAATAAGGCAAAAGCAGAAGCGGCAGCAAACCGGCATAAATATTAGGCAAACCGGACATAACATTTGGTTCGCGCAAGATCTCCAGCTGACCCATATGGTCAAACATGCTGTCAGAAAAATTGCCCCAGCTCGGAAAGGCATCACCTGCAGCGGAAGTGATGGAGAGAGCCTTGGCAGTTGGCAACAGAACTACTGCTGCCAGCATAAGAGCAAGCATAGAGAGTCCGATGATCTGTCCCAGCTTGCTGAAAAATACCGGCCAGGATCTTTTGCTCATATAAGGGCTTAGAAGCACAAGTGCATAGAGTCCGATAAAAATGCAGGCAAAAAATGCTGAGTAATAGTTGACCATCAGCATTAGGGCCAGACTGATCAGATACAGTTTTCCTTCGCCGTGGCGGACCAGTCGGATCAGGCCTAAAACTGCCAGCGGAAAAATGATCAGGGTATCCAGCCACATAATATTCCAGCTATATGCCAGGACAAAATTCGATAAAGCATAAAAGGAAGCAAAAATAATGCTGCTGCGGTCTTTTTTGCGAAAACCGAAATTAAGCAGGCAGTGGAAACTGGCGCCCATCAGACCAATTTTAACCAGGGTGATCAGCAGAACCGCTTCTGCCACATAGGCACGAGGAAATATGAGCATAATCAGATTTAAAGGGCTGGCAAGGTAGTAGGTGAACAAGGGGTAAAAGCTGGTACCAAGACCACCCGACCAGGAAAAAAAGAGCGATTCGAAGGACCGCAGTTTGCGACCGTAGTCCACCAAAAACGGCGCATATTGGTGATAGAGGTCGATGGTTAGAAGATGACGGTTGCCAAAAGGAAACAAGCCGTAAAAAGCATATGAGATATAGAAAATTAATAAGGGCAGGGCAAAAGCAATCAGGCTATCCCGCCTGAATGTCCGGCCTTGTTGCCTTTCAATCAGATTCATCAACAATCTCGACTTCTTCTATTTTCATCCCCTGTACTGGTCAGCTGTTTGGCGGTCTTTAGTAGCTGCTGTCTTCGGGGTCATCCTCTGTGACCAGCTCTTCTGCATACTTGTCAGTTTCGCCCTCTTCCTCGTCTACTACTTCCTGCTGCCGGCAATCTTCCTCTTCCTGCCAGTCAGGTTCCGTCTCACTTTTGTCTTCATATCTATCCAAAATGATATTCGTGCTTTCACTATTACTGCGTTCTAAGGCAGCAGCTGCCATATCTTCACCCGTTTCTGCAAATTCCAGAACATCGGTAAGCAAGGTCTTGCTCTGTCTGAGATATTCACGGTGTTTCAAACAGGCTTGTGCCAGCTCTTCCAGCTCTGCTGATAAAACTGCAAGATCTTTTTTAGCCTTGCTTTCCTCCTCATTTCTGAGAGCCCGCCCCAGAAGAATTTCCTGGTCAATCTTGGCCCGGGAATCATCAATCAGTCTCGCGCCCTCAAGTCTGGCTTCGCGCAGAATAGCAGAAGCCTGGTCCATGACTTCCTGACGCTGTTCTTCTTCAGACCTCTCCTTTTGCAGTTCTTCATTCTTCTGCTGTATTTCATCAAAATCTTTTTGCAGCTTGAGCAGTTCTTTCTGATAATCAAGTTTCTCCTGGTTTAAGGCTCTTACTGCTTGCTGCTCACGGGCTTTGGCTTCCTGTGCCTCTATTTCAACTGCCTGCAGCTCACGCTGTAAAGCTTCTATCGTTGATTCTGCAATTTTCATTTCTTCATTTGTCGAACCGGCATCCGAATATGCCGCAAATGACGCATCCTGACTGCCGAGTGAATCTAAAACATCTTGGGTGCTGAAATTGCTGATCACACCCCGCTCTGCTTCCGCAACAGCATCTTCTGTCAAAATACGGCACACTTCTCTGGCTTTATTAATTAAAGCCCTGATTTGTTCATAAACGTCTTTACGGTCGTAACCACCGAAAGACACAGTTTTTAGTTGCAAATCCTGAATATACTCCAGCATTTCTTCATCAAATTTCATTTCTATCGTTTTGCTCACCTCTGAGTCCCCCTTAAATATTCTCAATATTTTCTAAAATAATATCACTAACGATCATTATACCTAAAGCTACTTACTAACAAAATGACTCTTTACAATAAGGCTGAGAGCAAATGTTCACAGCAGATTAATAATTTAGGCGTATAATTAGTTATCTATCCTTTTTATATTCTATAAATCGCCTGATGCTCATCTAGGGAGGTTGCTTATGAAGACAACTATTATTGGAGCAGGGAATACCGGTTTAGCTATGGCTGCGCATTTGGCCTTTGCAGGCAATGAAGTTTACATTTATGATCACAATCCGAATACAGTCGACTTATTGCAGGAAAGTAAATCTATCCGTTGTTCAGGCGCGCTACAGGGCAATGTTTCCATCAGCGGCGCCAGCAGAGATATCGGTCTGGCCATAAAGGACAGCGACCTGATAATTATCATGACGCCGGCCTTTGCCCACAAAGAGCTGGCCTTACTGCTCGCCAAGGAGCTGAAAAAAGAAATACCCATTATCCTTAGCCCCGGCAGAACCTGCGGGGCTATTGAATTTCAACACTATTTCAATCTGCAAAATAATACTTTGCAACCAAGTATCTCTGAAAGCCAGACCGTTATCCACACTGCCCGACGCTACACTGCTAATAGTGTCCATGTTATCGCGATTAAAGATTCAGTCTATCTTGCCACTTTAGAGCCGAATAAAAGCCAGGATGTTCTGGCCAGCCTGCCCGAAGCTATTCGCAGCCACTTCAGCCCTGCCAAATCCGTCATTCAAACTTCGATTGGCAATACAGGCATGATTCTGCACTGTGCTCCGCTTCTCTTGAACAGCGGTTGGACCGAGAGTCCTAACTTTGGTTTCAAACACTATTGGGATGGCATTTCCCCGCGCATAGCCAGATTTCTGGAACAAATCGACCGGGAACGGGTGGAGGTTTCCAAAGCTTTGGGCTGTGAAGTTATCAGCACGGTGGAATGGCTTAAGCGCAGCTATCATTCCTATGGTAACAATCTCTACGAATGTGTTCATAATACACCGGCTTATGAAGCCATTGATGCTCCGGAAACACTGGAGCACCGCTATATTTTTGAGGATGTTCCCTGCGGCCTGGTTCCGCTGGAAGCTTTGGGCAAACTCATGGATATTGATATGAAAAACACGGCTCTTATCATCGATCTCGCTTCTGCTCTGATGGAAACAGACTTCCGTGAAACGGGGCGCAATCTAAAAAATTTTGACTTGAAGAGGTTCTTTTCAACTTTACTTGAAAGGAGCAATAATGAGAGCAGATAATTCGGCAGCTGTTTACGCTTTCCTTAAGCCTGCACACGATGCCCATACTCTTGGTATACAGTCGGCAGCTTCGCTCTTGCAGGATTGCGGATATACGGTCATCCGCGCCGGAGACCGGCAGGAACTTGCCCTCTCTTATATCAATGATGACAGGGCAAAGGAGGATATCGTCGACTGGATCAGACGCAACAAAATTAACAGAATAGGAATAACTTACCGGCTGGACAAGTCTGATGCTCTGCAAATCTTTGGCTGTTTTGTTGAAGAACTGAAGAAAAAACAAATGCTCTCATCTCAGGGCGGTCCTGTTGATGCACTTTTCTTCGGCGGTTTACCTGAGTCCTGCAAAGCTGTCAGCAAGGAGTTTGGTGATCTGGTCAGCTGCTTCCAGGGCGGAGAAGATGCTCGAGACACTTTACTGGCAATGGGCGTGCCCGGTGAAAAGATTCCGGCTAATATGCTGGAAGTCAGCCAATATGACAAGGATCGCGAGAATTTCGCCAGAGAAATAATTGTCAAGGGTGAATACCACTATCACGAAAGCCAACCCGCTGACAATTATCCCCAGTTTGGCAGCAGGCAGGACACTGTCCTGAAGCGCCTGCAGGCAGGCAGGGCCGGCACCTATGGCAAGAGACCGCTCATCCGGGCTCATGTCGGTCCCTATTCCTCTGATCAAAAAAGAACTGAAGCAATCAGCCAGTGCGCTGACTGGGCCAGACAACTGGCTGCCAACAATCTGCTGGACATTTTGTCTCTGGGCACCTCTCAATTGTCGCAATCTAATTTTGGTGAAAACTGGTATGACAGAAGCAATGGCGGTGGAGTCCCGGTCAATTCCGCAGATGAATATGAGCGTATATATGAAGCAGGCAGGCCGCTCTTAGTGCGCACTTATGCCGGCACAAAAAACATCAGCGAGCTGGCGAGCATGTATGAGGAGACTATTAACATCTGCTGGCACGCCATGTCACTATGGTGGTTCAACCGGCTTGACGGACGAGGACCCTATGATCTCTACACCAGTCTAAGGGAGCAGATTCTCGCCATCCGCTATATAGCGGGAACAGGTAAACCCTTCGAGGCAAATGTCTCGCATCATTTCTCTTTTCGCGGTGCGGACGATATCACCTACATTGTCTCTGCCTATCTGGCTGCAAAGCTGGTCAAAAAGCTGGGGATAAAAACTTTCATTTTACAAAACATGCTTAACACACCTGCCAGCACCTGGGGTGTGCAGGATCTGGCTAAGTCCAGAGCCATGCTGACATTGCTGCGGTCACTGGAAGATGATAACTTCAGAGTCCTGCTGCAACCACGCGCCGGACTGGAGTACTTCCTTGCTGATCCGCATCAGGCAAAGATCCAGCTGGCTGCGGTCAGCTGTCTCATGGATGACATCGAAGCCCGGAATAATTCAAGCCCTGAGCTTATCCATGTTGTGAGCTACTCCGAGGCATCTCATCTGGCAACACCGGACGTGATTGACGAAAGTATCCGCATCACCCTGCACACGCTGAAAGAGTACCGCCGGGCAAAACAAAGCGGTCTGTTTGACGACATGAGCAAAAATGATGAAGTCTCTGAGCGGGAAGGCAAACTATATCGGGACTCCAGACAGCTTGTTGATTTTCTGGAAAAGAACTATCCTGATCTCTATAGCGCAGAAGGTTTTTATAAAATCTTCGCTGCCGGTTTTCTGCCCACTCCTTATCTCTGGAAGGAGACAGAGGAATTCGTCCACGCTGTCAGCTGGCGCAGCAAGTCTCTCCTTGGCAGCCAGCTGCTGATCAACGATTTTGACAGTGAAATGTCTATGGATGAACGTTTGGAGCTGGCTGCTGCTAATATGAAAGATGCTGAGATACTTCTGAAAAAGAAGCAGTAAGGAGACACACTGTCATGCTGGAAATAGAACTAAAGGCCTTTGTCGACACTGAATTTTTTCAGGATCTGGAAAAAAAGATTCTGGCACAGAATTTTTACTTTGTTCAGATGCTTGAAGAAAGCGACCATTACTTTAACGCTCCCGACCGCAACTTTGCTGAAAGTGATGAGGCTCTGAGAATTAGAGAACAGCGCAGCGGACTGTCAGAACAGACCATGCTTACCTATAAGGGTGCCAAAGTGGATCCGCTATCCAACACCCGTGTTGAAATAGAAACAAAAATCAGCAATGCAGCTGACATGCAGAGAATACTCAATTCTCTGGGCTATAAATCAGTGCTTACTGTTGAAAAGAAGAGAAGAGAATTTCGGGGAACCGCTGAGTTCTCACAGGTTAATATCTGCCTGGACCAACTTGCCGGTCTTGGTTCTTTCATCGAAATCGAGTACTGTGCGGAAAGTGATATCAGCCAAAAAGAAGGGGAAAGCATTCGTGACCGACTGCTTTCCCTTCTGGATCTGCTTGGCATTCCCCGTGCAAATCTTACGAGGAAGTCTTATTTGGAACTGCTGATCGAACGGGCTACATCATAAAAATCTTCCCAGGGAGTAAAGGGCAGTTTGTTTTTCTCCATGATCGCAGCCAGTGTATCGCGTGCAAAAACCTGATCAGAGGCCAGAGCCATGCGATAATCGGTAATATTGTCACCGACCGATATAGCCTTTTTGTATTCATACTGGTCCATGATAAGAGTTTTTTGCACCAGTTCGCCCTTAGTTTCATAGGCTGATATAAGCTTGATATGTTCACCGCTGAGATCGACTCCTACACCGTGAAAGTCAAGTATCTTATCTTTGTAGGGGGCTAGTTTTCTCTCAATATAGCTTTCCAGACCACCGGAAATGACAACAACCGGGATGCCCAGGCCATCTGCTACATCCAGCAGTTCTTCGAAGCCGGGGCGCAAAGCCACCTGATCAACATAGTCAAGAATAGCATCAATTTTGCTGGAAGGAATCATGTTGAAAGCCAAATGCAGGGTATCAGACAGGCTGCGTTCTCCGGCAGTCAATGCCTTCTTCTCTTCTTCATAAATGGAAGGGTCGATGCAAAGCTGCATCGATCCTTCCAAAGTGTCTTCACTGGTAATAGTACCGTCAAAATCTAAAAATAAAATCGTATCGTACATATTTTTACTTTAACAAATCAAAGTTTTTCAGCACATCAGGATCCAACATCTGAGCCATGCGCATGAGTTCCTCATGAGATTTAGCATACTCGATCAGGTCTATTCCCTTAACTGCTGCATCTATTGCCTGACGCATTGACTTGGCACCGGCACAGCTGCCGTCCGGATGGCCATGCACACCGCCGCCTGCTGCCAGAATAATATCTGTGCCGACTGCATCCACCGCATTTCTCACTACCAGCTGAGTTGTACCGCCGGAAACAGCGTACATCATTGGCTTAATATGCCACCAGGGCTGGGTAAAGAACTTGAAGCTGCGGTAGAAAGTTTTAAAGGGGACCGGAAATTTTCCCCAGGGATGACCGTTGATCTGGAAATCCGCTCCTGCCAGACGTGTGAGTTTTCCAATCACCAGCGGAGCTGAAATACCGGTGTAAGTTGAACCCGCATAGGCTCCGACAAAGTCGACGTGTGCGAGGATGGGGACATTGATGTCGGGATCATCCGCCAGCATATGAAGTGCACCGTGGCCTGACGTATAAACGTTAAGCATCAGGCAGTTCGCACCTTTGTCAATGGCTCGCAGAGCATTGTCCCTGATCTTTTCTGTGCGGTCTGTAATATTGACAGCATAAAGTGTATGCTCCCCTGTTTCCTCATAGACCTGCTTTTCCTTAGCCATGAATTTTGTTACACGTTCTTCCAGAGGGCAAAAGCTTTCATCTGCCGGGAGGAGTTCGTCATCTTTGATGATGTCGACACCTCCTTTAGCTGCCTGATAGAAGATTTCTGCGCCTTCATCCGGTGTCCAGCCGATATTCGGCTTGATCATTGCATTCAGGAGAGGCCTGTCCTGAACTCCAAGCAGGTCTCTTAGTCCCTGTACACCAAATTTTGGCCCCTTAAATTTATCTATATATTTTTTAGGGAAGGCTACGTCTATCCACTTCAACATACCGGAAGCGGAAATGTTGCCGAAAACTGATGTTAGCATCATCGGTATGCTGTCGCCGAAATTTGCCATGGGGAAAGCAACCTGTACGATGTATAAGGATGGCAGGTCCTCAACCCTGTCAGCGCCCCAATCAGGAACTTCATAGATAGCGACGACCTTAGTGCCGTGCTTTCTCTGTTTTTCCAGAGAATCTCCGCTAACTTTAATCCAGGTACCCGTGGCCTGCTCACTGGCAATTGCCAGGGCCAGCTTTTCCATATTCTTGGTCTCTGCCCGTATCTGGAAAGTCGCAATGACATAATCCTCATCATAGGCTACTTCCGGAAAGGCATGAGTCAGGTTTTCTATATCCAACTTCTTAATCATAAAGACCTCCTGCTATCTTTCTACATTGCTGAATACTTCTTCAAAAGCGGTCAGGGTTTCAGCTAATGTTTCATCATTGTCTGCCATACTTGTATAAATACGGCTGCCAGCCAGAGTTATAACACCGTTGGCTGTTAAAGCTGCACCAAATTCTTCCATACTCTTTTTGCGTTCGGATATCTTGTTGAATATTTCAGGATCCTGTACAGACAGATACATAACACCTGAGACTTCAAAATGAATAATTGAACCTGTATTCCAAACTACAAAGGGCAGCTCGTATTTGTCGATTAAGGACTGGAGTCCGGCACAAAGCTTGTCAGCATTCTCGCCGGCTTTGCGGGCTGCATCCTGCTCAATTATTTCCTTGATGGCATAATAACCTGCTGCACAGCTTAGTGGGTTGGCTGTGAGTGTGCCTCCGACATAAGCGCGCTGTTTTCCTGACTGGACACCGGCTGCCATGCAGCTCATGATGTCCGCGCGACCGCCGACTCCGCCAGCCATTGGGAAACCACCGGAAACAATCTTGCCCATAACCGTTAAATCAGGTTTGACACCTAAGAAACCGGCTGCTCCGCCCGGACCTATACGGAAAGCAGTTACAACTTCGTCAAAGATGAGCAAAGTGCCAAACTCGTCACACAATTCGCGCGCCTGAGCACAATAATCTAAAGGCATCATGCGGGTGCCGCTTTCCGGGCCGAAAGCTTCCAGAATAAAGCAAGCCGTACCACCGTCTTTCTCATTTTCTTCTAATACTTTACGCAAGGAATCGATATCCCCCGGCGCACATTCAGTGGTATTTGCTACACACTCTTTGGGTATGCCGTGAGCCTCGAAGGTTTTGGTATATGGAATATGCAGGGAATACACCAGCTGGTCACTCCAGCCGTGATAAGCTCCGCCCATTTTTATAACCTTCTTTTTACCGGTAAAAGTACGGGCCACGCGAATGGCAGCCATGCAAGCTTCTGTACCACTGCCGAAGCAGCGATATTGCTCTACCCAGGGCATACATTCATTAATGATTTTTGCCAGTTTGAGCTCGTATTCGTGAAATAAACCGGTTACAGCTCCATGTTTTTGGATTACCTCAATAACTTTATCAGTTACCGGCTTATAATTGCTTCCCAGTAAAGTGGGGCCGCCGGCCTGTAAATAATCTACATAGCGGTTGCCGTCAACATCATAAAGGTAAGCTCCTTCTGCACGGTCGACTGCAAGTGGGAAAGGAAAGTTAAAAGCCAGATTATGCTGTACACCGCCCGGAATAAACTGACGGGCCTCAGCAATTATCTCCTTTGAACGCTTGCACTTTGTGTCAAAGTAATCCATGTAACGGGCCTTGGCATCTGCTTTAAGATGCAGAATATCTGCTTGTAGCAGCTTGTCCATCTTGGAGTTGATTTCCTCGATGTCAGGCCATTTGGAAACGCCATAATTTTGTTTCATCGTTTCTTCTCCTTTTTCTTTGTTTTTTATCTTTAATAGTCAAATTTCTCTTTATAGCGGTCCTTAACAACCCTCACTGTTAAGGGCACTAAATGATTTTTTGTTATCGAAATAGAGATTTTTAAAGGTTGGATATATTTTGTCGTAGACAGCGGTATTTTCCGGGATTGGACTATACTTATCTGTTACCCGGATAATCTTCTTTATTTCCTTAATATTATCTGAAAGTCCGAGTCCGACTGACATAACACCGGCGGCACCCATGGCGCCTACATAACGTGGATTTTCAATGGTTTCCAGCTCACGGCCCAAAACATCTGCTAAGATCTGGCAAACCATGGGTGACATTGAACTGCCTCCGGTAAAGCGCACAACAGGGCTTGTAGCAAAGGTCTCTTCTGTCGCTTCAAGCATCCAGCGCATGTGAAGGCAGACACCTTCGATGACAGACTTGATCAGGTCGCTGCCACGACTGCTGACATCTACATTGAAGAAGACGCCACGGGCATAACTATCTTCAAAGGGGCAGCGGTTGCCGTGCATCCAGGGAGAGAAGACGATTCCATTGCTCCCCGCCGGAGTATCTTTAATATATTCAAAGAGTTCGTCATACTCCTCCATCGGAGTGTGACTGAGACGTTCTTTCACCCATTCAATACACTTGCCTGCTGTTTCCAGCTCAGCGATATAGTTGTATGTCTCCGGATCGGCGCCGATAACACCTGCCACCAGATTTCCTATATCCAGGTGCATTCTGTCCACTGTAGTGCAGACCCAGCCGGAAGTTCCTGAATAAAAGTTGACATCGCCTACTTCGACACAACCCGCGCCTATCTGACAAAGGCTGACATCTCCGCCGCCGCCGAATACAGGAGTTCCCTCAAGAAGTCCTAATTCCTGTGCTGAGTCAGCTTTAAGTCCGCCAACTACATCTGTGGCTTCACATATTTCAGGCAGATGGTCCATATCTACTCCGATCATCCGGCAAAGACTCTCACTCCACTGAGACTTCTTTACATCAAAAAGGAAGGTAAGGTTGGCATCATCTTTAGTCGCCTTTAGATTACCGGTTGCTCTGAAGGTAAGGTATTCCTTAGCATCAATCCATTTATAGATTTTCGAATAAAGTTCAGGCTCGTTTTCTTTGACCCAGAGATATTTCCAGGCAGGGTCCTTGGCACTTGCAGATATGGCACCCGTAATGCTCAGATAGCGCAAAATTTTAAGGGCATTCAGGCCTTCGACCTTGAGACCCCTGCACATATTTTCCTCGAACTGTTTTTGCGCGCGAGTATCCATGCAGCTCATGCTTGGTCTTAAATGATTGCCTTCTTCATCAACCAGCACAACAGTCTGCATCTGCGAACAAAAGGCTAAGCCTTTAATTTCTTCGGGATCAATTCCTGTATGAGCAATCAGATTCCTCGTACTTTGGCAAACTGTCTGCCACCACTCATCAGGATCCTGCTCGGCACCGCCATTTTCCAGGATTGTGAGGGAGTACTCACCTACTTCTCCGGCCAAAAACCGGATGTTTTCACCTACGATGATCTCAAAGAGGCACGTTTTCAGACCCGTGGTTCCTACATCATAAGCAATCACTTTCATAAAGTTCCGCCTTCCTGAATTGTCTGACGACATAGTCTGATTGACTAACTTTTCTTGGCCATTATGCGTATTTATTGTTATTTTCAACTATACTTGTCTCTAAGTTTAGTGTCAAGTATAGTTATTTCTAAGGCAGTTTTTGTGTATACTATGTGCATGAAGCATTCTAGAAGAACACTAAATAAAGAAAGATCTCGCAGAAGCATACTTAAAGCTTCGCGAAAATTGTTCTCCGTCCAGGGCTATGACGAGACTTTTATTGAAGATATTGCTGATCTTGCCGAAGTTTCCAAAGCTACTGTCTACAATTATTTCCCCGATAAGGATAGTCTGCTTATCGGCATAGTCGAAGAAGTCGAGGAAAATATTGAGGATTATCTGGAAAACGAGCTTTCTGCCGAGACAAATGCCTTAGACAGGGTCCGCAGAGTTCTGGCAGAACTGGTCTTTGCCAGTCTCCAATATCCGGATCTGACTCGTCGTATTGTATTTCTCAATTCCAATCGAAGCAGTACCTTGTACGGCACTTTGAGCGAAATTAAAGCTCTCCTGCACAAGCTGGTTGCATCAGCGCAGGCGGATGGTTACCTTACAGCAGAAGTCAGTACAGATATACTAGTCGATCTGCTGATGGGTATTCATTTTATTACTCTGTTTCAGTGGACCGGTGAAGATACCCCTTCAGTTCAGGAACAGCAGGTTAAGCTGGATCGCCTCTTTGATTCGGTCATGGACCAGTATCTGTGCCCGGCATCTGACAAGTAAAGATTCCCGTTTTTAATAAAACTGTTCGACTTTGCTGTCGAAGTAGCGCCCCAGGTCATAGGGTGAATAGATGCCTTTATCTGTGACAACACCACTGATGAGATGAGGAGGAGTAATGTCGAAGGAGGGGTAATAACCTTTGACGCCTTTAAGAGTATGCTTAATGCCGGCTGCTTCAAGTACTAAGGCCGGATCCCGTTCTTCTATTTTTACCGTATCAATCACGGGATGCGCTGCGTCAGGCAAGCCTGTGACAAAATAGGGAATAGCATGATAGTTGGCTGCAATTGCCATCTGATAAGTACCGATTTTGTTGACTATATGTCCATCCAGACAGATAAGATCAGCAGCTGAGGTAAAAAGATCAATCCCCTTTGTCGCCATTACGAATGACGGCATATTATCCGTAATAACGTAGGTATCGAAGCCCTGCTCGTATGCAAGGCTGGCGGTAAGGCGTGAGCCTTGAAAATATGGCCTTGTCTCCGGCACGTAAAGGGTGATTTCTTTATTTCTTTCTTTGGCGGTGCGCAGCATCATGCCGACGATAGTCT
>LSQX01121778.1_pt1 | contig 39279 bp, 32 predicted proteins | sample 654561 | NCBI WGS metagenome assembly LSQX01 (sample SAMN04489861, study PRJNA283612) | anaerobic digester metagenome | isolation source: 4 biogas reactors fed with cattle manure at either 37C or 55C with and... | place: Denmark: Kongens Lyngby | collected 2014 | reverse complement strand
TCCAACAAACGGGGTGCACTACAATAAGCGACCTCTTTATATAGCGTGCTATTATTTTTTTATTATCCGCTCAATGCTTTTTTAACGATCTCCGAAAAAATTGCCGGTTCGCGCACTGCCAGGTCAGCCAGCATCTTACGGTTTAGGTTAATCTCAGTCTGCCGTAAGCCGTGGAGCAACTTACTGTAAGTGGTCCCATTCTGACGTGCCGCTGCATTGATGCGTGTAATCCACAATTTTCGAAGATCACGTTTGCGAGTTCGCCGGTCCCGATAGGCATACCACTGGCTTTTCAAGTATTGCTCATTGGCGCGGCGAAACAGTTTGCTCTTGGTACCGTAGTACCCTTTGTTGAGCTTTAATATTTTTTTATGTTTTCGGTAACCATGTGGGCCACCTCTTACACGTGCCATAAAACGCTCCTTTGCGAGCCCCTGGGCGCCAGTGAATACACTCGCTCACCCGTTGCAAACACCCAACAGCCGCAACTAAAAAAATGATTACAATATTTTCTTACTTCTTTTTACCCATATATGGTGCCAGGCGACGCACCTTCTTTTGTGTGCCTTTCGATTTTACCGGTAGCATACGCTCAAACAGTTGTTTGGTGCGATCCGGCGTTCGGCGACGAAGGTGGCCTTTCCCGATTTTGGTTCGCAAAATCACGCCAGACCCGGTCGTCCTGAACCGTTTCGAAGTTGCTTTATGGGTCTTCATTTTGTACTTGCCATCGCGTGGTTTTCGTGGCATTTCACACTCCTTTCATGAAAATCCTACGGCACAGTCGTGCATAGCCGCAGGAATTCACCGCATTTAATCGTATCCTCTTCGTCAGTCAGGCCGTCGCTGAGATTATTTGCCCGGGGCGAGCATCATAAACATCGAGCGCCCTTCGAGTTTTGGTGCCTGCTCGACAACACAAACATCGGACAGTTCTTCAGCAATTTCTCGCAAGTCTTCCAGAGCAATTTCTGGATAAGTGATCTCACGTCCTCTAAAACGGATGGTTACCCGAACTTTCATTCCGTCCAGCAGCCATCGACGGGCATCGCGTACTTTAAAACTCTTATGGTGATCTGTGGTTTTCGGGCGCAAACGAATCTCTTTAATCTCAATTTTGGTCTGCGCCTTTCGTGCTTCTCGTTCTTTCTTTTCCTTTTCGTACAGAAATTTACCAAAGTTCATGATCCTGCCAACGGGCGGATCGGCGTTTGGGGCAACTTCGACCAGGTCCAGTTCTGCTTCTTCAGCCCGACTCAGCGCTTCACGAAGACTGACCACACCATGGTTTTCACCGTTCTGATCGATTAATCGAATTTGTGCAGCACGAATTTCTTTATTGATGCGATAATCATCTTTGCTACTTATAGTGTACGTTCTCCTTCTGATACGATGTTACTCTTTTAAAACAAATTTAATTCCCTGTAAAAGGAATGAGGTTTATCTTACCATATTTTCACCCGAAACGTCAACCATTTAATGGTAATAAAATCCAAAATCTCAAACTCAAGCCGGCTTCAAAGCTGATACCGGTTGTTATTCCGCTAAACCCGCTGTCAAAAATTACGCTTTTATCGCATCTCAAACTAATTTCAAAGCCCACCATACCTGCTAATAGTTAGAAATCGACGTAAATAAACCCGACCAAAGAAAAGAGCCATCTATTCTCAAGATGGCTCTGTTTTTTTTTAGAGCAGTAATCAGTTCAGTAATTACAGAACTTCAACTTCACCCAAAACAGGTTCGTTCGCCTTGTTGTAAGCCTGTCCAAGCAGATGACCGTTAACTGCTTGAGCGAAAGCAAGGGTAAAGATCACGCCAATAACGCAAATGATTGTACCCAAAGGTGCAATGATACCTGCCACCAGACCTTGTAGTACCGCCAGCAACAACCAGGTCACAAATGACTTTTTAACCATAGCAAAAACGTCTTTGAATTTAAAAGCTGCGCCGAACTCTCCCTTGGCAACGAAATTCGCCAATCCTGCCATAGACATGAAGGCAATCACAATTGCAATGACGAGGCCAACCAGACCAATACATCCGCCGAGAATCATCAAAAGCGTGCTGACAATATCTTCAGTGGAAGCACTGCCTGCAAACAAGCCACCTGCGATACCAAAAATAATGCCTATAGGAATGAGGTAGATGGCCTGAATAAGGAAGGCCAGGAAGCCGCGTCGCAAATCAGCACCGAACTCCAATTCAGGTAAAGCATTTTCCGCATTTCCATCAATAACATTTTTGGCGGCTTTTAATCCCCACCCAATAACGACGAATTGACCAACAATCGGGATCAACCCGCACAGGGCTGGCATGAGGATCTTTTTGAGCCAATCCTTGTCATTAAAAATATAACTGAAAGCTAATCCAATATTCATTTTATTCTCCTATTATTTCAATGTTTGATTTTTTCGTTTTCTATTAGCAAAAACATCAATTATGGTTATTAATAATCCAAAATATCAAATAGTTCAAGTCAGTTAATACCCGTTTCTGATGCGAATTTCTATAATTGGGTAAATTGATCGACTTTTAATACAAAGATTGTTGCGCGTTTCTCCTTTTCTTCTGATGGTTTTTTGCAATTTTCTCGAATAACTTGTAGCGCAGTTTCAACCTGTTCGTCTTCAACGCCAATTAACAGCGTACTGCGCCCGCTTCGTAAAAATCCACCTGTCGATGCGATAAAGGTCACCCGAAAATCTAAATCTGTCAGGGCCTTAGAGATGGTATCGTTATCTTCATCTTTAACAATCGCAATGATCAGTTTCATGCCTAAAATTCCTCGTAGTGCTCAACTTCTAAAGAAAATATATTGGCACCACCAATGTTTACCAGCGTTGGCGTTGGCATCGGAAGAGGCGAGTTTTCCATAGGTACAACAACATAAGCAGCTCGTTGGCGGCAATTCTTATCTAAAATCTCAATTGCAGTTTCTTTCCGAGCAGTAGATACCCCAATCATCAAGGTGACATTTTTCCGCCCCAGGAACCCACCTGCACTGGGTAAACGCGTCACAGAAAATCCGCCGTCTAATAAGGAATCAACAGCAAAATCCGCATCCTGACCATGCACAACAACAATCAACAAATTATGTGTTTTTTTTAAACCGTTTTCACTTGTGCTCTTGGTCATTTCTTCCATCCGAAGCTTTTATCTGACTGGTCAGAATAACGTTATTATACCTTGATTTGCATTTTTTAGAAAACGATGTATGGGCTCAATAGAGACAAACAGAGGACAATCTAAGGGGGATTCTGATGAATGTACTCATAAAGTTTCAAGTTGTCCAGAGTACGATGAGAACGAACTTCACTATAGATCCTTTCCCATTCCTCAAGCACGATATTAAGCGCTGGCGAGGTAAAATCGATTGGATAAACTGAGCATATTTCATTCAACTGGGTTCTGTGTGCCCTTTCAACTCTTCCATTCAGTTTAGGTGATCAGGGCGGCAACACAAATAATTTCAGGCCCAGTTCTTTACTGGCTTCCTCAAAATAGTTTTTAAATTCGCTCCCCCATCCACTTGAACCGCTTTGACTGGAAAAGGCATTTGTTCGACCACAATGGATAAGAAGGCTTTAGCAAGCTCTTAGAGAGGATTCAATCATATCCCAGCATGTAATCACATCCCGAGCTGTGAGATGTTTGAGGTGGGCATTGGGGAAAGGAAGAACATTAATCTGTACGAGGTCGCTAGACCCGTCGACCGGGTAATCCTTGGGCTTGCGAATCGTATAGGATCTTTTAGTGTAATGCCTGTATCCTTTTGATACCTCCGTCGTTGGATGTATTTCAGAATCTGCCCAATGTGGCAGACACCGAAAGGTTTTCTTCTTCTCGCCTGGTTAATACGGCCAACTTCTCTTTTCCCCAATAGGCGTATAACTCTCTCTATTCCCGGATCAAGAAGATTTCTTTCAGCCCCACTGGCGTTACCGTACTCGCTTGGACCCGCGGCTGCGTTGTTCTAATTCCTTGAGACGTTCGCTTTCTAACCTACTTTGCCAGTGATACAGGATAGTTCGTGAAAGTCCTAATACCTCGGCTACCGATCCTCCAGAAAGTCTTTGTTACCTTAGGGGTTGCTATGCCATCACCATTTTCAGACAGTATTTTGCTTGCTTATTTAATATGGGTAGCAAACGGTTGGCGGGTTGGTAAAATTGTCTTTGCAGATAGATTTATCACATCGGGTGCCGTCTTTGTCGGTTTTCCAACCATAAAGACATCCTTGATGCTTTTTGTCTACATCTTTGCCCCATATCTATCTGAACTTATTCAAATACGAGATGCGTTGCACAACTTACACCGCGATCTCACCATTGTTGACATAGCGGGTCAGCTCGCTCACGCTCAGGTCTTTGATGCCCAGCTTGTCGAGTGTGCGGCCCTTACGCCAATAATCCGTGCTGTGCAGAATGCACCCCAACCGGATGATGGCGTTGATCCCGTTGACCGACACGCCATAACGCTCGCCCAACGCGGCAATCGGCACCAGGCTCATCGGCACATCTTCAGAAATATAGCGGTGCTGCAGGGTGCTGGGGGCGTTGATGCCATAGTAACCGGTTTGGTTATGAATAGCTTCATACAGGGTTTCCCCGCGCACATTATAAGCCAGGGTCAGCCATTCCATGGCCGTCCGGGCGCGGATGCCCAAGGCTGAGGCGATTGTCACCCGTTCCCGGTCAATTGTGGCAAGCACCTTAGCCACCGAGGGGGTGACGCCCTCAACGTAAAACTGGAAATCGCCGTGGGTTGATTCAATCCTGCCGGCATTAAGGATCGTCAAGGCAGGATGAAACACAGCCCCCATATTGTTCAAGCCCGTTTGCAGAACGTTGATTCCATCGATAAATTGGGGGTAGACGTGCTCGATCGCCGCGAGGACTTCCGGGGTATCACCGGCAGGCAGGGCAGCCAGCGGCACGGCTTCTTTGATGCGGAAAATGCGCGCCTGACTGGGGCCTTCTGAGCGGCTGGCATAGATGAAGGTCTCCGCCTCGGCCAACAGACAATCTGCCTGGCAGTTTTCCTGCCGTAAAACGGCTTTAAATTCGATAGCGCCGCAAGTACGCCCCGGGTGCAGAAGAATGATCTGGCTATCCTGCAGGTAAGGCGCCATTGCCCGGGCGATATCAGCATGCCCTGAAGAAGGGATCACCACCATGATGACCTCGGCATCTTTGAGAGATTCCTGGATATTGTCGGTGACTTTGGAAATTTTTCCAAAACCGACCGGACCGCCGGGTGGGCTTTCAAGATCGATACCCCCGCGTCTGGCGATAACCTCGATATGTGCAAAGGTGCGATTGAACAGTGTAACCTCCTGGCCCATGAGTGCCAGGTGGGCGGCCATGGCTTTTCCCCCGTTGCCGGCACCAATAACTGTAAATTTTCTACATATCATGCGTCCTCCTGTAATAGTTGACGAATCCGAAGGGACTCTGAGATTGGTTGACCCGCTTCGTCGATGGCCATACAGGCGCCATTGAAAATGCGCGTCCGAATGCAGCCCCGGGCAAAGAGGTTGTTCTGCAGGTGAGGTGCATCCAGAATGCCAAGTTTAACGGCTTTGGCCAGGGTTTCCGGGTGGATCAGCGGATCGGGGGTGGATGCAGGGGCCAAACCCCGGATTGTATCAAGGGTGATTTTGGCCTCGCGGGTCAGCTCTTCGACGCGCACCTGGATGGCCGGGTCACAGGTCATATCGGGCTGCCCCGCCAGGGCGGTGTCAATGGCTTTACGTGCGATCCGGCTGGCCGCGATGATGTCCTCTGCCGTAGCTGCGTGATGGGCTTCAGTATGCCCGACAATATGCACAATATGAGGTTTGAGAGCCATTTGCAGGTAGACGCTCGCGGCCAGGTGCGCTTTGGCTGCGTCTTCCTGTAACGGGTAACTGAGCAATCCGGTCCGGGTCTGGCGCCAGATGCGGAAGGTGTCATCCTCCAGGGGTTTAATCAACGCCATAATCGCCAGCATTTTGGCCAGGTCCATGGCATCCGATGTCCCTGGGGGGCTGTTGAACATCATCTGGGCGATATAATCGCGTACCTTAAACGCCCTGGCATGATAGGCGGAAAGGTAAGCAGAGACCACAAAGATCACGTCCGGGGCATCGCGCATTCCCCAGTGATGGGGTTCATTCAGCTCTACGGGGAGATCGCGCTCTCCATACCAGTGCACCACTTTTTGGTGTTCACGGATGCTCTCCACCAGCCCCCAGGGACCGCGCCCATCCATCTGGTTAAACCAGAAGATGGGAATGGCACACCAGGCAATGTTAATGGTCTCCCGATACATTTCAGCCAGCCTGATGAAATCATCGGTGCCAGAATATGAGCGCAGTAAGGGATAATTTCCCCTGCGGCTGGCCTCGTAAAGTGCCCGGTAATCCTCCGGCGAGCGCACCGGCACACCGCCGGCACCTTTCTGACGTGGGTTCTGCCGTTCAGGATGAAAAAAGTTCGCCTGTGCGTCCTGGTCGATCCCCAAAGAGATCACATCCAGCGCCTTAGCATCGGCAATCGTGCGAATGCCTTCCAGCGTGGCTGAGAGGCTCGGTTGCCCGTAATGATGGCGCAATAGCGGGAAGGGCTTTTTCCACAGGATACGCTCAACGGCTGATTGCGGAAAATCCATCTCGCTGGCGTCAGAAAGTCTTTGCCCCCGCAGGTAAGCTAAAACCAGGTCGGAAGGCTCGCTCCCGTCGAAGACTTGCTCGAAAAAGCCCAGGGCTTGGGCTCGCCTGGCGATGGGCGGCGTGCCGCCAAAGGTAAAGCGCACCCCTTGCCGGTGGAGTTCATCCGCAGCTTCAGCAAATTCGCCTAACAAACGCTCCCCCGTCTCGGGGGTCAGGCGATAAGAAATACCCACCAGGTCGGCATTTTCGCGCCTGGCTGCTGCAATGATGGCTTCGGTGGAAATGGCAGGCCCTAAAAATACCGTTCGCCAACCGGCCTGCTCAGCCAGCCTTAAGAAATTGATTATGCCAGCAACGTGGACACATTCGCCAATTGCACCTGCAATAACTGTCTTCAATTTTCTCTTCCTTGTCACGATCTGGTGTTAGCCATAATTTGCACAACATCCATAGGATTTCTTTCCCCGTTCGCAGATGCGATTGAAATCCTTAAAACAATTATACTGAAAAACTCAAATTTTAATTAAAAATCTGGTTTCTAATGTTCGCCTGGTGACGTTTGGAAAAGCACCTTAAATTTCCTGGGTGCTGGTTTTTGGAATACAGTTGGTGAATTTTAGCGCGTCTTCAGCCCTGCGGGGTGATTATTGCTCCCCGGGCACTGAAAACTCGCTCACCGGGCTGCGTAAAAGCTGCGGATTGACCCGACCCATCCAATTATCCGGCAGAAAGAGCTTTTTAAAACCACCATAGACCTCGTACAGCTCGTGGGCATCGCGGGTGGCCAGCATGGCCCAGCTGACGCCCTCATGATCCAGCACTTGCAGAATAGCCTCTGTCAGCCATTTGCCCAGTCCTTGCCCCTGGTACGTCGACAGGATGAAGGCATCACACAAATAAGCAAAGATCGTGTAATCCGTGACCACACGGGCAAACCCAATTTGTTGATCATGGTGGTAAACCCCAAAGCACAAAGAATGTTCAATGGTTTTCTCAGTCATTTCACGGGTGCGGCCGGCAGCCCAATAGGCCTCTCCCGTCAGGTAACGATGAATGACATCAATTTGGAGTTTTTCTTTGTCCGTATTGATCTGAAAATCGCCCTTGATAAAAATCATTACGCATCTCCTTCACGTGCATTCATTATACCTGCTCGTGGTCCGGTCGATAACGAGTCAGCCAGGTGCTTAACGAATCAAGAGGTGTGAAATCGCCATAGGTCTGGTAAAGCGAATGTGCATCATCAGTTCTTAATAAAACGCGCCTGATTTTTCGCTCATCAGCAAAACGGCAGGTAGCTTCCACGATCCATTTACCCAATCCCTGCCCGCGCTGACTTTTATCAACAAAGACATCCCCCAGCCAGGCAAAGGTCGATTGATCGGTCACCAAGCGAGCAAAGGCCACCTGCCGGCCATACAAGTAGATGCCCATACACACCGAATGCTGAATGGAAGTTTTAATCATCGCCAGAGGTCGATTTTGTGCCCAATAAGACTGTCTGGCGAGAAAGTCTTCAATCACGTCCAGTTGCAAGCGCTCCTTATCAAAACTGAGCAGGAAAGGGCCGCGCTGCTCTTCCCAGAACCCTTCAGCAGGCTGGGCGATCGGTTTGTCCACATCAAAATCCGTCGATAAACTGGCCACAAAACTATCAACGCGCTGCCCGTCATGGTAGCGAAAGTGATAATGCTGTGGCGGTTCGCCGGCTAAAATTGGCGGCAGGAACACATGGATGTTGTCCACAACCTTCGGTGAGGTGCAAACCCAATCCCTGGGCTTCCAGGCCAGCTGACCTTCGTGGTTGTTGACAAAATTTTTATGGAGCACTTCTGCGGTGAAAATAGCGATGGCGCCCGGGGGGGTCTCGAATCCCTCCCAAGAAAGCAGGCCGGCAAACAACGGATTATCGATCTGGTAACCGGTCTCCTCGGCCACTTCGCGGATCACAGCCTGGCGAGGGGTTTCTCCCGGTTCAATATGACCGCCCACGCCATTCCACAGGCCCTGATTAGGCGGATAGCGTCGGTGCAGCATCAGCACCTCTGCGCCGTAAAGAAGGAAACACAGGGTAAATCTGGGGGAAAGGTACATTTCAAGAATCCTGACGGGCTGAATCGGCCTGACTTTGCAGGGCCGCCTCGAGCAACGCCTCTCCTAAATGACGCGCCTGGTCCGCTGTCATAAAGAGATGCGTTGTACCAGAACGAAAAATCTGCTCTGGTGGCGGACAGCGTTCTACGACGGACACACAGATATTATCCTCCAGGTCCTGGTCGGCATGTTCATAGAAGATATTAATTTCTAAGGTCCGGTCCAATAAATAAATCGTCATCGACTCATACCTCCAGCTGACATCTACGCAGAATCTTTTTAAGGCATGCTATTATTTTACTCCTTTGTACCCAAATATCTGCGCCTGGGAAGAATTTTACGCTTAAGGCTGGAGAATTTTTAAAAATCAGCCAATAACCGAACATTAAGGCAGTTATCAGGGTGTTTTGATAGTTTCTGAGAGTCTCAGTTCGGTAAACTGGATGTTAACCAATCAAGAAAAATGGCTGCTTAGGCTGATTTTTGTATGTTTAGGAGTAGTTATCATGGAAGTACCACGTCATTGGAGATTAAGGAAACAACGTTACGCCCTGGTAGGTGAAGTCTGCCCCCATTGTGAAGCGAAGATCTTCCCACCGCGGGATGTGTGCCCGGAGTGCGGCGGTGAGGCCAAGACCCCCTTTGCATTCAGCGGCAAGGGCGAGGTGTATTCATTCACCCGTATGAGCACTGTGCCGGCCGGCTTTGAAGCGCAGGCGCCCTACACTGTGGCGCTGGTCAAGCTGGACGAGGGGCCGATTGTGACCGCACAGCTGACCGACCTGGGCGATGACGAAGTTAAGATCGGTATGCCGGTGGAAATGGTCACGCGCAGGCTGCGCTCCGATGGCGATGAGCGCGGCATCCTGGTGTATGGCTACAAGTTCCGCCCGGTGCTGGCAGGTGTGCGGTAAGCTGTTCTTTACATAAAACCGTTAAAAGCGTTCTTCTATTCGGGAGAACGCTTTTTGCTTGTCTCTGACGATCGTATCCATAAAGAACCTGCCTACCATCCGCGAACAAATCCACGAAAAATTAATAATGGTGTAAGGACAGTGTTAGAGAAACGCTATTTTTCCAATCATTACTTCTAACTTTTAGCACAGGTTGCGTTGGGTTTAGGCGTGAAAAATTACCTCCGGAAATGGCAGTCTATTCAATAAAAATATTCTTATTTCATCAGCGCCCTCACGACTGAAGGAATTTTCCGTATTAAAGAGTTCTTCCTTATAAGGCTTTTCACAAAAACCTGTTCCGGTTTATACTAAGGAGGCACAACGTCTACAGTTGCCGTCAAAGAGTCAGTTTTACCCTGTCTTTGTCTGAAAGCGCCCATCATTGACCCAGGAAAAAAATGTTAGCTCCTGAAAAGCCGAAAAACACGCCTGTCCTCAGTCCCGTCTTGCGCTGGTTTATGCTGGCCATGGTGCTAGCCAATATCGGCGGCATGATGACCCCGCTGTTGATGCCGATCTACCTGACCGAACTGGGGGCAGGAATCACCGATGTGGGACTGGTATTCACGCTGACCTCGGCATTTGTGCTTGTGCTGCAGGTCTTTGGCGGCTGGGTGTCGGATTCGATCGGCAGGCTGCGTGCTATAGCGATTGGCAGCCTTGGCGGCATTTTGGGATATGCTGCCATGTTCTTTGCCCCTACCTGGCAGTGGATGATCGTTGCTCTGGCGGTCAACCACATTCCCTCAGCCCTGGTTGGGCCAAGTTATAACGCATTTATTGCCGAAAACTCTGCCGAAGAGAACCGGGGCAAGGTCTTTGGGATCTCCGCAACCATTTTCGGGGTCACCGGGGTGATCGGACCGCCACTGGGCGGCTTTCTGGCAGGCTGGATCGGGTTCAAAGGGATGCTGGCTGTTTCAGGAATTTTGTATACCCTGGCAGCTGTGTTGCGCATCTGGATGGCTGCTACCATGAAGGCACAGGCTGTAGCGCATCCCACTCAGAAGCTTACCTTGGCGGCCTTCAAGAAAAGCATAGTCAGCATGCTCGGGTTGATCCTGGCTGGCGGCGTGCTGACCTGGATCTTTATTACCGATGGAGTTGCCGATATTGCCTTCCGCATGTCCAACGAATTAGAACCACTCTACCTGGAGCAGTTGTTTGGCATCAGCGTGGCACAAATCGGTGTGCTGGGTTCGATCAGTGCCATCTTGGCGATGTTCTTCCCCATGTTTTCCGGAAAACTGGTGGATAAATATGATGAGCGGCTGCCCCTGATCAGCGGATTTTTGTTGATCTTCACCTCGTATGTCATTTTCTTAACCGGGAAGAGCTACCTGGCCTTTGTTTTCAGCTGGGCAGTGGGCGGCATTGGCAGCGGCATGCTGGGGCCAGCCTTTCAATCGCTGATCTCGAAAGCCGTGCCACCTAAATTATTAGGCACCTTTTCCGGGGTGTTTTACAGTAGCACGGGGTTTGTTTCGCTCCTGGCGCCCTGGATTGGCGCGCAGCTGTGGGAGCGGGTCAGTCCGCTTGCTCCTTTCACCATTACCGCAGCAGCGGCCCTGCTGATCAATATCCCAATTTATTTCAAATTCCGCCTGACGGAGAAAGACGAGCGCATCATTGAGCAAGCTGAAGTACCACAGCCGTAAACGCCCGGCCTGATGGAAGCACTGGATTAAACACAGCCTGCAAACTGATTAACCGCCATTGTTGACGCTGTTTTTATAAAGCCGTACGACGCCTTATTTTTCGTCTTGAAATTATTCTTTTACTCTCACCTGGGTCAAAAAACCTGCCGCCAAGATGTTCATGCCCACTGCCGCCAGGCAAATTAACCAGAAACTGATTGCAAACAACCCCGGCGCAACCAGGTTGCCCAGTAGCCGCCCCAGTGAAAAACCCGCCACCGTCGCGGCCATCATGGTGGCGCGCAGATCGGGCATCACCTCGCTCAACAGCGTCATGGCGCTCACCAATGCAATTTCAAATGAGATGAAAAACAGCCCCAAACCGGCCATCGCCCAGCCTAAATGATTGCTCATCAGTGGCAAAACGAGGGCAGAAAGGCTGTTAACACCTAAGAAAATCCAGATCATGCGCCGTTTACCCACAGTATCTAAAAATGCACCGGTCAGCACCTCACCGCCCAGTTCCGAGAGGCCAATTACCACCGCGGCTGCTGTTAACGCGGCGAAGTTGATGCCAAACTGATTTTCGATCCATAACCCGAAGATCAGGTTGACAGTCTCATTGGCACTCGAAATGAGGATGCCCACCAGCAAACCCGCCACTGCAGGCCAGGAGCGGGCAATGCGCCCCAAATTCCCCCAGATTTTATTGCGGTCTGTTTTGGGAATGGGGTTTGCAGGGATGATTTTCAGGAATAACAACAAAACCAGCAGGCCGATGACGGTGAAGATGAAAAACGGCGTTATCCAGCTATAAGATTCAATTAAAAATTGCACGATTGGAATGCCGAGGATAAACGATAGGGCCCAATTTACCTCCAGGATGGCGATCACCCGGCCGCGCTTTTCGTAGGGGATGCGGTCACCGAGATAGGCATTCACCGAAGGGATAAAGACCCCGTTCCCCAAGAAGGCCAGGCTGGTGCCCAGGATAAAAGACCAAAAAGTCGGCCAGATGCCCACCATGCCGCTACCAACGACGAATAAGCTGATACCCATCAGGATGCCCGTTTTCCGGTCGTGAGTGTCGGCAACCGAGGCTAAAAATGGTCCCAGGATACCTAAAAAGGCGCGTACAGATAAGGCCATCGCCAGGGCAGTTGGTTCAACACCCAGGCCGCGTGCAAAGATGGGCAAGAAAGGATATACCATGCGGATATTCGTGCTGAAAGCCGTCCGGGTCAGCGTAAACAGGACAATTTGTCGATTAATCTTCTGTTTCGTGGTATTCATACCCATAGATTATACACGCATGAGTGGCAATGGATCGAAGCAAACGCGGCAATTTTCTATGGGTTTCCACCATTTGAGTGGTTTTACTTGCCAATCACAAGCTGATATAATCGTGAGGTTGAATTTAACACGCACTGGTCTAGAATTAAAGGCCTGAAGAGGAACAGCATTTATGCGCAATGTGCTATTAAAAAACTTTCAAAGAAACCTTGTTTGGGTGATGATCATCCTCCTGATCGGCGCTTGTGCGCCGGAGCAGGCGGCTGAAGACGTAGCGCCTGACCCAACGCCCTTAGTACCCACCTTAGGGATCCCGCCCACAGCAACCTTCACGCCTGCCCCTACCGTGACGCCTGAACCAGAGACCCTGTACCTCTCAGATGGGCTTCCTGAAGGGCTGATTAAATTAGACGAGTTGATTGGAATTAACCTGAGCGCCAATCCCGATGCTTCTTTCTGGCTTGGCCCGGCGGAGAATGCTCCTCCAGGTGAAGTACTCGTGACGGTTACCTGGGTCTATGCTCTGGCCGCGCCTTTCCCAACCTTGATGGATAATATTTCTCTGAATGAATTACAGGCTTACTGGTTGGGGAACCCCGCGGGTGCGGTTGATGCGCTTGCACAGCTGTTTGTGCCGGATTTATTAGCACGGCAGCTGGTTGGCGTTTGGGGCGCCCCTGATGAAACCCGTATCCAAACCTTTCAGCAACCTCCTGAGATAAACGTTCTCTGGGAGGAAAATGCCTGGGTACTGCTCCCCTTCGAAGCACTGGACCCGCAATTAAAGGTGATTTAGGTGGACGAACGTTCGCCGCTGTTCAAAGATTTTAATGTCACAACGTACCCCTTGACCATCCAATTTCAACTGATGTGCAATTCTGAAGCAACGCAGGTGCCAGATCATGTGCTTGAGGCTTTGCTTGCTGCCATCCAAACCAGCAACCGTGACCCGGAAGCAATGACCACGCTGGTGATGACCGGGGTCACAGCACTGGTCAGGGGCACGGCTTACCGCATGGAAATGAACGGCGTAACTTACCCCGGGGAAAAAATTCGTCATTGGCTGACCGAGGCTGACCTGACGCACCTCAGTAATGAAATCTCCTTTTATGAAGATTGCCCCTTTCCTGACCCTGAAAGCCAAAGATTATTATTTTGCAGCGACCCTAAATATATCGAGTTGTTTGAATTTGTCGGTGCCGATATTATTGAATTAACGGGTAATCACAACAACGATGCCCTCTATGTTTATGGTGAGGACGTCGTTCCTTTTACACTTGACATGTACGATGCACATGGGATGGTTTATTTTGGCGGTGGACGGAACCTGGCAGAAGCGAAAGCACCCTTACTCATCACCCATAATGGCAATCAACTGGCTTTTATCGGGTGCAATGCCTTCGGACCGGATTTTGCATGGGCGACTGAAGCCGGCGGGGGCGCAGCCCCCTGTGAAGATTTCCAGTGGATGGCCGCGGAGGTCAGCCGGCTGAGAGATGAAGGCTATTTACCCATCGCCACCTTCCAATATTATGAAGATTATTACGATTTTGCTGCTGCGCACCATGTGCGCGACTATGGCATGATAGCTGAGGCAGGCGCGATAATTGTTAACGGCAGCCAGGCGCACCGCCCTAAAGCGATGGCTTTCTCCAGGGATGCGTTCATCCACTACGGGCTGGGGAACTTATTTTTTGACCAGAACTGGTACATCGACATGTATGACAATGTGATTGTCCAAACCAGCTGGGAGATCATCCAGCGCCACACTTTTTATGCTGGGCGTCATATCAGCGTTGAATTGCTGACGGCTAAACTGATCGACTACGCGCAGCCCAGGCCGATGACCGAAGAAGAACGAACCCTGTTTTTAACTGAATTATTTGAAGCCAGCGGCTGGGATGTACGATAATTTTATTTACTACAGCGTGTTTTTTGGCACACCAAAACGTGACCGGCCGTAATCTACTTTCTGGTAATGGCGTCAGCCATTTTGGCAACCCGGGTCATGGCACCCACGTCATGAACGCGAATGATATCCGCACCCCGCTCGATGCACAGCGCAACCGCGGCTGCCGTACCTTCAAGGCGTTCTTCTGGCGGCAGGTCCAGCGTATAACCGATGAAAGATTTGCGCGAAGGGCCCACCAGCAGCGGATAGCCCAGGGCTTTGATTTCATCCAACCGGTTGAGCAATTCGAGGTTTTGCTCCACAGTCTTGCCAAAGCCGATTCCGGGGTCAAGGATGATATGCACATCGGGAATGCCTGCCTGGTGTGCCAGGGCTACACTATCCAGCAGCTCGCGTTGAATGTCAGCCATGAGGTCCGTGTATTCCACGCCCACATAACGCCCGCCCAAGCGCACCTGTAATTCGGCGCTATCTGGCTTGAGGCGGTTGTGCATCAAAACCACCGGCGCCCCATATTGTGCTGCCACAGCGGCCAGGTCTGGGTCGGCGCGCAGCCCCCAGACGTCATTGATCCAGCGAGCGCCAACTTCAAGCGCAGCCTGGGCCACCACCGCTCGGTAAGTATCTACAGAGAGCAGGGCATCGGGGAAGGCGGCATGGATGGCCTCCACGACGGGCAGCACCCGAGCCAGCTCCTCCTCGGCATTCACCGGTTGCGATCCGGGGCGAGTGCTTTCACCGCCAATATCGAGGATATCGGCACCTTCTTGCAAGAACTGGCCTGCCCGGGCCAGTGCCGCGGCAACAACATCACTGTTTGGTAAAATCCCGTCGTTGGAAAAACTATCGGAGGTGACGTTGATGATAGCCATGATGAAAGTGCGGTTCCCCCAGGGTAGTGGGGCAGATGGGTGAGTGTCCATGAGCATGCTCCGTAAATTGTGGGTTCAATCCTCAGCGGGCGGTTTGACCTCGGCTGGCATCTCGACCATCAGATCCACCCGGTCAATCGGCCCGCCCAGGCTGTACAAGTACAGGGTGAAAGGCAGTTCAGCGTCGCCGGAAAGGGGCTCGGTGCCCTCCCATCGTCGGACGGCAACCACGTGCCCCGCGGCATCGAAGGCGGTTGCGTTCAGCCAGACATAACGCGCCTCGGGCTGACCGGTGGGCAAGCTCACCTGTCCACTTATTGTGGCCAGGCGGCCATCGTCGCTCAACTTCAAGGTATGGTCTGCAATTGTGCCCAACAGGTAACGTTGATCATCAGGCATCACCGGCAGCAAGAAATCTACCTTGGCGGAGACGGTGTACATCTCTGGCAAGGGCGGCTGAAAATAAGCGATTAACGGCAGGGCAGCGCCGACTGGCAGCAGGTTGAGGGGCATGATGGCAGTTTGCTTTAGGGAATCATCGTCGTGGTGCAAAACCACCTCGCCCGAGACGTTCTCCACGGGCTCGTCGGTTTCGTTCGTCACCAGAACAAAGCACCATAACCCACCCAGTGAGTCCGGGTAACAATCGGGCGGCTGGATGCCAGCGAAAAACGGCGTCGCCGTGGGGGTCAGCTCAACCAGGGGCGTCGCTGTGGTGTCTGGCCCAGGGGTGATGGGAATCAGCAGAGTGGTGCCGGGGCCCATGGCGCGCGGGTTGATAGTGGGGTTGGCAGTCATGATCTGCTGCGGGCTGACGTTAAATCGCCAACCGATACTGTAAAAATCATCCCCTTCCAGCACCGCGTAATAAACTGGTGTCGGGGTTGGTGTAATGGTCGGTGAGGACGTTGGGGCGACATAATCGGTGGGCAAAGGTGTGGCACTGTGTGTTGAAGTGGGGTAGGGACGCAGGGTTGCATCACTGGTAGAGCTTGCTGCTGGGTGCTCATGAGCGGGTATTGGCGCGCAAGCTGGCAGGCCAAGCCCGGTCAGGATGAGTATTAACAGACTGAACAATAGAGCTTTTTGCATGCGGGGATTATACTCGCGTCGAAGATTGGCGGTAGAGAACGTGGTTTGCACCTAATTTGAATGGTTTTCCCGAGGTATCACTGTGCCAATTCACCCGTGAAGGCCAAAACTCAGCTATTATTCTGGTTTTTCGACGAATTGATCGCCCTGGCACAGCATCCCGGGGGATTCCACGCTGGCATAGCGCACACCGTCGATCAGGGGGCAGGGCAGGCCCTCCTGGATCAGGATGCACTCGGGATAACAGGTTTTTCCCTCCGGCAGAATGCGGAGGGTCAGCTCACCGGCAGATAGGTGCGCCCCCTTGGATGGCATAATCTCACAATCCAGGGTGATATCTGCCTTGAAGCGCGGGTAGCACAGACCGATTTTTTCTGCCGAGTCGACCTCCTGGCGCGCTGACAGGCTGATCAAGCTGAGGGGACGGGATGCAGATTTGAGCTGGCTGCCCTCTACACCCGAGACGTTGATCTTAACACAGGGTTGATCAAGAAAGAAGCAGGCTATTTTATAGGTGTTTTCCATGCTGACATTATACTTGTCTTCACTTTGAAATAATACACCCTGCACAACAAGATACTGGACCGTATATCCACATGAGAGTAAACAAAAGAGAAAGCTTCGCAAAATTTGACACAAGAATCACTCTGTGCTAAGATAGTTGAAAATCCTTTTATGAAAGCAGTTTCATAGCCCTTAAATTATTTACCTACCGTTATGAACGCTAAAACCAACCGTACACCCACCATTTATGACGTCGCCAAGGCGGCTGGTGTGTCGATTTCTACCGTTTCACGTGTGATCAACGCCAGTACCAGCGTCAGTGACGATACGCGCGAACGTGTGCAGGGTGCGATTGATCGCCTGGCTTTTGTTCCCAAGGCAGAAGCGCGTGCCCGGGCGATGAAGGATTTTGCCCGCATTGGTGTTCTGACGCCCTTTTTTACTGCACCGGCTTTCGTCCAGAGATTGCGCGGTGTGGCCCAAGGGTTGCTTTCAACCCGCTATGAGTTAACCATTTTTACAGTAGAATCCCTCGATCACCTCAATTATTACCTGGCAACGTTGCCTATCACCGGTCATTTGGAGGGACTGATTTTACTTTCATTACGCGTTAATGATGAATCGGCCAAAAAACTGAAAGATCACGATCTTGAAACCGTACTGATCGAATTTCCCCGTCATGACCTCAATACAGTAGAAATTGACGATGTGGCCGGGGGTGAGATGGCAGCTGAGTACCTGATCAGCAAAGGGCACGAGCGCCTGGCCTTTCTTGGTGACACAACCGACCTGGGCGCTTTTGCGATTTTACCTATCACCCTCAGACTGCGTGGATTTAAAAATGGGATCGAAAGAGCCGGCCTATCTTTACCAGATGCGTTTATCTGTACTTCACACTATGATGTCAAAGATTCTGAACGGCAAATTGAGCCCGTATTGATGCAACCTGACCGCCCCACTGCCATCTTCTGCGCCACAGATCTGCAAGCCCTGGGTGTGGTCAACAAAGCCCGTGCGCTGGGACTGCGTGTTCCAGAAGATCTGGCTGTTTTAGGGTTTGACGACCTTGATTTTGCAGATTACGTGGGGTTAAGCACCATCCGCCAGCCCCTGGACGAATCGGGGCGTTTAGCAGTTGAGATCTTACTCTCTCGGATTAAAGATCCTGACCGTCCTCTGCGCCATGTCCGCCTGCCCCTCTCGATCGTTGAGCGGCAAACCACATAAACCAGCACGTCTCCGGGCGATGGTCATGCCTGATTGGGACAACATCCAAAAAACCCTTTGGTCATCGTCTCGGTTTCTAACCGATTAAGCGACACTGTTGGATCGTTATTATCCGGGTTGTTATGAAAAGGTATGTGATGTCATGATTGACGTGGTCACTTTGGGTGAATTATTGATCGATTTTGTACCCACAGTATCGGGGGTGATGCTCATCGAAGCACCGGCATTTAAAAAAGCGCCTGGAGGCGCGCCTGCTAACGTAGCAGCCGGGTTAGCAAAATTGGGTACCTCTTGCGCTTTCCTGGGGAAGGTAGGAGACGACGCGTTTGGCTGGTTTCTGAAAGCGACGCTGGATGCAGTCGGTGTGGATACCCGGGGGTTGGTATTTTCGCAAGAGGCGCGCACCGCGCTGGCTTTTGTCTCGCTGACGGCTGATGGCGAGCGGGAGTTTATGTTTTACCGCCATCCCAGCGCTGACATGCTCTTCACCCCTGAAGAGGTGGCTGTTGATCTTATTCAAGGCGCGAAAATTTTTCACATCGGTTCAATTAGCCTGATCAGCGATCCCGCCAGGAGCGCCACACAATTTGCTCTGCAGGTGGCTCGCCAGCAGGGCGTGCTCGTATCGTACGACCCGAACCTGCGCCTGGCACTTTGGCCCGATGCCCAGGCAGCCAAAGCTGGGATGCTAAGTATTTGGCAACAGGCAGATCTGATCAAGGTCAGCGAGGAAGAACTTTTATTCCTGACGGGTCTCGAGAACATCGACCGGGCTGTAGAAGCGCTTTGGCATGAGGATCTGCAATTGCTGGTTGTGACCCTGGGGGCGGAGGGCTGTCGCTATTACACCAACCAGAGTCAGGGTTCCGTGGAGGGCTTCAGCGTCCAATCTGTCGACACCACCGGTGCTGGTGATGGGTTTGTTGCTGGCCTTTTGATGGGCGTGCTTAAATATCCCGAGACATGGCATGAGGATAGCATGCTCAGGGAGGTTTGTCGTTTGGCCAACGCCGTGGGTGCGCTGACCACCACCCAGCGCGGGGCGATCCCAGCATTGCCCACAAAAGCACAGGTGGATGCTTTGATTAAATCAATTGGAAATTAACCGGATTGAACCTGTTTTATTGGTCGATCGAAAGAAGACGCTTGTGGAACCTATTAAGCAACTTGATCATGATTACGAGGCACAGCGTACACTGGAACGCATCCTCCCGCGGCTGAATGCCGAGTTTTCAGCCTATGCCAAACAAAATCCGTATGCCTGGGAAGCGTTTCAATTGCGTTTACAGCAGCACTTTCAGCGCTTGTTTCCAACCTTAATCCATCTTTATGGCAATCATTACGATTTTTTCTATCATCTCGAAAACTTGCTGAGGTTGATGGCTGCAGCATGGTCGTCCAGAGATCTCGAGTTGCAAGCCCTGGATACAGTCCGTGAAGAACAATTGCCCTGGTTCTTAGATCATCAAATGGTGGGTGGTGTCTGTTATGTTGACCTGTTTGCTGGCGACCTGGCCGGAATTCGCCGTAAAATCCCGTACTTCAAAGAGCTGGGATTGACCTATCTGCACCTGATGCCCCTCTTTCGTTGCCCAGAGGGCGAGAATGACGGCGGCTATACCATCAGCAGTTACCGGGAGGTTGACCCGCGCCTGGGTACGATGGCAGACCTGCGCACCCTGGCCGATGAATTGCGGGCCCACGGCATCAGCCTGGTACTCGATTTCGTTTTCAATCACACTTCCAACGAACATGAGTGGGCCTTAAAAGCACGGGCGGGTGAGCAGGACTATCGAAATTACTATCGTATGTTCCCCAACCGGGAGATGCCCGACGCTTATGAAAGACATCTGCGCGAAATTTTCCCGGACGAACACCCGGGTGCGTTTACATATTTTGACAACATCGAGCAATGGGTCTGGACCACGTTTCACAGCAACCAGTGGGACCTTAATTATGCTAACCCGGAAGTGTTCAACCAAATGGCCAACGAGATGTTGTTTTTGGCGAATCAGGGGGTGGACGTTTTGCGGCTGGACGCCGTGGCTTTTATTTGGAAAGCACTCGGTACACATTGTGAAAACCTGCCCGAAGCGCATTTAATCATCCGTGCGTTTAACGCCATTGCCAGAATTGCAGCACCAGCCCTACAGTTTAAATCTGAAGCCATTGTGCACCCGGACGAGGTAGCAAAATATATCCACCCCGACGAATGCCAGCTTTCATATAACCCCTTGTTGATGGCGCTGCTATGGAACAGCCTGGCCACCCGCAAAGTGGACTTATTGCATTATGCCATGTCCACCCGCTTTGCAATTCCTGAAGGTTGTGCCTGGGTGAATTACGTGCGCTGCCACGATGATATTGGGTGGACCTTCTCTGATGAGGACGCGGGTATTTTGCATATGAACGCCTTTGACCATCGCCAATTTCTAAACGCGTTTTATACCGGCGCCTTTGAGGGTAGTTTTGCCCGCGGCCTGCCCTTCCAGGAAAACCCTAAAACTCGTGATGCGCGCATTTCAGGCACCTGCGCCTCGCTGGCTGGCCTTGAAAAAGCCATCCTTGAGGAGACCGAAATTGAAGTCGACCTTGCCATTCGCCGGATTTTGCTGCTGCACAATGTGATTCTGTCCATTGGAGGGATCCCCTTGATTTACCTGGGTGATGAGGTCGGAACGCTTAACGATTATTCTTATCGGCAGGACCCGGCCAAAGCAAGTGACAGCCGCTGGGTACACCGTCCGATAGCCGATCAACAGCGCTATACCCTCAGAACCGACGCCCAAACCATCCCCGGCAAGATATTTCACAAACTCAAAGCTCTGATCGAGCTCAGAAAATCAACGCCAGAAATCCACCAGGGCGCTCCGGAATTCATCAACACAGGCAACCCGCATGTATTCGCTTATCGCCGATCGGGGGATCAAACCAGCATCCTGTTTCTGAACAACTTTAGTGATCGCCCCCAAACCATAGAGCGTCATGTGCTGAACCAGTCCGGATTTACCTTTCCTCTGGAGGACATGGTCAACGGGGACGTGCTTTCAGACGAAACCAGCCTGTACCTGGCGCCCTGTCAGTACCTCTGGCTGCGCGCTAAACGCTAAACAGACCTGAATGAGTCTTGATTTTTATGTGTTAATGCTCTCTATCAGGGGGACCAAACCGGGTCGTAATCTTGACCCGGGTGGTGGGTGAGCTGTTTCAGGTCTGCGCCAGGGAAAGTCATGATGTAGATATCTGAAAGGACGTCAAAATACCAATAGTCAAATGCCAGCCAATAGCCATCCGGTGAAACATTCACATGATCCATCAGGGGAATGTAATCCAGGCGTCCCCTGGGGATAATGACATATTCCTCAGCCTGACCGATATCCTCTATGCGCATACCATAAATCTGCCTGGAGGGGCTGCCCTCTCGCAAAGATTGACTGAAAAGGATCAGGCTGCCGTCATAATACCAGGCAGGGCTGGTGTTATCAATCACACCCGAGCGGGTAAACTGTTCCTGGTTTTCGCCATCGGCATCCATCAACCAGATTTGGGGCACACCCCGAAGCCGCACAAAAGCCAGTTGTTTGCCATCGGGTGACCAGGCTGGCGAGGAATCAGGGTATCGTTCTTGGGACAACCTGACGGTCTTCAAGTCATGTAGGTTAAGCTTGACCACCTGGCTGCGCCCGTTAATCAGGGTTGTGTGGGCAATCCACTCCCCATCGGGCGACCAGGCCGGGTCGAAGTCACCCTCTAAGGAAGCGGGCAAGGACGTTATTATCCCGCTGTCAACGTCAATGATCGCTAAACGAGAGCCAGGATAACTCCTCCGCTTGGATGGACAGGGTGAAGTAAATACAATCTTTTCACCGGTTGGCGACCAATTTGGCTGGCAGGCACCATCTTCAAGCCCAGTCAGCTGGGTTACCGACCCGCTGAGCACATCAACCAGGAAAATTTGTGGAACCCCCAAGCGATCTGAAACAAAAGCAATATGGCCTCCGCCGCCGCCAATGGGCGTGGGAATAGGGCTTATTTCGGGTTCGACCATCGTCGCGCCCTGGTTTTCACTTAATGGGGCGAGCGTCGGCTGGCTGCCTGGTTCCTCGAACTTCAAGGGAGGTTCCGCACTTTTTGAAGACGCATTGGTAAGCATCAGCGCTGGCGCTGATGGCCGATCGGCAAGAAACAGGCTTTGCAGGCCTGGTGGCTTTTGAAACGCTAACCAGATGAATACCCCCAGCAAAATAATAATGGCGCCGAAAATTGACCAGACTGGATCGCGCTGAGAAAACCAATTTGTCAGTTTCGTCCGGCCTGCCCAAAGGCGTTCCCACAACTTACTTCTCTTTTGAAGAGATGTAACCGAAATCGAGGTTTGATCTAAAGGCGGTAGGCGGGTCTCCTGCTGCTTTTCTGGAAGGAGTGCATCACGGGCAGCGATCAATGCACCCTTCATCTCAGTAGCTGACTGCCAGCGGTCTTCAAGGTGCAATCGAAGTGCTTTTTCAACCACTGTTGCAGTCAGCCGGGTAAGGTTTGGCTGGTAACTTCGCAATGGCGAAAGCTGTTCTTTACCGATGAGCCGGCTCAGACTGTTTTCAGGTGGGTACCCGGTCAGGGCAGTATACAGGGTGGCCCCCAGCGAGAAAATATCCGAACGATGGTCCAGTGCATCTCCGCCAAACTGTTCAGGAGGAGAAAACCTTAGCTCTGATGCTTGCAACGATGAAGGCACCATTTGGTGTGTTGAAGCACTGTCAACATCCCCCAAGGCGACCAGGATGATTTCACCAAAGGCGTTAAATTTGATGTTTATCGGTTTAATTTTATTGTGCAAAACAGGGGGCATCTGGCTGTGAAGATAAATTAATGCATTACAAATTGCGATCCCAATCTGAAGGCCTTCCATTTCAGTCGGCCGTTCATCTTTGGATAACCATTCCTGTAAATTCCCCCCATCAATGTATTCATTAACCAGGTATTGCCCCTGGCCTTCAATGGAAAAATAATCAAATAAAAGCGCCAAATTTGGATGCCTGAGGGATGCTAACACTCTGGCAGTTTGTTGAAATTGTTGAAAAGCTTCATCAGTGTAATTTATCCGCTCTTTAATCGTTACGCTCACATCCAATTTTTCATCAACCGCGCGATAGACAGCTTCGATACCCTCCTCGCCCATGAGATCAAGAATGCGATAACGATTGTGTAAAAGATCGCCGTTTTTTAAAGCCATTGTCTTGTAAAACCTTCTGCCAGCAAAGAAAGCATCAACACAATAATTATACGGCTAATTCTAAACGATAAAATACGCTATAATTTATTTAATTAATGGAAGTTGTATATGCCTCAGCTTGATATTCGATCAACAGTCTTTACCGCGGTGATCATCATGGGTGTTGCCGCGATTTTAACGCTAATATTTGGTGCCAATCACCTGATTAAAGGTCGGAAAATCCCATTTTTTGGAAAGCGGCAAGCGCGCATGCGTCGGGGCTGGCTACTGATTATCATCGCTTTATTGCTGATTCCGCTGTCCTGGGCAACGTTCAACTATGCTGAACCAGCCGTGTACGTGTTTATCTCACCTTCGCCAACTGCCACACAAACGCCGACCATCACCCTCTCCCCCACCATGACCATCACGCCTTCGATTACATTGACCCCAACCATCACCGACACGCCCTCAGTCACCAGCACGCCCAACTTGCCTGCCGAGGTGGAGGGGGACTTTGTAGCGGAAGTTGACCCCAACCCCGATACCGTATTCAGTCCGATTATCTTTGCTCAAAGAATTGACGCCGAGTGGCAGCCGATTAACCCAGCAGATGAATTTGACAACCCGGTTGGTCAGTTGTTTGGTACTTTCAGTTATAACGATATGGCTGTCGGTTCCCAGTGGAGTGCGCTGTGGTATTGGGAGGGAGAGCTGGTGTACTTCCAGACGCGGCCCTGGATGGATGGCACTGGCGGGTACGGCTATACCAATTGGGATCTCCTCGATGAGCAATGGCGCCCGGGTATTTACGAAGTACAGCTCTTTGTGGGCACCCAGTGGAAGGTCAGCGGGTCTTTCACTGTCAGCGGAGAAATTGCATCCTCAACCCCGTCGGCTACTGCCACACGCACCCCGACGGTTACGTTAACCCGGCCCCCTACGCAAACCGGCACCCCTACGCTGACACCCACCCGTACAAATACGCCGTTACCAACAGATACTCGTTGGCCAACAGCTACCATAACCTTAACGCCGACGCCATCCCGCGTTCCAAGAGAATAACCTCCACAAGCATCAGCTTAATAAACTGCCATGCCTTTGGCAGCACCCATAGCTTTGGCGACCTGTGCCGCCACCCGGGCGTTATTTTTCAGCAACGCTAGGTTGACACGTAAACTCTCGCCACCAGTCAATTCATTGACCCGCTGGAGCAAAAAGGGCGTCACCGCCGCACCCCGGAATCCAGCCGTATGCGCCTCCTTCAACGCTCTCTGGATGGCTGTTTCCATTTCATCGGCTGGCATGGCCAGCTCTACCGGGGGCGGGACGACCAGCAGCACCGCACGCTGCAAGCCGGCCTCCCAGGCGGACAGGGCAATTTGAGCGGCTGCTTCGGGGGTATCCACGCGCAGATCAACCGGCAAGCCGCTGGTGCGGGTGAAGAACCCGGGCAACTCATTTGTCCCATAACCGATCACCGGCACCCCCTGCGTTTCCAGCACCTCGCGGGTGGCGGGCAGGTCGAGGATAGCTTTGGCCCCCGCACATACCACCACCAGTGGCGACCTGCCCAGTTGAACTAAATCGGTAGAGATGTCGAAGACCGAGCCGCGGTGCACGCCGCCGATACCGCCGGTGGCAAACACGCGGATGCCGGCTTTTTCAGCCGCGAACAGCGTGGCCGCTACCGTGGTGCCCCCGCTCAGTTTCCCGGACAGGGCGATGCCGAAATCGCGCAGGCTGATCTTGCGCGTTTCCTCCATCTCGCCCAGCGCGGTGATCTGCGCCTCGCTCATCCCAACGTGCACCTTACCCTCCAGCAGGGCGATCGTGGCAGGTGTGGCGCCCTGGGCGCGCACTTCGGCTTCCACATCCCGTGCCAGCGCCAGGTTGTGCGGGTGAGGCAAGCCGTGGGTGATCACCGCCGATTCCAGCGCCACAACGGGCAAGCCCAGGTTGCGGGCATGCAGCAGGTCGGAAGAGAGGACAAACGAGGGAGGTAAGGAGGATTTCATTCGATTAACATCCTTTCACAAGCATCATTAATACTCAATTTGATGGTTAATAAGATTACCCGCCCCGGCAAGCGATGTGCAGGCTATTTTCCAGTCCGTACCCACAGAGCCCGCCCATCGGTGCTGATCTGTACCCAGCCATGGTTCCCGCCCGTCACCAACGGGTAGCCCGCAAAGACAGTTTGCAGGGCGGGTGCCTTAGTGCTTTCAATGGGCAGCAGGATCACCTGGGGTGCCCAGGCTGTGATCTGCTCAAGCGGCAAGTCAAACGCTCCCAGCCCAGTCGGCAGGAACAGCGCGGATGGCGGCATCGGCACTGCCAGCCAGTGATCACCGACTTTGCCCGTGGGAATCAGCGCGCTGAAATCCCCCCAGGCCAGCCACAGCACCACACCGCGTTCGCCCGTCCAGAGGGCTTTAATTTGAAGCCCATCCCCAATATCCAGCCGGTAGCCGCTGTCCAGCGGATGCACGGGCACGCCCTTTTCCATCAGCAGGGCATACACGGTACGGGTGGCCTGGTTCGTTTCCGGGTCCGGACCCCACAAGACCGCCTCAATGGGGACTTTCTTGATCACGCCGAGTAATCCGAGCAGGTCTTCACGCTCTGCACTGCCGACGATAAGCAGATCCAGGCGGCGCTGCCCCGCCGGGAGCATTTGGCCCAGCGCCTGGTTGAGTGCCGAAGTGCTCTCACCCCCGCCGATCAAAACAGACCTGCCATGCGCGGTTTGTATCAACACCGTGCCCTGGGTGTCCAGCAAGGTCATATGCAGCCGTCCATCCGGCGCGCTCAGTACACGGCTCCAAACAAAAAATGTCAAACCAGTTAACACCAGTAAGCCGACCTGGGGGGATACTATTTTCCCAACGGTTTTTTTGCGCGCCTCGCGAGGTGTGAGGGTCAGCAGGAATAAAACCCCATAAAACACGACCAACCACAATACATGAAAATCTGGAACAACCACTTCGCTGACGGGCAGGCAGGCCAGCCAGGTCACTATGCGGATGGTGTAACGCNNTGGTAAGACCAACCCCGCCAGTAAGGTCAATCCGCCCAGCGCCATCACCAGAGCCTGGGGCGGCAGTATTAAAGGATTAGCCAGCAAAGTAATCCAGGAAACACCCCCGAAATGGTAAATCATGATTGGTAATGTCATTACCTGGGCGGCCAGGGTGAAGAGAAAAAATTCGCTCACCGGTCCCACCAACTTTTGGGCGCGTTCTTCTGAAATTTGCCTGGAAGCCAGCTTAACGAAACGCTCCTCCAGGGGCTGAGCATACAATACCAGTCCCAGTGTCGCCGCCATAGAGAGTTGAAAACCAATATCCCAGGCGATGTTCGGGTCGATTAACGCCATGCCCAGCGCCGCCAGCCCCAGGCTGTTAAGGCCGTTCTGGCGACGGCCAAACATCCCGCCCATCACGCCCAGGGCACCCATAATGGCTGCCCGGACGACGGCCGCATCCCCGCCCACAAAGATAGCGTAGATCGAGATCGCACTTACAGCAGCCAGCGCGCCCCACTTGCGTCCCAGCAAGCGCGTAAAGACCGCGGAAAATAAGCCTGCCAGGATGGCGATATTGAACCCTGAAATGGCGATGATGTGCGCTGTACCCGTCCGGCGGAAGGCGTCTTGCAGCGTGGGTGAAAGACCCTGGTCGCGACCCAGCAGAATACCCGCCAGCAAATCTGCTTCTGGCGAGGGAAACAACGTCTGCAACACAGTATAGGCCCGGGTATGCAGGTCGAAGATAATTGTTTTGAAGGGGTTGCCCCGGCCAAATTCCACTCGATCGATCTGGGGGTATGTCATCAGGCTTCCACCCCCCTTGCGGGCCAGGAAATCTCTGAAAGAAAAATCATCGCCTTCGGGCGGCGTGCGCAACTGACCGGTAACGCTGATGCGCATTCCGTAAGCCCAGTTATCCCCAGGCTGCATCTGTACCAGCACCCTCCCAGAGATCTCAGCGGGGCTGGCCGTCTGCACCACACCGCTGAAGACCTCCAGAGATTCCACTTCGACGGTGAGATTGGTGATGTGATCGCGGAAATCTGGCGGCTGGACGACCGTTCCCACCAGCTGGACTGTGCCGCGCTCATTATAGTAAGCCGCGTGCTCGGGTACTATTGCCAGCCGTGACGCGGCGCAGCGCCAGCCGCCCAGGCAGAAAACAAGGGCCAACAACGCGCCCGGCAGACGTTGCTCAACCCGGGTCAGCCGGCGCAAATGATGCGTCAGAACCCATGCCCCGGGCAGGCACCAGGCCAGAATCAGCGCCAGAAAGCAGATCAGCATCCCGGCCAGCCAAACCCAGGCCGGGTATTTAACCAGATCTGCCAGAACAATCCCGCCCAGGCCGGCCAACGCCAGCCAGAAGAAGGGCAAAAAGCCCTGGAAGGGTGAGCGCTGTGGGGTGGCCTGAACAACCGGGTTCGACATTGGCGCCTCTGACAAAGCACACGTTGAAATTGAGGATGGCTTTATTCTACCAAAGGATCTGTGGATGTTTTAAACCAGGAAACGCCGGATGCCATCATTTGGGCATTGATCATTGAAATCAATAACCTGTCGGGCCAACCAGGGAGGTTAGCCCGACAGGTAAATTTAAAAATATTTACCTGCTCGTGATGGCATAAAATGCCCCCTTGGGTTATTGGCATATTCTGGCGTGCATCGCTGTGCTGTTAATATCGCTAGGGCAGGTGATTCTGTTGAAGTACTAAACCTTGGATGTCACTGCGCCCCGCGCTTCCCGTGTGGCTGCCAGCAGGTCCAGCATTTGCTGATGAATGACCGGGTTGGCGCACACAATGCTGGAGGGTTGCTTGCCCATGTAATCTGGGTTTCCGAATACGTCCGTTACGGCGGCGTCTGCCTCACTGGCGATCAGACCGCCAGCGGCAATATCCCACAGGCTGATCTCCGCGTCCCAGTAGCCATCCAGCCGCCCGGCTGCTACATACACCGCGTCCAGCGCAGCCGATCCCAGCCGGCGCACGGTGAGCGCATTGCTATTGAAACGCAGGAAATTAGCCATGTTGTCATCCATTGGGTTTTCTGTCTCGGTAGGAAAGCCGGTCACCAGCATACACGTTGCTAATTTTGTGCGCTGCGCCACCTGAATGGGCATCTCGTTCAGGGTGGCCCCCTGGCCGCGTTCTGCGCAGTAGAGTTCGTCGCGTTCGGGGTCGTACACCACGGCCAATTGCATCCGACCTTTCAGGGCATACCCAATCGATACCGCATAAAAAGGTACGCCGTGGGCGTAATTCAGGGTGCCATCTAACGGGTCAATAAACCATTGATGATCTTTCGACCCTGCCGATTTACCCGATTCCTCTGCAAAAATGGCGTGTTCAGGGAAAGCGGCTTGGATGGCGTCGATCAGGTAGCGCTCCGAGGCGAAATCCGCCTGGGTGACCAGGTCCTTGGGATTCTTTTCAGCAATGTTCAGATCTTCCCGGGAGAAATTCTTTAAAATTCCGCCAGCGTTGACGGCGATGTCTTTAATAAAGTCGAGGGTGGGTCTCAAGATAGCATTCCTTTCAGTTTTTGATACGTCCAAGGCATCATTGTAGCACATCCTCTTGATGAAAATGGCGGGGGGGCCTTGAAAACCGGAAGCAGAGGCTTTGCATTTGGGGTTTAAAACCTGAAATTCTTTAACCCGCCCTGAATCATGTTGAAAGGATGTCCTGGGGGCCGCCGATGTGGCGGGAACCCTTTGCAGAAAATTTACTCCCCGTCGGGCGACACTGACTTCTGTTATCTTTTCAATGATGCCCGCATGTCCAGCATCTGCTGGTGAATGACCGGATTCGCACAAACAAGGTTGGCGGGTTGCTCTTTCATGAAATCCGGGTGGCCGTTAATATCCGTCACGACGGCACCGGCCTCTCGGGCAATCAATCCGCCGGCGGCAATATCCCACAGGCATGTTTTTGCGTCAATTAAGCCATCCAACCGCCCCGCGGCCACATACGCCAGGTCCAGCGCAGCCGATCCCAACCGGCGTATGGTGAGCGCCTGACTGTTGAAAAGCAAAAAATTAGCCACATTTTCATCCAGCGGATTTTCCGACTCGGTGTGAAAACCAATGGCCAGCATACACTCCGCCAACCTGGTGCGCTGTGCGGCCCGGATGGGTATTCCGTTCAGGGTCGCCCCCTGACCGCGCGCGGCGCTAAACAATTCCCCACGCCCGGGGTCGTACACCGCGCCCAGCTGCATCTCGCCTTCCAGCGCGTATCCAATTGAAACCGAATAAAAGGGCACCCCATAGGCATAATTGAGGGTGCCATCCAGGGGGTCGATGAACCACTGATGCGCTTTAAGCCCCACCGACTGCCCCGATTCCTCTGCGAAGATGCCGTGCTCTGGAAAAGAGGCTTGGATCGTATCGATCAGATAGCGTTCCGAGGCAAAATCTGCCTGGGTGACCAGGTCTTTGTAGCTTTTGTAGGCGATGTTTAGATCTTCTCGGGGGAATTTTTTCAAAATTGAACCGGCAGTGACGGCTATTTCTTTGACAAAGTCAAGAGAGGGTTTCAAGATGGGGTTCCTTTCAAATGCTTGTGCGTCTAAAGGTTCATTGTAGCACATAGACAAGGCCTCCCTAAAAATTGGATTATCCGAAATTTGAAATTAGACATTCCTGAAGAGAGGTATTGTGTTTTTGCCGACTTGAGAAATGATTACTGGTTTATAATCAGCCTGAAAGGAGTGCAAACTCAATTAGCAGGGCATTGCCAGCTTTGCCCAGGGTCTAATTTCCTCATTGCTTTCTGCCATGATCACACTGCGTCTTGATAAAGTTAGTTTTTCATACCCCGCCGCACTTATTTTCTCAAATGCCTCTTGCGAAATTCAGGAGGGGTGCTACGGCGTAATCGGCCCCAACGGCAGCGGCAAAACGACCCTGCTCAGGCTGATCCTTGGCGAGCTGAAACCGGACGCGGGTTCAATTTTTCGCGACAGACGCCTGGCCGCGGCCTATATGGCACAGGACGTCGCGCTGGACCCTGAACAATCTGCACATGAAGCCGTGTACCTGGGCGCTGTCCGCATCCTGGCAGTTGAAGCTGAGCTGGCTGAACTGGAATCTAAATTTGCTGACCCCGCTTACTATACCAATGAGAAGCGCTTATCCCGCCTGATTGAGCGGCAGGATCATGCCCTAACCACCTATCACGATCTGGGGGGCTCTGGGCTCGAGGGGCAGGTCAATGCCCTGCTGACAGACATCGGGTTCAAGGAGCATGAGCTGAGCTTGCCAGTAAAAAACTTGAGCGGTGGCCAAAAGAAGTTGCTGGGATTGGCGCGCATTATTATCGACCGCCCGGACATCCTTCTGCTGGATGAACCGGACAATCATCTGGATCTGGAGGGCAAGGCCATACTCGCTAAATTGATCCAATCCTTCCCGGGCAGTGTGGTGATCGTCTCACATGATCGTTATTTTTTGGATCTGGTGGTGGATGAGATCTTGGAAGTTGATCAGGGTCGTATTGAGCAATTCAAAGGCAATTATTCGGAATACATCTTCGAGAAACAACTGCGCTTGCAACGACAGGCTCTGCTTTATCAGGCTCAGCAAAAAGAAATAACCCGATTGGAACAAGCTGCCAAGCGCCTGATGATGTGGGGCAAGGTTTACGATAACCCCAAGTTCTCTGCCCGGGGAATGAATATCCTTAAACGCCTCGACCGGATAGAGAAAATTAACCGGCCTCCATCGGATGAGGGCCGACTTGAAATTGACCTGGGAGGCTGGCGCGGCAGTAAAAAGGTGCTTGAAATCTCCGCACTTCAAAAGGGGTTTCCTGTTGATCGTCGACGTGAGCGGGTTATCGTGCTGGATGATATCAACCTGCTCCTGCGCTACGGTGACCGCGTGGGAATGATTGGCCCCAATGGCGTTGGCAAATCGCTGTTGATCCGTCTGATCCTGGGGAAGATGGCGCCAGATGCTGGGACGATCTATCTGGGCCCCAGCGTCATACCGGGTTATTACGCCCAGGAGTTTGAGACGCTGGACCCAAAACAAGGTTTGCTGGAAACCATCTGTAAAGCCGGAAGTTTTTCAGAAAACCGAGGTGTTGCTTTTTTAAAGAAATATGCATTCAGCTATGAACAGCGAGACACCCCGGTCGGATCACTTTCTGGCGGCGAACGCGCTCGCCTGCAAATTGCCCTGATCACTCTGTCGGGCGCCAACTTCCTCCTGCTGGACGAGCCCACCAACCACCTCGATATTCCCTCCTGCGAGGTCCTCGAGGATGCCTTGCTGGAATTCAATGGCACCTTGCTGGCAGTCTCACACGATCGTTACTTCCTCGATCGAATCGCCACCCGGATCATCGCATTAAGCGGTGAGGGCCTCAACGAGTATTTTGGTAATTATTCAGATTACGAAACCCAGCGTTTATCCCCCGATTAAATTGTCGAGCGCCAGGGACGCCGACCCTGGCGCTCTTCAGAAGGAGAAGAAAAGTGTCTTTGTTGAGGATATTTTAGCATTCTAGAGCGTGATTTACTTGACGCTCACCCTACGATTACCCTACGCTCATCCCTCAAAGTATCACTATACAGCAGATTTAACCGATTTTTTCGTTTTTTAGTGCGATTTATCCCCTTGAAGATATCTGATTATTCGTAACGCAGCGCTTCAACAGGTGCCAGGTTAGCAGCCCGATTGGCCGGGTAGTAACCAAAGAAAACGCCCACAGCCGCAGAGAACAGGGTGGCCAGTAATACCGAATTTAATGTCACCGCGATTTCCAATGGCGTGCCGCTGCGGGTAGCAATCTGGCTGACGACTGTCGAGATGGCCCAGCCTAAAGCAATGCCAATGATGCCGCCAAACAAACTTAAGAGCACCGACTCGGTTAAAAATTGGATCAGAATATCCGCCTTCCGGGCGCCCAGTGCTTTACGCAACCCGATCTCGCGAGTGCGTTCAGTAACCGAAACGAGCATGATGTTCATGATCCCGATTCCGCCCACCAGCAGTGAGATAGCGCCGATCCCCCCCAGGAAGATGGTCAGAACGTTGGTAATGGTAGCTGCGACCGCCAGGAAGTCCTGCTGGTTGAGTAAGGTAAAATCGTCCGGGCTGCGCGGGGGAATGCGATGTGTCCTGCGCAAAACAGTGCGAATCTGCCGGATAGCCAGGTCGGCATGTTCCGAATTAATCATCGAGGCCAGGATGAACTGCACCCGATCCGGGGCGCCGCTGCGCGGCAGGCGCGCTTGCGCTGTAGAAATCGGAATATACACATTATTATCGGGGTTGTTAAACGCGCTGCCGCCCTTGGCTTCAGCAACGCCTATGATGCGGTAGGGGTAGCCGCCAATGCGAAGTGTGTTCCCCGTCACGCCAGAGCTGCGTCCCAGTAATTGTTGAGCTCGGGAGGGACCCAAGACCACCACGGCGCTGCGCCCTTCAACCTGTGCAGCGCTGATAAATTCACCTTCCGCCATGGCCAGGTTTTGCACAAACTGATAATCTGGTGTGACTCCTAAAATAGACATCGAGTCACTGCGATCGGCATGGGTTATCTTCGCCGACCCGGTGAAAACAGGGGCCACATAAGCAATTTCAGACGCCTGTATAGAAGCTGTCAGGGCCTGGGCGTCCCTCAGCGTCAGGTCCTGAGGATTGCTGACATCTTCGTTGCTGTTGCCACTCAGGATGTAAATTACATTGGTTCCGATGCTCTCAATTTCACCGGTAATGGAAGCGCCGGCGCTTTCTCCCAGCGAAAGCAAGGCGATCACAGACGCCACGCCAATTACAATGCCCAGAATCGTCAGCAGTGAGCGCATTTTGTTGGCGCTCAGGCTTTGCATTGCCTCTTTGATGTTCAGGAAGAGGTTCATGCACGCACCTCCTCGTTTTCGATCAGTCCATCACGCAAGTGAATCACGCGCTGCGCCACTGCGGCGACCTCTGAATCGTGAGTGACAATTAACAGGGTAGTGCCGTTGTTTTTATTAAATGAAAGCAAGAGCTTCATGATCTCTTCGCCAGAGGCGGTATCCAGGTTCCCGGTGGGTTCATCCGCCAGGATAATGGCCGGGTTGTTAACCAGGGCGCGCGCAATTGCCACACGCTGTTGTTGGCCGCCAGAAAGTTCATTTGGACGGTGATCCACTCGGTCGCCCAACCCCACGGCTTCCAGGGCTCTAAGGGCCTGTTCTTTACGACTTCCATTGCCCCCGGCATAGCGCAGGGGCAGCTCGACATTGGCCAATGCGGTAGCACGCGGCAGCAGATTGAACTGCTGGAACACAAACCCGATCTTGAGATTGCGTACTGTGGCCAGCTCGTCATCTTCCAGGGTGGAAACCAGCTCGCCATCCAAATAATAATCACCCGCGGTGGGTGTATCCAGGCAGCCGATCATGTTCATCAACGTAGATTTACCCGAGCCCGAAGGCCCCATGATCGCCAGGACTTCCCCGGATGAGACCGTGAAACTGACGCCGCGCAGGGCGTGCACCTGAATCTCTCCCATCTGGTAGATCTTGGTCAGGTTTTCAACTTCAATGACGTGGGCGTTCTCAGCCATAGCCAGCCTTAATTCCCAAAACCGCCGAAACCACCGCCGCCCGGATGCCCGCCGAAGGGCATTGCTCCGGTAACTTCGGATGGTGGGTTGAGCACAATCAATTCGCCCTCGCGAATCTCAGCCGTGAGCACTTCGCTATAATAATCTGAAAAGAAGCCCAGGGTCACCGGGACGGCCACATACTCTCCCTCTCGACGCACATAGACCAGTTCCTGCCCGTTGGCGCTGACGATGGCATCGTTAGGGATTACAAAAACATCTTCAATTTCTTCGATCAGAATCGTCACAGCTGCGGTCATACCAGGTCGGATGCGCACATCGGCATCCAGCATCTCAACAGTGACTGTATATTCAACCACACCCTGGCCGGTTTTACCAACCGGTGAAATTTCTGTCACCTCCCCCATAAACGTACTTTCAAAATAAGCATCAAATACCAGTTGAACCGGCTGTCCGATGCTGACAAAGGGGATATCAATTTCAGAAATCTGCACAGCCAGGCGCAAATTTGATAGATCATCCAGTTGCAGCGCCTTGCTGCCTATCTGGACTGCGTCGCCTACCTGTGCCGGCAGGTCTGTGATCGTGCCAGCAAAAGGCGCTTTAATGGTTGGGCTGTCCAGGCGAGATTGGGCGATCGCCAGTCGTGTCTCTAGGATGGTCACCTCATCCGGGTCTGGCCCATGGGCGAGCAGGTTCGCCCGGTTTTGCAGTTTGTTCAGGCTGGCTGTTGCCAATTCAATTTCCAGCTCTGCTTCAGCGATCTCGCGTTCACTGAATTCTGCCCGACAGTAATTTAAATTTGCCTGGGCAGTATTCACCTGTTGCAAGTTGGTCGCATTTTGCTGGAATTTATAGATCTGCTCGGCGCGCTCCAGCTCTTCTTCCAGGTCTTCGATGCGTTCATCCGAACAACGCCTGAAGTTCATGTTGGCGCGTTTTTTCTCTAAATCCTCCAGCCGCTCTTCAGCGTTGATTAAATCCAGCCGGGTTTGTGCCAGGTCGGCCCCCCAATTTTCATGCAGGTCATCCAATGCCCGCTGGGCATTGATGACATCGATTTCCGCCTGCAGAATCTCCACAGACAATGAGTCCGCCTCAAGCGTCATCAGCACCTGGTCTTTCTCAACGTAATCTCCCAGCGAAAGGTTTACTTCGCCAATAATGCCGCTGGCAGACCAGGTCAGCACTGCAGATTGTACCGGCTGAACGGTACCCGAGCCGAAAATATAAGCACTCAGGCTATCGCGCCGGTAGGGTTCTGTTTCAAGGTTGGCAAACACCTGGCTGGCCGCCTGGCGGGCATTGAAATACCGCCATCCCAAAAACACACCGGCGACGAGCAGCGCCAAAAGCAACCACCAGAGACCCTTTTTACCTTTTAGTTTTCTTTTGTTTGTATCAGTCACGCGTTTCCTCCAAGTGCATCACACCGCATGCCCTAATTGTTGGCGCGCCTTTCATTAGCTGAAATCGGACACCTTTTTCTTTTATTTTTTAAATTAACGGTCAACTACCTTCAGGATTTTACCCGCAGTCGGATTTTAAAGGAAATATTTAAAAAAAAGTGCTTGCGCTTGCAAGCACGGTGGATACCCTCCTAATTACAGGTCTTAAAGAAAATGACCCTCCGGAGACTCGAACTCCGAACCAATTGATTAAGAGTCAACTGCTCTGCCAGTTGAGCTAGAGGGCCATGTGAGGGATATTATAGCACACTCCGTTTTGGAAATTAAGCCTTTTTTCGTATTAATTCTTGAATTTGTTCTCTCAATTTTTCACTCAGTAAATTAAGCTTACATCAGCATTTGATTAACGTAAACCGCAAGAAATTGACTTTCCGTACCCTGCATGCTAGAATTTTTTATTGAAACGTAACAGGTTTTAGGGTTGGTGAAGATGACAGGTCATTTGATTCGACTTTTTCTGCACAAGAATTTCTTTTAATTTGCCCTGGATGGGCTGCTGCTACAGGCCTTTTTAACCCCATCAAAATCTGTTTATTAATTTGACTTCAAATGGGAAAACCCATTTATAAAATAAATATAGATCAATACATTATTGTAAATTGATAAAGGAATAAAATTTAATGAAAAACAAAAAAATATTAAGGATCATCCCAATTGGTGGGCTTGGCGAAGTTGGGAAAAATATGACCCTCTATGAATATGGGAACAACATCCTGATTGTTGATGCTGGCATCATGTTCCCGGAAAACGATATGCTCGGTATCGACTATATCATCCCGGATTTTGAACATTACCTCAAAGACAAGCGCGACCACGTGCGCGGGATCGTCTTCACCCATGGACATGAAGATCACATCGGGGCCATTCAGCACCTGCTGGAGATGGTCAACGCGCCGATCTTTGCCACAAAACTCACCCTGGGCTTGCTGGAAGTAAAGCTTAACCGTCACGGGATGCTGGCCAAGGCTGATCTGCGCCCTGTCAATGCTGGCGACCAGGTACAAATTGGGCCCTTTACCGTCGATTTCTTCCATGTCTGCCACTCAATTCCCGATGGCGTTGGATTGGGCATCGATACCCCCGCAGGACTGGTGGTACACACCGGGGATTACAAATTTGATCATACACCGGTTGACAATTGGCCCACAGATTATGCCAAGCTGGCAGAATTCGCCCAGCGCGGCGTGCTGGCGTTGCTGTCTGATTCCACCAACGCTACCGATACGGGCTGGACCCCCTCCGAGCGCATCATTGACGATGGCCTGGACCAGGTCTTCAGTGCTGCCAGGGGGCGCATCCTGGTGGCAACTTTCGCCTCGCTGATCTCACGGATGCAGCAGGTGGCCAGCGCGGCCGAACGACATGGGCGAAAAATTGCCTTCACCGGGCGCAGTATGGTGGAAAACATGAATATGGCGCGCGAGCTGGGCTATGTGGATTTCCCTGAAAAACTGGTGGTTACGTTAGATCAGGCCCTGTCCATGCCCGACGATCAGGTCGTTCTCATGTGCACCGGCTCGCAGGGTGAACCCCGTTCGATTATGGGACGCCTGGCCAACGGCACCAACCAGAAATTTAATGTTCGCGAGGGCGATACGATTGTGCTCTCTTCACAACCTATCCCGGGTAACGAGGAGCCTGTTTTCCGGATTATCAACCAGCTCTTTCGTCGCGGCGCTGATGTGATTTACGAATCAATCGCGCCCATTCACGTTTCAGGACATGCCAGCCAGGAAGAGATCAAACTGCTTTTGCACCTGGTTAAGCCCAAGTACCTGATCCCGATTCACGGAGAACTACGGATGCTCAAGCAGCACGCCAAGCTGGCACAAGAGGTCGGCGTACCCAAAGAAAATATCTATGTGGTTGAAAATGGACAGATCATCGAGCTGGTGGATGGCAAGTTGCGGCTGGGGGAACGCATCCCGGGCGACTATCTCTTCGTGGATGGTAGCGGTGTGGGCGATGTGGACCGGAGCATCGTTCGAGAGCGGGAAACCCTCAGCCAGGACGGTATTATCGTGGTTAACCTGGCTGTCGATGGTCAGACTGGCCAGTTGCGCGGTGAGCCTCAAATCCTATCACGCGGCTTTATCCTGGCGGAGGAATTGGAGGCTCTGCTAGAGGGCTTGAAAACGAAACTTAATCAAACCGTGCGCGATGCCAACGGCAACCTTGAAAAGCAGGTGCTGCGGACCGTGAAATCCTTCCTCTATGAGGAGACCAAACGCAACCCTTTCATCTTTGTCAATATTAACCGCGACTAAATCAATTTTAAGAGAGTAGGGGCGAAGTGTTCGCCCCTGTTGCATATAAAACACACTCAGGGGGAACTTCTATACCTTTCTGCATATTTGGGGCAATGGTCTTTGAAGTGAGGCCTTTTCTTTAAGTTCAATGTTTACCTGGGTTCAGCCTTAAATATTGTGGTTTTTTAAGGCTCCCAAAGTGAAATAGAAAACTGGCGTGCTATAATGGTTTATACTTCCACGTCCTGAATTTTAAAGTAAGGACCCAATTTTTCACCCGGGAAATTTACGACGCCGATCATCATGTCTTTTGTCCACCTCCACGTCCACTCGACTTATTCCATCTTAGATGGATTCAGCCAGATCGAACCGCTGGTGGCGCGGGCAAAAGAGCTTGGTATGCCGGCCATCGCCCTGACGGACCATGGCACCATGTTTGGGGCAGTTGAATTTTTCAAGGCCGCAAACCGCGCGGGCGTTAAACCCATCATCGGGTTGGAAACATACCTGGCTGCCCGCACGATGACCGATCGCGACCCCCTGCTGGACAAGCGTTCTGCCCATTTGCTGTTGCTGGCAGAAAACATGACCGGTTATCAGAACTTGCTGAAAATCGCTTCTGCATCGCAGCTGGAAGGGTTTTATTACCGCCCGAGAATCGATCGCGCCTATCTCCAGGCGCATAACGAGGGCTTGATCGCAACAACGGGCTGTCTTTCTGCTGAAATTCCCCGCGCATTAATGAATAATGAAATTGAACAGGCTGAACAGCATCTGAGATGGTATCTGGATGTGTTTGGAAGAGATCGCTTTTTTATTGAACTGCAATCGCATCCCATACCGGGCTTGGAGCAAACGAACCAGCACCTGATCGACTTTGGGCAACGCTACCAGGTCGGTTTAATTGCGGCCAACGATGTACATTACATCAGGCCTGAAGACGCTCGGTTGCAGGATATTCTTCTTGCTATCCAAACAGGTGGGCTGATCACCGATCCAAACCGGATGCGTATGGATGGGGATACGTACTATTTACGCACGCCCCAGGAAATGCAAGCGCTTTTCGCCCATGTCCCGGAAGCCATTGAAAACACCTTGCTGATTGCTGAACGCTGCACTGTCGATCTGAACCGCACCGGCTATCACCTGCCGCTGTTTAATGTTCCCAAGAATTTCACCGCTGCCAGTTACCTCAGGCACCTCTGCGAAGAAGGCCTTAGCCGTATCTATGGCGAGGACAGCCAGGATGAACGGATTCGCCAGCGGTTAGACTTTGAGCTGGAAGTAATCCACTCGATGGGTTTTGAAACCTATTTCCTTATCGTGTGGGACCTGTGTCAACATGCCCAGGAGCAGGGCATCTGGTATAACGCCCGCGGCTCATCGGCGGGCTCTCTGGTAGCATACGCGCTGGACATCACGTTAATTGACCCCCTTGAGCACGACCTCCTGTTTGAGCGTTTCCTGCAGAGTGACCGCGTAAACATGCCGGATATCGACCTGGACTTTCA
>LSQX01218774.1_pt2 | contig 39316 bp, 40 predicted proteins | sample 654561 | NCBI WGS metagenome assembly LSQX01 (sample SAMN04489861, study PRJNA283612) | anaerobic digester metagenome | isolation source: 4 biogas reactors fed with cattle manure at either 37C or 55C with and... | place: Denmark: Kongens Lyngby | collected 2014 | reverse complement strand
TGGGCGATGGCATGCTCCACGCTGCCGTTGAATACCGGCGGAATGTGGACAGATTCTCCGCTGCCCGCCAATTCCGATGCGGCGGCCGCCGCCTCCTGGGATCCCATACCCCGAAGAGCCGATGTTTCCATCACTCGACAGCCCAGCGCGTCTTCCAGCCCTTTCAGATTGATCACATCCCCGTTCCTGCGGACAATGTCGATCATGTTCAAGGCAATGATCACAGGAACACCGATTTCGATGATCTGTGTCGTCAGGTAGAGGTTCCGTTCGATGTTCGTCGCATCGACGATGTTGATCACCGCATCCGGCTTTTCCCGCACCAGGTAGTTTCTCGTGATCACTTCCTCGGGACTGTAGGAGGACAGAGAATAAATACCGGGCAGATCCTGAATGACCACATCCGGTCTGCCCTTGAGCTTGCCTTCCTTTTTTGCGACTGTCACACCGGGCCAGTTTCCCACATATTGCTGAGAACCGGTAAGATCGTTGAACATGGTGGTCTTACCGCTGTTGGGGTTGCCGGCCAATGCGATCTTGATACTCATAGTGATCGCTCCTGAGTCACTTCGATCAATGCCGCGTCTTCTTTGCGAATGGAAAGTTCATACCCTCTCACCGTTACTTCGATCGGATCGCCCAGAGGAGCCACTTTTTGCACGAAGACCTCCACACCTTTCGTGACTCCCATATCCATGATGCGTCTGCGCAACGCGCCGTGTCCGTGCAGCTTCTGGACTCTTGCCCGTTCTCTTACGCGTATGTCTTTCAATGTCTTCATCAAAGTGTCTCCTGTCTTCTGACTGTGTGTGACGCGAGGTTAGTCTTCTCTAACTATGGGAAGTTTACCAGTTCCACCCGATTTTGTCAACATGACTTGAAAAAATACTACCGTAATGGTAGGATAATGGACAAAGGAAGGGGAACCTCGATGAATATCATGAAATCTTCTGAAGATTATCTTGAAATGATGCTCATGCTCAAGGAAAAGAAAGGCTATATCCGATCTGTGGATATCGCGGCAGAACTGGGGGTTACAAAGCCCAGTGTTTCCTATGCAACGAAACGGCTCAGAGAAAACGGGTACATTGCCATGAATGCCGAAGGGCTGATCGAGCTTACGGATGCGGGCATGACCATCGCCAAAAAAATTTACCGGCGGCACAAAGTCATCGCCAGCTTTTTGATGAGCATCGGCGTGGAGGAAAAAGTCGCTTACGAAGATGCCTGCAAAATCGAACACGACATCAGTCCCCGAACGTTTCAGGCGCTGAACGATCATCTGAAGAACAATTCATAAGAAAAACCGGCCGAAGCATGCTTCGGCCGGTACTGTTATACGGCAAACTTGCCGATCAAACGCCTCAGGTGGAGCCGCTGTTTTCCACTACCTCCACACTGTATCGAATCGTCCCGTCCGCATCTTCGTAGGGTTCCAGCGTAAAAGGCCGGTCGACGCCAAAATGTCCCATGAGCGTGTCGGTCATCTTCTCGTCTACGGTAAACTGAACCGATGCGATATTGGAAAAATTCAGCATCAGCGTCCGTACGATCTGGGCGATCAGCAGTTCCTCTTCCATGGATCCGCCGGACAAGCCTTCCGATGCAAGGTCCACCATAGCCGTCCGGCCAATCAGCGAAATGCGTACGCTTTGAATGTGATAGTCTTCTTTCAGAACAGTCGTCATTCCCTCGGGCGGTTCTCGCAATGCATCCAACACCACCATGTACCGGTCGTCTCCCGAAGTGTCCAAGACCCGGCTTTCCTCCGCAAAGGGCTCTCCTTCGCCGGTCAGCACGTACTCCTCGGCAATGAAACTCAATTGTATTTCGCCGGATTCTTCTTCCTCAGCATCCTGGCTGCAACCCGCTGCGATCGTTGCGATCATTACGGCCAGACAAGCCACCAGCACAGCTGCTGCCGCTCTCTTCGTTCTCAATTTCCTTCCCCCCCTTCTTTCGTCCATGCAAACGTTTCTTGTTATTGTACCATATACGAAGCGTCATTTCATGGAAGATATTCCGGATCGATCCCGCTTGTTGCTCAATAAGGCTTGCGCACCGACGTGCTGTTATAGTCATTGCTGAACCTTGCCACATTCTGCAGCGCCTTGGCTGTTCCGATGGCCACGCATTCCATAAGGTTCTCCGCCAGGACCACATCGATCCCCGTGCGCACGCTGATCAGCCGATCCATATTGTGCAGCAGTGCGCCGCCTCCTGTCAGCACGATGCCTCCGCTCCCGATATCGGCGGCCAGCTCCGGCGGAACGGTTTTCAGTACTTCGTGTATCGCTTCGCAGATCACATTCAGAGGATCCTGCATCGCTTCCAGCACATCGGCGGACGTGAGTTCCACGGCCTCGGGCAGACCCGTTATAAGGTCCCGCCCTCTGCAGAGCATGGTTTTCTGTTCTTCCTGCAGATAGGCAGAACCGATGTTGATCTTGATTTGTTCTGCTGTCCGCTCTCCGACGTAAAGCTTGTGTTCTTTTCGCAAATACCTGGCGATCGCTTCATCGATCTTATCGCCGGCGACTTTCGTGGAAGTGCTGGCCACGATCGCATTCATGGAAATGACAGCGATATCTGTGGTTCCGCCGCCGATATCCACCACCATAGTGCCCTCCGGTTTTGAGATGTCCAGGCCTACACCGATGGCTGCGGCAAGAGGCTCCTCGATCAGATAAACCGCTTTTCCCCCGGCTTGCACAACGGCCTCCCGCACAGCCCGGCGCTCCACTTCCGAGACGCCGCTGGGTATGCAGACCATGATGCGAGGCTTGAAAAACCGACCTGCGCCGCAGGCTTTTTTGATGAAGTGTTTCAGCATCCGCTCTGCGATGTCGTAATCGGAGATCACGCCGTCCATCAGTGGCCTGATCGCCGCAATATTGCCCGGCGTCCTGCCCAGCATGCCCTTGGCATCCTCGCCGATGGCCAGGATCTCCCCGTTGTCCCGATTGACCGCCACCACAGAAGCTTCGTTGAGCACGATGCCTTTTCCGCAGATATAGACAAGAACCGTGGAGGTTCCCAGATCCACTCCGATATCTTCCGTAAACGCCATTGCTCAGACCCTTTTCATATAGAACATGCCGATCAACTGGACTGCGAAAAATACGATCAGGTAGGCCAGGATCGCCGTCCCGTGAGAAACATAAGCGGCATAGATCATGAACAGAGATCCCAGGATCCCCAGTGCCGGCATCAGTTTCCCTTTGAAAAAATCGTGATCCTCCCCTTTTTTCATGAAGACCCAGAAAATCGGGATATACATGGCATAGATCGTGATAATGGGGAGCTCCGAGGAATCAAAGGAGAAGAAGCCAAACCAAGGGGCTGTGAGATTGGCTCCGTAAAAATACAGCAGCCATATCCCCGCAAACAGCAAGCCCACGACCGATGCATTGGTAGGCATATTGGTTTTGGCGTCGATCTGCTTAAAAGTGTCCGGCGCCGGACCCATGTTCCGTACGGACAATGCATAGAGCCCTCTGGTGCAGGCGAGCATCAGTCCGTTCAGCGTCCCCAGGCAGGAAATCACGACGAACACGAACAGCCCCGTCCCCATGAAGTTGGAGAAGATGTTGGCGAAAGCCGTTTTCGCTCCCGTTTCACCGCTTTCCATGAGGATGGAGTTTTCCACAGCGCCGGACAGCCCCACGTAATAAAGAATATAGGTGGCCATGATCAGAAACGTGCCGCGGACCAGGGCTTTGGGAAGATTGCGCTTCGCATCCTTGAGCTCCGCGTTGATGCTGGTCGCGATGATCCATCCTTCATACGCAAAGGATGTGGCGCAGACTGCTGTGAGCAGCGCGCTGAACGTATCCATTTCTTCCACGACCGTTGCGAAATTTTCCATGACCATCCCGTTGGCCAGGCCGGACAGCGTTCCCACGATCGCCATGGCATACAGAGGAATCAGTTTGATGACCGTGGTGCTCACCTGGAACTTCCCCGCCAGGATGGGGGACAACGTGTTGAGCGCATAGCTGGCGATCAGATAAAACGCTGTAATAGCAAGGCATTCGGGCCCGACGATGCTCCAGTCTTTTCCGATCAGCACACAGGTATATCTGGCCGACACCCAAGCCAGGACGCTGACAAGCGTGGGGTAGTAGATCGTGGCCATGAACCATCCTACAAAATACCCGTACTTGGTGCCCAGCGTGGCTTCCGCATAATCCACGATGCCGCTCACTTTTTCGTACTTCGTCGCCATGACGGCGAAGTTGTAGGCACATACGATCATGATGACACCGCCGATGACCCAGGCAAGGATGCCCACCGACAGATTTCCTCCTGTTGCGGTCAGGATTTTTTCCGCCTTGAAAAATACACCGCTGCCGATCACGATGCCCACGACCATGGCCGTTGCCGTAATCAGTCCGTACTTCTTCTGCAATGTTTCCATTTTACTTCCTTCTCTCTTTTCAAATATGCGTCAACAAACACAGTGCTGTGTCACAGCCAAGACCATTCTACCCGCAGGGGCGATGCGGGTCAAGAAATCCGGATATCTTCCTCAGGAACGTTCTTTGATTCGGGCTTTCCGGTAGTTGTACACGATGATCGTGGTAAAGACGATCACAGCGCCGATCATGGCCATCGGCGTAAAGACCTCCCGGTAAAACACGGCGACCCAAAGCGGATTCAAAATCGGCTCGATCCCCGTCACTAAACTGGCGGTGATCGCCGGGGTGGTCTCCAGGCCTTTCGTTAGCAATACATACGCAAGACCGAGCTGGAAAACGCCCAGAACCACAACAGCTGCCAGGGCAGGTGCCGTGGGGTCCCGAACGGCCAGAAGAAAGGGCAGTCCGATGAATACGCTGTAGATCTGCCCGATCAGGACCGATGAAAGCGGGTCGGAGTCCTGTGCGCTGTTCAACATAAAGACACCGGCGTAGGAAAGACCGGAAAAGAGCGCCAGCGCATTGCCCAGCATATTGCCCGCGGCAAGGCCGTCCACGACAAAGAATCCGATCCCCAGCAGAACCAGGATGCAGGCGATCACATCGTCTTTTTTCGGTTTCACCCCGAAAATCAAAAAACTGAGCAGGATGATGAAGATCGGGGCCGTATACTGCAGGATGATGGTATTGCCCGCAGTGGTCAGCTTGTTGGCCAGGCTGAACAGATTATTGGTGCCGGCAATGCAAAGAGAGCCGATGAATATCGTGCGGTTGAATCGGATCCGGTGTCCGATGGCCTTGATGAATGTAAAGATAATGACCGCAGAGATCAGATTCCGGGCCCCATTGATGGCCAGCGCATGCCAGGGAATGATCTTATAGCACAGTCCGCCGATGCTGAACAGTGTCGCAGCCGCAAAAACATACAGCGTGCCGGCCTTTCCTTTTATGTCCATGCGCTACCTCTTCTGTCCCCGCAGTTCTGCGGCGATCTGCTCCAACCGCAGAAAACGATGCTTGATCCCCGATTTTTTCAAGGGAGGTTCGAACATCTCTGCCAGTTCCGCCAGAGAAACCTCCGGATGCTCCAGACGCATGCGAGCCGTTTCCCTCAATTTGGGCGGCAGGGATTCCAGACCGTGCATCGCCCGAATCGTCCGAATGTCCGCCAACTGACGTTGAGCCGCATTGACGGTGCGTTCGAAATTCGCACTGTCGCAGTTGCTGATCCGATTGGTTTTGTTCCGAAGTTCCTTCGTGATGCGCACGTCTTCAAATCGAAAAAGTTGACCGTGTGCCCCCAATATATTCAAGAAATCGATGATCTGTTCGCATTCTTTGATGTAGACCACATAGCGTCTCTTGCGCTCAAGATATTTTGACCGAAGGCCAAAACTGTTGATCAGCCTCTTGACATCTTTGGCCAAGGGCTCGCTCCCGCAGACGATCTCCATGTGGTAGGTTTTTTCCGGATCGCTGATCGAGCCGGCGGCCATAAAAATGCCCCTCAGCATGGCTTTCCGGCAGCAGCGGCGCTTCATCAGCTCGGGATTCAAGCCCTCCGCCAGCGTATTGTTGCCTTCCCGGACCACCAGGATGCCGGATTCCCGCAAGATCTGTTCTGCATTCATTTCAGGAGTGATCACCAGTTCATAGAGCCGCCCTCTGGACAGCGGCGCGGTCTCACCCATGGAGAGCGCTGTCTTTGACCCGAAGTAACTCTTGATCATCGTAATAAAAATCCTGGCTACCGCGGGATTTTCTGTGGTGATCTTTACACTCAGCCGTCCCCTCGTAATCAGGATACTGCCCGCAAAACGCAAAAAACCCGCGATCTCCGCAAGCATACAGCATTTCTTATCCGGTTGAGTTTGCGTAAGTTCTTTTTTAACGTCCGATGCAAACGACATACCACTCCTCCGTGTGTTCCCTGTGATTATACACCCGAACATTTCTTTACACAATCTTCATTTGACTTTCGGATCTCACTGCTATATATTGTCGACATGAGGTCAAAATTTCTGAGCAGAATCAACAGCGTGATGCAGGGCAAAAACTATGCCGAAGTCATGCCCCAGTTTCAAGCAGTATACAACGTCGTCCTGGGCGGAGAAAACCTGGGTAGGATGTTGGCATGCAAGCAGCATAAAAACTGCAATTGTCTGGAACACAGTATTGCCGTAGCCTATTTTAGCTTGCTGATCGCAAGCCGGTTTAAGATTAAGTGCAGCCGCTCACGTTTATTGCGCGGGGCACTTTTGCACGATTACCATTTAAGTGATCGGCGCGGGGACAACGGTTCGTCCTTTAGACACGGCTTCTCTCACGCAAAGGCAGCGCTGAAAAACGCAAACACGGAATTTGCTCTGGACCTCGTGGAACAGGATGCGATCCTGCACCACATGTTTCCGATGAATCCGATCCCCCCCAGATACAAAGAAGGGGTGATCGTATGCATCGTGGACAAAATCTGCGCCGTGTACGAAGCGACCAGCGCAAGACCGTACAGAAAACTTTTGGAGCGCATCTACCGGAGCACACCGGTCCTGTAGCCTTCGGTATCGATAAAATCAACATAAAAAGAACCCGGAGATCCGGGTTCTTTTCGCATGTCGGGAAAACTGCTATTGGGCAAGCCCGAGGATTTGTCTGGCTTCGGCTGGAGTTGCGATCTCCCGGCCCAGAAGCTTGGCGATATCCACTACTTTCGCGATCAGTTCACCGTTGCTCTTGGCCAGTACACCTTTTTCCAGATACAATGTGTCCTCGAATCCGGTGCGGACATGGCCGCCCATGGCGATGGTGGCCGCGGCGATGTTCCATGCGTTCTTTCCGATCCCGGTAGCGGTCCAGGTGGAGCCTGCGGGAATGCTGCCGGCCATAAAGACCAGATCCCGGATCGTCGCAGACATCTGGACGCCCAGAACGAAATCAAAGTGCAGGGGATGTTCCAACAGTCCTTTTTTATCGACTTTCAGAGCGATGTCGATCATGCCCTTGTCGAAGACTTCCAGCTCGGGTTTGATTCCTCTTTCCTGCATGATCTTGGCGAAGTTCATGATGGTATTGTCGGTATTGATGAAAATCTCGTCTCCGCCGAAGTTGCAGGTTCCGCAGTCCAGGGTGGCAAATTCCGGGGTGGGAACGACTTCCGTGGATTGGAGTCTTTCCAGATCCGTCATGCCTACAGCGCCTCCGGTGGACGGCTGGATGATCACGTCGGGGCAGACTTCCCGGATGGCGTCGATGCATTCCTGAAAGCGTGCTTTGTCCTGTGTGGGCGTGCCGTCGTCCCATCTCACGTGAAGATGGATCAGAGAAGCGCCGGCGTCGTAAGCCGATTTTGCCTCTCGGACGATCTCCTCTACCGTATAAGGAACGGCCGGATTTTGCTCTTTGGTGACTTCGGCTCCGCAAATGCATGCGCTGATAATCAGTTTTTCCATTTTACTTCCTCTCCTTTGTCATTCTTATTCTTGTTGCAGCGCTCGGGGCGCCGCATGATTGACTGTATTAAATAGTATCATAAATCCCGATGCATGACCACCACATGTTTCCCCTTGTCTTCCAGGATCGCAGCGACTTGATTCGCCACCGCAACGGATCGATGATGACCGCCCGTACAGCCCAGGGCAAGCACCAGGTTGTATTTCCCTTCCCGGATATAGTGGGGGATCAGTCGTAGAATCAGGTCCGTGATACAGGTGATAAATGCCTGGGCTTCCGGAAAGCCCAGCACATACTCCCGTACTTTCTTGCTCTTGCCGGTCAGGTTTTTCATGCTGGCCAGATAGAAGGGATTCGGGAGAAAGCGCAGGTCCAGTACCCAGTCCGCCTCCAAAGGCATGCCGTACTTGTATCCGAAGGACTGGACGGTGATGGTAAAGCTGCTCGCTTCCTGCTCCGACAAGAGCAGGCGCTTGATCTCCTGATGGAATGCCGCCACTTTCATGTTTGAGGTATCGATCACGAAAGATGCCCGATCTCGAATTTTTTCCAGTCTCTTGCGCTCCAGTCCGATGCCTTCCAGCATATTTCCGCTTACGGCAAGGGGGTGGGTCCTGCGCGTTTCCTTGTATCTGCGGATCAGCACCTCGTCGGATGCCTCCAAATACATGATCTTGTATTCGATCCCTTCGGTCTCCAGATAGTCCAAACTTTCTCTCAAGTCGTCGAAAAACTTTCCGCCTCGAATATCCGCAACAAAGGCTATTTTTTCAAGACCCCCGGATGTTCTTTTTACCAATCCCACAAACTCCCGTATCAATTGGGGCGGCATGTTGTCGATCGCATAATAGCCCAGATCTTCCAGGCAGCGTACCGCATAACTTTTCCCTGCGCCGGACAAGCCGGTCACGATGATGAATTCCATGTGATGTCTCCCGTCTTATTGGATCCTTATTTCCGAAGTGTGCCGTCTTTTGCAATCAAGCGGACCTCCGGCTCCAGAAGGACGCCGGTTCGCGACAACACCGTCTCCTGAACGATGCGCATCAAATCCAGGATATCCGCCGCCGTCGCCTGTCCCGTGTTGATGATAAATCCGGCGTGAAGATCCGAGATTTGGGCGCCGCCGCAGGACAGGCCTTTGAGTCCCGCCTCTTCGATGAGAGCGCCGGCGAAATGACCGGGCGGACGCCTGAAAAAACTGCCGGAACTGGGATATCGGAGGGGCTGGCGGGTCGTTCGCCTCCGGGTGTACTCTTCGATTTTCTCCTGAATCGTCCGGGGATCTCCCTGTGCCAGGAGCAGCTTTACACCGAAGATCGTCTCCCCGTTTTCCTGGAAAACACTTTTTCGATAGGAAAAATCCAGTTCTTTGCCGGGCCTGTCCTTCATGATTCCGGCCCGAGAGATCGAACTGACGGAATGAACGATCTGAGACATCTCACCGCCATAGGCCCCGCCGTTCATATAGACAGCTCCGCCCACGCTCCCCGGAATGCCGCAGGCGAATTCCATGCCGGTCAAGCCGGCCTGCGCAGCTGCCTGCGCCACGGTCGTCAGCAGCGTTCCGGCTTCCGCGAAGATGATATTCCCTTCGATACGCAGGTGATCCAGTCCGCCGGCGATCCGAATCACGATGCCGTCGTAGCCTTCGTCATCGAAGATCAGATTGCTTCCGTTGCCCATGATCACGTACGGAACATCGAATTTTTCCGTGACTTCCAAGGCCCCGAACAGCTCTCCCGCAGTCACGGGCAACAGGAGCAGAGCGGCAGGGCCGCCGACTTTCATGGTCGTATACGGTTTCATGGAGCAGTTCGGACAGATGTGGTCCCGATCCACGAAACGGAGCAGTTCCTGCTGGATCGTTCCGGTATTATACTTCATATGATTCCTCTGCTGACCGACAGACCTGAAGCAGGACGTCGAGCCGATTGATGATGCTGCGGCCGAGCATTTCGCGAAACGCTTCTCCGTTTCCCGATTTCAGGTATGCGGCGACCTGCTGATTGTATTCCTGCTCGCTGGCAAAGAGATGACACACGGGCAATCCGCTCTCCAGCAGCGCATACAAAAGTGCGACGCCGGCCATGGTAACGGTATCTTCTCCGTAGGGATAGATTTCCAGGATGCGCAGGTGAATGTCGGCGGCGAGCGTCAGGGGATCCGTCGACCGACGCTGCCGGGCGTTCTGTCGAAACAACAGATCCATCTGCCCCGGCACTTCTCTGAAGTGCGGCGGATTGTAAGACCATTCGTAGACGACGGGATTGTTTTTCCGGAATGCGGCAGTCCGCTGAAAGATCTTCCCGTAATACCGGTCAAGAAGCTCCGGAGTGAGACTGGTCTTCATCTCCAGACTGCTCCGGATGTCTCGGTAGACTTCTCTGTAGCGATGAAGAAATCCATAGTGTTCCAAGGGGATATCTTCCAGGATCTCTCCTTTCAGTACGCTGACTACCTGCCCTTTTATCAGCGGTGTCCCTCGGAATTTCATGCACGAAAAAAGCCAGCCCCACAGAGCGCTTTCCTCCTCCCAAGCTGCATACTCGGGTTTGTCGGGCCTGCTTTTTCTGTACAGTTCCAGCTTTTCCTCAAGATCCCGGTACATGGCTTTCTCTCTCCCATCGATCCGTTGATCCATCATATCATATTTTCAGACAGGAATAAACGGCTCATCGAAAGACTTGCCTGTTTCCTTCCGGCAGCCGGACCGATTTCAATGCGACGCTTCAAGGGCGCGAAGCACCCGGTCGCCCATTTCTTCGGTTCCGACGGCCACGACGCCGCGCTCCGCCATATCCGCGGTCCGGCAGCCCCGGGACAATACCTGCCGGACCGCCTCTTCCACTGCGTCGGCAGCCCGGGCCGATCCCAGACTGAACCGAAGCAACATCGCCGCAGACAGGATGGACCCCAAAGGATTGGCCGCATCCTGTCCTGCGATATCCGGAGCACTTCCGTGGATCGGCTCAAACAGCCCGAACGTACCCCCGCCCATGCTGGCCGAAGGCAACATGCCGATCGACCCGGTCAGCACAGACGCTTCATCGGAAAGAATGTCTCCGAACAGGTTGCTCGTAAGGAGCACGTCGAACTGCCCGGGATCCCGTACCAGTTGCATCGCCGCATTGTCTACATACATGTGTCTGACTGCGACCCGGGGATAGTCTTCCGCCATCTGATCGACGATCCGGCGAAAAAGGCGGGAGGTTTCCAGAACATTGGCTTTGTCCACACCGGTCAATTGACCGCGGCGTCCGGCGGCGGCTTCGAAGGCCACCCGGGCGATCCGCCGGATCTCCGCCTCCGAATACTGCTCCACATCATACGCCCGCATCCCTTCGGCCGTCTCTTCGGTTCCTTTTTCTCCGAAGTAGATGCCGCCGGTCAGCTCCCGGACGATCAGCAGATCAAATCCGTTTTGCACGATTTCTTGCTTCAAGGGACTGCTGCCGGTCAGCTCCGGATAGAGGATCGCCGGACGCAAATTCGCATATAACTTCAACTCTTTCCGGAGTTTGAGCACCGCCTGCTCCGGCCGCTGCCTGCCGGGCAGCGCATCCCACTTGGGCCCGCCCACGGATCCGAACAGCACACAGTCGCTGTCGATGCAACCGCGCAGTGTCTCTTCCGGCAGACAGGTTCCCGTCCGATCGATGGCAGCTCCGCCGGCGACGTACTCCGTCAAAAGCAACTGCTTCCCTGTCATCTTCTCGGCCCACCGAAGGATCTTTACAGCCTGGGCTACCACTTCGGGACCTACTCCGTCTCCGGGGAGCACGGCGATCTTATGCGTCATGCGTCTCTCCCCTCTCTTCTTCCAACACGCTGCGCACATACCCTACCAGACCGTCGTTTTCGATCATCCTGTTCATAAACGGCGGAAACGGTTGTGCTTCGAATTCTTCCCCTGTGCTTTCATTCAAGATGCGTCCCTCCTGAAAGTCCACGCGGATTCGATCTCCGGCAGAGATCCCATCGACAGCTCGGGCGCACTCCATGATCGGAAGTCCGATATTAAAGGCATTTCGGTAAAAGATCCTGCCGAAGCTCCGTGCGATCACGCAGCGGATGCCGGATGCCTTGATCGCGATCGGTGCGTGCTCTCGGGAGGATCCGCAGCCGAAATTATATCCGCCCACGATCACATCGCCCGGCTGCACCTGCGCGGCAAATTGTTCGTCGATATCCTCCATGCAGTGCGCCGCCAATTGATCCGGCTCGGAAGTGTTGAGATATCTGGCCGGGATGATCACATCGGTATTGACATGATCTCCGTACACAAAAGCTTTTCCCATGATTGTTTCCTTTCTCTGTCTGTCTGCGCGTCATCGGCTCCCAAAGAGCCCTTATAGATCGAAGGGAGTTGCGATCTTGCCCATGACCGCAGTGGCGGCGGCTACCGCCGGACCGGCCAAATAGATCTGAGATCCCGGATGCCCCATTCTTCCCACGAAGTTCCTGTTTGTGGTGGAAAGCGCCACCTCGCCGTCACCGAGGACGCCGGTGTGCCCGCCCAGGCAAGGACCGCACGTGGGGGTGGAGAACACAGCGCCTGCTTCTACAAAGATTTGCGCCCAACCGTTTGCGATACAGTCCAGATAGACCTGTTGGGTCCCGGGAATGATGATCAGGCGGACGCCGGATGCCACTTTCTTCCCTTTCAGTAAAAACGCAGCTGTGGCCATGTCCGCCAATCGGCCGTTGGTACAGGAGCCGATGACCACCTGGTCCACGGCCACATCCTTTGCTTCTCGAGCCGGCCGGGCATTCTCGGGCAGATGCGGATATGCGACCGTCAATTCGACTTGGGCTACATCCATTCGGATCGTCTCCTCGTATATCGCATCCTCATCGGCCTCGAACTTCCGGAACTCTTTTTTCATGTGCGGGTTCGCGCAGGGATGGGCCTCCGCATAGCTTTCGGTTTTTTCATCCACAGGGAAGATGCCGTTCTTGGCGCCGGCCTCGATGGCCATATTGGCGATGGTAAACCGGTCGTCCATGGATAACTCGGCCACCCCGGGTCCGGTGAATTCCAGGGATCGATACAGAGCGCCTTCCACACCGATCCTGCCGATGATGTGGAGGATCACATCCTTGCCGGAAACCCAGGGACCCGGTTTCCCCGTCAGGATCACATGGATGGCCGAAGGGACTTTAAACCAGGCCCTGCCCAGCGCCATGCCCGCCGCCATGTCCGTAGACCCGACGCCGGTGGAGAAAGCGCCCAGGGCCCCGTAGGTACAGGTGTGAGAATCGGCGCCGATGACCAGATCACCGGCAGTGACCAGTCCTTGTTCCGGCAGCAGCACATGCTCGATCCCCATACGGCCGACTTCGTAATAGTTGCTGATCCCCTGTTCTTCCGCGAACCGGCGCATCTCCAGGCACTGTTGCGCTGCCTTGATGTCCTTGTTGGGCGCAAAATGATCCGGGATCAGCACCACTTTGTGAGGGTCGAACACTTTTTCCGCACCCATCCTGCGAAATTCCCGTATGGCCGAAGGTGCAGTGATGTCATTGCCCAAGACAACGTCCAAAGACGCCTCGATATAATCTCCGGCCTCAACGCGTTCCAGACCCCCATGCGCAGCCAGGATTTTTTGTGTCATCGTCATTCCCATAATCATTCCTCTCTTTCCGGCATCCTTCTCGGATCCCTTGGACATGCAGCCGTCAGGACACCAGAGTGTCTTCGTACAATATCTTGTTGACGGCATTCACATAGGCCAGGATGCTGGCTTCGATCACGTCGGTGGACAAGCCGCGGCCGGTAAAATGACCGCCCTTCGCGTCCAGCTTTACAAAAGCGTCGCCCAGGGCGTCCTCGCCCTCGGTAATGGAGCGGAGCTGATAATCCTCCAGATTGATGCTGAAGCCGACGATTTTTTCGATGGCTTTGAACGCTGCATCGATGGGTCCTTCTCCCCGGGATACTTTTTCGTATACTTTTTCTTCTTTGATCAGCGATATGACCGCTGTGGACGTGATGGAGTTTCCGCTGTTGATCACAAATCGATCCAGGGTGTATACCGCCGGCACCTCGGCCAGCCGCTTACTGATGAGCGCCTCGATATCCCGATCATATACCAGTTTCTTTTTATCGGCGATATCTTTGAACTGTTCAAAGGCAACGACCAATTCATCTTCCGAGACCTCATACCCCAGATCCTTCAACTTCGTACGGAAAGCATGCTTTCCGGAGTGCTTGCCCAGCACCATCTGATTGGCTTTGAATCCCACGGATTCCGGCGTCATGATCTCGTAGGTCTTTTTATTCTTGAGCACGCCGTGCTGATGGATGCCTGCTTCATGGGCGAAAGCATTCTCCCCGACGATGGCTTTGTTGGGCTGCACATTGACCCCCGTGATCCTGGACAACAGCTTGGATGCCCGGACCAGTTCCGTCGTCAGGATGCCGGTTTGGGCCCCGTAGATATCCCGGCGGGTCGCCAGAGCCATGACGATCTCTTCCATGGCCGCATTGCCGGCCCGTTCTCCGATCCCGTTGATCGTGCACTCGATCTGCGTCGCCCCGGCGCGGATCCCCGCCAGCGAGTTGGCCACGCCCAGGCCCAGATCGTTGTGACAGTGCACGGCGACCGTCACGCTGTCCAACGCCGGACAGTGCCGGCGGATCTTCATCAGGAACTCGTAGAACTCTTCCGGAACCGCATAGCCTACGGTGTCGGGAATATTGATCGTCGTGGCGCCGGCCCGGATCACCGCGTCGAATACCTGCGCCAGAAACAAAGGGTCGCTCCGGGTTGCGTCTTCGGCGGAAAACTCCACATCTCCGCAGTAGCCCTTCGCCCTGCGCACCATCGCTTCGGACGTTTCCAGGACCTGCTCCGGCGTCATGTCGAGCTTGTATTCCATGTGGATCGGAGAAGTGGCCAGAAACGTGTGGATCCGGGGCTGTTTCGCGCCCGATACGGCTTCCCAGGCCCTGTCGATATCCAGGGGGACTGCGCGGGCAAGACTGGCAACCACGGAATTTTCCACTGTTTCGGCAATGGTTTTCACCGACAGAAAATCGCCCGGCGAAGAAATGGCAAAACCGGCTTCGATCACGTCCACATTCATGCGCTCCAATTGTTTGGCGAGCTCGACCTTTTCGGCCAGATTCATACTGCAACCCGGCGACTGCTCTCCGTCCCGAAGCGTGGTGTCGAAAATCTTGATTCTTTGGCTCATCGTTGGATCCTCCGTTCATTTTGTTGCCCGGGGAAGAAAAAATCCCCGGAGTAAGCTATACTCCAGGGACGATGTATACAACCGCGGTACCACCCTGTTTACCGGAAAAACCCGGTCACTCTGCAGGTTCCATCAAACCTTGGGCTTCGATAACGGGGCCTTCCGGGACCCCTTATTGGCAAAGCGTTCGGGGATCCGGCTCGGGAGCGAGAACAACGGGACTTTCGGTATCGGCTTTCAGCATATGCCGACTCTCTGCAACACGATGACGCCCGGGTATACTCCGTCATTGCTTTTTATATTGTGGTTCAGTTTATTCGACCTTGAGCCACTTGTCAAATACTTTTTTGAAATGCCTCTCTTTGAGAAAGTATAAGGTTGTTTCGTCTCTTTGGGTGAAAAAGTCTCTTCTCATGCAATTTTGTCTTTAATCCTTTTGGCAACGTGATATAATACAATCGAAAAGAGAACCCTCGTGTTCGTATCATAAGGAGGAGACCATGAAATTTTCCAGCAAAATCCAACGTTGCGCTCTGTCCCCGATCCGCAAGTTCTACCCGTATCAGGTGGAATGCGTCAAACAGGGCAAAAAAATTTATCATCTCAACATCGGTCAGCCAGATATCAAAACACCTCCCGTTTTTTTTGAAACCGTGCGCAATTTTGACGCACCTGTTTTGGCTTATGCCCCCTCGCCGGGCATTCCTTCCGTGATCGAAGCGGTGCAGAAGTACTTTGAGGAAATCGGGATCCACTACGATACCCCGGACATCGTGGTGACGGCCGGCGGCAGCGAAGCCCTGATCTTTACCATGGCGACGATCCTGGACGAAGGCGACGAGATCCTGATTCCCGAACCGTTCTACCCGAACTACAGCACCTTCGTCAACACCACCGGCGCCAAAATCGTTCCCATTCCCACGACCCCCGAAGAAGGCTATCATTACGCAGACAAGAAAAAAATAGAACCATTGATCACGCCCAACACCCGGGCGATCATGTTCACGAATCCGGGCAACCCCACCGGTGCCGTTCTGAACCACGAAGAATGCAAGATGCTGGCGGACCTGGCTGTGGAACACGATCTGTTCCTGATCGCCGACGAAGTGTACAGAGAGTTCATCTACAGCGGAGAACCCCTGTCCTCCATGGGGAGTTTCGAGCACGCGGCGGATCACGTGATCCTGATCGATTCCGTATCCAAGCGCTTCTCCGCCTGCGGTGCCAGGATCGGTGTCGTTATCACGAAGAACAAGGAATTTCAAAGTCACTTCATGAAACTCTGCCAGGCGAGACTGTGCGTACCCACCCTGGACCAGCTGGCTTCCGCAGAACTGTATACCGTGGACAAAAGTTATTTCGAAGAAGTGCGCGAAGAGTACAGAAAAAGAAGAGACACCGTCTACAATGCCCTGTCCAAGATCCCGGGCATCGTCTGCAAAGAACCCAAGGGCGCCTTCTATGTGATGGCAAAGCTGCCGGTCAGGGATACGGAAGATTTCCTGGTCTGGCTGCTCACGGAGTTCGAAGACAAGGGAGAGACCGTCATGTACGCGCCCGGCGGCGGATTTTACGCCACTCCGGGGAAAGGGATCGATGAGATCCGGATCGCTTATGTCCTGAATTGTCAGGATCTGGAACGGGCCATTGAGCTGCTCAAACTCGGACTGGAACAGTATAAAGAATAATCGGAGACAGAAATGAAAACAGTAAAAGTAGAACATTATGACGCTTTTACCACGATCGCCGGCAAGGGGAACCCTGCCGGCGTCATCTTGGATGCAGCGTCGTATACCACCGAAGAAATGCAGGAGATCGCCCGCCAGATCGGATTCAGCGAGTGTGCTTTTATCCTGCCCTCTCAACGAGCGGATCTATCACTCCGCTACTTTACCCCCGGAGCGGAAGTCAACCTCTGCGGACATGCCACCGTCGCATCCATTTATGCCTTGTACAACAGCATGAGTCCCGACGAGGCTCCGTTCCATCAAAGCGTGGAAACGAAAGCCGGGATCATCGACGTGGGATACAGCCCCGATACGAAGGAGATTTCCATGACCCAGTCCGCAGCGGTGTTCGAGCCGTTCTCCGGAAGCGCTCGCCACCTCCTGGGCACGATCGGACTGCATGCGGAAGATCTGGATACGCGCTATCCCATTGTCTACGGCTCCACCGGACTCTGGACGCTGATTCTTCCTGTGAAAAGTCTGGAAGCCTGTACCCGCATGGTCCCCGACCATTCCGCTTTTCCGTCGGTTCTGAAGGAACGACCCAACACCTCCGTTCATCCCTTGTGCACGGAAACGTTCCATCCGGAAGCTACGCTTCACGGCAGACACTTTTCCGCAGCGATCACCGGACGCGTGGAAGATCCCATCACCGGGACCGCCTGCGGCGTCATGGGCGCTTACTATATCACTTTTATGAATCCGGACATGGAACGCTGCGATATCCTGATCGAACAGGGCCAGGAGGCCGGATACGACGGACTGGTCCACGTTTGGGCCGAAAAGAACCGGGGATCCACCCGGGTCCGGATCGCCGGCACCGCAGTACGCGTGACCGAACTGACCGCCACACTGTAAGTACGCAAAAACGCAAACGCCGCGGCCTCCGGATGATTCCGTGACCGCGGCGTTTTTCAATGCAAATTTTCTTTTCGAATCAGAAGGATTCGGCCAGTTCGTTCACGTCGGTCAGCGGGCGGTTCTGTTTGATGGCCGTTTCCGCCAGAGTCAACTTCCCGTCATAGCAGGTGAGCCCTGTGCGCATGAAGTACTTGTTCTCCTTGAGCGCTTTTTCCACGCCTTTGTCTGCGATTTCCAAAACGATGGGCAGCGTGGCCGAAGCCAGCATTTCCGATGCCGTCTTGGCAAAGGCGGAAGGAATATTATCCACGCAGTAGTGAACGATGCCGTCCACCACGAAGGTGGGATCGGTGTGCGTCGTACTGCTGCAGGTTTCGATGGCGCCCGGTTCGTCGCAGGCGACGTCCACGATCATGGCGCCGGGTTTCATCATCTTTAGGTCTTTCTTCCAGACGAGCGGTTCGTTCTTGGTCCTGTCCCACATGATGCAGTTGATCATCACGTCGGATTCTTTGATGCATTTCACAAAGTTGGCCCGGTTGGACATCAGGAAGGTCACGTTGGGAGGCAGTGCCAGTTTGGCGGCCTCCAACGCCTTGAGACTGTTGTCGATCAGCCGGACTTCGTTGCCCAGAGCCGCTGCAAAGGTCGCCGCACCCAGGCCGCTGTTTCCGGCGCCGATGATGGTCACCACCGGGGTGTCCACACCGGGAATATTACACAGCATCTGTCCGTCACCGCCGTGTACGGCTTGTTTGAAATGCATGGCTGCCATAAATCCGCCGCGTCCTGCGATCTGGCTCATGGGTTTGAGCAGAGGAAATCCGCCGTTGGCATCCCGAAAATCTTCGTAGGCAAAGGCCGTACATCCGCTTTGGAGAAGCACTTCGGTCTCTTCCGGATGCGCATTGGAGTGGATATACGTGATCAGGATTTTGTCTTTCGTGATGTACTTGAATTCCTGCGGGAAAAATTCTTTGACCTTGTAGATCAATTTACTCTTGGTATACACGGTGTCCGCATCGGCGATTTTGGCGCCTGCCGCCGCATAGTCTTCGTCGGAAGCCCCGGCCATTTTGCCGGCATCGTGCTCCACATACACTTCGTGGCCTCTGCCTACCAGTTCACGGACCGTATCGGGAACCGCAGCGACTCGGTATTCGTTCGGTTTGATCTCCTTTAATACTCCGATGATCATTTTGTACTCCTTTCAACTCAGCTAGGGTAAACGATTGTGCTAAGATTGGTAAATGCAATTCATATGCCAACTTCAAAGCCTTTCATTGCAAGGCTTTGAAAGGTTGCCCATGCGCGAGTGACGAATATGTGGCATATTTCATCTGTGAATCGACAAATTCTTGTCGATTCTATCCCCGCTCTGCCTTCGCTGCGCCGTTGGCCAGCTTCAGCTGTTTGATCTTATAGGTGAGCGTCTGTCTGGGGATCCCCAGACGTTCAGCGGCTTTCGTTTTGTTCCATGCCGATTGTTCAAGTGCCCGCAGGATCAGGCTCTTTTCCAAATCTTCCACAGCGTGGGAAAGAGGAACGATTTCGTCGTTTTCGGCGCTGTTGGATTTCTCCGAACTTTCCTCCGCCTCGAACAAACGCTGGTGCAGATAGGGAGGCAAATGCTCCGGGCCCAGGATTTCGTCTTCTCCGGCAAACTCCACCGCAAGCTCGATCACGTTTTTCAATTCCCGCACATTGCCTTCCCAGCGATACGACTGCAGGGCTTCCCGAAGCGGTCCCGTGATCCCCCGAATATGCTTTCCGTAGAGATCCTGGAAGTGCTTGATATAGTATTCGATGAACAAATCGATGTCTTCTTTTCGTTTCCGCAAAGGCTGGATCCGGATAATGCTGCTGGAAAAACGGTAAAATAAATCCTTTCGGAGGATATTCCGTGTTATGGCTTCTTCGGGCTCCACGTTCATCGATGCGATGATCTTGACGTTTACCGTCTTGTCCCGGTTATCGCCCAGGGAGCGGAACGTCCCGTCCTGGGTGACCCGCAAAAGCTTGGCCTGGACTTGATACGGAATGGCATTCAGCTCGTCTAAAAAGAGGATCCCGCCGTCGGCTTCTTCGAACAGTCCCCTTCTGTTTTCCGCTCCGGTATAAATGCCCCGCTTGGTGCCGAACAGGATGGATTCCATCAAATTATCGGGCACGGTGGCGCAGTTCAACACCACCACTTTGCTCCGCGGCACGCCGCTCTGGGTGATCATCGCCTGGGCAAAGAGTTCCTTGCCGGTTCCGGTCTCTCCGTAAATAAGCGTGGGATTGGGCAGTTTGGCCAGCGTTTTCGCCATTGCAATGTTCTTTCGCATTTCGGGATTTCGGGTCAGGATGAGACTGAACGTAATATAACCGGACTCCCGCTGCAGCGTCTCGAGAAACTCGTTGAAGATCACATCGCTTTCTTCGCTGTCCACATTTTCCAGGGGCTCCACGTCTTTTGCCAGCTCCACCACGCCGACGATCTTTCCCCGTCTCCGGATCGGAAGCGTCACATTGTGTGAAATGAATTCGTGCCCGAGATAATCGTGATACCGTTGATTTTTCTGTACGACGATCTCGCCGGTGGTCATGCAGCGATAGATCGAACTGTTCTCACGGGTCACGTCCGTGTAGACGTCAAAAAAATTCTTATTGAGAATATCCTTTGCGGCATACTCCGTCTGGATATTGGTACGGGAATCGTAGCGGGAATTGAATATGATGTTGAATTTACTGTCAACGATCAGGATATAGTCCAGGCTGTTGAACAAAAAACTTCCGATGGATAACAACGTTCACACCTCCCAGTCGTTAGCGGAACATGTATTCGATCTTGTCAAGATCTTCCTGCGGCAGAGGATCCAGGCCTTGCTCTCTCCGGTAAAGCTGCTGGCTGAGCAACGCAAACCCTGCTTTGTTGACTTTATAGCGGGACAGGAAAAATGCGCAGGACAGCATGCCGACAGCCGGGAACAGGATAAAGATCCGCTCCAGCATCGCCAGCGCCCCCGCAGACTGCGCAGCGAGAGTACCGTCGAATCCCGAAAAATCCAGCAGTCCCGTCACCAACCGCAGCGTCAGCGAGATCGCCGCAACGGACAGCAGCGACTGCAGCGCCATCAGGTTTCCCTCCCGGCGTTTACCGAATCGATATTCATCCAGATCCGTCACATCGTAAAAGTTGGTATTGCACAGTTGCCAGAAGGCAGCCTGAGCATACACGCAAGCCAGCACATACACGTACATCTCCATTTTCGAATCGATGCCGCGAAGCACAAAAAAGAGCGCCAGAATGCCGGTTCCGGCCGTGGATACCACCAGCAGCTCTTTCTTTCCGTATCTCAGGGCGCCCTTGGCGATCACCACGATAAAGCCCATCTTGATCAGGTTCGTGATGATGTACAGCGGAGAGATAAATGTGGCGGAGATGCCCATTCTGTACACGACGTAAAACACCATGCAGGCTGTATAGGTCGTATAGGAAAAGCTGATGGCGATCTTCGCATAGATGAGAAGCCGATACGGCCGCAGATGCAGCAGTTCGGAATAATCTTTGAGCGTGGAAAGCAATCCTTGCTTTTCCGGCGGTGTCGTGACGATCCGCTCCCTTCCCCGGGTACTGTTCCAGCAGATCATGATTCCCGCAAAAACCAGCGAACTGAGGGCTGCGACAAACGTAAACCAGGCGCTGCTTTCCGACAATCCGCTCTGCACGAGAAATGCGATCACCGCCAGCGGCGCCGCCGAGCCGATCAGATCACCGGACACGCTGAATATCCGAGACGTGCTGATCATGCGGATCCGATCCTCATAGTCGGTGGCCACATCGGCGCCGAGTGCAAGAAAGGACACAAAAAAAACCGCGAAAGACATCCAGTAGAGGAACCCAAAGGTGATATAGTACGCCGTCTGCGCAGCGGGGTCTGCCTGGAAGTTGTAATAACAAGCCATGAAACTGATGGGCATGGCAAAAGCGCCAAACAGGATCAACGGTCTTCTCCGCCCGAACCGGCCCCTCAAATTGTCGGAAAACCGGCCTACGAGGATGCTGAACACCGCATCGGCCATGATGGTGGTGGAGATGATCGTGCCGGCCCTTCCGGCGTCCATTCCCACGATACTGGTGAGAAACAGCAGCTGATAGGTGCTGAGAAAGTTGTAATAACAGGCGTCGGGGAAATAACCGACGCCGTATCCGATGTGCCTTTTAAACCGTTCTGTCCGTGTTTCCTGCATTACAGCGGGCCCGCTTTCGCGGACCGACCTCCGTTTTCTCCGGCATCAAGCCTTTTTCACGATAAAAAACAATCCTGCCAGTATCATGCCGGCACCCACGACGGCGCGGCCGTCCACCCAGGGGAAGAACACTTTCACAAGGATGAGTCCGCCCACGACCACAAGGGCCAATCCCAGCGTCGTTCCGGATCCCCGGTTCTTCGGCGGCGCCGGCTGTTCCGGAGTTCCGTTCCCGGGAGCGGACGTCGACCGGACTTCCGGCAGCGTTTCCGGGGATCTCTCCGAGGATATCGTCTCCGAAGCCCGATTTTCGTAAGGCGTGCCGTCAGCGGCCACGTAGCTCGCAGGTTGTTGCGGATCTTCGTTTTCGACAGAGGGTTCGGCCACCGGTTGAACGGTCTGCCGCACTCCGGCCGACACCGGCGCAGAGGGTATCAACAGTGCCGCGACGAGGTAAAACAGAAGTCCTGCGCCATACACCAATGTAAAAAGCACGAACAACAGCCGTACCACCAGGGAGTCCACGTTAAAGTATTCGGCGATGCCCCCGCAAACGCCGAAGAGCGCCTTGTCTTGCTGTGACTTGTACAATTTCCCTTTTGTTTCCATCAAATCCATTCCTTTCTCTAATCCTGATCTTCAGCGGCACCCCTGAATCATTGGCCGAAGAGCTCTTCGGGCGTCTGCCCGTAATCCACAAAACTGATGTTCAAATCCACCGGGCCGGTTATGCCGTCCACGCGGCCGTTATTGGTGTACTGCCACATCTGGTAGGCATACGGGAAGAAGGGCCTGTTAAAGTATTGTGCAAACCATTTGTCGTATTCCGTCAGCCGAGTCAGATCCAATTCCTGCATGTACCAACGAATGTTGCAGTAGAGCATGGGCGTGTAGCCGGCTTCGCGCACTGTTTCGCAAAAAGCCACCGTAAAATCTGTCCGCTCTTCCCGGGTGAGTCCCACTGTCCTGGCAAGGGAGGATGCGGGATCTTCCAGGTCGAGCACGACCGGCCAGGTGATGTCGTAGCCTCTGATGTTCTCCAGAACGAACTCCGCTTCTTCGATGGCTTCTTCCACGGTGACAGCCTGCGTCACGAAGTAAACCCCCACAGCAACACCCCGGTCCAGTGCGCCCTGCACGTTTTCTTCGAACAGTTCATCCACGATGAGTCCGCCCTTGTCGTAGCCCCTGTAGCCCAAACGGATGATGGCGTATTCCACACCGTCTGCAGCGACTTTCTCCCAGTCGACAGTCTTCTGGTAGCGGGAAATATCGATCCCCTTGATGGATATCGTCTCCCCGTTTTTGACGTATTCCACTTCCCGGTGCGCCGCGCCCACTTCCGTCAAATTGTCCCAGTCGTAATCGGATGCAGGCAGTGCGGGATCCACCGGCTCAAAAACAAAATTGCCGTCCCGGTCTTTATAGACCACTGTGTCATTGAAAAAGCGCTGGACAAACTCCCATACGGTATTGCTTTCCGTGGCATATCGATACAGTTCTTCCCGGGTGACCGTCAAACTGTCGGCAGGTTCCTCGCCGGCGGGAGGCTTGGCATGGGCGGGATCTTCCGCTTCCGGGATCGTACAGCCCGAAAGCATGCTCATGCATACAATGCCTATTGTGACGATGATCCGTGTTCTGTGTTTTCTTCCGTTCATCCGGCTCCTCCAAGATAGTCGGCAATCGCTTCGATGATCAATTTCCCTGCCACCGAACCGCCGTCCAGCAAACCGATGCCTTTTTCTCCGTAGTATACCGCCCGCCCATGGACGGGCTTCATCTGCCGCGTGGCTTCCGAGCCTTCTGCCGCGGCCCTGGCAGCAAGCGCATAGGCTTCCGCAGCAGGTCTGTCTTCATTCTCTTTCAGTATCCGGACTGCCGGGCAGAGCGCATCCAGAATGGTCTTTTCTCCGGGCTTGGATCCGGCCTTTTCCATGAGGAGACAAAGCCCTTTGTCCATCGCTTCGTTCATTTCCGAAAAGTCCGCGTATTCTTTCCCTTTGAGGTGACGCGCCATCCCCATCATGCCCAGAGACAGGATCGTTCCCAGGGACGAAGGAGCAGCTTCGTTGAAAGCGGAGCTGCTCTTCATGAACAGCTTTCCAAGGTCCGCTTCTTCTGCCTGTGCCACATACCGGCTGACAGCTCGAAAACCGCCGGACATGGAAATCCCCAGATCGCCGTCGCCGTTCTGTTGATCCAGCTCGATCAAATAATCTTTATTCTCATCCATCACCCTGCTGACCGCATGGAATATACCCGCTAGTTTTTCCCGATCCATCTGTTCTCTCCTACTTGTTGGCGTTCGTGTAAAAAGGGGTTGCGGCCGGATGGCGAAGCAGTTCTTTGAACTCTTGATCCAACTTGAATATCGTGACGGACAGACCGGCCATCTCCATGGAAGTGGCAAATTCTCCCACATGCGGCATAAAGACCGAAACGTTCTTCTCTTCCAGCATTTGATGGACTTTGCGATAGACGATCAGCAGTTCCTCCATGGGCGTTGCGCCCAGGCCGTTCACCATGACAGACACTTCCTCTCCGGAAACCAAGGGCATATCCCGATGGATCGTCTCCAGGATCAACTGTGCAGTCTCGTCCGCAGACTTCAACTTTTCCACCTGTATGCCGGGCTCTCCGTGGATCCCCATGCCGATTTCCATTTCATCGGGTTCGATTTGGAATGTGGGTTTTCCGACTTCGGGAACGATGCAGGGAGACAGTGCGATCCCCATGGTTCGGATCCGGTCCAGGGCTCTTTGTGTGATGTCGGCCACCTGGTCCAGAGATTTGCCCATGGCTGCCGCCGCACCGGCTATTTTAAATGCGTAGACCATGCCTGCAACCCCTCTTCGCCTGCCTTCTTCCCCTTTCGGAGAGGAAGCTACATCATCGGCAACCAACACTGTTCTCGTGGCGATGTCATCGAAGTCCGCCGCTTCACAGGCCATATCGAAATTGAGCCGGTCTCCGCCGTAATTCCCGTAGAGGCACAGCACGCCGTTTCCCCGGTCGCAAGCCCGAATCATTTCTTCCATTTTCTGCGCCGAAGGAGAAGCAAACACGTTTCCCACTGCGCAGCCATCCAGCATTCCGGATCCCACATACCCCAGGAACACCGGCAGATGACCGCTTCCCCCTGCCGTTACGATCCCGACTTTCCCCTCGCAGACCGGTGCTTTCGAAATCAGGATCCTCCGGTCGTCGTTCAGAAATCCGACTTGTTCCCCATAGGCAAGAACGATTCCTTCCATGGTTTCGTCGACGAAATTTTCCGGTCGATTCATGATTTTCTTCATCTGTCTGCTCCTTTCAAACATTTCGAAAACGACAAGTTTCTGTCACTCAAATTGTACCACAGGGCCTTCGTTAAAACAACTGTCCCCCCTCCGACTTCATGAAAATGTGAGACCCATGGGGGACAAGGCCGTTTATTTCCTGTACAATGTAGGAAAGCGACTCGGATCCCAGTGCATTTTCATGGAATCACCACAGACCAAACAGGAGGAATCCAACATGACAAACGAAACGATTCAAACATTGCTGACCCGCAGAAGCGTGCGATCTTTCCGGAAAGACCCCGTCCCCGGCCCGGTATTGGATGCGATCCTGGAAGTCGGCACCTACGCCCCCTGCAGCATGGGCGCGCAAGCCACTTGCCTCGTGGCCGTTACGCACGGCGAAACGCTGCAAAAACTTTCAAAAATGAACGCACGTGTCCTGGGCAAGGACGACGATCCCTTTTACGGAGCACCGGCGGCGATCATCGTTTTTTCGGATCGGGACCGCGCCCCCTGCCGGGAGGACGGCGCGCTGGTCATGGGCAATCTGATGAACGCCGCCCATGCGCTGGGCCTGGCTTCCTGCTGGATCCATCGAGCGAGGGAAGTGTTCGATTCTCCCGAAGGAAGAGCGATGGCAAAAGACTGGGGCGTTCCGGACAACTATGTTGGCGTCGGACACTGCATTCTGGGCTATGCACAGGGAGAATATCCGAACCCCAAACCCAGAAAAGACGGTTTCATCTTTTCTGTCAAATAGCCCTTACTCTGCTCTCACCACAACGAACCGATCGTAGCCGGCGACCACGCGATAGTATCCGGCCAGCTGCCGGTCCAGTTCTTCCACACCGGTATCCAGCCGCAATGTCTGGCCTCCCAGGGAGGCCAGCTTTTTTTGTGTCGCCGCAACGATGATGTTCTCTTTTCCGATTGTTTTGAGCACATCCGGCGTCAGCTGCTGATTCCCTCTGCCAAGGAGAAATCCCTGTCCGCCGGTAACGGTAAGGATCAGCTTGAGCGGCCATCCTTCCGACAGTTCCAGGATTCGTGATCCGTACACATCGGCTTCCACCAGCTTTTTGTTGCAGATCAGATCCACGCCGATGAGCGTATAGGGCAGCTCCAGGCGCTCCATGATCCGCCGGGTCGTAGTGCCGGCCCCGATCAGGTAGCAGGTGTCCGGCTCCATGTCTCGGATGATCATCCCGGCGATTGCATGGGCTGCCGCAGCCTCCGAAAGCGGGCTGGGCGCTTTTCGTCCCTGCATGAACCGCTTTTCTTCGGGGGCCGTCAGATAACCGCGCAGCCGCACATCCACTCGTCCCTGCCGATACAACGCTTCGTCGATGTCCAGCACCTCGGCCTCCCGGACGGCAGTCCGAGCGCCGGTGAGATACAAGCCGGCCAGTTCGCCCGCGGCTTTGGGTGTGGCGGCATAGACCGGTGAATAGATCTTGACGCCGGCCGGGATGCCCAGCACCGTCTGTTTCTCGCCGATGGCCTCGTAAATGTCGGCTGCCGTCCCGTCGCCGCCGGCAAACAATAGGATGCGCACGCCTTCTTCGGTCAGCTTTTTTGCCAACGCCCGGGTATCCGCTGCGCCGGAGCGTTCGGAGGCTTCGTGCAGGATCCGGGTCTTGAATCCCAGGGATTCCGCGCAGCTGCCGCCCAGCTGATCCGCGCCGGTGCAGATCAGCAGGGTCTCCCGCAGCGGCAGAAGTTCCCGGAGCGCCGCTACGGCCCGGGCGTTCGAAAGAGGCTCCGCGCCGCGGCGCAGAGCCTCCTCAACCATTCCGTCCGTACCCTTGAGGCCTACGCTCCCGCCCAGACCCGCAATGGGATTTACGATCAGTCCGATTTTAGTCATTGTACTTCCTGTTGTAAATCTTCCAGGTTATGGCCCAGCCTTCCGGATCGTCCATCCAGCGTTCGTCCACCTGATGGATCGTACTGCGGTGGGGCGCTGTCTTTACTGTTTCGGGATCTTCATAGCACTCCTTTATGATATGTGCCACGGTGTCCGCATATTCGTCAATGTCTTTCCTTGAAGGAGATTCGGTGGGTTCCAGAGTGATCGGTTCAGGCAAATAATAAGGATGATGGGACGTCCAGAAATGCATACCGAAGTCCATCATGCGACGCTGTACGTCGCCGGAAGTAACACCGGTGTCCTTGGTGACCTGTTCCATGGTATACCGGCACTGCTCCACACGCTGATTGTTCCCGTCTTCGTAATAAGCCGAAATTCCCGGTATGCTCATCATACGTTTAAATAGGTAATTGTTATTGAGCACTGCGGTCTTGGTGGCCTGCCACAACCCGTTGGGGCCTAGCATCCGAATCCAGCAATACGCTTTGAGCACGACCGGGGCCACGCCCATGAACTCCCGGACTTTGGTCACGCCGTATTTCGTATCGGCGAAGCCGTAGTCCAGAGAGTACTTCTTTCCATCGTACTCTACGGATGGTACCGGCAGGAAGGGGATCAACTTCTCCACGACGCCGGTGGCCCCGCAAGCCGGCCCGCTGCAGCCGTGGGGTGACGAAAACGTCTTGTGCAGGTTGAAGTGGCACATATCGAAGCCCGCTTCTTTGGCTCTGGCTACGCCCAGAACCGCATTGCCGTTGGCCTGATCGTAGCAACACAACGCACCCACGGAATGCGCATGCTTCACCAGTTCGCCGATCTGCCCGTTGTAGAGTCCCGTATCTTCGGGATTGGCAACCATAAAGGCTGCTGTTTTTTCCGTGCAAACGGCTTTGAAGGCTTCCGGATCCGGCAGTCCGGTCTCGGGATCCGGCTGCAGATAGACGATCTTATATCCGGTGACCGCAGGCGCCGCCGCATCGGAAGGATGGGAGTACAGCGTGGTGATCACCTCGTTGCGGTCCTCTCCCCGGCTTTCAAAATAAGCCCGAACCAGAGACGCCATCAGAAAGATGGCCTGGGAACCGCCGCCGGGCTGGAACGTGAACTTGTCCAAACCCGAGATCTCACGCATGTACTTGTCCGTTTCGTAGAAGATCTGAAGGATCCCCTGGACGGTATCTTCATCCTGCAGCGGATGCATTTCAAAAAGTTTTTTCGCCAGCTGCTCGTTCACTTTGGGACTGTACTTCATCGTACAGGTACCCTGGCCGATCTCGATATTCACATCGGCGCCCAGCGTCATCTGAGACAGACGCATATAGTGCCGAAGCAGACGATTTTGCGAAATTTCCGGGAGTGCCGGCCGCTCCTTTCGCCGAAGGGCGGGAGGAAGATCGGAAATGCCGTCTCCCACGGCGGCAGCCACAGCCTGCCCTGCTTTGGGTACCGAAACGCCTCGTTCGCCCGGTGTGCTCAGTTCAAAGATGATCGGCTCGTCCCACTTCGCCTGATGGAAATGAGTCCGCACCTTGCTCGATCTGTCAATTCTTTTCATGGTACTCTCCTCTCTCCGGCTATGCCAGGACTCTGGCCAGCACGTTGACCAGCCGATCGATATCTCTTTGGGTGTGGATCTCCGTAACGCAGTAGAGCGCCGATTGACCCAACCGGGGAAACTCTCCGCTGATGTCCTTGCCGCCGAAGATGCCTTCGGACAAGAGGATCTTGTGGATCTCCGCCACGGTCTTTCCCGTGGCGCTGAAATCGACCACAAACTCCTTGAAATAGTGTCCACCCAAACTGTTGGCTTTGATTCCGTTGATCTCGTTCAGCTTCTGAACTGCATAACGGGCATTCTGCATGCAGGTCTGCCCCACTTCCTCCATGCCCGCGGGACCCATGGTCGCCAGATAGACACCGGCGGTGAGCCCCCAGAGTGCGGCCTGTGTCCCCACATATTCCTTCGCTCCGTCCCGAAGGTTTCCGAAGGAAGTCCTGTCGTAGGCTACGTCGCCGAAGCCGTATTCTCCGGGATGCGTGGTCGGCGCAATGCCGAAGAGCCTGGAAGGATATTCATTCACATAGTCTTCCTCATCCCGGGTCGCCATGAATCCGGCCAGCCCTCCGCCGTAGTTCATGTGGATGCCCAGGGGCTGAAGCTCTCCGCAGACGATATCCGCGCCGTATTCAGGCGGCGGAGCCATAACGCCCAGGGTGATGGGATCCACCCCCACCAGACTTTCCGCGCCCGCTTCGTGGGCGATGCGGGAGATTTCTTCCCCACGAGTCTCAATCACGCCCAAATAATTCGGATTTTCAAAATAGACCCCGGCGGTGTCCTTGCCAATCTTCTTTTTCAGGTCCTCCAAGTCGATCTGTCCATCTTCCGCACAGGCTACCGTTACGAATTCCGTCGTTGCCCGGCCAAAGTTCTCGATGACGGCTCGCTTTTCGGGGTCCAGGATCTCCGGCAGGACGATTTGTTTCCGCCCGGTTTTGCGCTGGGCCATAGCACAGGTCGTAGCCGCCGCCTGCGCCCAATCGATGGCCGGTACGTTCACCACGTCCATGCCCACCAGCTCTGCCACCAGACTCTGGTATTCGAACTGCGTCTGGAACCGACCCAGTTCATTGTAGGGTTCGCCGCCGTATGCAGTCAGAAATTCTCCCCTGGAGTTCACTTCGTCGCAGATGGCGGGCACATAGTGCTGCCAGCAACCGGCACCCAGAAAGTTCAGGTATTTTTTACCGTCGCCGTCGCGATCCAGTAATTCTTCCACATACCGGCGCATTTCGTATTCCGACCCGAAGGCCTCGGGGATGTCCATTTCGCCTTTGAACATCAATTCATCAGGCACATTCTTGTGCAGGTCATCCAACGACTCCATCCCCAGGAAATCCAGCATTTCCTTTTCGACCTCCGGAACGGAGTTGGGGATGTAGGGGTGATTGGGGAATCCTTTTCTCATATCATTCTCCTTTACCAGTATTATTTAAGCAATGCCGCCGCCGTCCACGACCAAAGCCGTCCCCGTGACCCACGAAGACAGATCGCTGGCAAGAAACAGCACTGCATTGGCGATATCTTCCGGTTGTCCGATCCTGGCGATGGGGCGGTCCGATCCGCAGGAATTCAGAAATTCCTCTTCGGAAACCCGGTCGTTGATGGCACCGGTCTGATAGCCTTCGTCGATCATCATGGACGTGACGGTATCCCCGGGGCACACAGAATTAACGCGTATATTGTCCGAACCGTGATCGATCGCCATCGCTCTCGTGACGTTGACGATGCCGCCTTTGACCGCACAGTACACCGCCGCCTGGTCCCCGCCTTTGAGTCCCCAGCCGGAACCGCTGTTGATGATGCTGCCGCCGCCGGCTTTCCTCATTTCGGGGATCACGTACTTGGAAAACAGGAACAATCCTTTTAACCCGACGCCCATTACGAAATCCCAGTCTTTTACCGTCAAATGTTCGATGGTTTTTCGTACCGTGACGCCGGCATTGTTAAACAGAATATCGATCCGTCCGAAAGTTCGTACAACGGCATCCACCGTTTCCTTCACCTGGTTTTCGACGGTGACGTCACAGCGAAAAAATTCAGCCGTCCGCCCGGCTTCCCGCATTTCCCGAACCGCTTCGGCTCCCGCCGGATCCACGTCCACAACGGCAACCGACGCACCATACGCCGACAGCAACTGGGCAGTACCCAGTCCGATCCCGGATCCGGCACCGGTGATCACCGCCACTTTTCCCGTAAGATTGAGGGGATCTTTCTTTTGAAGCATGCTGTTTCCTCCTATCGTTTCTCCGTCGCTCCGCAGCGTATCGAACGACGGAACGACTGTGCTACTACAATATCATTCTTTCTTCTTCTGTTCAACCGTTTCGGTGTGGTATAAACCCTTCAGTTTTTCAAAAGCTGTCCAATTCTTTTCCTGCTTCTGCAATAAATTTCGGAAACGTACGATTATTTCTTGATTTTTATTCCCGAATCGTTTACACTACACTTTGCTGAACGCAATCCGCCGCGCAACGTGCGGCGTTTGGAGGATTGACCGAGTGGCTAAGGAGCTCGCCTGGAAAGCGAGTAAGGCTGAGAAGGCCCCGCGGGTTCGAGTCCCGTGTCCTCCGCCAAAACAAGTCGCCTGTCAATGGAATCGATTCCGACAGGCGATTTTTGTATCACACCAAAGGAAACAATAAACTGAAAGGAAGGAAACATTTTGTTCAGAGAAATGAGAAGGATCCGGCAACTGATGTCGGCCGAAGATACACAGAAGGTCCTGGACCGTTGCACCAACGGGATCCTGGCTTGCCTGGGAGACGACGATTATCCCTACGCAGTCCCCTTAAGCTACGCTTGCGCAAATGGGAAGATTTATTTTCACTCTGCCAAAGCAGGCCACAAAGTGGACGCTATCCTAAAAAACCCGAAAGTGTCGTTCACCGTCGTGGACGAGGACACCATCGTCAGCGCAGAATACACCACCTACTTTCGCAGTGTCATTGCTTTTGGCAGAGCGCGGATCGCGGAAGACGAGGAACGGTTGGAAGGCTTCCGGGCGCTGGTGGATAAATATTCCGGCGATCAGCCCAAAGACATCAACAGTGAAAAGATCAGAACATGCGACGCTTCTTTGATCGTTGCCATCGATGTGGAGCACATCACCGGGAAAGAAGCCATCGAATACGTACGGGCGAAGCAAAAAGCGTAGATGATTTGCCGAATCAAATCATTTCATTTGAAAGGAACACCATCGCATGAGCAGCATTGTGATCAACGAAACCAATAAAGGGATACGGATCCCGAGCATTCCCATCTCCGGGATCGACAAAGACCGATGCTGGTTCAACCCGGGCTGCGCCCTGAGCGTGACCAAGCCCGAAGCCGAACATCAGATCCTGGCCCTGCTCCAAGCCTGGTTCGGGCCGGTCAAGATGCACAATATCTGCTGCCACCACGATCCCCGCCTGCCGGAGGGATCTACGATCATCAACAACTGCGCCGGCTGTGACAGGCGGTTTCGTTCTCTATACAAAGGCATCCGAACCATTTCTCTCTGGGAAGTGCTGGACAGTATCGACGGACTCCCGCTGCCCGACCATTCGGGGTTGCGCGTATCCGTTCACGACTCCTGTTCCTACAGGCCAAAACCCCAGGTGCACGCCGCTGTCAGAAGTCTGTTGCGGAAAATGAAGATCGACATCGTGGAATCTGAATTCAGCGGTACAAGATCCATCTGCTGCGGAGACAATTTTTATCCGCACATCCCCATCGACAAAGTGACGGAAATGCAAAAAAAGAGAGCGTCTCAGATGCCCTGTCAGGATGTTGTGGTCTACTGTGTCTCCTGCATCAAATCCATGGCGATCGGCGGAAAAACGCCGCATCACATGGTCGATCTGCTCCTGGATGAAGACACCGATCCGCAAGAAACCCGAATCGATGTCTATCACGAAGCCGTGAGCCGATACATCGACGAACACTGAACGCCGTTACGCACCGGTCGGGATGATCCCGGCCGGTGTTGTATATTGTCCGTCCAATCCGTCAGCCATGTCGATCTGGACCACAGTGCCGTCTTTAACGATAAATAGAATGGAGCGATTGGTCCCCTCCGGCGCATAAACCAGAACCTCATCGTTCCAGAAGGCTTCCGGATAGGCTGTTTGCACCGCTTCGACGGTGTCTCCCACGGAAACGCCCCGGGAGGTTGTGCAGTCCGGCTGGGTGCAGGCGATGTACTGGATCGGTGAGAAATTGGGGCCCAGTTGGTCATCGCCGTAAAAGCCATCGAAAGTGACCACGGTCAATCCTTCGTAGTACCGCCTCTGAACGATGGCAAAGCTCAGAGCCACCAGATCCTGAGCCGGTTCTTCTTCCCATCCGAAAAATTCGTAAGGGATCCCCAATCCCCATTCGTGGGCATATCCGAGCCCCGTGCTCCAGTCGCCGTCTGCCCATTCTTCGTTGGGCATCGTGAAGCACCATTCCTCATCCCACTTCCAGTAATCGTGAATGGCCTGGATCGCCGCAGGAGAATCGTCGAAGTGGACGCCCGGCGGATAACCGAAATAAGCCTGAAGATCCTTGCTCCATTCATCGGTCAGCACCTCAGCGCGGCGGATGCCCGCGCTGAAAGGCTCGGCCTCGCTCTCGGTGATCAACAGATACAGCTGGCCTTGTTGCAGCTCGGCGCCGTTGGCATCGCCATAGATAAAATTGTGGTCCGAAGGAATCCAACCCTCTTCGTCCAGAATAAACAGCGTCTTATCGGGCAGTTCCCCGGGCTGCAGTCGAAAATCCAATGCGTACAGTTTTAGCGTACTTTCCTGATGGAAAGGCAGTTCTCTTTCCAGTCGAAGATCGATGATCCGGCTGTCCAGAATATCCACGGTGATCAAGCCGGCTTCGTCAGATCCGTAAAACCCGTCTGTTTCCAGCATGCGCACCAGCTGGTCGATCTCGTACTGCGCCCACCGGACCACTGCTTCGGGCGCATCTACCACGCCCTCCGAAACAGGAACTCTGTCCGGCGGTTCTTCCACGGGAGCTCCGCAGCCTGCAGCAAAAAACAGCAGGAGAACTACGATCAATATTCCTGTTTTTTTCATTCTATTTCTCCTGGCTTTTCCGAACGCTCAAAACCAGCGCCTCGAGAAGCTTTTTGATAGCCTGACGGGTCCGTTCGTCCTCCAGGACACCCTCTGCGCTGAATTTCGTATTTGCACGGGCGATCATTACTTCCGGTTTGTTGAGCGGGATCAGATTCAATGAAACGCAAACTTGTCTCAAGTGATATTGAGCTCTGGCACCCCCGAACATGCCCGGCGATGCGCTCATGATCGCCAGGGGCTTTCCGTACAGTGGAGGCTCTTTGCCTCTTGAGGCCCAATCCAGAGCATTTTTCAATACGGGAGGAATCGAATAATTATACTCCGGCGTAGCGATCAAAACGCCATCGGCGCCGCCCAGCTTTTGCTTGAATGCTTCCACCGATACGGGAACGCCTGCGGCTTCCACATCTTCGTTCAGAAACGGGAGATCGGCCAGGTCAACGATTTCCAACTCTGAACCATCGGGCATCAGTTCTCCGGCCGCTCTCAAAGCGGCTTTGTTGTAGGAACCCTGTCGAAGGCTGCCTGTAAAGCCTGCGATCCTGATATTTTTTTTGTTCATCTGTTCTCCTCTTTGCTTTTTTGTCCTGTACGCAAATCCCATGTCTCGGCCCATTATATCCGCTGCTTCTGCGATTGACAACATTCTCCGCATTCCACTTGTTTCTCGAAGGAAAGCAGCCCTATGGGTGAGAATCCTTTCATGAATTCGGATTTTATGGTATACTTTACCATAATTCGCCGCGTATCGCTTCATTGCAGTCCACCGACTGCTTATATTATACTTGCAGAAAGGGGGAAGGATATGAAAAACGGAAAAATAAAAGTCGGGATCGGTTTCGCTACAGGAAGAAAGCAATTCCAGCGAATCCTGCGCAGTTACGCTTACAACTGGAAAGAATCCGGTCTCATCGACAATCAGAACGTGAGTCTGGACCTGTTCGTAGCGTACGATCTGAAGTACAAAAATACCAAGCGTTCCGATTACACGCAAATGAGCGCGGATATCGCCCGGTTCATCGACGACAAGTTCTTTATCGGTATCAAGGAAGTGGAAAAAGTCAAAGCCGATTTAACGGCCCAAGGCGTGGCGAGCCCCGAAGAACTGTCTCTGGTCTTCGGCAGCGGCTACGCGGCACAGCGCAATATTATTTTATATTATGCCGTGAAGAATCAAGTCGACTACTTGCTGTTTCTGGACGATGACGAATACCCCATGGCAGCTACGAAAAACCGGGATACAGTGATCTGGAGCGGCCAGCACGTATTGAAAACCCATCTGGACAACATCGGAGAAGCCGACATCACCCACGGATATCACTGCGGATACATCTCGCCGATCCCCTACCTTGAATTCGACGAGCGCATGGGGGAAGAAGATTTCCGCTCCTTCATCAAAGCCATCAGCAATGACATCGTCAACTGGGAAACGATCAAGAGCGTCATGAAAAACGGCGGCGTATCCTATGCCAGTACGGAAATCCTCAAGCAACTAGAGGTTTTGGATGTACCGGAGATCAAAAAAGCGAAATTCATTTCCGGATCCAATCTGTGCCTCAATTTGACAGAGCCGGATCGGATCTTTCCGTTCTACAATCCTCCGGGTGCCCGGGGAGAAGACACATTTTTGAGCACCTGTTTGAGCGACAGGATCGTTCGGAAAGTTCCCTGCTACGCATTTCATGACGGATTCGCTTCGTACAGCCAGCTGCTTTCCGGAACGCTTCCCACTCGGCTGAAGCCGGTCCGTTGCGACTCCGACAAAGTGGTCAGGCGCTTCCACGCCGCCTGCGTGGGATGGATCCGATACAAACCTCTTCTGTTGTACATCACCGACCGGGCGTCGTACAGAGCGCATATCGAAGACATGAAAGCACGTTTGGAAAAAACGATTCCGCACATCTGTGCCTACTTCGGGACAAGATCCTTTCAAAGCATCATGAAGGAACTGAAAAAATACGATAAAAATGTGGAAACTCATTATCAGGGATTTCTGGACACTCAGCGTGTCTGGGCCGATATCATCCGCTCGCTGCAACAGGAAAGAAGGTGACGTATCATGCCAAAGGGTGAACCAAAGACAAAGAGTGCACTGTTTTATAAGCGGGTCGTATTTTTCTCCCGCATCGCCGGATTAGCCGTAGCCGCTTTCGGCATCCCTTTTTATTTGGGGTACAGCAGCCCGTTGCCCTTCTCGAATCCGACCTATACACTCATGGACAACGTATGGCTGATCATTTTCCCCTTTATGTTCGTCGGACTGATCGTAGGTCTGTTCTTCCAGAAGACCGGCGGTCTTCTGGTGTCGATCCCTCTGGCCGTCGGACTGCTGCTGGGATTGGCCGCCGGCCAGGGATTGGTCTTGCACATGCTGGTGCCGCTTACCGTGGGGATTCTTTATCTGGTCATCGGCTTTTCCAAAGCATATAAGAAGAATCAAAAGGCCGACACAAAATAAAAAGCGCCGCTTCACTGCACCGCAAGCCTACGGCTTGCGGTTTTTTAATCCGGTGATGCGAATCGTTCGACCCGCGAAATCGATCAGCCCCTCTTTGCGCATCCGGGCAAGTTCCCGGGAAAGAGACGTCCGCTGAACACCGATCTTCTCGGCCAGAGCCGTTTTGCTCATAGGCAGAACGATACAATCGGATTCCTGGGATTTTCGCTCATAGTCCAGGAAGCTGACCAGGCTTTCCCGAATCGTCCTGTTCACGTAGTGCTTGATTCGGTCTCCCAATACCACGGCATGATCCGAAATGTACGCCAAATAGAGCCGCAGGAATGCAGGGCAGCCGAGAAACAGATCGAACAGGCAATCCTTTTCGATGTTCAAAATCACAGTATTCTCTTTTGCGGTGATCGTCATGGGATAACGCGGATTCTGAGAAAACAGCAGGTTGCCGCCCAGAATCTCATCCCTTGGAAATTCCGCGATCACCATCAGATTTCCTTCTTCGTCGATCCGCTCCACCGAGACCTTCCCGGTCAGAATGATTTCCATCTTCGTGCATGTCTCGTCGGAAAAATGAACGACTTGCTCTTTATCGTAGCGCCGCACCGTAAATCGACCGTCTTTCATGCACGCTCGGATCGTTTCTTCGCCCAATGGCCCCAGCAGTGTACTTTCCAAGGCCTCTTTAATATATTTCTCCATGATGTCCCTCACCTGTTACAAAGGTAACAGTTTTTTTTTCATTATACCTTTATAATCGACCTGAAACAACAAGGAGGATGTGATGGATATTTTCATACTGTCGGGCCGATCTACGCTGCCTTTCCCATCGGGAAGATGCTTCTTCAAAAGAGCGCAAGCGTGGCCAATATCGTGGTGATCATGTCCGTCCAAAGACACCATACTGCATCTGAAGGAGGAAAATACCTCATGAAAACCAAAGACTCTCTCATTCGCATCGCTTTCCTGGCCCTGTTCCTATTCCTGGTCGTCCGGGGCAAGATGATGCTCTGGTTGCTCCTGTTCGCCCTGAGCCTTCCCGTCGCACTGCTGTTCGGCCGACTGTACTGCGGATACGCCTGCCCGATCCACACCGTGATGCGGCCGATTTCCGCGCTGGCTCGAAAGATGGGATGGCAAACCGGGGATGCACCTCGTATTTTTACCGCCGGATACCTTCCCTGGGTTGCGCTTGCGCTCAGTATCGCCGCAACCGTCTTTGCCCGGAAAACGCTCCAGGTGAATCTGCCGATCCTGCTGTTTTGGATCGCAGCCGGAGCTATCATCGTTTTGCGCTATCCTCCCGAAGTCTTTCACAACGGAATCTGCCCTTTCGGCGCCTTGCAGAAAACCTTCGGGCGTTTTTCCCGCCGATCGAAACAGGTAGATCCTGTTGCCTGCGTCCGCTGCGGACTCTGTGAAAAAGCCTGCCAGGCCGATGCCATCCATCTCACCGGCCCCGACCACACCGCAACAGTAAACATTTCACTCTGTCACCAGTGCTCGTCCTGCAGCATCGCCTGCCCCAAAGATGCGATTGCGCATAAAAAAACGTTTGCCTGAAAAATAACGTTGCAAATACAACAGAATGATACGGGTTTTTGCTTTATACTGAAATTGAACTTTAGAAATCCTTGCATTTTTGTTGGTTCACACAATCGCTTCTGCTATACTTCATTTATAAGGAGGGAACGATCTTGGTAGAACAAGTATTTAAGCTGTCAACAGGCAACGAAACAGCTGTCGAACGCATCGTTTTTGATGAAAATGTGCACTACCTGCACATGGTTTTCAATCAGGGAGACGGTCTCCCGGAGCATCTTTCCAATTCCAACGTGTATATGACCGTCCTGCGCGGAACATTATCCATCGGGCTGGAGGATCAACCGGTGCACGAATACGGAGCCGGCACCCTTTTGAAGATCCCCTTCCAAACAACGATGAACGTCAAGAATCTACATTCCGAAACGTTAGAACTGATCGTCGTAAAAGCACCGGCCCCCAAAGGCTGAAAGAAAGGAGAAACTCAATGAAAAAGTATGAATGCATCCCCTGCGGGTACATCTATGATCCGGCAGTCGGAGACGAAGACGGCGGCATCGCTCCCGGCACCTCCTTCGAAGATCTTCCCGATGACTGGCAGTGTCCCGTCTGCTCCGTCGGAAAAGAAGAATTTAAACCCGTGGAAGAATAGAAAGGAATCGAACGATGAGCATGTTTTGTTTTCAATGTCAGGAAACCGCCCGGGGCACCGGCTGCAACGTAAAAGGTGTCTGCGGCAAAAACGAGGAAGTTGCCAAACTCCAGGATCTGCTGATTTATACAACCAAAGGAATTTCCGAGATCGTCATCAAGAAAAATCTTGATCCTGCGAACATGAAAGAAGTCAACCACGCCGTCCTGAGCAGTCTTTTTATGACCATCACCAACGCCAATTTCGATGATGGTTCTCTGGAAGCTCAGATTCGCAAAATGCTGGTGCTGCGGGATGATTTAAAGAAAGGGATCTCAACGGAGGATTTCCACGATGCAGCAAACTTCACCGTGGACTCCAGGGAATCCATGCTGGAAAAAGCAGATTCCGTCGGCGTACTCTCCACGGAAAACGAAGACGTCCGTTCCCTTCGGGAAATGACGATCTACGGGCTCAAGGGCATGGCCGCCTACACCGAGCATGCCAACAATGCGGGCATGGAAAATATCGAAATCAACGCATTTATTTACGAAGCCCTGGCAGCCACGCTGGACGACAGTCTCAGCGCCGACGAACTGGTGGCGCTGGTCTTGAAGACCGGCGAGCACGGCGTCAAATCCATGGCGCTGCTGGACGAAGCCAATACCTCGACCTACGGCCATCCGGTCATTACGGAAGTGAACATCGGCGTGCGTAAAAACCCGGCGATCCTGATTTCCGGACACGATCTGGTGGATCTGGAAGCGCTGCTCGAGCAGACCAAAGGCACCGGCGTGGATGTCTACACCCATGGCGAAATGTTGCCTGCCCACTATTATCCGGCCTTTAGAAAATACGACAACTTCGCCGGAAACTACGGCAACGCCTGGTGGAAGCAGATCACGGAATTTGAAACGTTCCACGGACCGATCCTTTTCACCACAAATTGCATCGTTCCGCCGAAGAGCGAAGAAATCCGGGCTCGGATCTTTACCACCGGATCCACAGGCTACCCCGGCTG
>LSQX01105557.1_pt1 | contig 39347 bp, 33 predicted proteins | sample 654561 | NCBI WGS metagenome assembly LSQX01 (sample SAMN04489861, study PRJNA283612) | anaerobic digester metagenome | isolation source: 4 biogas reactors fed with cattle manure at either 37C or 55C with and... | place: Denmark: Kongens Lyngby | collected 2014 | reverse complement strand
AGGAGATTCTGGAAGGTAAACATGACGACTTGCCGGAATCAGCCTTTTATATGGTCGGCACCATCGACGAAGCGGTACAAAAGGCCGAGCAAGGGATGGCAAGTTGAATGGATCGTAAGTTGCATTTCGAGATTGTAACACCAAAGGGGCGTATTCTGAGCGAACGGGTTCAATATGTGTCTTTGCCGGGGAAGAAAGGCGCGTTCGGCATTCTCTACGGCCACGCTCCGCTTGTTGCCGAGTTGACCGCCGGAGTATCACGTTTTGGTGAACTCGGAGGCCATCAGCGGCGCGTTTTTGTCTCCGGAGGTTTCGTTGAAGTGCGGAACAATCAAGTAGTCGTTCTTGCCGATGAGGCGAAGCTGACCGAAGACGATTAAGATGTTCTGATGAGCGTAAGGTACGTAGGCGCGTGCTTCTTAGGAGGGCCAATCAGCCATGATACCCCATGTAATACATGTACTCCCCTACTTGGAGACCGGAGGCACTGAGCGCCACGTGCTCACCCTAATCACGAGTCTGCGCCGGCTCGGACTGTGCACCGGTGAGGTGCTGGCTCCGCCGGGGCCGTTTTCTGAGATTCTGGAAGAACACGATGTCTCCTGGAGCGCTTTTCAACCGCCACAGGCGGGACTGAGGCGCTGGATACGAAGCTATCGCCGTCTGTTGCGGGAAAGACTGGAGCGGGCCTCCCTGGTCCATGTCCATGCCTCGCCTGATCTGTTGTTTTTGTCCGTTTGGGGTCAAAAGCGGCGACGACCGAGAGTGTTGACGGTGCACGGATTTCACGGTCGCGGCGGACCGATCAGTTACCGTTTAGCGGCTATCTGCGCCAACCGCTATGCCGAAGCACTGATCAGTGTCTCGGATTCGGAAAAGCGACTCCTGTTGGCCGGTGGAGCCAATCCGGCCAAGCTCCATCGCATCTACAACGGCGTGGCTGACGTGGCGTCAGCTCGCGTTACTGACGGCCCTGGATTTCGTATCGCTTTCGCCGGACGTCTGTCCCCGGTTAAGGGCGTAGATGTTCTCTTAACGGCTTTTTCCCTTCTGCACCGATCATTGTCCGGGACGGTGCCATTGGTCTTGGATATCATGGGCACGGGGCCGCAGGAAGAAGAGCTTCACTGGCTGGTCCAACGGCTGGGGATAGCACAACACGTCAGGTTCTTGGGATATGTGCCTGATGCCGCTGAACGTCTCGCTGAATATGACGTCTTCTGTTTGCCTTCCCGAGAAGATATGTGCCCTTTGGTCTGCGTGGAGGCCATGTCTCAAGGTAAACCGGTGGTAGCCACGGATGTTGGTGGCTTGCCCGAGTTGGTAATCCCTGAACAGACAGGATTTATCGTGCCCTCTGAGGATGCGGAGGCTCTCAGCGCGGCTTTGCGTCGCCTTGCGGAAAACCCGGAGCTGCGCGTGCGTATGGGGAACGCGGCCCGTCGACGTTTTGAAGAATCCTTCACAGAAGAAGCCATGGCCCGGCAGACCTACCGGGTGTATGAAAAGGTGGGCATTCACGACGCATAACCCCCTCCTGTCTTGCGCAAGCTGAAAGTAAGTATGTGCAAGATACGGAGGTGTCAGCAATGCGGAATTCGTGGCGTGAGCGCCTGAGCCTTCTGTGGCGCAAGTGCGGTCGTCGCTCGCGATCTTTGGCGATCTGTCTGGGTTGCGGACTGGTTTGTCTACTTGTTCTTATAGGTCGGGCGGCGTTGATAGCATCGCTTCCTGCCGTGCCCCATGCGGCGGTATCCGGGCAGGAGTCTTTTGTTCCCCAATCCGTACTTGAGATAAAAGAAACCCAAAAGGAAACGGAGCCTCCGGCTTCCTTGACGCAGATTGAGGACCATCAGTCGGATCAGGGCATGAGTGGAGAAGAAAAGACCGCAATCGCCGTAGCTTCCTTCGATCCGGCTCAAGCCGTGATCCCCGTGATGGGCGAGGTTGTGCGGGAACCGGGTTGGTATCGTCATCCGCTGTATGGGGACTGGCGGCTCTCTCCGGGAATTGAGATCAAACCTGAAAAACCCGGAGAGGAGGTCGTCTCTTCTTACGATGGTGTCGTGACCCAGGTGAGCAAGTCACGGACGGGCGGCTGGGACGTTGTGCTTACTCATGGAGATGACTGGCGATCTGAGTATCGCGGCCTTGAGGAAGTGGTCGTAGAGCCGATGCAGACCGTTGCCGGCGGAAGTCTTTTAGGTACCAGTATGAAAGATGATCAGGCCGCCGTCGCTTTCGTACTTCGCCGAGGAGACGATTTGGTTGATCCTCGCCCATACCTGCCGCAGCCGTGATCAGGACGCGCAGCTAGAATACGGTTCGGCCCCTCGCATATACATTTAGCAAAACGCGCGAGGGGGGTCCGACGTTGCGCGACTACATCCGCAAGCGTGTTATCGATATCTCACGATATATTGTTGACACAAAAGCGACCGTTCGGCAGGCTGCCGCGGTCTTTGGGGTCAGCAAAAGCACCGTTCACAAAGACATGACCGAGCGGCTTCCCAAGGTAAATAAAGAGATGGCCAGACGCGTCAAACGCATACTCGATCGCAATAAAGCCGAACGTCACATTCGCGGCGGTGAGGCGACGAGAAGAAAATACGGACGCCAAAACCGCCAGGCTTCATGAATATCTCAGGCCTTAGATCGGAGCCTCCTCGCTTCCATATTGACATAAACGCGGAAGGGAATCCGCATCCCATCGTCGAAATTGTGCTCCTGATATGGGCCAAGAACTGGATCTCACAGGCCGGTTAAGGGGCAGGAGCATATGATTGCACGAGAGATTGGTATCGACCTTGGTACAGCCACGGTCATTGTCTATGTCCGTGGGAAGGGTGTGGCGCTGGCAGAACCTGCAGTGGTGGCCCGTGAGACGACAACCGGACGCGTAGTGGCCATAGGCGAAGAGGCCCGGCGGATGATAGGACGAACCCCCGGAAACATCGTAGCCACTCGACCACTGAAAAACGGCGTCATAGCTGACTATGACGCTACATTGATGATGCTTCGCTACTTCATTGAGAGAGTCTGCGGCAAGCGTCGCTTTTTTCGACCTGAGATCGTCGTCTGTGTTCCCTCCGGTGTGACCAGCGTGGAAAGACGGGCGGCGGTGGAGGCCTGCATGGAGGCAGGTGCCAAGCGCGTTCATTTGATCTCCGAACCCATGGCTGCGGCCATCGGAGCGGGTATGCCCGTGGAGGAGCCGGGGGGTAACATGATCGTCGATGTGGGCGGCGGCACCACTGATATCGCCGTGATCAGCCTGGGCGGTGAGGTGGTGAGCGAGTCTTTGCGCATCGCCGGAGACAGCTTTGATGATGCGATTGTCCGCTACGTACGCAAGGAACTGGGGCTTATCATCGGTGAAAGGACAGCAGAAGACGTCAAGATAAGTCTGGGAAACGTTTTTGAACCCGATCGCAACAAGCGAATGGAGATTCGCGGCCGCGATTGCGTTACCGGACTGCCCAAGACCGTATTCATCTCGCAGTATCAGATGGCCGAGGCAGTGGAAGAAGCCGTTCGGGCCATCATCCAGGCCGTCCGCGCGGTATTGGAGCGCACGCCTCCCGAATTGGCTGCGGACATTATGGACAAAGGTATCATCTTGACCGGCGGTGGTTCGATCCTTAGAGGATTGACCAACAGAATCGCAGCTGAAACCGATATCCCCGTGGAATTGGCTGAAGACCCCATTTCAGCGGTGGCCATTGGCACCGGCAGAGTTCTTGAGGATTTGGAGCGCATGCGACAAGTGCATGTGCTGGTCAGCCGGATGTGATTGGCATCAGAAAGCGTTTGACGACACGTCTCGTTCCCGTGCTCATCAACTGTGCTATCATACCGTTTCTCCTTCTTTGTCCGATCGAAGCGACAGACAGCGGCCCGGTGGATACCATCGGACCGGTGAAGGTCGTTCCCGGGGTCAAGTTCCAGAAGCAATATCGGACGGATTACTATGGGCCAAACGTTGTCAATATTCTGTTGGTTGAACGCACGCCGCAGATCCGTCTGGCCATTGGACTGGCCAAAAGCCGCAGTCTGGGACTTGAGCCTCTTTCGGAGATAGCCCGTCGTGAGAAGGCCGTAGCAGCGGTCAACGGTACCTTCTTTCACTCAAGCGGTCTGCCTTTGGGGTTGTTGGTCGACGAAGGGGTTTTGATCAGCGCTCCCGTGTATGATCGAACCGCCTTTATAGTGCGCACAGACGGCACCTCGTCTTTTGAACGGGTTTCCTTGCGCATGTGGTTACAGTTGGCGGACGGCTCATCCTTGCCTGTGCACGGTGTGAACCGTCCGGCTAAAGACGGGGAGTGCGTGATCTACAACACGGCCTTTGGGCCCCAGACCCCGGTGTATCCCTCTCGACCTGAACTCTTGTTGCAAGAGGGTGTGGTCATCGGACGGGGTTTCGGTGGGACGCCTCTGTGGCCGGGACTGGTTGTGGTCGCCGGCGATCCGCCGGAGCAATTGCGCACTCTTGAGCTGCAAGAGCCCTGCCGGCTGATGTGGGAGCTTCATCTGCCCGAAAGCGACGCGATCATACCGGGTGAGGAAGTGTGGTTTGTGCTCGGAGGGGGCCCCCGTTTGGTAACCGGGGGCGAGGTCACGGTCACCGCGGATGAGGAGCGTTTTCGATCGGATGTATCTCGGGGCCGTGCGCCGCGCACGGCCATCGGTCTCACCGGTGACGGAACCTTGCTTCTCGTCACGGTGGACGGACGACAACCGGGCTTCAGCGTGGGTATGACACTGTGGGAGTTGGCGGAACTCATGATCGAGTTGGGAGCCAAGGAGGCCATGAATCTTGACGGAGGCGCATCGACTGCCATGGTGATAGGAGATCAGGTAGTGAACATACCCAGCAATGGGTCAGAACGGGTCCTTGGTACGGCGTTGCTCATCATGTATGAGACTTCCCCCATCGGGGAGGTCTCGGAGGAGGCAGCAGCCACGGCTCACTGAAGCAGCGTGGGATGTCTTGCTAAGGGGAGGGAAGCGGTGCGTTCGTCGCTACGAACAGACCGCGCATGTGTGCCGGAGAAAAAAACGCGCAAGATAGGCATTTTGGTTTTGGTGTTTGTCGGCGTATTATTGTTACGTTGCACGCTTGCCGTGGCTGGTGAGATGCCGATAGTTAGACCGGTCAGCGCCGTTGAGAAGGGTGCGCGGGGCATCGGAAAGACAGTGGTGTCCGGTACGACGGTAGAGGAGTTCGGAGTGGAAGTTCTCGGCGTGGTGGCGGGGACGGGTCCTTCGAATTCCTTGATTTTAGTGCGCACCTTTGGGCCTCTTATTGAGAAAACCGGCGGTATTGCCGCGGGTATGAGCGGTAGTCCTGTCTTTATCGACGGTGAGCTGATCGGTGCTTTGGCCTACGGATTCTCGATGGCCGATCATACGATTGGTCTGGTCACTCCCATCGATGACATGTTACAAGTGGCTAGGTTGGTGAACCAAGGCAGTGCGGAGGGCGAGGCGGAGCCTGTGTCCGTCGTCGATGGCGGACTTTGGTCGGGCGTCGTCATTGCCCAGCATCCAGCCGAAGCCGAGCTGTTGCGCAACCGGCTTCCTGCCGATGTAGGCATAGCGGTGCCGCTTACTACTCCGTTGGCCGTGAGCGGACTCGGGCGCCGCACACAGCGTGTTTTGGAGTCATCTCTGAGCGGATGGAGCATGTTCTCAGTGCCGGGAGGCAAGGCTCCCGAGGAGGTTGAGGCGGGCGAGCTTGAGCCGGGCAGCGCTATTGGCGTACAGCTGGTCAAAGGTGATGTCGATCTGACCGCCCTCGGTACGGTGACCTTCGTGGACGACGGGACATTCGTGGCCTTTGGGCATCCCCTTCTCAGCCGGGGAGCCGTGGATTTTTTTGCTACCCCGGCTTATATACATGAGGTGGTATCGAGCATTGAAGTTCCTTTTAAGATCGGGGCGCCGCTGGAGCCGGTGGGGCGATTGACGCAGGATCGTCAGGCCGGAGTCGCCGGCAGACTCGGAGAGTTGCCTCGCGCGATCACCGTGGAAGTGGATATATATGATGCGGCCTCGGAGAGGCTGACCAAGTTCAATGCTGAGATAGCCAACGATGAGACTCTTACCGTGCCTTTGTTAGCCATCACGCTTCTTGAGGCCTTCGACAGGGGACTTGACCGGATCGGTCCGGGCACGGCTAATGTGATGGCCAGGGTGATTGCCGCGGTTGAGGGAAGAGAATTGCCTCGGGTTTTGTCGCGGGACAATCTCTTTTACAGTGCTTCCGATATCGCCGCCGTTTCGTTGGGTGAGCTGCTCATGGGATTGCAAAAGCTGATGACTAATGAGTTCGCCGCCATTACGCCGGAATGGATTGTCATTCGGGCGGATGTCGAGCCCGGAAGGCGAACGGCGCGCATTGAGTCCGCCCGGGCGATAAACCGCCGGGTTGTGGCCGGAGAGGTCGTGGAGATCGAAGTTAGCTTGCGACCGTTCCGCGAAGAGCCTGTCAAGCGGACCATATCTCTTCGGATTCCTGAGGGTACGGCTCCCGGTGAGGTGACGATTTTTGTCCGCGCCGGAGGCTATGGCGCCCCGCGGGTGATCGCTTGGGAATTGGCCGAGCAACTGGGAGAGGCGGGGCCGGAATTCGGAGACGATGAAGGGGGCGATGAGTCCGATACGGCGACGGACTTGAACAGATTCCTTGCCGCCTTGTTCGAGCGGGATCGCAACTACGAGATTGTCGCTGAGTTTTATCCTATGCCTCTGGACGAACAACCGATCGGCGGTGGATCTGCGTTCTCGGAGTCGTCCGAAGACGATTGGTCGGACCTGTCGCTGTTGGGAAGTGATGGCATGCCTGAAGCGGTCAAAGCGCGGTTGGCTACTCCCTACTACATCCAAGGGGCTGTCAGTGTCTCTTTGGAGATCTTGCCAGATCATGATGTCGGTAACGCGATCGAAGATGCGGACTCAGAAGTTGTTGACTCAATAGATAACGATGAGTAGGGTCTTGATGTGAGGGCTGGTAGAGTTGTCTAACAGGGGTGATCACCGCCATGGCGAACACACTCTCCAGCGCTGCCTGCGGGAGGTGCCCCTTTGCCCATCCGTACCTGGTTTCGAGTTGCAGGTGCCTTGGCGTCAATCCTGGCTATATCGGTCACTGCGATCAGCTTCGGATTGCCGCGCCTGGCGCCTTTGCAACATGCGAAAACAGTTTTGGTCCGTCAGCTGAGTGACTCTCTTGGAATTCCATTTGAACTGCAGGCCGTCGAAGTGACCTCCGCGGGCGACGTTCGCTTGCGTGGCGTTCAGTTAACTCTCGAGTCCGCCAATGCCCGAGCTTTGGTGGAGATCGGGGATGTCACTGTTGATTTTTCTTTGTGGCGTCTCCTGCGCACCCAGACCGTGGCGGAGTCCGTTCAGGCTGTCCGAGTGCACTCCCCTCGGATCACGTTGCACGGACCAGGTCCTGAGCTTTTGAACCTGCTGTCCGCTGCACAGACCGACTCCGGTGGGATGCCGCCATTGGGATTTCCTATTCGGATCGCCGATCTGAGGGTCATTTGGGGAACGGAGAGTTGGTCAGAGCGTCTGTTGACTCTGGAGTCGGTCTCTCCGGGGGGACTGCGCGTCTTTTTGAGGCACAGCGAACTCACTTTGGATGCGCTGCCTTTTTCATTGCAGATTCGCGGGCAGGGCCTTTTCATGGATGCGACACGCCTGGAGAGATTGGCTCTGCAGGTGACCGCTCCCGCCGTACAGGCTGATCTGACGGGTCATGGGGATGCATCGGGACTGACGTTGGACGTGAAAGGCTCATGTGTCGGCGAGCATCTGCGGCAGATCTGGCCGTGGTGGGCGTTGTCAGGGACAGGTCAATTTGAAGGACGGCTGCGGGTTGACACCGGAGGCCTTTCGGTACAGCAGGGTACGTTTCGGTCCGGTCAAAGTCAAGCCATCTATGGCTTGGCCGGACGCTTTGACATGATATCGGGACAGTTGGACACCCGCATCGAGTCGGCTCAATTGCCGGCGGAAGAGGCGTTGGCCTGGGCGCGTTTGGCCTGGCCCTGGGAAGGACAAGTCTCGGGAGAACTTCGCATCCACGGTCCTTTGGAGCGACTCGTCTATGAGATCTCGGTCGCGGGAAGACAAGGGAGTGCTTGGGGACATTCGTATACCGATCTGACGGCCGATGTGACGTTCGCTGATGGGATTACCACCGTTGAACGGGCGAGGATGGCCGTGGCCGGAGGATGGCTGACGGCTCGCGGACATGTCGGGCTTGGGACTATGGATCTGTTTATCACTCCCCAGGGAGTGCGACTCGGCGAGCTGCCGTGGGACTTGTTTTCAGAAGCCTTCTCGGAGACGGCACTTGACGCCGCACTCAGGGTGCACGGACCTGTCACGGATCCGGAAATCGTCGGAACGTTCGTCGTGCCTTCGCTTGCCCTGCAAGGTACTGTCCAAGCCGGCTATTCGGCGGATCCGACGAGTATACTCGTCGGAGATGTGGAATTTCAGGGCATTCTGTCTGATATCCCCTATACTGCCCGTCTGAGCGGAAGCGGTTGGGGGCCAAGCTGGCACCTGGAGCGTGTATCCTTCAGCGCATCGGAAGGAGAGGCCCGGTTGCGGGGCTCAGTGACACCGCAGCAAGTTTGCATCGAAGGTCGATGGAGCGAACTGCCTTTGGCCTTGTTGGGCATTGCGGACATAAGCGGGCGGATCAGCGGCTCCGTAGATGTGACCGCCGCTCAAGGTCGAGCCGAAGGAACACTGCGCTGGGAAAGCCCCGCGTTGAGTGTTGGCGGATCGCCTATCCAACACGCCGCGGGCACGGTTGTCCTGCGCGGAGGCAGACTGCATCTGGAAGATTGGCGGGGAAGCGTGGCGGGACGTCCCCTACAACTGGAGGGCTCCGTGCCTCTGCTGCCGCCGATCGCCTCTTTTTTGGGCCTAGGAGAGTCAGAGGCGCTGGATTTGCGTATAGAGGTCCCGTCGGGTCCTTTGACCCCGCTTCTTGTCTGGTTGCCATTTTTTCCCTCCGGCCGGTCGTGGCTGTCCTTCGTACCTGAGGCGGGAGCCTACGGTCATCTGCAGCTGCATGTGACCGGGGATTTCGACAATCCGGTCATCAACGGCGAAGCCGCTATCGAAAAAGCTCGGATCTCTCTTCCGCAACCGTGGGGAGATTTGGAGGATATTCAGGCTCAGGTTTTGTTTGAAGGCCATCGACTGAAACTCGAAAAGGTCAATGCCAATGCATTGGGAGGCCGTCTTTATGCCCATGGTGAAATAACATGGCAGGGGACGCAAAAACCGCAGGTGCGCGGTGCGATCACCGGAGACTTGCGTCCCAGAGTATCGGGGATTGATGCCGAGGGGACAGTGAACCTTCAGGTTGAGGGACCCGTGGATGATCCGAATGTCACCGGGCGGCTCGTCTTACGCAAAGGAACGCTGGACATGGCATCGTTCCAAACGGTGGGAACCAAAAGCCAACCTGTGGCGGATCTACGCCTTGATGTGGATGTTCAGGTCAATCAGCTGCGGGTGCGTGTCGGTTCTTTCTTGGATGTACCCGTCAAGGGGCAGCTGCGGGCGACGGGACGGGTATCGGATCCGGAATTGTCGGGTCAGTTGACGGCGGATCGCGGTCGCATCAACTACTTGGGGACGAACTTCGTCTTGGAAGAGGCAGTGGCGGAATTTGTTCCTTCCCGCGGAGTATTCCCTCGTATATCGTTGTGGGGGACAACCTGGATCGGCAGCACGACCGTGGCGCTACAACTCAGCGGAGTTCTGCCTCACCTCGGAGCGCGGCTGACGAGTCAACCGCCTCTGCCGCAGCAAGAGATCCTGGCGTTGTTGGAGTGGCCGGGTCAATTAGCCCGGATCAACTCAGGGGACATTGATCTAATGGAGTTGTTGCAACAAGGTATTACCATGGGTCTGGTCGGCGGAGTCGAAGACGCCGTCCGTGAAAGCCTGGGACTGGATGATTTTCGTCTTGAGCCTGATCTGTCGCAAAAGCGCATTCGTCTGTCCGTAGGTAAAGCTTTGCTCCCTCGTATCTATTTGACATATGAACAGTCGCTGTTTTCGGAGCCGCAAGGCGAGTTGACTTTGGAATACGACCTGGAGAACGGCTGGAGGCTTTCAGCGGGGGTAAGAAACGACGGTGAGTTGCGCTTGGGTGTCAAGACCCGAATCCGGTTTTGATACCCACCTATGCCATAGTTGCCGGTATTCGGATGGATGACCATGAAGTGTCGGGGTGAGAAGGCAGGTAAGAGCTGCGGAAAAACAGAAGAGGCACATACATATCGAAGGAGGTTCGCATCTGATGCGCCACGCAGATTATCGGCTTATCAGGGTCGTGCTTGTCGGGCTTTTCGTTCTGACTCAGATCAGTCAGCCCGCTTGGGCGGCCGCATCCAGAGTACACGATCCAATAGTGCGGGCGATAGCCGTCGAAGGATTGCGCACGCTTTCGCCTGAGGTGGTCCTAAAGGCGGTCACAAAGACAGTCGTGGGTGAACCGTTGGACCCCAGACGTGTTCAAGAAGACCTTGAGGCTATCATCGAAACAGGGTATTTCAGCAACGTGGAAGCGGGTTTGGCTCCGGAAGGCGACGGCGTCAAGGTTGTCTTCTTGCCGACGGAAAACCCAGTCGTTCAGTCGGTCAGGATCGAGACTGAGGTGCTGAAGCCGGAGGTGTTCCGCGAGTTTTTCTCTCAAAAGGAGGGCGAGGTTCTCAACTTCCGTCAATTGGAGCAAGACCTTGACGCTCTTGAGGGACGAGTGATGCAGGCGCATGGCTATGTAGTGCAGCCGGTGGATGTGGCCATGTCACAATCAGGTGAGCTCATCATCTCGCTTGCAGGGGCCCGTTTGGGCGAGATCATCATCAAAGGGAACACGAAGACCCGAGATAACGTCATTCGTCGTGAGTTCACGGTTAAGCCCGGCGAGTATCTGAACATGTATCAGCTCGAAGAAGACCTGCGGAGAGTGCTCCATTTGGGTTTCTTCGATGAGGTGCGCAGGTCATTTGTTCCCGTGCCCGATACGGACATGTTCAACCTAGAGGTTGAAGTGGTGGAGCGATTGACCGGCTCGGCCGGTTTCGGCGCCGGCTACAGTACGGCAGACGGTTTCCTTGGTTATCTGGAGTATGCCGAAGAGAACTTCCTTGGTCGGGGAGAGCGTCTGACCATCCGCTCCGAATTTGCCCAGAGAAAGACCAGCTACGATCTGGGCTTCTACGAGCCTTACTTGCTGGGAACGCGAACGTCCTTTGGTGTCAATCTGTATAACAAGTCCTTAGATCGAGTTGACTATGAGGGCAAAGAGGAATGGGGCTATAACGAACACCGTGTCGGTGGAGACCTCTCTCTCGGTCGACCTATTGGACCCTATACCCGGGGATTCATGACTTTGAAGATCGAGGACAGTGAGATCATTCCCGATGAAAACGGCGTAGAACCAACGAAGAACAAGACGCGCAGTCTGACACTGCAGACGCGAACGGATACGACCGATCATCCTTTCTACCCGTTGTCGGGAATGCGCGCCAATCTCAGTATTGAAGCAGCGGGCTACTTCTTCGGCGGCGATACTCAGTTCACCAAGTACGTAGGTGAGACCAGCCGTTACTTCAAAGTCGGTAGTGCGGATCAGACCCTGGCGTTTCGCCTGGTAGGAGGATTGGCCACCGGTGATCTTCCCAAGCAAGAGGAGTTCCGCGTAGGCGGCGCCGACACATTGCGGGGCTACAGATACGGTGAGTTCCGCGGGGACCGCATGGTCTATGCTAATGCCGAGTATCGCTTCAAGATAGCCAAGATGCTCCAGGGAGCGGTCTTCGTGGACGTGGGTCAGGCCTGGAAGAGCACTCAAGGGGCGCCTCAGAGCCTCAAAGTGGGTTACGGTGTCGGATTGCGCTTAGACACGCCCTTGGGCATCATGCGCTTCGATTACGGCATCGGTGAAAGAGGTGGCGGTCTGTTCTTCAGCATCGGGCCTTCCTTTTAGAGTCCTCTTAGGTACGAGTGCCCGGTCCGAGAACGCGGCGTGAGAAGAACAACAGAACTTATGGGTATGTTGGGGAGGCATTTATTGTGACGCAGAAGGGCAAAGTTTCTTTCGCAGCACTGTTGCTGGTAGTCGCCATCATCGGCGTGATTGGCATACGATGGGGGATCTCCCGGGCGGCTGCGAAGGACGAATTCGGTCTTGTGGATATGCAGATCATCGCAGAACGCTACGTGCAGCCCACCCTGATAAAAGAACTCGAACCGGAACTGAAGAAGCTACAGGAAGAGTTCGACGAGAAAACCAAAGATGCCACTGACGAAGTTAAAGCGGAGCTTTTTGCGACCTATCAGGGACGTTTGAATGCCAAAGAACAGGAACTGCTGGAGCAGCTGTTCTCTGAAGTCTCCGCCGCCGCGGCTCAGGTGAAAAAGGAGCAGGGGTTGCGGCTCGTCTACGATAAGGCAGCAGTGGTGGCCGGAGGGTCTGATATTACCGATCAGGTCTTGGCCAAGCTGCAAGTGAAATGATGTGAAGAGGTGTAGTAAACGTGTACCAGTTAGGCGAATTAGCGCAGCTGGTGCAGGGCGATTTGTCGGGCCGGGCTCCTCGTAAGTCCTTGGAGGAAATCGAAATAACAGGGGCTGCCTCCCTTGAGGAGGCAGGCCCGACAGAGATCACCTTTGCTGCCGAACCGAAGATGGCGGAATTGGTGAGGACGACACGGGCCGCCTGTGTGGTGGTATCGCGGGATTTTCCCGAGCCGGATTATGATAAGCCGCTGATCCGGGTGGCCCATGTTCGCCTAGCCTGGGCCCAGATTCTGGAACTGTTCGCTCCTGCCGTCGAAGTGCCTCTTGGTGTACATGAGACAGCCGTTGTCAGCGAAGATGCGGTATTGGGTAAGGATGTTTCCGTACAGGCGCACGCCTTTGTAGGGGCCCGGTCGCGGCTCGGGGACGGAGTGGTCATCTTTCCCGGCGTTTACATAGGCGAGGATGTCACCATTGGCGATGACACTTGGATCTATCCCCATGCGGTGATCCTTGACCGAGTTATAATCGGAAAAAGATGTATAATTCACTCCGGAGCGGTGCTAGGAGCCGACGGCTTCGGTTATGTCACTACATCGAGCGGCCATCGCAAAGTCCAGCACATCGGCACCGTGGTCATCGAAGATGATGTAGAGATCGGGGCCAATAGCGCCGTCGACCGGGCGACTACCGGAGTGACGCTGGTGGGCAAGGGCACGAAAATAGACAATCTTGTCCAGCTGGGCCACAATGTGCACATCGGTCCTGAGTGTCTCATCGTGGCTTTGAGCGGCGTGGCGGGCAGCGCCAAGGTCGAAAAAAGAGTCATCCTCGCCGGACAAAGCGGCGTCGCCGGGCACCTTAGGGTGGGAGAGGGTACTACGGTGGCCTCCCGCGGCCTTGTGGCCAAGGATACCCCGCCCGGATCGTTTGTGTCCGGCTTTCCGGCCCGTCCGCATGCGGAGCATATGCGCATGCTGGCCGCTCAACACCGCTTGCCTTCTTTGCTGAAGGATTTCGACCGTCTGCGACGTCAGGTGAGTCAACTGGAGGAAGAAAAAGAAGAGATATTGGCGCTGTTGCGCGATATGGAAAAAGAGCTAGAGAGACTGAGAAAGGAGGGTGCTGAGTGAGCCTGGTGCGGCTCACCGAAGTGACGCGTTTTTACGGCGGTCGCAAGGTCTTCGGCCCGGTGAGTGCCGTGATGCACACCGGAGATAAAATTGGACTGATCGGACGCAACGGCGTGGGAAAGACCACGCTGTTGAGGCTCATTGCGGGCCTGGACGAGCCTGACGAGGGCGAAGTCTCATTGGCCGCCCGGGCCGAAGTCGCGTTTTTGGCTCAAGGGGTGGCGCTGGGATTTGATGGCTCCTTATGGGAATACGCTCTGGAGGCCAGAAGCGATACCCTGCGCTTGGCTGAGCGTATGCGGCAGTTGGAGGCGGAGATGGCCGATCCGTCTGTGCATTCGGATGAAGCTCGGCTGGCCGGCGTGTTGGATGAGTATGCCCGGGTGCGAGGCGCTTTCGAGCAAGCCGACGGATACAGCAGCGAAGCCGCCATTCGCGCCGCTCTTTTCGGTCTTGGTTTTCGTGAGGACGATCTCGAGCTTCCGGTGTCAGCCTTGAGCGGGGGGCAAAAAGTGCGTGCGGCGTTGGCTCGCCTGTTGTGCAGTTCCCCGGACTTGTTGCTGTTGGATGAACCAACTAACCATCTCGATATGGCGGCCATAGAGTGGTTGGAAAGTTATCTGAAAGACTACCGTGGCTCTCTCATTGTGGTGTCGCACGATCGCTCCTTTTTGGATTCGATAGTCAACCGGATTTGGGAATTGGAAGAGAATCAGCTGTACACGTACCGGGGCAATTATTCAGCCTCCCGGGTGATGCGTGAACAAAGGCGGGAGCGAGCAACCAAGGAGTTTTTGGCTCAGCAGGAGCGCATTGCCGAGCTTGAGGCGTATGTCCGCCGCTACCGGGCGGGTAACCGAGCCACCATGGCCAAGAGCCGCCAACGAGCCTTGGAGCGCATGCAGATCATCGATGCGCCGGCTAGAGAAGAGGCGGCCATGCGTCTTCGGTTGTCATCCGGACCTCGCTCGGGACGGGAAGTCGTCTGGCTGGATGACGTATCCATGGTCTATGACGACAAAGAGGTGCTCAGGATAGACCACCTTCAGGTGTCCCGGGGAGAGCGCGTCGGAATCATAGGTCCCAACGGCTCCGGAAAAAGCACTCTGATCAGGATCATGGCTGGACTGCAGACCCCCACATCAGGAAGAGTGAGCTACGGCAAGGACGTCGTGATCGCTCATTTCAGTCAAGAGCTGCGGGATCTCAACCCCGACTTGACAGTGATGGAGGAGCTGCTTCAAGTAAGCGATTTGAGTTTCTTCGAACTTCACCGTCATTTGGCTCTCTTCTTGTTTAGAGGGGATGACGTTCACAAAAAGGTAGGTGTGTTAAGCGGAGGTGAACGCAACCGCCTGACACTGGCGAAGCTGGTCTTGTGTGAAGCTAACCTCTTGTTGCTGGATGAACCTACCAATCATCTGGACATCCCCAGTCGGGAGGTCGTTGAGTCGGCTTTGCAAGAGTACCCAGGCACCCTGGTTTTCGTCTCGCACGACCGCTTCTTCGTCAATCGGTTGGCGAAACGCATCTGGCATCTTGTTGACGGCCGGCTTCAGGATTTCGTGGGAACCTACGAGGAGTTTCGTGCCGCGCAGCAAGTTCAAACCTCTGAGCCTGAGCCTTCTAAAAAGCGGGCCAAGCGAGCGGCATCCGACGAGGAGGCGATGAGGCGGCGGCAAGCCTTGCGCCGAGCCCAAGCCGAACTCGAGGAGTTGGAGCAAGCCATTGCCGAGGCTGAAAAGCAGAAGCAGTCGTTGGAGGAGACGCTTGCCGATACGGCTTTGTATGCCGACGGGAAAAAGGCCAAACAGACGGCTCAGGCGCATCGGGAGATCGTGGCCAGACTCGAGATGTTGTACGAGCAGTGGGAACGGCAGGCCAGCGTCGTTGCCGACAATGCTGTCGATTGCTAGCAGAGGAAGAGCATGCTGCATGCGTGTCCTTGATCGCTACACCTTCAAAGAGTTTACCGCGCCGTTTTTGGCCTGCGTGGCCGGTTTGACCGTCATGCTTTTGTCGGGCATCGTTTTTGAACTGGCTGACCTTATCGTCAGCCGGAAAATGCCGGCCTTGACCGTGTTCAAACTCCTGTTGTACAAGCTACCCAATGTCATGGTGATCACTTTGCCGGCGGGGGCTCTGTTTGCCACGTTGTTGAGCTTAGGCCGCTTCGCCAAAGACAGCGAGCTGACGGTGATGCGGGCCACGGGTAATTCCTTTTGTCGACTGGCTCTCCCGGTCTTTGTGGCCGCGGCCATGGTGAGTGCGATGACTTTCGCTCTCAATGAGTCCATAGTGCCGGCGGCAAACCACCGGGCCGAGACTCTCTATCGCCAGGCGCTTTTCAAAGACGACTTGACGCATGTGGAAGCCAATGTCTTTATGCGCGGACCGCATGGCCGTACCTTCTACGTTGGAGAAGTAGACCGCAAAGCGCGGCGCATTCGCTCCGTGATGATCTTTGAACCTTCAAAGACCTCCGATTCCCCTTTTCCGACGGTGATCACGGCGCGCGAGGGGGTCTATACGGATCAAACATGGCATTTGATTGCCGGAGTACGCCGCGTTCTAGATGAGGACGGCTATGTCTTGCAAGAGACAGGCTTCGATCAGCTGGATATCCCCGTCCAAGACAGCGAGAGGCTGTTCGGAGAGCAAAAGACGACTGATGAGATGACCAGACGCGAGCTCGGCGAGCATGTGCGCCTGTTTCAAAAAAGCGGTATAGACGTCAAGCGCTTTGAAGTGGATTATCATTTGAAGTTGGCGTTGCCTCTGACGGCGGTCATTTGGACTTTGGTGGCAGCACCCATGGCCGCGGCCTCCGCTCGCGGAGGACGCTTTTACGGGGTAGTGGTCAGCATTGGCGTGGCTTTTGTCTACTATGTGGCGGTGGGTGTCTTCCGTTCCTTGGGAGGAAACGGGGCCATACCACCCTTGCTGGCCGCGTGGAGCCCGAACGTGCTTTTTGCGCTTATGGGCTTGGCCTTGCTCATCCATGTCGAACGCGTTTGACAGAAGTTGAGACAAGGCGATCCGCATTGCAACGGGAATTCCTAGCCGGAAGGGGCGGTGAAGCGATGCTTGGCCACAGATACGTGATGGCAGTGATCATTGTCGTAGGCCTTCTGGCGGCACCGAGCTTCGCTGCCGCCGTGCGTATCATCGGCGAGGAGTTCGCTGAGGTGGATATTGCCTCGGGGCGTTTTGTCTTTGACGGTCCGGTAACGGTGACTGACGACACGGTGACGATCAGGGGTACCCGGTTGATCTATCTCAGTGAACAGGAACTCCTCCAGTTTGTCGGGGAGGTTACGATCGAGCAAGACGATACTTCGGTGGCGGGGCGGGATCTGACTTATGATGCCGCCACGGGTGAATGGACGCTCGACAAGCCGTTGATGTCGACACTCCCGTCGGGAGCGGTATCTCCTGTCTATCTTTCGGGTGCCCGGGTGAACGCCTGTCCAACTCTGACCGTGATCGACGAAGCGGCGCTCACCACGTGTGATCCCAATCAGCCGGGATACTATCTGGCGAGCAAACGTATTGAGATTCACCCCGGCGATCGTTTGGTTCTCTACGGCGTGCGCTTCGTAGAAAGCGGCCTGACTCTTTTTTACTGGCCTCGAATCACTTTTTCCCTTAAAAGCCGAGATTGGGCAGAATCACTGAGTCTTCCCAAACTGGGATACTCATCCGAGGAAGGCTGGTTCGTCAAGACCTCTTTTGGCTATCACGGACCGGGCAATCAGCGCGGACGGTTTCTGGTCGATTATATGCAGCTTTTGGGGTGGGGCTTCGGCGTGGATCATGTCCTCAGAACTGACGCGGCAGGCAGTGAGAGCATCTACCTCTATGTACAGCCGAATATGAAGACGGAACACACGGACCTGACGCTGGGTTTGTACGGTGAGCGTGCCCTGCCCGGAGATCTGAAGTTGTCGGGTGGAAGTACTTTCTCCACAGAATACGACGACGGAGAGAATCTGTGGCGTCACCATGAGTTGAGTCTGTCACAGCAGCGTTCCAATGGCAGCAGTGAATTGCGTTACAGCGACAAAAGAGTCACCGGAGCGCAGACGGGTTACGAGACGTATGCCGTCTTGTCGCACGTGCAACGCAGTGCCGATGGGTGGCATCTAAGGCTTAGTGCCGATGTGGATAAACAAGACATGCCCGACCTTCCACGGCGCAATCTAGTGGGCTATAGGGCGGAGCTGGGACGTGAGACGGCAAACTGGAGTTTTGATCTCACTGCTGAGGATCTTTTCAATCCTGAATTGGCTAAAGATGAGCCCACAGAAGAGATCACCTGGAACAGGGCGCAGGCTCTGCCCGAGCTCAAAGCCCGGATCAAGCGTCTTCATGTTTTCGGGCGTGAGATCCCTCTGAGCGCAGATTTTGCCTGGGGCAGACTGACCGAAGACAGGCCGGTCTTTCCGACTCCGGTTCGTGTCAGCACCGAAAGGATGCACGTTGCCGCTCAAACAGAGTTCCCCCAGGTTGATCTCGGCTCTTGGGGACGTTGGCAGTGGAACGGATTCCTGGCCAGGCGGATCTATGGAACCGGGGAAAAGCAGTGGGTGGCCGGGGCGCGGAGTACTTACCGTCTGCCCGTCTCTGAAAGACTTACACTCAATGCGGACTATAGATATGAGCAGAGTTTCGGTGATCTTTCACCGTTTCGCTTCGATCGCGTCGTTGATGAAGAAGAGCTCAGGGCCGCCGTGCAATATAACACGGCGAACGCGGGATGGAGGCTCTCGGGAGGATATGATCTTTTCAACAAAGAGCCCATTGACGTGATCGGCAGCCTGCGGTGGCAACTTAAGTCAGGGCTCAACATGCAGATGCAGTCCGCATACAGTATAGCGGATTCGAGCTGGGTCTATACCGTAGCTACGTTGCAGTACATTCCCAGCGACAGTTTTTCCGTTCAGCTGGGTGCCAGATACAACATGGAGACCAAATATGCCGAACGCGTCGATGCAGCCTTTCACTGGGATCTTAAGGGCTGGCGGGTGTCATATGCTGCCATCTATGACGGTATAGAAAACGAATTTGATCTTGGGGATTTTACCATCACGAGGGATCTTGGTTGCCGAGTGATCGATTTGCGTTTTGATCAAACTCGCAAGGAAGTATGGCTCGAGTATAGAATACCAGCATTCCCGGCAGCCGCCGTGAAGGTCGGAGCGACAGAACAACACCTGATGTTCGACGCCAAAGGCTGGGAAGAGGTGTTGGCCATCGAGTAGGGAGATATGATGGGAGGGTGTTCTTTGCGGCGCGAGCATCGAAATCGCTGGATTATGGCGGGTGTGCTTGTCTTAGTGGGGCTTTTGGCGAGCGCGACGCTTTTGCTTAGCGATGAAGGCGTTACGGTGATGAATCCTAAGCAGACCCCAAGTACGGAGTTTTCACGGCCGCGTCTGGTGGGATGGTCCAAGGGGCAGCGTCAGTGGTCGCTCGAAGCCCGGACCATGAATGATGCGGATGACGTCGTGACTCTCGAAAAAATAGAAAACGGAATCATATATCGCAATGAGCGATCTTTTCTCACCTTCGAGGCCGGAAAAGCGGTCTGGTATAAAAAGGTGGACGGTCGCGACAGCGCCAATCTGGTCCTCTATGAAGGTGTCACGGTCTTTGAGGACGGGCAACTGGTTATGGAGACGTCCAGACTGGAATGGCAAGAGGATGACCGTCTGCTTATCGCTCCTGAAGCTGTCTACTTCATCTATGACGGCAGTCAGGCGCGCGCCTCACGGTTGATCCTGAACTCGGTAACGGAAGACGTTGTCTTGGAAGGCGAGATCGATCTTTCTTTGCGGGACGGCACTCTAATTCTCGTTCAGGGTCGGCTAACTTATAACATGAAAACCGGATCCTTCCGAGTCGAAGGGATGCAACAGTTCGATATCCAGACATAGCTGTCAACCGCTTCCTTGGTTCGAATATAATGCCGGGCGGCCCTGCAGGTTGCGCATGATATAATGCCAGCTGAATGGGGGTGTACCGGCTTGCGACAGCTATGGCGCTCCGGTTTCGGCCGTGATCTTGCGCTGGTTATTGTCATCACTATTGTCGTCGGAAGTCTGATCGCCGGTGGTCTTTCCGTTGCCGTTGACAGATATTTCACTTCCAGCGTCAATCATCTGGTCGGTGAGTACGGAGAGTACGATCTCATCGTCCATGCCCATGAAGAAACACATGAGGCTTTTTTTGAGACCCTCAGTTCAATGATCGACAAACACATCCCCGGTGCACGATTAAAGCGCGGCCCCACCGTGGCCGGAAAGGCCAATTTCCTTCTTGCAGTCGATGATCAACACAAAACGCGACGTGTTTTTGAAAGCCTCGGCACCTGGATGTCGGATCTGCCCGGTTACGCCGGATTGACCTTCATCACTGAGCCCAGTGTGGTGATGCGCAATGTTCATCCAGGCATGCAGGAGACCTTCGACCGTGAACTGACGGACATGGAGGGTGTGCGTTTTGTCTTTCGGCATGGGACAAGCCTTGTGGCCGTCGTCGACACTCCGGAACGGGCTGAGGAGATTTACAAGGCGGCGCAGGAGTTGGCGGCCCGGTATTCGATTTTAGAAGTGCGTTTTCCTTTCGAACACCAGACAGTGGATTTTGACCGGGCGGCTATGGATGTCGAAAAAGCGCTGCAAGGAATGTGGGGGCGGGACGCGGTTCGGGATGTAAGCGTTATGGACCAAGACGACGAGATGGACTCCTTTGTGGTCGCTTTGCATGAGATGAGGCGTTTCTTGTTGGGATACGCCACACAAGCCGAAGTAAGGTTGACGGCCGCCGATGCCGTCAGACCGAATGATCTGTTGGAGTTAAGGCAGACCCCGTCCGGGGCAACGAGCGTTGTCATGCGAGTAACCGACGTCACGGCCGATCGCGCCCGAGGATATATCGAAAGTGGCGATGCAACTGCGTTGTTGACCACGGGGGCGGGAGCCTATCTGCCCGGTGACAACAACGGCCGCAGTATCGGGTGGGCGGACTTGACCAATGAACGTCTGCAGCTTGTAGAAGCCATTGACACCAGTCTTGAGTTGCTGGATCAACTGCAGGCCCTGGCCGATGACGCTCAGGGAGCGGTGGCCAATGCCGATACGGTCTTGACCACTTTTGAAGCGGCTTTGGTCCAGCTTGATGAAGTACAAGAGCAGGTACGCCAGATCAATGAGGAGTTGACGACCAAAAGCAATATCGATCCGGGCGAGATTCTCGTATCCGTGTTGCTGTCGGGTGTGATGAAAAGGCTGCAGCAGCAGGAGACCAGACCATTGGAGTTGGAGAACGTTGACGTGCCGGGTATGCGGGCCGCATTGCAACAGATGTCGGATCGTCTGGAAGCGATGGCGGCTTTGGATGTGGCGTCCATCAGACGCGAGATCACCCGCGTGCGGGAAAACCTGCCGCAGCTGAGTGATGAGGAGATCGCGGATTCATTGCATTTGATCGACCGCTATCTGGAGGGACAGGTTGTGCCGGGGGATCGTCTGCAGTACGTGGTCGATGAGAGAGTGGATGCCGACCAGAGCGCGGCGTTGATTCGAAGCGTGCTTAAACGCTCTGATATCACGCTTTTCGAATCGCCGACAGCCCTCGTTAATCCCGATGCCCGGGCGACTCTGTTCGGGATGTTGGCTCAGGTACGGCGAACGATAGCGGGCATCATGGCGGTCGTTTTGGTGCTTCTGGCGCTCATTGCTGATCAGGCCACTGTTCTTTCCGCGGTGCAAGCACTGCGGCAGATGAAGGGATGTTCCCGGCGTCGGTTTGGTGCGGAAGATGTCTACGCCGCCTTGGTAGGCGCTCTGTTGCTGGCGGGGATATATCTGGGCAGCGGAGCGGCCATACCCGGGATGAGTGTGTGGCGGATGCTGCCAGTAGGAGCCGTTTTGGGTTTGGCCGTCGGCAGGTTGTCGCGACGCATCAGCCCGGTCGATGATGACGAGATAGCGGCGGCGGAAGCGTTGGGGTTGAACGCCGCACAACTAATGCGGGAAGTTGTCGTGCCCTCGGGCCGTCCGGGACTTCTTTGGTTGTTGAATCGACCTCAGCAAGTCTTCCGTTAAGTTGTGGTCGGTGGAGTCAAATTGAGCGTCTTGGAGAGGAGTGAGGCCAGTGTTACAGGTAAACGATCTGCACAAAAAATACGGCAATGAAGTAGCTTTGGCCGGCGTCACGCTCTCCGTGGCTCGCGGTGAAGTTGTGGTGTTGATGGGGCCCAGTGGCTGTGGGAAATCAACTCTTTTGCGGTGCATCAACAGGCTCGTTGAGCCAGACCAAGGTGAGATCTGGTTTAACGGTCAGTCAGTGCGCGACATGGACGACGATCTGCTTCGGAGTTATCGTCGCCGTTTGGGTTTTGTCTTTCAGCACTTCAACCTTATTGCTCGTCTGTCGGTGTTGGAAAACGTGTCTTTGGGTTTGATCATGGCCGGCGCTCATCGCGAGAAGGCCTTGCAGGCAGCCCGGGAAGCGTTGAGGAAAGTAGATATAGCCCCGTCTTTGCATCATAGGCTACCTGCCGCCTTGAGCGGCGGACAACGTCAGCGAGTAGGTATCGCTCGGGCGATTGTCTCTCAGCCGGACCTCATGCTGTGGGATGAGCCGACGGCCTCGCTGGATCCCATTTTGGTCCAAGAAGTGTTGGCGGTTATGGAGGAACTCGTGGTCACGACCAAAGCGGGAATGCTCATAGTCACCCACGAATTGCCCTTTGCTCTTCGTCTGGCTGATCGTCTGGTGATCATGGACAAGGGACGTATCGCGGAGGCGGGTGCTCCGGAGGCGATTCTGACGGCGCCGACCTCTGAGGTTGGTGCGGGTTATCGGCGGCTGTGGCAGGCGCGCTTTATGGACGGCGATCACCCGCGGGCGCATCGTTCTCGTGCCGCGACACAGGGAATGCCGCCTGCGGCGGCAGGATCATCACTGAGGGTGCAGAAAAAGTGGGCGGGCGATATGGAGGGAGGACGAGGAGCTTGGGCCGGCAACAGACGATCAAGCACTCCTTCGACATTGAGGGCATAGGTGTGCACACCGGTACGGTGTGCAGGCTGGGTTTTCATCCGGCTCCTGCGGGTACGGGCATTGTTTTTCAGCGTATCGATCTGCCCGGTCAACCGTTGATTCCGGCAACCATCGACTACGTCGTCGACTCATTTCGTTGTACACGAATCGCTGACGGTGCGGCTTCGGTATCGACCGTTGAGCACGTGATGGCAGCTCTCAGCGGTCTGGGGATCGACAATTGCCATCTGACAGTAGACGGTCCCGAAGTGCCCATTGTCGACGGAAGTGCGGCGACCTTTATCCGGATGTTGAAGGCGGCCCAAGTCGTGGAGCAATCGCTTCCTCGTCAATATGTCGAGTTGTCCCGGCCCGTGTGGGTCAGCGACGGGGGCCGCCACATGGTGGCCCTGCCCAGTGACCGGTTTTGTGTCAGTTTCACATTTACAAACGACAAGGCTCATCCGGCGCTGACTGATCAGTATGCAGAGGTGATCGTCACACCGGAGAGCTTCGAAAAGGAGATCGCCCCGGCGCGAACTATGGGCTGGCTTGAAGAGGTGGAATCATTGCGCCGCAAAGGGCTGATTCAGGGTGCCAGCGGCGATATTGCCGTGGTAATTGGGGAAGAATCTGTCTTGACACCACTGCGCTATCCCAACGAACTCGTGAGACACAAAATACTGGATGTGATCGGAGATCTGGCCCTGGTGGGACGCCTACGCGCTCATGTCATTGGCATTCGCAGCGGCCATCGGTTGAATGCGCTGCTGGGGCGGGCCATCCTGCAAACCGTGCAGCCGGATCCGGATCCTTCGAATCTTGTCTCAACGGTGTAGAAAGGGAGCGTGTAAGGAGAGGAAGATTCCCCAATGAAAGCAATCTTGCCTGTGGCGGGTATGGGTACTCGTCTGCGCCCGCTCACACACACGACACCCAAGGCTCTGGTCCATGTGGCCGGCAAGCCGATTCTGGGTCACATTCTCGATGCTTTGATCCCGCTCGGGATCGATGAAGTAGTGCTCATCGTCGGCCATCTCGGCGAACAGATTGAGCAATATGTACGATCGACCTACCCGGTCAGGGTCAGATGTGTCGAGCAACCCGAACGACTAGGCCTGGGCCATGCCGTCCTTTTGGCCCAAGAAGCGTTTGGCTGTGAAGATGAACCGGTGCTGATCGTGTTGGGAGACACCATTTTCAGCGCGGATCTGCGCAGTGTTCTGGCGGCGAAAGGAAGCGCTATCGGTGTCCATGAAGTAGAGGATCCGACCCGTTTCGGAGTCGTCGAGTTGGAAGGGACACGGATTCGTCGGCTGGTGGAAAAACCCGCGGAACCGCCGAGCAACTTGGCTATCGTCGGTGTTTATTATCTGGCCAGCAGCCGGAGGCTTTTTGCCGCTTTGCAGCAGATCATTGAGCGGGACATCAAGCTCAAAGGGGAGTATCAGCTAACGGATGCCCTCCAGCTGCTCATCGAGCAAGGCGAGGAGATGACCACCTTTCCCGTGCTTGATTGGCTGGATTGCGGCAATCCCGAAACTCTGCTGGAGAGTAATCGTCTGTTACTGGACAAACAGAAAGGTAACGGTCAATTGCCGTCGGCCGAGGATTGCATAATCATCCCCCCGGTGTCGATTGCTCCTTCAGCAAGGATCGTTCAGTCGATTGTCGGCCCCTATGTCAGCATTGCCGAGGGAGTTGAAGTTCGTCAGTGTATCATCCGCAACAGTATTGTCAATCGCGAGGCGCATGTAACCAACGTACTGCTCAGTGACTCGATTATCGGGGAAAGAGCGGCTGTCGGAGGCACCTATGCTCAAGTCAATGTAGGGGATTCGTCTGATATTAGAGTAGCCGGTTGACTATGTTTTTCCGGAAGTGTCAATAGCTTGCCTTGACAGTCTCTTTAGCGAGGCATACAATGATTTTCAAAAGGAAGGGTGCCCTGTGAGCTTGGATATTAACGCTATTCGTAGGTTTTTGCCACATCGATATCCGATGCTGCTCATCGATCGGGTTGTTGAGTGGGAACCTTTGAGCCGTGCGGTGGCGTTGAAGAATGTTTCTATTAATGAACCATATTTCACAGGGCACTATCCTACTTTGCCCATAATGCCGGGAGTGCTGATTGTCGAGGCTATGGCTCAAACCGGCGGCATCGCCATGCTCAGCGGCGATGAAGAACCGTTGTTACCGATTCTCGCAGGAATTGATGAGGCCCGTTTTCGTAAACCCGTGGTTCCCGGCGATCAACTGCGTCTTGAGGCTACGGTGATTAGAGGTGGCAGTCGAATGGGTAAAGTCTCCGTCATCGGTTTTGTAGATGGTCACCGGGTGGCTCAGGCGCAATTGCTGTTCACTTATATGGACGAACCGTCACACACATGATCTTGGAGTAATGTTTAATTTATGATTCGTATCAATATCCACGGTAACGGTACCGCGGCGGTATACTCATTATTTTATGTGTTTCTGTCGAGGCAGTTGTGAGTTTAGTATGATACAAGTTTTGAAAGGGAGGAAGTCACCGGAATTGTCCGGTGACGCAAGACTATGAGCTCTGCCGAGCGCAAGGTGGACACCAATGTGGACACTAAAGTGATTCCACTTCATACACGAATCCATCCGAGTGCCATAGTCCACCCCAAGGCGCAGGTGGGAGCGGGAGTGGAAATCGGGCCCTATACGATCATCGGGGAAAACGTCGAGATCGGCGAAGGCACCAAAATCGGCGCCCACTGTGTTATCGAAGGGTGGACGAAGATCGGACGGGAGAACAAGATCTACACAGGGGCCATAGTAGGCAGCGAACCGCAGGATCTTAAATTCGGCGGCGAGAAAACCTATCTGTTCATCGGTGACAATAACATCATACGCGAGTATGCCACCATTAGTCGGGGAACGGAAGGCGGAGGCGGCGAGACGCGTCTGGGCAACGGCAATCTCGTCATGTCTTATGTCCATGTTGGGCATGATGTGCAAATGGGGAATCATTGTGTCGTGGCTCATGCAGTGGGTATCGCCGGCCATGTGGTAATAGAAGACCGCGTAGTCCTCGGAGGCATTGCAGGCATACATCAGTTCACCAAAATCGGGCGAATGGCCATGGTCGGAGCTCACTCCATGGTCACCAAAGACGTGCCGCCCTATGCTCTGGTAGACGGTAATCCGGCGCGGGTCTACGGGGTGAATATCGTGGGGCTGCGGCGTAACGGGTTGCCGCCTGAGACGCGCATAGAGATTCAGCGGGCATTCAAGATTCTTTATCGTTCCGGACTCAATGTCTCGCAGGCTATAGAGGTCATGGAAAGAGAGCTGGCGGGGAGTGAGGAGATTGATCACTTTCTCCGGTTTCTACGCAGCGCCGACCGCGGTATCTGCCGCTAGAGCCCGCGATGGTGAGACGTCCGGACGGTCTTCACGATAGATTCTGTCGCGAACCAGGTGTTTGCCAATGCAGGCACCTGGGTTTTTCTGTCGGATGCTGGTGAGGGGGACTGAATGCTTTGAGCGATCGAATTGGAATACTGGCCGGTCACGGTCGTTTGCCGGTCTTTTTTGCTGCGGAGGCCAAAAGGCGCGGTTGTGAAGTGGCGGCGATTGAACTCGCTCCCGGGGCGGATCCTGATTTGGCCTCAGTGGTGCACCATTGGCGTCCGGTGTCCATAGGTTGTTGGCAGGAAGTGATAGATACCCTGCATGAGTTGCGGGTGAGTGCGCTTTATCTGGTAGGCAAGGTAGATAAGCGCTTGTTATATGGCGGAGTGCAGATGGATGCGCGTTTTTTGCGCATCCTCGCTTCTTTGCGGGAGAAGAATGATAACCGGATTGTCCTGGCTTTTGTAGCCGATCTGGAGCGAGAGGGTTTTACCATCGGCGATCAACGTGATTTTCTCACCGATCTGTTGGCCGGGAACGGTCCTTTGACAAAGTCGCAGCCTACGCCGCGGGAATGGGAAGATATCGCCTTCGGTTTCCGCATGGCTAAAGGGATCGCCGGACTGGATATCGGTCAGACGGTCGTAGTCAAGTCCGGCGCGGTACTGGCCGTTGAGGCTATCGAAGGAACCGACGAGTGCATCATGCGCGGCGGCAGTCTAGGTCAAAAAGACGTCGTCGTCGTGAAGGTGGCCAAGCCGCATCAGGATCGGCGTTTTGACATCCCGACGTTCGGTCTCCGCACTGTCGAGACCTTAGCAAAAGCCCGGGCCCGGGTCCTGGCCTTTGAGGGGGACATCACTTTTGTCATGGATCGGGCTGAGACCGTCGCCCTGGCGGATCGACACGGGATATCTTTGTTGGGCTACGCGGGCGAACAACATGCATCAGGCTTGATGTGATGAGACGGAGGGTGATGGGGTGAAGGTCATGATAGTGGCGGGCGAAGCCTCCGGTGATATGCATGGTGCCCGCCTGGCTCGCGAGATCATGGCCATAGAGCCGACGGCCCGTCTGTTCGGTATGGGCGGAAGTCGTATGCGCAGTGCCGGAGTGCGCTTGCTCTACGACCCGACGCGTTTTAGTGCCGTCGGTTTTGTAGAGGCCTTAAAAAGCGTTCGGGTTTTGCACCGGGTGCTTCGGGGCCTGGTGCAAGTGATGGAACGACAAGAACCCGACGTCCTTGTGGTCATCGATTTTCCCGACTTCAACATGCGTCTGGCGGAAATGGCCAAGGGCCGAGGCATTCCCGTGGTCTATTATGTCAGTCCTTCCGTCTGGGCATGGCGCAGGGGCCGGGCGGAAAAGATCGCCCGAATAGTCGATTGCGTGTGTCCGATCTTTCCCTTTGAAGTTGAGATCTATCGTCAGGTGGGAGCGCCGGTCTGTTATTGCGGCAATCCGCTCATAGACAGCGTGCATCCGGATGTCGATCGTGACCAACTGCTACGTGAGTTGGGTTTTGATCCGCAAGCGCCGTTTTTCGCCTTGTTGCCAGGCAGCCGTGAGCAGGAGATCAAGACGTTGCTCGAGCCGATGCTGAAAGCCGCTGCCTTGATCACTGAGCGGCTGCCCCAGGCGCAGTTTGCTGTCGCTCCGGCTCACACGGTTCCGGATCATTCGGTGGCAGGCCTGATGCGCTACGCCGACGGAGCCAAGGTGGCCGTCGTGAAGAACCGCACCTATGACGTGTTGGCTGCCGCCGATGCGGCCATTGTCGCCAGCGGCACGGCGACGCTTGAGGCGGCTCTGTTAGATACACCGATGGTCATGGTCTATAAACTGACGCCCAGTACTTACCATATAGCCAAGCTATTGGTCAAAACACCGTATGTAGCTCTGCCGAACGTGGTGGCAGGGCGGGCGGTAGTTACGGAGTTGCTTCAGCATGAGGTCCAGCCGGAGGCCATGGCTGCAGAAATCCTCTCTTTGTGGCATGATAAAGAGCGAAGGCAACAAATGCTCAGTGATTTCGCCGAAGTGCGGCGGCGCCTGGGCAAACCGGGAGCGGTGGCCCGGACGGCTCAAGTAGTCATGTGCGTGGCCCGAGGGCAGGATTTCGCCCCGTATTGCCTGGAACCTGACGGCGGAGGCGGATAAGCTTGGATGTGGTTCTGACTGCCAACAGCCCCGGTGAAGTGGCCGCGTGGTTAGCTCCGGCGGTGGCGGGCTTGCGTCGAGCGGCACCACATTGCACTATCTCAGTTTTCGTGCCTCCGTGCACCTACGCCAGCGGCGCCGAATGCTCGGTCATCGCCGCTATGCCCGAGGTGGATGCGGTCTACGGGCCGCGGGAGTTCATCAGGTTTGTGCTGTGGGGTGTTCGTCCGAAAGGCTTTAAGCCGGCTCGCACGGGAGTGGTCTGTTTTTTGGGAGGAGATCTCTTCGCAGCGGTGCTGTTGAGCCGTCGTCTGCGGTTGCCTGCCGTAGCCTATACGGAGGGCCGAATTGCTTGGAGCAGGAGCTATCGTTGTTTTTTCTTGCCCGATGAGATGGCTCGGTCCCGAGCCATAAAACAGGGCGCCCGTGCTGAACAGCTGGCGGTAGTGGGTAATCTCATGCTAGATGCCGTACGGCCTGTCCTCGGCAGCAGAGAGGAAATCAGAGAGCGCCTGGGACTTTCTGAAGAGAAGCACGTGGTCTCACTGTTCCCGGGCAGTCGGCCGTTTGAAATGCGCTTCATGTTGCCTTTCTTTCTGTCCGTGGCAGATCGTCTGTTCCGTCAGTCGGATGTTCCTTTATCCTTTTTGTTGAGTGTGGCTCCTTTCGCCGATGATGACGCCTTTGTTCGGGTGGCTCAGGAGAGTCTGGACTCGCGGATCCGGATCACTAGGGCGGAAGTGCCTGTCTCCGCTTCCGGCACCGTTGCTTGGAGCCTTACAGCCGGTGAGCTGAGTGTGCTGGCCTACAAGGGATTGCAGTATGATCTGATGCTCGCCAGCGATCTGGCCGTCACCATTCCGGGCAGCAATACGGCTGAGATGGCGTATCTGGGATTGCCCATGGTGGTCGTATTGCCCCTCAATCATGCCGAAGAGATTCCTTTGGAAGGATTGGCCGGATTCTTGGGAGGAATACCCTTCGTGGGCAGGCGGCTGAAACGAGCCGCCGTGCTTGCCGTAGCCGAACGGACGGAGTTTGTGGCGCAGCCCAATCGCAAGGCCGGCAGGCTGTTGGTTCCGGAAATACGGGGACAGCTCAATCCGGACGACCTGGTTGCACCGGTATTGGACCTGTTGCGCGACTCACAAAGGCGGCAACACATGAGCCGACAGCTTCGGGAAGTCATGGGACAAGCAGGAGCCGCGGATCGATTGGCCAAGGCCATCATTAATGTGGCGCGCACGTCCTGCGACCCAGTGTAGGGCGATTATTTTGGGAGGCATAGTGATGAAACGCAGCACGCCGGTTCGCTTACTGGGGTTTATGGCTCCCTACCTGTGGGCTGTATTGCTGGGCGGGGCTTTGGTGGCGGTCTCGGCATTCCTCCAGCTTCTTATCCCTATCGCGTTAGGCAGAGGGCTCGTGCAAAGAGTGCTCATTGAAAAGCAGGATCTGCGTTACGTAAACCTTTTGGCAGTGGGTACTCTAGCCGTTTATGCGGTTAAGGGCATATTCCAATACGGACAGATCTATTTCTTGGCCTACTCCGGGCAGCGTCTGGTGCACGATCTGCGTAGCGCTGCTTTCGATCATCTCCAGCGCCTGTCTTTGAGTTTTTATGAGCGGAATCGCACCGGGGAGACTATTTCCCGTCTAACGAACGACTTGACTGTGGTCCAGGAAGCGGTGACGGCCGGTTGGCGTGATTTCATCCACGATGTTCTGTTGCTCATCGGAGTCTTGGTGGCGGCTTTTTGGATCCATTGGCGGCTGACCGTCGTGGCTTTGTTGGTCTTTCCGCTGGTTGGATTCACGATCAATGTCTTCAGCGGCAAAATACGCTTTTTCTCCCGACAAATGCAAGACAAGGTCGCTGAGATTGCCGCTCAGCTTCAGGAGACTCTAACCGGTGTGCGTGTGGTGAAGGCTTTCACCATGGAAGAACAGGAAAGGGCTCGTTTTGCGGGAACAAACAAACAGACCTTCGTTGCGGGCATGAAGTCGGCACAAGCGATGGCGACGGTCTTTCCGGTCGTGGAGCTGTTGACCGTCTTGGGTATGGTTGCCGTACTCTGGTACGGAGTACACGAAGTTGTGGCCGGAAGACTGCTGGAAGGTGATTTGATCGCCTTTATCGGCTACATAGGTATGACCGCGGCGCCGATCAACGGGATTACGCGGGCCATCAACCAGTTTCAACAGGGATTTGCTGCCGCTGATAGAGTCTTCAGTCTCTTGGATGAAGAGATCGAGGTCAAAGAGAGGCGCAAACCCCATGAGTTGAAATCCGTTGAAGGGCGCGTCGCTTTTGAGAATGTCCATTTTTCCTATCGCCCCGGTGTGCCGGTCTTGGAAGACATCAACTTGACGGTCGAACCGGGGGAAGTTGTAGCCTTGGTCGGGCCGAGCGGTGCGGGTAAGAGCACCTTGGTCAATCTCGTCCCCCGCTTTTTTGATCCCACTCACGGTCGCGTGACCATTGACGGTATCGATATCTCAACCGTCTCTTTGCGCTCTCTGCGTTCTCACATCGGGCTTGTGCCGCAAGAGACTATTCTGTTCGGCGTAAGTGCCGCTGACAACATTCGCTGCGGTCGACCCGGAGCCAGCATGGAAAGAGTTATCGAAGCGGCTCGTTTGGCCAACGCCGACGGGTTCATCTCCTCCTTACCCCAGGGATACGATACACTGGTCGGAGAACGGGGAGTCAGTCTGTCCGGGGGTCAACAGCAGCGCTTGGCCATCGCTAGGGCGATCCTACGGGATCCTCGGATCCTGATCCTGGACGAGGCCACCTCCAGCCTGGATGCCGAGTCTGAAGCTTTGGTCCAGGAGGCCTTGGAACGGTTGATGCGTAACCGGACTACATTCGTGATCGCTCATCGGCTCTCTACGGTGATGAAGGCCGATAGGATTGTTGTCATGGATGAAGGACGGATAGTGCAGATGGGCACTCATGAAGAACTGATGAGCGTTGACGGATTGTACAAGCGCCTCTATGAGGTGCAATACTCGCCATGAAGCGTGAGGGGACCGGACTATGACTCGTCTGTTGATCATCAGCAACGGTCACGGTGAGGACACCATGGGTGTCTTGTTGGGGAAGGCTCTGCGTGAGCGCGGTATTGTCGTTTCAGCCTTTCCTCTCGTCGGCGAAGGGCGGGCCTATGTCTCAGCGGGACTTCCTGTGGTAGGTGTCCAAAAGACCATGCCTTCCGGGGGGTTTATCCTGGAAGGAGTACACGGTCTGTGGCAGGATTTACGGGCGGGTCTGTTAGGACTCACTTGGCGTCAGATGCGGGCCATGCGTCAGCTTTCAAAGGTGACGGACTGGGTTTTGGGGGTAGGAGATGTCTATCCTCTTTTGATGAAGGCGCTTTTTCTGCCCCTTCCTTTTGTTTTTGTGCCGACCGCGAAATCCGACTACATTCGAGGTCATTTCCGCTGGGAGGCCGCTTTGATGAGGTCTCAGTGCCTGGCTGTTTTTCCCCGGGATGCTCGGACTGCGGCCGCTCTGGCCGAGCAGGGGGTGCCCGCTGAGTATCTGGGCAATCTGATGATGGATGCTTTTTCGGTCACCGGATACGATTTCGGTGCGGGCGAGCGACCCATCGTGGCTTTGTTGCCTGGCAGCCGCAAGCCCGAAGCTTATCGCAACGCGGCATTGATGCTCGAAATCGTGCAGGCAGTGTGCACCGGACCTGAGTCGGCCGGGGAATTGGCACCTGTTTTTTTGTTGGCTTTGGCCGGAGGGCTGTCGGAGACCGAACTGGCCGAGGCAGCCGAGCCTGGTGGTTGGCAGTATCGTTTGCGGTCTTGCGATGAAGGGGTGCTGGTGTCCCCCGATGGGGGCTGTGAGGTGCGGATCATTCGGGGCCGCTTCGGTGATGTGATTTCCCAGGCTTGCGTAGCCTTGGGGATGTCAGGTACCGGCAACGAACAGGCGGCGGGTCTGGGTGTGCCCGTGGTAGCGCCCGTCGGCAGGGGACCGCAGTTTACGCGACATTTTGCCCGCGACCAGCGGCGTCTGTTGGGAGAGGCCGTCTGGGTGGTCGAGCAAAAGGAGGAAGCGGCGAGTGCTTTGCGTACTCTGTTGCTTGATGAGTCAAAGCGCCGACGCATGGGACGTGTGGGACAACAACGCATGGGAAAACCCGGCGCAACGTCACGCATGGTGGAGCGCATGTTGAGCCTCATGCGCTCTCATGCGGTAGGAGGATAGGTGTGAGTCAGGAAAAAAGGGATTTGACGGTCAGCGTGGTGATCCCGGTCTACAATCGGCGGGTGATCATGGAAAAGACGCTCACCTATTTGGCACGTCAGACACTGGATCCGACACGGTTTGAAGTGATTGTGGTGGACGATGCTTCTACGGACGGACTCAAGAAGATGACGGATAATCTTTGCACGCCCTACCGCTTACGTTACTTCCGCATGTCCGAGCGCTCGGGTCCGGCCGCGGCGCGCAACAGGGGAATAACGGAGGCACAAGGCGATTTGATCGTCTTCATAGACAGTGATCTGGCACCGGCTCCTGAGTTGCTAGAGGCGCACCTAAAAGTGCATGAGTCCGAAGATGACGTCATCGGCCACGGCCCCGTGATTCACACCACTGATCTGGACAACCCCACCGCGGCGCGGATGAAGCTGACTGATATATCGCGCGCTTTTTTTGCCACGGGCAACGTCTCCATTCGCCGTGAACACTTGTTCAAGGCCGGGTTGTTTGACGAGGAGTTTCGCGAATATGGCTGGGAAGACCTGGAGTTGGGGCGCCGCTTGCGTCGTTTGAAGTTGCGGGCGGTGAAAGTTCCTGAGGCCAAGGGCTATCACTACAAGGCATCGTTGCGGCTTTCTCAACTGCCGGGTCACATCGAGCGTGAGCGTCAGCGGGCCCGTACCGCCGTAATCTACTACCGCAAGCATCCTGAACGCGCAGTGCGGATGTCCATTGAACTCAGTCCGGTATTCTTTTGGCTAGATCGTTTGTTCAGTGTTGGAGGCTGGACTGAGCGGCAGTCTACGTTGGCTTTTCTCAGACGTCTCGAAGAGCGGGGCTGTCATCTGTTGTTGCGCATCTTGGTCCGTTTGATAACCCATCATGCCTATATGGATGAATTGCGAAGGTCGATTCCTCTAGAGGATCCCGCTCGCCGTTGGGTACGTTAGATCAATCTGAATACAAAGAAGGTGACTCTATTGCCATCCTCACGAGTCTTGGTGACCGGAGGCGCCGGTTTCATAGGTTCGCACATTGTGGACGCGGCAGTGGCTGCGGGATACGACGTGGCGGTCATAGATAATCTGTCAACCGGATTTGAAAAAAACCTCAACAGCCGATCTGCTTTCTTCAAAGCGGACATCACCGACCGAGTCGAAGTCGAAAAGGTCTTTGCCGATTTCCGACCTGAGTATGTCATTCATCACGCCGCGCAGATCGATGTTCGACGTTCCGTTTCCGATCCCGTCTACGATGCCCGGGTGAACATCGAGGGATCTATTAACATACTGGAGGCTTGTCGCCTCCACGGAGCTCGAAAAGTGGTCTATGCTTCTTCCGCAGCGGTGTACGGCGATCCTCGTTACTTGCCAGTCGATGAAAAGCATCCTATCGCTCCCTCGGCACCTTACGGGATCTCCAAGCATACGGTCGAACACTATTTGTCGGTCTATCATGATCTCTATGACTTACCATATGTGGCTTTGCGCTACTCGAATGTGTACGGGCCGCGCCAGGATCCCAAGGGCGAAGGCGGCGTGGTGGCCATTTTCACCGATCGCCTTCTCAATGGAGAAGGAGTGCGCATCTTCGGTGACGGTGAACAGACCCGGGATTTTGTGTTCGTGGGCGATATAGCGCGGGCTAACATGCTGGCTTTGACCTCATCATATTGCGGTATCATCAATGTCAGCAGTGGCAGTGAGATAAGTGTCAATGATCTTTTTACGACCATGGTGCGCATTCACGGCCGACAGGTTTCCTGTGAACATGCTCCCGAACGGCCGGGGGAGATCCGGCGCAGTGTGTTGGCCAACGATCTGGCGAAAGAGGCCATCGGCTGGGCGCCTACGGTGAGCCTTGAGGATGGCCTGCGTCAGACCTTTGCTCATCAGGCAAGGAGCTGATTCGTTTTGGCATCCTTGCCAGGAAGTGAGTAAAGGGCCCGGTGACAAAGGGCTAGAAGTGACGAGGTGGCGGGTGCAAAAGAGGCTTGCAGTATGAGAATTGTGACGGAGAAGCTGGTCAAAGAGTATTATGGTCGCCGTGTCGTCGACGGGGTTTCCTTGCGCGTTGAGCAAGATGAAGTGGTAGGCCTGCTCGGACCCAACGGAGCAGGCAAGACAACCACCTTTTACATGATCGTCGGTTTGGAACGTCCTGCAGCTGGCAGAATACTGCTCGGCGAGCAGGACATCACTCGAATGCCCATGTACAAGCGGGCTCGCTTGGGCATCGGGTATTTGGCGCAGGAGTCGTCGGTTTTTCGCAAGCTCACCGTGGAGGAGAATATTCTCGCTGTATTAGAGGTGCGCGGTCTGTCCCGTGAGGAACAGCGGCGACGATGCGATGAACTGATTGAGGAGTTCGGGCTTGGAGAAGTCCGGCGTCAACAGGGCTTTATGCTGTCCGGAGGAGAGCGGCGGCGAACCGAAATCGCCCGGGCACTGGCTGCAGATCCGGCATTCATCCTCTTGGACGAACCGTTTGCGGGGGTCGATCCGATCGCCGTGGCGGATATTCAACAGATTGTGGAGCTTCTCAAGAAAAAGGGTCTCGGAGTTCTCATCACCGATCACAATGTTCGTGAGACCCTGGCTATTGTCGATCGGGCCTACATCATGCATCAGGGGAAGATCCTGGTCGAAGGGTCCAGCGAGATGATTGCGAACGATCCCGTGGCGCGCAAGTTTTATCTGGGTGAGAGGTTTGCCCTATGAGGATTATTTCGCGATATCTGGTTCGCGAGATGACCATGCCCATGCTTTTTGGCGTGTGCGCCTTTACCAGCCTGTTCGTCAGCGGTGACTTGCTGAATTTGGCCAACATCGTGGTTGAAACGGGGGCTCCTATTGCCTCTGCGCTGAAGGTATTTCTTCTCAAGCTGCCTCAGATCGTGGTCTGGACTTTTCCCATGTCTGTCTTGTTGGCCACCTTGCTTTCGCTCTCCAGGCTTTCAGCCAACAGTGAGATTGTGGCTATGCAGGCCGGCGGGGTCAGCTTCACGCGGATCATCATGCCCTTGTTGGCCTTGGCCTTGTTTGTCAGCGTGGTGACGTTTGTCATTCAGGAAGCAGTGGTGCCGGAAGCCAACACGCAGGCACATAGGATAATGATCCAGGAAATACGCGGCGGACAGCTACCCACGGTGACCAGGCACGTGGTGGTCAAGCGTTTCCAGGGAGGGCATCTTGATTGGCTGTTGTACGCCGGACAGCTGGACACCAATACACAGGTGCTCTCCGATGTCACCATTCTGCGCATGCATCAGGGTAAACCTCAGCAGACGACGTATGCAGGACGCGTGGTCTGGGAGAACGATACTTGGTACATGGAACAGGGGCGGACAGTAATATATGGCGATGATTCAGCCTACACCATGGACTTCGGTTCAGGAAAACAGCCGATAGCTTTGGGTCATACGCCGCAAGAGTTGGCGGCTGTGCAAAAAGACCCTGACCAGATGAGTCTGGCAGAACTGCGGGAGCACATTGCCATTTTGCGCTCTCAAGGAGCAGAGGTGGAATCTCTGGAGGTTAAAATGCATTTGAAATACGCTATACCTCTGGCCAGTCTGGTCTTTGCCCTGGTCGGGGCTCCTCTGGGCATACAGCCCCATCGTTCGGGAACATCAATCGGCTTTGGTTTGAGCATCATAGTGATATTTATCTACTACACACTGATGACTCTCGGCTCTGCGTTGGGACAAGGCGGATACCTTCCTCCCTGGCTGGCCGGTTGGATTCAAAACATCGTCCTCAGCGCCTTTGGCATCGTGCTCATTGTACGGCAGAGCCGCTAAGATGGCATGGACGGAGCGATTTCGCACCGGAGGCGGGCTCCACAGCCACGAAGGGTGCGATTCTCATGTCCGGTTTACAAGTAGTACTCGGTCTCATCATGGCCGGGGCCCTCATTTCATATGCAGGCGATCATATCGGTATGAAGGTGGGGCGAAAGCGCCTTACCCTGTTTGGTCTGCGTCCCAAGCATAGCTCGGTTATCATCACCTTGATTACAGGCGCTCTTATCTCGGGTGCTTCCATCGGTTTGCTGGCCTTTGTGTCCCGCGATGTGCGCGTGGCGCTGTTTCAGATGAAAGAGATCCAGACGGAGCTGGCACAAAACAGGAGGAACTTGCAAGACAGCCTGGAGAATCTCAAGCGCCTGGAAGCCACGGTAGCCAATCAGCGGGCTGAACTGAGGGTTATTGAAAAGAGCAGGGACAGTGCCCTGCGGGAGAAGGACATCGCTCAGACTCAGCGTGATGAGTTGAAGCGCGAATACGATAAAATGGCCGTTGTCTTGGACGAGCTTCAAGATGAAGTTGAGTCTTGGAAGACACAGGTGGCAGAGCTTCGGGAATTGGCGAGCACTTTGGAGGACAGCGTAGCTCGCATGCGTAGCACCGAGGGCCAACTGCGGCGGGATATTATCGCTTTGACGGATCAGTTCCTGGCCCTGGAAAATCAAATGCGTGTGGGTAGCTTCATCTTTGCCAAGGAAGAGATCATAGCCGCCTCAGTCATAGAGGCACAGTTGAGTTCGGCGCGGGTGGAAAAAGAGCTCTTGGCCTTATTGGAGACCGCTGATCAGATCGCTTTGGGCCGGGGGGCGAAAATCAACGGCAAGGAGCGGGCAGTGGTCCTGGCTCACGATGAGTACTTCTTTGAGGCCGCTAGTGTGTTGGCAAATGCCAAAGAACCATGGGTGGTTCGCGTCGTGGCCTCCCGTAACACGGTAAAGGGAGAACCCGTACAAGTTTACTTCCACCTCTTCCCCAATGAACGTATTTACCGGAGGGGCGAGGTGATCGCCGACAAGGAAGTGAAGAAAGGTGCCGCTGACTATGAACAGGTTCTTCTTTCCCTGTTGCAGGAAGTGAACCGCATTGTGATCGCGAAGGGCATGATCACCGGTGAGCGCGGTGATGTGGGAAGCGTGGCCGGTGAGCAGTTCATCGAGGCCATCATACAGTTGCGCAGGCTTGGCGGTGACGCCCGAGTCTTGGCTGTGGCCGCGGACGATGTCTATCTGACACGTGGACCGTTGCGCCTGGAGTTACGCGTTGAAGAGGATAGAGGTTAGTGGAAATCAAGTACGCGAGGCTATTTCTTCCGGCCTTGACAGAATGTGCATTCGATCCTCGGGCAGGATATCGGGTGCCGGGGGAGAAGTAGTGAGCTGTGACCGGGACACGCCGGTCATGCACTAGGTTTGACGAGGAAAGGAGGTGTAGGGTGGCAAGGACAGGAGTCATTTCGCGATCATTGTTAGGCAGACGGCATGTCTTCACACCAACCGATACAGCATGAGCCAAACAACAGACAACGACTCCTGAAAAGGCGTACATCAAATACAGATCAGGTCGTGGGTCTCAAGACGTGGCGTGAGGAAACAAGGAAACTCACGAACCAATGGGCTTGGTGCGCATGGCCCAAAGCACTCAGTGCTTTGACATCTCTGTCTATGGATAATAGGTGCTGCCGCATGGTGTATGCCTTCCTTGCTTCCCCGGGATGAACCACAATACTGCAGTAGCGGCTCGCAGAAGTCTTCGCAGTCTGATCATAGCAACAGTTGCGCTGGCCGCCGTCCTCCTTTCCGTCTTACCGGTGCGCCTATGGGCCTCTGAGAGATCTGTGGACGAGGATTCGCTTTATGCGCATCTCAGTGTGGATGAGCTCTCGGAGTACCTAAGAAGACAAAAGAATCGGATGCAGGTCGACTTGGGCTCGGAAGAATCCGTCGTGCCAGGTGTTGCGACGGATAAGCCCACAGCACAGGCGCCCTTCCTAAGCGTCCCTCTGCCTTGGGGCGCTTCGGCATCTGTCAGTGCTCGTGTTGAACCTGTGGATTTGGATAGACTGCAAGCACTTGCTGGTCGTTCTTCAAAGAGACTTCGCCAAGATGAAAAGCATGTTGGTGTTGACGGGGCAGTGCGCCTCGGCGATGTGGGCTCTATCCGCATCGGTTGTGACGTGAGACAGTGGCAGGATGATGAAGCGGTTGAAGTGGGGACGACCGCGGATGCGGGTTTGGAGCTCAATCTCAATGAGCGGACTGTCTTCGCTGCCGGGTACAACGTTGATCGCGAGCCGGCAGGAACGACCGCGACGACGAATTTGGATATCGGATACGCGGTCACGAAGAGCACCTTCTTGCGTGCCGGATATAAGCTAGTCAGCTTCAGTGATGTCGAAAGCCGTGAATACAAGGCGAAAGTGGCGAAGGCGAATCTGATGGTTCGCTTCTAGGTCCGGCGGCGACGCAAACTTGACACACCAGGTGGTTGTATGACATAATGCCGATGCGCACCGTTTGGTGCGGCCCTTGAGAGTACGACGGATGGTCGCTGGTGCGTCGTTTGCGGCGCGCTAGAGGAAAGTCCGGACTCGGCTGTCTCGCGTCAGCGGGGCAGAAAGTTGGTGCCCGGCGCAAGCCGGGGCGGAGCAATCCGACGGAGGCGAAACGAGACCCTCTGGGCTCGAAGTAGCCGTAAAGGGCCATAGAGACGAGCTTGTCCGGCAACGGACAAGGTGGAACGCGGTAACCCCCTCCACCGAGCAACCCAAATTATGGTAGGGGCAGCCCCGATGGGGGCCGGTAGCCTTGCCTACTGAGAGAGATGACCATCCTCGACAGAATCCGGCTTACAGTCGTGCTCTCGAGGGTTTGATTTTGCCTAGATGCCAAAGACGAGCTCGTGCAACTGACGGGTGTGAGTGTCTGTGTGCATCGACGCCACTAAATGGGGCTTGTGACGGAAAGGGCAGATGTGGTAAGCTAACCACGTAACACTCGAAATGAGCCCGTAGCTCAGGTGGTAG